>Ga0070668_100003163_pt1 | contig 12133 bp, 9 predicted proteins | sample KBSS43metaG_FD_64661 | JGI IMG/M metagenome (GOLD analysis project Ga0070668, IMG submission 64661) | Switchgrass rhizosphere microbial communities from Kellogg Biological Station, Michigan, USA - KBS S4-3 metaG | ecosystem: Host-associated > Plants > Roots > Rhizosphere > Soil ... | reverse complement strand
CTCCGCACTGCTCGGCGTGCCACTTGGTTACCTCCTGGCGCGGTCCCGCTTCCCCGGCCGCCGGCTGCTGCTCGGCATCGTCGATCTCCCCGTGGTCATCCCGCACCCGGTGGCCGGCATTGCGCTGCTGCTCTTTCTCGGGCGGCACTCGCTCGTGGGAGGTGCGCTCGCGTCGGCGGGGCTCGAGTTCGTCAGCCATGTGCCGGGCATTGTGGCCGGAATGCTGTTCGTGTCGGCGCCGCTGCTGGTGAGCGGGGCGCGTGAGGCCTTCGCCACGGTGGATCCCAAGCTCGAGCGCGTCGCCCGCTCGCTGGGAGACAACCCGTGGCAGTGCTTCCGGCGCGTCACCCTGCCGCTCGCCGGCCGCGGTATCCTGGCCGGCGGCATTCTGGCCTGGGCGCGGAGCGTGAGCGAATTCGGCTCCATCGTGATCCTGACGTACAACCCGAAGGTTGCGAGCATCCTGATCTTCGACCGGTTCACCGCATACGGGCTGCCTGCTGCGGTGCCGGCGGCGGTGCTGCTGCTGCTGGTGGCCCTCGCCGTGTTCGCGCTCGTGCGCCTTATCGAGCCAAGGGAGCAACAGTGATCCGGCTCGAGGGCCTGCACGTGCGGGTCGGCGGCTTCGACCTGCGCGACATCTCGCTGGAGGTGCCGACCGGAGGGTACGCCCTCATCATTGGCCCCACCGGCAGCGGCAAGACGACGCTGCTCGACGGCGTGGCGGGCCACGTCCCGCTGCTCTCGGGGCGCGTGTGGGTGCATGGCGCGGATGTGACCGACCTCCCGCCCGAACAGCGACACCTCGGCATCGTCTACCAGCAGTACCACCTCTTCCCGCACCTGTCGGTCGGCGAGAATATCGCCTACGGCCTTCGACGGGGAACCAACGGCGCGCCGGAGCAGGCCGCGCAACGTGTCCACGCGCTCGCCTCGCTCCTCGGTATCGACAGCCTGCTCGACCGCGGGGTCCGGGGCCTCAGTGGCGGTGAGCAGCAGCGCGTCGCGATCGCCCGGGCGCTCGCGCCCCGGCCCAGTGTCCTGCTGCTCGATGAACCCTTCGCCGCGGTCGACCCGGCAACGCGCACCGTGCTTCGGCGCGAACTGCGCACGCTGCACGAGGCGGAGGGCATCACGACCCTGCAGGTGACCCACGACTTCGATGATGCCCTGCGGCTGGGCAACATGGTTGCCGTCATGGCCGACGGGCGGATCGTGCAGCAGGGGCGGCCGGAAGAAGTGTTCCGGTTTCCCAATTCCGCTTTTATCGCGCGATTCATCGGCACCGGTAACGTCATCGCAGGTGAGGTGCACCGGACGGGCCCCACGGAGGCCGACGGGCGGTTCCCCGCGCGCTTCGTGAGCGGTGGCCTCGAACTGCAGGTCATCGCCGATCGTGAAGGCACGGCGCACGCCGTGATCCGGCCCGAAGACCTCCTCCTCAGCTCGGGGCCCCTTCCCGCCTCGATCCGCAATCGCATCGAGGCTGTGGTGGCGCGAGTCGAACCTCTGGGACCAGTGGTGCAGGTGCAGCTCGCGGCCGGCCGCGACCTCATGGCGGCGGTCACGACCGCCACGGCGACCGAACTGGATCTTCGGCCGGGGGTCCGGGTGTGGTTAGGATTGAAGGCCACCGCCGTCCACCTGGTCTAGGAGCAGTACGATGCCGGCCACTTCCCGACGAACCCTCGGACTCGTCGCGGGCGCAGCAACCGCGGCCATCGTGATCTTCCTGCTGCGCGACGCCGTCCGTCCCGTCGCCAGGCCCGGTCCGGCCGTTCCCGCCGACAGCCCGCCCGCCACGAACGCGACGATGACAGCACCCAAGGCGCGCATCTTCGCGACCATCGGTGACAGCAGCTCGCGCATCGAAGGCCTCGCACTGCACGCGGGCCATCTCTTTGTGGCAGACTGGAAGGACGGCGGCGTCTACCGGGTGGAAGTCGGTAGCGGGCGCGTCGAGCGCGTGGCCCAGCTGCCGACCAAGCCGGGCGAGGCCCTCCTCGGTGTCGCCACGGACTCTGCCGGAAACGTCTACGTCGGTGCACCGCAAACGGGCCTGATCTACCGGATCAATGCCACGCGCCTCGGTGCCGCCGACTTCAAGCCACGGCGGGACGTCGAGGCGTTTGCGGCGGGCGCGGTGGGCGCGAACGGGCTCGCCTTCGACGCGAACGGCCACCTCTGGATTTCAGGGGGAGATGCCAACGTGGTCTACCATGTGGGCCCCAAGGGTGGCCAGGCAAAAGTGTTTGCGAAGGGCTATACCCTCGTGTCGAATGACACGACCATGCCGGTGCGGGCTTACGTCACCAATGGCCTTGGCATCGATTCGGCGGGCAATGTGTACACCGCCAACACGGGAACCGGCGAGATCACGCGCATCGAGGTGAAGCCCGGCTACGAACTGGGCGCGATCACGACGGTGGCGAAGGATGCCCGGCTGCTGGGGGCGGATGGCCTGCTGGTGGACGGGGCCGGCAACATCTGGGTGTCCGCCAATTTCCGCAACACGCTGGCGCGGGTATCGCCGTCCGGCGAGGTCACCGTCATCCTGCATGACTCCACGGCAACCACGCTGCACTTCCCCGCAGAGCTCAAGCGCGCCGGCCAGACGTTCTACCTGGCGAACCTGAACTACACGGTGGGCGCGAACGCGGGGACGAAGTACAAGGGGGCGCAGATCGCCGCGGTCGACGCGCCCTAGAACAACCGTCCGGGGGTGCGGTACCAACATATGGTGCTCCGACCGTACTTCCCGCGTCGGCGAAGAAGACCGGCGATCCAAGGAGATGAGATGGCGATGCGAATGATGGCATTGATGGTGATCGTGGCGGGATCGACTGCGTGTGCGGGCGACAAGCCGAAGCCGCCGGTGGCGGTCGCGGATTCCGGTCCCCCGCAGTGGGCCGGCTACGTCCAGCGCAGCATTGCAGCCGCGATCGGCGATTCCACTTCGCGCATCGAGGGGATCACGGCGTCGGGCGGCAACCTGTACGTCGCCGACTGGAAGGACGGCGGGATCTACAGGCTGTCCCCAGTCGCCAACAGTCCCGCGCCCCTGGCCGAGGTGGAACGCGTCGGCCAGCTGCCGACCAAGCCCGGTACGACCATTTTCGGCGTCGCGGCCGACAAGTCGGGCAACCTGTACTTCGCCATCCCGGAGGCAGGTATCGTGTACCGGGCCGACGGCGCGCGGCTCGGACGGAACTTCGATTCGCGCAAGGATGTGACCGTCTTCGCCACGGGGATGAAGGGGGCCAATGGCCTGGGCTTCGACGCCAACGGTCATCTCTGGTCATCGGGTGGCGACCAGAACGTGCTGTATCATGTGGACGCGAAGGGCGGCGCCGCCCATGTGTTCGCAAAGGACTATGCGACCGCGTCGAGCGACACGACGATGCCGGTGCGGGCCTTCGTGACGAACGGCATCGCCTTCGACAAGGCCGGCAACGCGTATACCGCCAACACCGGCACTGGTGAGATCCAGCGTCTCGAGGTCAAGCCGGGCTACAAGCCCGGCGCCATCACGACGCTGGTGAAGAGCCCGCTGCTGCTGGGTGCGGACGGCCTGATGTTCGATGACAGCGGCAACCTGTTCGTCACCGCCAATTACCGGAACGCGCTCCTGCTCGTCACGCCAGACGGCAAGGTCCAGCTGGTGACCAACGACCGTCCCGGACACCGGGCCGACAGCGCCCAGGTGCGCGTGAGTCCCGAGGGCGGTCGCATGGGCGAGACCGGTGTGTTGCGTTTCCCCGCGGAGATCGCGCGGGTCGGCAACACCATCTACCTCGCCAACCTCAACCTCAAGGTCGGCGCCAACACCGAGCAGTCCTTCACCGGCGCATCGGTGGCGGGAATCCGGATCAAGTAGCAGCGATGCCCCCGCGCCTGATGCACGTGGACCTCGACGCCTTCTTCGTCGAGGTGTGCCGGCAGCGGAACCCGGAACTGCGCAGCATCGACCTGCTCGTGGTAGGCGGCCGGCGCGAGTCGCGGAGCGTGGTGCAATCGGCATCCTATGGCGCGCGGAAGTTCGGGGTGCGTGCCGGGATGCCGATTTCACGTGCCGTGACGCTCTGCCCGGGCGCCACCTTCTTCCAGGGTGAGTTCGTGTGGTACCGTGACGCCTCGCGCCAGGTGCGGGGGATCCTCGACCGGTTCGCCCCGACCGTGGTGATGTCGGGGCTCGATGAAGGCTACCTCGATTTCTCCGGCACCGAGCGGTTGCATCCGGTGTCGCTCCTCCCCGTCGCCCAGTCCATCCGCGATACCGTCCGTCGTGAAGCCGAGCTTGACGTGAGCATCGGGATCGGTCCCAACCGCATGGTCGCAAAACTCGCATCCGATGCCGCCAAGCCGCGCGGCATCATGGAAGTGCGCACCGGATGGGAGGAGGGATTTCTCGCCGGGCTGCCGCTCCGTGCGATGCCCGGTATCGGCCCGGCGACGGCCCGGCGCCTCGCGGCGCTGGGCCTCGACGACGTGTGGCAGGTGCAGCAGATGGGAGAAGCACAGCTGGCGCGCCTCATTGGTGACGAGGCGCGCCCGCTCAAGCTGCGGGCACATGGGTGGGGCGGGACCGTCCTCCGCAGCGACCGGCTGCCACGCTCGGTGAGCCGGGAGACCACCTTCGGCAGCGACGTGCGCGACCCGGACGAACTCGAGACGATGTTGCTGCTCTTCGTGACCCGTGTGTCGGCGCAACTGCGCGACGAGCAACTCATGGCCCGCACCGTCACGCTCAAGCTGCGGCATGACGACTTCACCACCGTCACGCGCAGTGCCACCCTGCACGAAGCGACCGACCTCGACCGGGAGCTCTTCGAGGCGGTCCGGCCCCTCTTCCTCACCGCCTTCAAGGCAGTGCGCCAGCGGAACCGCGGCGTCCGCCTGATCGGCGTGAGTGCCACCAACCTCACCCGCGCGTCGGCTCCCGACCTCTTTGAAGCGCCACAACGCGAACGGCTCAGGCAGTTGTCGCGCGCCGTCGACCAGGTGCGGGAGAAGTTCGGCGATGATGCGGTGGGACCGGCCGGGATACTCGGCCTCAGGCGGGGCTGAGCTACTTCGAGAGGCGTCCGCGCAGTGACGTGCTGTCCCTGAAATCCTTCTCATCAAACCGGAGCCGCACCACGCCTGACGCGCGGTTCACCTGTGACCCGAGCCCCTCGAACGTGGCGACCCGGCCGTTCGGCAGGATCGCGCGCACGCTGCTGTTGCGGTACAGCGGGAAATAGCCGAGCGGCACGCGAACGGCGCCCGCCGGAACACTGCACCGGCACGACTCCTCCGCCGCCGATCCGACATTGATCCGGAGCGTGATGGGCTGACCGGTCGCGTTGGTGACATGAGGCAGGAAGACCGCCGGAGCGCCGCTGTCGGCTCGCGCCTCGATGCGAATCTTGCGCTGCCGGGAGTCGAGGACCTGGGTGCGCTGCAGGTCGCTGCCCGTCACCTGCCCCTTCCCCGTGCGCGGGCCGATGGCATACCAGCTCACGGACAGCGAGGGCGTGCGGGGCACGGTGAGCGCGCTCGAGTCGCCCGGTGGCACGCGTCGCTCCGCTTCGCTCCCGACCACCACGCCGATCGGTACCGAGAGACGGTTGACGATCTGCAGGGGCACACTCCGGTTCGCGAACCAGCCCAGCGCCATCACGAGTATGAGGGCGGCACCCACCACCGCGATCGCCACGGGCATGACACTGGCCGGCTCCGCAGCAGCGGCAGGCGTGGACTCGGACCGCAGCGCCTGCGCCATCTCATCGGCCGACTGGAAGCGTGCCGCACGCTCCTTGGCCAGCGACCGCACGATGACGGCGGAGAGCCAGGCCGGCACACCCGGGCGGCGCGTCCCGGGGGCAGGCACCGGTGCGGAGAGGTGCTTGCGCACCACCTCCTGGCTGTCCTCACCCTCGAACGGCGGTCCGCCGGTGACCATCTGGAAGAGCACCGCGCCAAACGAGTAGAGATCGGCACGGCGATCGAGATCGGCATGGCCCATCGCCTGCTCCGGGCTCATATAGGCCGGCGTGCCCACCACGAAGCCTGCCTGCGTGTTCCCCGCGCCACCATTGAGCCGCTTCGCAATGCCGAAGTCCACCAGCAGCGGGCGCCCCGTCCTGGCATCGAGCATGATGTTGTCGGGCTTGATGTCGCGGTGGACGAGGCCGGACTCGTGCGCATGCTCCAGGGCTCCAAGCACGCCGAGGGCGATCGGCACGGCGCGCACCGCCGACATCGGGCCTTCGCGCTTCAGCGCGACGGTGAGGGGATCGCCCTCGACGAACGGCATGGCGTAGTAGACGAGTCCGTGACCTTCACCCACGAAGTGGATCGGCAGGATGTTGGGATGATCGAGGGCGGCAATGGCGCGTGCTTCCTCCCGGAATCGGGCGAGCGTGCCTTCTGCCCAGACCAGGTCGGGCCGGAGCACCTTCACGGCAAGCCGACGGTCGAGTTGCCGGTCCAGCACTTCGTACACCTCGGCGAAGCTTCCGCTGCCGACGCGTGCGCGCACCTCGTACTCGACGCCAAGCGCCAGGGCGAGCCGCTCCGGGACGGGACTCGCCTGCGGCACGGCTACCGTCTGGGTCACGGTGGGCTGGTCGTCCGCCATCACTTGGGCTCGGGAGAGTGGGGTTCCGGGCGTGCCGCGCCCGGCAGGGCGCTGGTCAGCGCGCCGGGAGGAAGCCGCTGACGGGGCTCGAGCTGCGTGGGGCCTGCTTCTTCACGGGTGGCGGCGGCGGTGCCTCGACGACCGGTTCCGGTACCGGGGCCTCGATGACCAGTTCCGGTTCCACCGTCGCGACCGGCAGCTCGACGACTGGCTCCGGGGCGGGAGCAGGCGTCCGCGACGCATAGGTGTTCGAGCGCGTGCGGGTCGCGTTGCGCTCGGGACGGCGCGCCAGGGACGGCAAGTCGCGCTTCTCGACCCTGAGGGCGATGAGGCCCGAACCCGGCTCGAGGCGCGCATCGAGTCCATCGAAGACGGCTTCACGACCGGCGGCATCCTGGACCCGGACAGTCGTACCGGGCATCAGCCGGTAGTAGCCGAGCCAGGTCGGTGAGGCATCGGATGGGACATCACACTGGCACAGCTTCTGTCCCGGTCGCGGCTCCACGGCAACGCGAAGCGACACGCCCGCGGCGTTGGTCACGCGGGGCGCGAAGTACACGCCGCTTCCGGCTCCTGACACATCGATGGCGTGACGCACCACGCCTCGCGGGTCGGCGTCCTTGAATGAGCCGCTGAGTTCCTCGCCGAGTGCCTTCCCGCTGGCCGCGACCGGGCGCACGATCGACCAGCTGCCATCGAGCGCGCGACCAGCAGGCCATTCCAGTCGAAGGCTGTCGCCCGGATCCACGAGCTGCTGGCGGCCGTCGCCCAGGGTGAGCCACACCGGGCTCAGCAGGCGATTGGCGACAATGATCGTCGCCGGGGTCACAGGACGCGCCATGGCCATGCCGGCGAGCACCGCGAGGGTAACGGCAGCTGCCGCGACCCAAAGCGGACGGCGGGATGCCGGTGCGATGCTCACGGAATCCGCAGATGTCGCCGCCGCGATGGCACTGGCCTTCCTGGCCGGCGACGCGGCTGCGGGTGAGGGCATGGTCGCGAGGCCGGCGCGCAGCGCTTCCATGACATGGCCCGCCGATGGATACCGGTCGGCCGGATCCTTGGCCATGCAGCGACGGATCACCTGGGTAAGCCACGCCGGCACGCGCGGGTTGCGCACCGTGGCGTCGGGCACCGGCTCGGACAGGTGCCGGCCCACGATCTCCTGCGAGGTCTTGCCTTCGTAGGGCGGCGCACCCGTCAGCAGCTGGAACAGCATCGCCCCGAAGGCATAGAGGTCGGCGCGCGCGTCGACGGTGTCGCGACCGAGCGCCTGCTCCGGGCTCATGTAGAGGGGCGTACCCACGACGAAGCCCACCTGCGTGTGGGTCGAAATGCCGTCGAGGCACTTGGCGATGCCGAAGTCGAGAAGGAGGGGACGACCCGTCGCCTCCTCGATCAGCACGTTGTCGGGCTTGATGTCGCGATGAATGATCCCGTGGGCATGCGCATGCTCCAGGGCCTCGAGCACGGGCAGCACCATCGGGACGAGCGCGTGTGGGTTGAGCGGTCCCTGGGCCAGCAGGAGGTCAGCGAGCGTCGGACCTTCCACGAACGACATGACGTAGAAGACGAGGCCTTCGCTGTCGCCGACGAAGTGGATCGGTACCGTATGCTGGTGATTGAGGCGCGCAATCGCACGCGCTTCCTGCTTGAAGCGGGCCCGCATGCCATGGGTCCACGCGACGTCGGGGCGGAGCACCTTCACGGCCAGGCGGCGATCCAGCTCGATGTCGCAGATCTCGAAGACGTCGGAAAAGCCACCCTGCGCCAGTCGGCGCACCACCACATACTGGGCGCCCAGCGCCTCACCTAGGGCATGGATGAGCTCGGCGTCACCGGGAAGTGGATCGTGCGGTGTGCAGCCGCACGTCGTGCCTCGCTCACGACTGCAGCGCGGACAGGTGACGTGGCTCACGGAGCCGACTTCGGAGGGTGCTGTCATCGTTGCATCGTGCATGGCAGGGTCTGGAGCGCCCATTCAGGCCCCCGTTCACCAGCCGACTTCCGCACCCCGTTGAGGGTATCCAAGCGCTGATTCCACGCTAAGTTGGACTGTCACAGTGAGCACCAATCGAGCACCCGGACAGGGGCTCGTTCTGTCACAAAAGTGCACAAAGGGTGCCACCGGCCGGTCCACCAGCCGACAAGACCCGCGAGAAAGGACGCCCGATGGAGCAGTTCAGCGGCCCTGGCAAGAGCCTGCTGCGGTTCCTCACCGAACCGTCGCATGTGAACTTCGGCGGCAAGGTGCATGGCGGGATGGTGATGAAGTGGATCGACCAGGCGGGGTACACCTGCGCCGCACAGTGGAGCGGCACGTACTGCGTCACGGTCTACGTTGGCTCCCTGCACTTCCTGAAGCCGATCATGGTGGGCTCTGCGGTGGACATGCGCAGCCAGGTCATCCATACCGGGCGATCGAGCATGCACATCTTCATCGATATCTTCGCCGGCGATCCGCGCGAACGCGATACCTACCGGTGTGCCTACTGCCTGGCGGTGTTCGTGGCGCTTGGCGTCGATGGCCGCCCCATGCCGGTGCCACCCTGGGTGCCGGGGACGGAACGGGAGAAGGCGCTCGAGCGGTATGCGCTCCGGCTGGTCGAGCACCGCAAACAGATGGACGCGGAGGCGGCCGAAATCCTGGGCGACGCGGTATAGGACGGGCAAGTCGGGAAGCGGGCGCCGCGAGTCGCGACGCCCTTTCCCGTATCAGGATCTAGAAGGCGTAGGTGGCACCCACCCCAATTGATGGCTGTGTACTCGTGGGATCATCGAGCTCGCCGTAGTCATCCAGGCTGGAGAAATCGATGCGGAACTCCGGCCGGATGGTCGCCTTCGGGAAGACGTGGATGTTGAGGGTCGCGGTGGCGCTCCCGAACTTCCGCGCATCCGCCGGCGCATAGCCCAGCACGCCCGACGTTCGTACGCCGTTCCGGTCATCGACGTAGTCGCCCCTGAGGGCGAGGTCGAAAGTCGACGAAAGCGTCTGGACGATCCACAACCCACCGCCCCACCAGGTCGCGTTCTCGTCCGGGTCGGGCAGCAGCCCCTGCTCCGCTCCCCAGTCGAACTGCGCAACCAGCGTGGTCTTCGTGCCCAGCTTGAAGGTCCCGAGCCCCTCGAAGCCGTAGCGCATGTTGCTGTCGTTGTCCGGCTGTTCGGCGCCGATGTACCCCAGCAGGCCGATCGTGACTGATGGTGACGGGGTGAGGCCGAGGCGGCCCATGAAGGACAGCGCGCTGTTGTTGTCCACGACCACGTCCCACCCGTTGATGAGGCGCAACTGCGCATCCACCTTGGGCCCGAACTTGAAGTCGACGCCCAGGCCCGTGTTGGTGAAGTTCTCCAGGTACACGAACTGGTTGCCGACATCGAGGTTCGGATCGAGGATGTCGTCGATCACCTCATAGCCCATGATCGTCCACATCTTGCCGAGCTTGAACTGGATCCAGTGGTCGGTCCCCCCCGTCGGGACGTTGAGGATCACATAGGCCTCGGTGAGGTCGCCGTTCGGCCCCAGGGACAGGCCCTGCGACTGGGTCACGGCGGCGTCCTGACCGAAGAGCAACTCGGCGCGCGCTCCCGCGTCGAGCTTGCTCGTGTCTACCGGCTTGGTCAGGCCGAGCTCCAGCCCGTTCGCCATGAACTGCTTCTGGTACCGGTCGTAGAACCGGCCCACCAGCTGGTTCCCGGTAGCGGCAAAGGAGTAGGTGAAGGTCGACGTCACGTACCCGGACAGGTAAAGCGGCAGCGCCCCCAGCTTGAGGCCGACAGTCTCGTCCACCGGTGCAGCGACGGTGTCCGCCTTGACACTATCGGGCTCGGCGACCTCCTGCGCCCCAGCCGTTCCTGCGATCGAGCCTGCGAACAGTTGCGCGAGAAGTACCGGTCGAAAGCGTCGGGCCATGGCGTTGTCCTCACTGCCTCCTCGCCTCGGGTGACCTTTCGCGTCGAGCGGCGGGAGCTCGGCAGAAAGGAAAAACGAAAACGCCCCTGCGCAGGAAGCGCGGGGCGTTGAGGGCACCGGAAACCGGGGCCTGCTGTTCAGCCACTGCGCTCGAGACAAATGGCGATCGCCGCGCCGGTATTTCGGCGCGGCGGAGCGTTTCGGCTGGAGCCGGTGGAACCGGCGAGTACTCGGGACTTGTTCATGGCTTTCACAAGGTCATCAATGACCGCTGGTTTGTCAATAAGAATATGCAATTGACGCAATTTTTATTCGGCACCCAGTTTTCCACTTGCTGCCGATCGCGAAGGCACCAGGCATGCCAACTGGTCTCATATAAACTGCTGATCATGATGATGCCGAAAGGGTTGTAGATTTACAATACCACTAGTAACGTAAATTTTTCCAATGCTGGCTGGCCTTGCTACCAATTTATGCCGCACATAGTTTTCTGCAATTATTGCATATTATCTACCATTACCAGCCGGCGCGAAAACATGAAACTGATCACCTGTATCGTGCGACCGGAACGGCTTTCCGAGGTACGGGAGGCACTCTTCCGCGCGGGCGTGACCGGTCTCACGATCTCGCGGGTGCGCGGCCACGGCGGCGAACGTGCCCTCGTCGAGACCTATCGCGCGACGGCAGTCTCCCTTGAATTCCGGGAAAAGTTCAAGCTCGAGATGGTGTGCTCCGAGCCCTACGTGCAGCCCACGATCAACGCCATCATCGGCGCCGCCCGCACCGGAGAGGTCGGCGACGGCAAGATCTTCGTCGTGCCGATCATGCAGGTGGTGCGCATCCGGACCGGCGAACTTGATGACGCGGCACTGACCCCGGTGACCGCCGACGAGGTGCAACGCCGCGCCCTGGACCTCACAATGCGGTAGCTTCCGCCCGCCGATCGCCAGCGCCTTGCCGTGCGGGGTGCCGCGGCCGGATCTTTCGGTTGAGGCCAACCGCTCCCCTACCCCAAGCGCCACTCCATGCCGCTCAACCAGCACAGCAAGGCCATCACCCAGGGTGACCAGCGCGCGCCGAATCGCGCGATGCTGCGCGCGCTTGGGTTCGGCGACGGCGACTTCGCCAAGCCGATCGTGGGCATTGCCAACGGCTACAGTACGATCACCCCGTGCAACGCCGGGCTCGACATCCTCGCACGCCGCGCCGAGTCCGCCATCAAGGCCGGCGGCGGGATGCCGCAGATGTTCGGCACCATCACCGTGAGCGACGGCATCTCGATGGGTACGGAAGGGATGAAGTACTCGCTCGTCTCCCGCGAGGTCATCGCAGACGCCATCGAGACCGCCTGCGGGGCGCAGAGCATGGATGGTGTGCTCGCGGTCGGCGGGTGCGACAAGAACATGCCCGGCGCCATGATCGCGATGGCCCGGATGAACATCCCGGCGGTGTTTGTCTATGGCGGGACCATCAAGCCGGGGCACCACGCCGGGCACGACCTGACGGTGGTGAGCGTGTTCGAGGCCGTGGGCCAGCATGCCGCCGGCAAGCTGCCGCGCGAGGAGTTCGAGGCGGTGGAGCGGAAGGCGTGTCCCGGG
>Ga0070668_100003159_pt1 | contig 12136 bp, 13 predicted proteins | sample KBSS43metaG_FD_64661 | JGI IMG/M metagenome (GOLD analysis project Ga0070668, IMG submission 64661) | Switchgrass rhizosphere microbial communities from Kellogg Biological Station, Michigan, USA - KBS S4-3 metaG | ecosystem: Host-associated > Plants > Roots > Rhizosphere > Soil ... | reverse complement strand
GCCGATCCTGTTCTACAAGGCGCCCAACACCGTGGTCGGGCCGGACGACGACGTGCTCATTCCGCGCGGCTCGACCCGCACCGACTGGGAGGTGGAGCTCGCGGTGGTGATCGGCAGGACCGCCCGCTACCTGGACTCCCCCGCCGACGCGGCCGCGTGCGTCGCCGGTTACGCGGTCTCCAACGACGTGTCCGAACGCGACTTCCAGCTCGCCCGGTCCGGTGGCCAGTGGTCCAAGGGCAAGTCGTGCGAGACGTTCAACCCGCTCGGCCCCTGGCTGGTCACCCCGGACGAGGCCGGCGACCCCGGCGCGCTGGGCCTGCGCAGCTGGGTCAACGGCGAGCCGCGCCAGGACTCGAACACCGCCGATATGATCTTCTCGGTGCCGTACCTGATCTGGCATCTGTCGCAGTTCACCGTGCTGGAACCGGGCGACCTGATCAACACCGGCACCCCGCAGGGCGTCGCGTTGTCCGGGCGGTTCCCCTACCTCGCCCCCGGCGACGTCATGGAGATCGAGATCGACGGGCTCGGCCGGCAACGCAGCGTGCTGAAGGCCGCGCCATGAAGGTCACCGCGCCGGCCCGCTACTCCTTTCCGGGCGGGCCCGAGTGGCCCTGACCGAGGTCTTCCTGGACGGTGTGCCGGTCGACCCGCCGCCGGTGGCGGGCGCCTACGACGGGCCGGTGGCGGCGCTGCGGCACCTGCTCGCCGCCGTCGCCGGGCCGGTCGATCCGGTGGACGCGCCGCTGGCGATCGTCGCGGGCACGGTTGCCGGGGCCGGCGCGCCCGGCACAGCCCGCTGCGCGGCGGTGGGCCTGTCGCCGCTGTCGGGCGGCGTGGCCGAGACGCGGGCCGAGGGGCCCTTCGCGGCCGGGCTGCGGGCGGCCGGGGTCACCGGGATCGTGCTGCACGGCCGGGCGCCGGCGCCGGTGTGCGTCGTGGTCACCGAGGGCGGGGCGCGGCTGGAGCCGGCCGGCGACCTGTGGGGGTTGGAGACCGGGCCGGCCACGGACGCGCTGCAGCGGCGGTACGGCGCCGGGGCGTCCGCCGCGGTGATCGGGCCGGCCGGTGAGCGCGGGGTCCCGTACGCCTCGATCGTCACCTGCCGGCACCACCCGCTGCCGCGACTGGGCCTCGGCGCGGTGCTCGGCGGCAAGAACGTGAAGGCCGTGGTGTGCGTGGGCGACGAGGTGCCGCCGGTCGCCGATCCCGCCACCGTGGCCGCCATCGCGGCCGAGTACGCGGACGCCGCGGCGACCAACTCGCTCTCGGTCTGGCAGCACGGCACCCCCGGATTCGGGGTGTGGGCGGCCGAGCCCGGGTACGCACCGGTCGCCCAGTTCACCGACACCACCCGCGGCGGCGGGGTCGGCAGCGTCCCCGACGAGCTCGCCCGGGCCGCCACCGTCGCCGCCTGCCCCGGCTGCCCCACCGACTGCATCAAGGTGTACGCGGGCGCCGGCCTGCACCAGGAGGCGCTGGCCATGCTCGGCCCCAACGCCGGCGTGGCCGACCCGTGGCCGTTGCTGAGCCGGCACCAGCAGCAGGGCACCGACCCGGTCTCGGCGGCCGGCACGCTGACCGTGAACGGCGTGGCGATCCCGCCGTTCGACCCGCGGGTGCAGCCCAATCTGGGCCTGGCCTACGTGGTCGCGCCGATCGGCCCCCGGTACGACATCGTCGAACACGATCTCGACTTCGACCCGGTCGAGGGCCTGCCCGCCAGCTATCCCGAGATGGCCGGGCTCGGCGTGCACGTGCCCCGGCCGCGCGGCGAACTCGACGTCTGGCGCACCGCCCAGCTGATGCGCCTGTGGAGCGGGCTGGACGCGCTCGGCGTCTGCGTGTTCGCGGCCACCCCGACCCGCCCGCTGCGGCTGAGCCGGGTGGCCGACCTGGTGGCGGCGGTCGACGGCCGCCGGCCCGACGTGCTGGCCCTCGGCGCGACCCGGATGCGCCTGCAACACGAAGTCAACGTCCGGGTCGGCCGCGGCTACGACCCGCTCCCCGACCTGTTCTTCACCGAGCCGGTGCGGACGGGCAAGTACGCGGGCGCGGTGCTGGACCGCCCGTCGTTCGAGGCGGCAGCCGCCGAGCTGCGTCACCATCTGGGCCTGGCCTGAGAAAGGGATCCGATGAGCACTTTCGACAACCTGGTCGCCGTCGTCACCGGGGGCGGTTCCGGCATCGGCGCCGCGGTCACCGCCGAGCTGCGCTCGCGCGGCGGCCGGGTGGGCGTCCTCGATCTGGATCCGGGCAAGCCCGCGGACGGCCTGCTGCCGGTGGTCGCCGACGTGGCCGGCCGAGACTCGCTGGAACGGGCGATGGACCAGGTCGCGGCCGAGTTCGGCGGCATCGACATCCTGATCAACAACGCCGGGATCAGCGCGGTCGGCACGGTGGAGGCCAACGACGACGCGGAGTGGCAGCGGGTGCTCGACGTCAACGTCGTCGGCATCGCCCGGGCCACCACGGCGGCGCTGCCGCACCTGCGGCGCAGCGGGCACGCGGCGATCGTCAACACGTCGTCGATCGCCGCGACGGCCGGGCTCGTGCAGCGGGTGCTGTATTCGGCGTCCAAGGGTGCGGTGCACGCGATGACCCTGGCCATGGCCGCGGACCTGGTCGGCGAGGGCATCCGGGTCAACTGCGTGGCGCCGGGCACCGTCGACACGCCGTGGGTGGCGCGGCTGCTGGCCCGTACCGAGGACCCGGCGGGCGAGAAGGAGCGGCTGGCGGCGCGGCAGCCGACCGGCCGGCTGGTGACCGCGCAGCAGGTGGCGACCGCGATCGCCTACCTGGCGTCGCCGGACTCGGGGGCGACGACCGGGGTGTCGCTGGCGGTCGACGGCGGGCTGTCCGGGCTGCGGCTGCCGCGATCCTGAGCGGGGTCAGCGGCGGGCGTTGCGCGGATGGTTCTTGGCCGTACGCTCGTTGCCGTGCCGGTACTGGCCGGTCCAGCGGGCCATGACCTCCTGCTCGTCGCCGTCCTCGACCTCGGACAGAAACTCGGCCGCGCGGGCGCCGCGCACGGTCGTCGCGCTGCGGCCGTGATGGGAGATGAGCACGGTGCCGTTGGCGCGGACCGTGTATTCGAAACCGTCGGGACTGGGCATGCGGGCATCGTGGCACCAGGCCCGGCGCAGCCGCACCGGGTTTTCCGTCACTCGCGGACCACGATGAGCGTGCCCAGCCCGGCGACCGCGTCGATGTCGAGTCGGCCGGCCGGCTCGCCGCTCCCGGTTTCCAGGGTGGTCCCCCGGGCGACGCCGTCGAAGCGCTCCTCGCCGAGCTGGACCGTGCCGCCGCCGTCGCGCAGCAGGACCCGGGCGTTCGGCTCGCCTTCCGTCTCGATCCGCCAGGTGTTCAGGCCGCCGCTCATCCGGATCGGCAGGGCGGTGCGCTGGTCCGGCAGCACCATGGCCACCCGGGCCGCCCCGCCGATCAGGTCGATGCGCCGGATCCGGCCGCCGGACAGGTCGAGGGACGTCTCCTCGACGCCGGCGGTCAGCCGCAGCGCCCAGGCGACGTCCCGGTTGAGTACGAGGTCGACCACGGCCCGGCCGTCCTTGCCGTTGCGGGTCACGCCGAGTCGTACGGTGCTACCGGTGACCGTGACCTGCGGGGTGACGCCGCTGTCCTCCGGCGTGCTCACCCGGAAGACCTCGGCGCCCAGCGAGCGCAGCGTCACGTTGAGTTCGGTGGTGCCGTCGATGAGCTCGAAGGTGCCGGCCGTGAACGGCAACGCCGTGGGCTCGGGCGACCGCGGTGCGGGCGGTGACGGCGGCGGCGGTGCCGACGGCGACGCCGACTCGGCGACCGGGGACGAGGCGGGCGGCGGGGCGACCGACACCGGGCCGACCTCCGGCGGCCCGCTCGGCTGTTCGGCGACCGTCGCGGACGGCTGCTGAACCAGGTTCTTCTCCGTCGCGGTGGTCATCCCGAACGTCCGGGTGAGCACGAGCACGCCGCTGGTCACGACGACGGCGAGGCCCGCGCCGAGGACCGGCTTCCACCACGGCCGGCGCCGCCGGGACCGGGCGTCCCGGTGCGGACGGACGGGGGCGTCCGGCCGCCGGGCCGGCGGCAGCTCCCGGGTGGGCCGGCCACCGACCGGGTCAGCACCCGGCCACTCGTAGTGGTCGACCGGCGGCGGGAGAGGCCGCGCCTCGGGCCAGTAGTCGGAAATACGCGGCCAGGCGGGCGGCGTGTCGCCGTCCCGCGCGTACGAGTCGTCGCCGTCCACGCTCGTCCCCTCGATCGTGACCCGCGGTGTTGTCGGACAGAGATACGGGTAATCGGGCCTGGTGGTTCGGCCTCCGAGCGGACTTCGTCGGCGGGATCACCCACCCGGACGAATCGACAACGACCGTGCGTAAGCGGTTGGTGACAGTCCGATCATGGTGGTGAAATCGCGGACGAGATGAGCCTGGTCGCTGTACCCCAGCCGGTACGCCAGCGCCGCCCAGTCCACGTCCGCGGCCGCCTGCTCGATCGCCTCCTGCAGCCGGTAGCGCAACAGCACCCACTTCGGGGTGACGCCGACGTGTTCGACGAACAACCGCTGCAGGGCCCGCACCGACAGCCCTTCGCGACGGGCGAACGCGGCGACCCGCACGACCGTGGGATCGTGGCGGAGGGCGTCGACGAGGCCGACGGCGCGGTCGGCCCGCGGATCGGGTCGCGGGCCGAGGCCGAGCAGGAAGGCGTCCAGCGCCGCGCGGCGGTCGTCGTCGGTGCCCCGGCAGATCGGCCGGCCGGCGGGCAGGGCGACGCGCCGCCCGGTCAGTTCCGCCACCGGCCGGTGCCAGAACGGCCGGAACCCGCCGGGCCGGAACTGCACGCCGCAGATGCTGCCGTCGCCGTCGAGCGTGGTGCGGAACAGTCCCCGGATGACGCCGACGACATCGCCGGGGGCGTCCCCGCGGAAGACCAGGTTGACCGCCGGGTGCGGCAAGACCCGCTGCTCGTACGGGCGGGGCAGCGCCCAGTCGATCAACCAGTAGTGCTCGACGTACCGGCGCAGCGCCGGATCGGCCGGCAGCCGGCGGAACCGTACGTGGCGCAGCAGTTCCGCCGGGTCGAGGATGCCCCGGTGATCCCGGCGCGGTTCGTGTCGCATTCCTTCAAGAGCACCTTCATACGCTGAGCGAGTGGCTACCGAGATTAGTGACCTGCTGACCGCCGCGGCGGTCCCGACCGTGGCCGTGGTGCGCGGCGTGCCCGACGACCGGCTCGACCGGCCGACGCCGTGCGCCCAGTTCGACGTACGGCATCTGCTCAACCATCTGTTCCACGTGGTGGTGAACTTCCGGCATCTCGCCGGCCGGGAGCCGGTGGACTGGGCCACCACGCCGGACCACCTGGCCGGCGCATGGCGCGACCGGTTCGCGGCGGAGACCGCGGCGCTGATCACGGCCTGGTCCGACCCGGCGGCGCTGGCCGGCGTCTCGCCCAGCATGCACCTGCCGCAGCCGCTGCTCGGCAGGATGGTCCTGCTCGACGTGGTGGTGCACGGTTGGGACCTGGCCCGGGCGACGAGTCAGCCGTACGAGGCGGACGCTGTCGCCGTCGCCGTCCTGCACGACCTGGTCACGACGATGGGCGACCGGGCGCGGGAGGCGGGCGTCTTCGCCGAGCCGGTGCCCGTGGCCGGCGGCGACGACCTCACCCGGCTGCTGGCTCGCACCGGCCGCGATCCGTCCTGGCCGGCTGCGAATGCCCCATCGCCTCAAATGCCACGGCCAGCAACTCGCTGAGCGGGACCGCGCCCCGGCGGCGGGTCCATGCCTCGCCGGCGGTGTCGAGACAGGCCATCGCGGCGGCGACGACGGCGGCCGCGCGCAGATCGGCCGTGTCGTCGTCGGCCGGCGGTAGCCGGCGCTTGACCTCGGGCAGGATGTCGGCCTGCCAGCGCAGGTGTTTCTCGACGCTGCGGGCGCGCAGCGAGGGCGTCCCATACATCATCTGGGAGATCTTCAGGAGCCGCTCGGGATCGGCGGCCCGGTCCTGCAGCAGGGTGATCAGCACGGTCCGCAGCGAAGTCCAGAGCGGCTCGTCGTCGGGGCGCTCGGCCAGGGCGGCCCGGGCGCGGGCGCCCTCGTCGGCCATGTTCCAGAGGACGAGGTCCTCCTTTGTGCCGAAGTAGCGGAACAACGAGCGCCGGGAGATGCCGGCGGCGGCCGCGATGTCGTCGAACGTGGTCGCCTCGAAACCCTGCTCCAGGAACAGGTCCATCGCGACCTCGGCGATCTCGTTGAAGGCCGCCTGGCGAGTGCGGCTCCACAGGCCCGGGCTGCTCATGAGGACAGTCTAGATCGTGCCCAATTGACACTCAGTGCCACTCAGTCCTAAAGTGTCACCATGAACCCCGTCGACTATCCCAGCGAGACCGTTCTGATCACCGGCGCCAGCTCCGGCATCGGCGCCGAGTTCGCCCGCCGGCTCGCCGCCCGGGGTGCCGATGTCGTGCTCGTCGCCCGCCGCCAGGAGCGACTCGACGCCCTGGCCGCCGAGCTCACCGCGCGACACCCGATCACGGCCACCGCCCTCGCCCTGGACCTGACCACGCCCGATGCCGGCGCCGTGCTCGACGCCGAGCTTGCTCGCCGCGGCATCGAGGTGACCAGCGTCGTCAACAACGCCGGCTTCGCGACCCACGGCCCCTTCCACGAGGAGGATCCGTCCCGGCTGGCCGCCGAGATCGCCCTCGACGTGACCAGCGTCGTCCAGATCAGCCGCATGTTCATCGAGCGGCTGCGCCGCCGCGGCGCCGGGTTCCTGGTCAATGTCGCCAGCATGGCGGCCTACCAGGGCAATCCCACGATGGCCGTGTATGGCGCGACCAAGGCGTTCGTGCTCAACCTCACCGAGGCTCTCTGGTATGAGTCGCGCGGCACCGGCGTGCGCGTGCTCGCCCTCTCCCCCGGCGCCACCGAGACCGAGTTCTTCGCCGTGGCCGGCCTCGGCGCCGACGGCGGCGTCCGGCGCATGACGGCGGCGGCCGTCGTCCAAACCGCACTCCGCGCTCTCGACCGCCGCAACCCGCCGCCCAGCGTGATCGCCGGCCGGCTCAACCGTGCCACCGCCACGGCCGGCCGCCTGTTCAGCCGCCGCCGGGCCACCATGGTGATCGGCGCTTTGATGAGCCGCACCGCGGCCGAGCCGGCGTAGGCGGCGACCTGGGATCTCGCACCTCACCGCCGACCACGACCCGGCGTCGTGGGCGCGCTTCAGCGAGATCTAGCGCCGCCGGGGCATCGCCACCCGGCTGCGCGGCCACCCCGAGGCGGAGTGCTTCTGGACGGGCTTGGAACTGGTCGAGCCCGGCGATCCTGCGACGCGCAGATGGCCCTGCACGGCGGACGGCAAGCCCCTGATGCCGGCCGCTCTCGGCCCGCGCCGGCGAGCGCCCACCCGCCGCGAGCGTTGCCCGCGGCGGCTCAGAGCCACGGCGGCAGGGCCGGCGCGGCCATACCGTCGAACGGCCGGCCGGCGAGGTAGGCCGCGAGGTCGGCCAGCGGGGCGGTGACCGTCGCGGGCGGGCCGGCACCAGCAACCGGCGCGGGTGGGCCGACCCCGGTGGCCGCCGCGGGTGAGCCGGCGACCGCCGCGGGTGAGCCGGCGACCGCCGCGGATGGGCCGGCGCCGGGGACCGGCGCAGACTGGCCGGTGCCGGCAACCGGCGCGGACGGGCCGACACTGGTGGCCGCCGCAGGTGGGCTGGCGCCGGTGATCGTCCAGGTTCGAGGGAAGTCGGTGGCGGTCAGCACGAGCGCGGGTCCGTCGCCCGCGTTTGACCGCTTGGCGGTGATGTCGTCGATGAGGGCGGCGAGGAAGTCCGCCGGTAGGTCGGCGAAGCTCATGCCGGCGTCGAGGTCGACGGCGTGTACCAGCACCTCCCGGGCGCGCATCCACGGGATCTCCTCGGCCGGCACGGTGCGGCCCTGTGCCGTGCGTACCGGCCGCAGCCACTGGCCGGCGTCCAGATGGGCCAGCGCGGTGTCCAGGGCGGCGGCCGAGTCGGCGACCCAGGCGCGCAACTCGGCGGCCGGGCGCCGGGCGCCGGCCTCGATGTCGGCGGTGCGCTGCTGTGGTGATGCGTACATCGGCGTGGGGACGCCGGTGCGGGCCCAGGCCGCCAGATTGATCAGGGCTTCGGCGTTCGCGGCGAGGTGCGCGAGCAGGTGCTTGCCGGTCCAGCCGGGGAGCGCGGTGGGCCGGTCCAGCCGATGATCCGGCAGGGTCGCCAGGGCGGCCAGCAGGCGCTCGGTGCCCTGCCCGGCCCACCGCAGGCTGTCCCCGCGGTCGCGGCCCGCGGTCAGCACGCGCGCCCGCCGCCGGCCGGCGCGCAACACCGGCCGGCGGTCACCACTCGGCCCGCTCCACCACGACCCTGGCCTCGGAGCAGCCCCAAACCAACGACCGCGCAACCTCGGCCGGCGATCACCACTCGGCCCGCTCCGCCACGACCTTGGCCTCGGAGCGGCCCAGGCCGGTGATTTCGGTGGTCAGCACGCTGCCGTCGGTGAGATACCGGGCGGGGGTGCGGGCGTGGCCTACGCCGCCGGGGGTGCCGGTGGCGATCACGTCGCCGGGGTTCAGGGTGAGGATCGTGGAGACGTAGCGGACCAGGTCGACCGGGTCGAAGACCAGGTCCGCGGTGGTGGCCTGCTGCACCACCTCGCCGTCGACCATGCCGGTCACGGTGAGCGCCGGGCGGACGCCGCCGGGCAGTTCGTCGGGGGTCACCAGGTAGGGGCCGAACGGCGTACTGGCCTCCCAGGTCTTGCCCTGCAACCACATCGGCGTGCGGTATTGCCAGTCGCGCATGGTGACGTCGTTGAGCACGGCGAAGCCGGCGATCGCCGCGGCCGCCTGCTCCTCGGTGGCCCGGCGGACGGCGGTGCCCACGACCACGGCCAGCTCGGCCTCCCAGTCCACCCGGTCGGACTCGGGCGGGAGGCGGATCTCGTCGTACGCGCCGAGCAGTGCCTCCGGGTATTTGGCGAACAGTGTGGGATGCCGGGGCAGCTCGCGACCCATTTCGAGGATGTGGGTGCGATAGTTCAGGCCGACACAAATGATCTTGCCGGGGCGGGGGACGACCGGTGCGTACCCGGCGGCGGTCACCGTCGGGCCGGACGCGTCCCGCCAGCCGGGCCGGGTCAGCAGGTCGCCGACGTCGGGGGCGCCGAGGTCGGTCAGCGTCTGGCCGTCGACCCGGACGGCTCGGATGCCGCCGTCGGCCGTGCGGACGGTGGCGAGCTTCATGCCGGTGCCCCGATCTGAGTGCGGTCCAGCCGCAGCGCCTCGAAGATCGGGGCGTCGCTGAACGTGAAGAGGTCGAGGGCGCCGGAGTCCGAATCGGACGGCGACGCCTCGGAGCGGGCGGAGAACGGGGTCCAGGACGGTACGACGAACAGGTCGCCCCGGGTCACCGACCACGACCGGTCGCCGACCGTCACCCGGCCGCTGCCGTCGAAGACCTGGTACACCGAAGAGCCGGTGTCGCGGCGCGGCGCGGTCTCGGCGCCGGCCCGGATCCGGTGCATCTCGGCCCGGATGGTCGGCAGGACGTCGCCCGCGGTCGCCGGGTTGGTGTAGCGGACCGCCGCGTGCCCCGGCTCGACCGGGCCGGGGTGGCCCTCGTCCGCGAGGTCGAGCTGGTCGGTGAGCGCGCGGTCGGTGTCGGCCCACGCGTACCGCAGCAACGGGCTGCCGGCCTGCGCGGCCGCGGCGGAGACCGGGCGCAGGCCGGGATGGCCCCACAGCCGCTCGGAACGGGACCGGTCCGGGGTGATGCGCTCGCCGTCCCCGATCCGGTCCCGGCCGAACTCGAAGAACTGCGCCTCCGCCCCGTACTGGAACGGGATGTCGAGGCCGTCGATCCAGGCCATCGGCCGGTCGGCCGCGTTGTGGTGGGCGTGCCACTGCCAACCGGCCTGGGGCAGGAAGTCGCCGCGGCGCATCGGCACCGGGTCGCGGCCCACCACCGTCCAGACGCCCTCCCCCTCGACCACGAAGCGGAACGCGTGCTGGGTGTGCCGGTGCTCGGGGGCGTCCTCGCCGGGCATCAGGTATTGGATCGCCGCCCACAGCGTCGGCGTGGCAAACGGGCGCCCGCCGAGGCCCGGGTTTGCCAGCGCGATCGCCCGCCGCTCGCCGCCCCGGCCGACCGGCACGAGATGCCCGGCCCGGTCGGCGAGCGGCAGCAGGCTCCGCCACCGCCACAGGTGCGGCACGGCCTTGGACCGCGGGTGCTCGGGCATCAGGTCGCCGATCTCGGTCCAGAGCGGGACCAGCCGCTCGGCGTCGAACCCGCGATACAGCTCGGCGAGCGCGGCCGACTCGGTGTCGGACACGGGATCGGTCGCGAAGTCGGTCATGCCGCCCATCCTCTAGCCTGGCCTGGGCAACAGAACAGGAGATTCTGTCTTGAAGAATCCGCCGAACTATGCGGTGCGCAGCGTCGACCATGCCCTGCAACTGGCCGTGATGCTTCAGGTCGAGGGCCCCCTCGGGGTGGGGCAGGCGGCCGAGCGGCTGGGCGTGGCCCCGTCCACCGCTCACCGGCTGCTCGCCATGCTGGTGTATCGCGACTTCGCCGTGCGGGGCGACGACCACCGGTACGCGGCCGGCCCGGTCCTGTCGCTCGGCGCCGGCTCCCGGTCGCGCACCGCCCTGCTGCGTACGGCCGCCATGCCGCACCTGGCCGCCCTGGTCGCCCGCGTGCAGGAAAGCGCCAACCTGCAGATCCTGGCCGGCGACCACGTCCGGTTCATCGGCTCGGTCGAGTGCACCCAGGTGCTCCGGGTCGGCGACCGCGAGGGCATGGTCTTCCCCGCCCACCTCACCTCCGGCGGCAAGGTCATGCTCGCCGACCTCCCGCCGGACCGCCTCGCCGCCCTGTACGGCGAGGAGCGGTGGGCCGATCGCGCCGGCCGGCCGGTGTTCGCCGCCCTGCAACGGGAGTTGCGCACCGTGCGCCGCCAGGGCTTCGCGGTCAACGCGGGCCGGACCGAGTCCGGGGTGACCGCGGTCGGCCGGGCGGTACGCGACGAGAACGGCCGGGCCGAGGCCGCCGTCTCGGTGTCGATGCCCAGCAGCCGCTTCTCCCGCGACCGCCTGCCCGAGATCGTCGCCACGCTGGCGCTGACCGCCCGGGACATCGAGGACCAGGTACGCGGCGCCGGCTAACCGGCGACGCCCCGGCGGACCGCCTCGGCGGCCAGGTGGTGGCGGCGGCGTTCGTCGTTGGTGCGCAGCCCGAACTTGTCGTACAGGTTGGTCAGGTGCTTCTTGACGCCGCTCTCGGACAGGCCGAGCCGGGCAGCCAGTTCCCGTACGGGCGGCGGCTCCGGAAACGCGGCCCCGCCCACGACGTAGGGCGCGCACAGCGCGGTGAGCACGTCGCGTTCCCGCCGGGTCAGCGACGGCGGCGCCGGGGCGGGATCGGTGACCGTCTTGGTCTGCGACTCGTCCGGGCTGCGGAACAGCAGCCGGGCCGGGCCGATCTCGATCCGGTCGCCGTCGCGCAGGTGCCGGGCCTGCCGCAGCGGGCTGCCGTTGACCGTGGTCCCGTTGGTGCTGCCCAGGTCGCGAATGGACCAGCCGGGCGGGAAACGCTCCAGCACCGCGTGCAGCCGGGACACCCGCTTGCTGTCGATGGTCAGCGCGTTGCTGGGGGCCCGGCCGATCGCCAGCGTCGTGTCGGTGAGCGGGATCAGCCGGACCGTACCGGTCTCGTGCACCTCGAGGTAGGTCACGGGCAGTGCTCGTCGGTCGTCACGGTCAGCGGCTCGGGCAGCAGGGTGCCGGCCATCGTGCCGCGGGCCCGGGTGCAGCCTTGCGGCCCGCGGACCGGGGCCGTCCACAGCTCCACCGGCTGCCCGGCCGCGCGCTGCGCCTTGCCGTGCCCGCCGATCGCCAGGTCGACCGCCCAGTTCCCGTCGGTGCCCGCGGTGTCCCGATACTGCTTCCAGATCCAGGTGTACGCCATGACCGCGCGGCACCCCGGCGACCAGTACTGCTTCACCGAGATCGCCTTCTGGCCGCCGACATACCCGTACGCCGAGTGCCCGACCTGATAGGCGTCGGCGTAACAGGCGCCGGGCGGCGGATCGTCCTCGGC
>Ga0070668_100003155_pt1 | contig 12153 bp, 10 predicted proteins | sample KBSS43metaG_FD_64661 | JGI IMG/M metagenome (GOLD analysis project Ga0070668, IMG submission 64661) | Switchgrass rhizosphere microbial communities from Kellogg Biological Station, Michigan, USA - KBS S4-3 metaG | ecosystem: Host-associated > Plants > Roots > Rhizosphere > Soil ... | reverse complement strand
CGTGCCGTTGGTGAAGTTGATGCCGTCGGCGTAGGTGTCGCGGATCCGCATGCCGCTGAACTCCAGGCCGTCGGCCGGGCCCCACCGCGCCGGGAGGTTGCTGTAGTCCCGGCCGACCCAGACGCCCACGTTCGCGTGCTCGATCCACACGTTCGTGATCTTCGTGCCGGTGCCGAAGCGGCCGTTGAGGCCCACGCCGCCTTCCGCGTTGCCGTCCCCGCCCCGGATCCGGCCGGACCCGAAGATCGCGATGTCGGAGATCCGGACGTTCTTGTCGATGTCGAACCCGAAGTTGCCCTCGTGCGGGTGGTTGATGGTGCCCGCGTCCTGCGGCTGGATCAGCGAATAGAGCTGCGAGTGCCACATGCCGGCACCCTTGATCGTCACGTCGGAGATGCCGATCTGGTTGTACTGGCCGCCGCCGTCGGGCACGTTCGGGTCGTCGGTCAGGATCTTCTTCTCCTGCCGCCACCGGCCGGCCGGGATCCACACGCAGGTGATGACGCCGTTCTGGTCGTCGGTCACCGCGCGCTGGAGCGCCGCCGAGTCGTCGGTCCCGTCGTCCGGCACCGCGCCGTATTCCGTGATCGACGTGCACTCCGCCGGTTTCGGCGCCGCCGGCGCGACCTGCTCCAGGTCGACCAGGTCGATGACGTAGAACGCCGCGTTGTCGCCGTTGTCCCGCTGCAGCTTGAACTTCGTGCCCGGCGGGTACGACTGCGCCAGCAGCGCGTGCGACTCGTCGAACAGCCTGCGCGCGTCACCCCCGGGCCGGTTGGTCAGGCCTTCGGGGTCGTCCGTGGTGCCGTACAGCCAGCTGTGCGTCGACGACAGCGTCAGCTTCTGCGCGAACACGCCGTCGACGTACAGGCTGAGCGTGTAGTCCTGCCCGCCGCCGCTCGCCGCGTCGGGCACCGAGTTGCGCACCACGATCGAGTTCGCCTGGTTCGCGGACGTCACCTCCACGTACTGGCCCTGGTTGGCCAGCCGCACGGACCGGCGGCCCGAGGACTCGGTCGCGAAGTTCGTGTGCCCGAACGTGCGCAGCGGATCGGCGGTCAGCAGTTCTCCTTGGTACTGCGCGGTTTCCGCCTCGTACTCGGTGTACGGCAGGGCCGCGCCGCGGCCCACCACGATCGACCGGGAGAGCCCGTTGTTGGACTCGTTGGTCTCCGCGACCGTATTCGTCGCGTCGGCCGTCGCCGTGAGGGTCGCGCCGCCACTGGTGGCGGTCCACGTGCCCGCGATCGGGACGTTCACCGTGGCACCGGCCGCGATCGCGCCGGTGGTGCCGGTGAGCGTGGTGCTCCCGGCGGCCAGCCGGGTCACCGAGGTGCCCGCGCCGCTCGTCCCGCGGTTGTGCACCGCGACGGTGAACGACACCGCCGCGCCGGCCGCCGGGTTCGGCGGGTTCGCCGTGATGCCGGTGACCTCGAGGTCCGGCCCCGGCGCCTGCGCGATCACCAGCGGGGCCGGTGCGGTGTAGGTGTTGTTGGTGTCGTCCTGCTCCGGCACCACGCCGGCGGGATCGACGGTCGCGGCGACGCTGTAGGTGCCCTGCGGACGGGTCCCCGCGTTCACGGTCACCGTCGTGGACGCGCCGGCGGCGAGCGCGCCGATCGCCGCGTTGCCGACGACGGTGCCACCGAGGCTGACGTTCACCGTCGTGGCGCCCGCGCTCGCCGTGCCCGCGTTCCGCACGGTCGCCGACACCGCGACCTGGCTGGTCTCGGTCGGGTTCGCCGGGGTCCAGGTCGCGGCGGTGACGACCAGGTCCGGGTTCGGCGACGGCGTCCCGAGCACCTGGAACTCCGCGACCTGCCCGCCCGGCGCACCGGAGTTGGCGAAGAACTGCAGCCGCACGTCCGCGGCCCGCCCGGCGACCGGGATGGTCACGGTGTTCTGGTTTCCGGCCGGGTCGAAGCGGTAGTCCGCACGGGCCTTCAACGACGTGAACGCCGTGGCGCCCTGGTCGCGGCCGAGGACCTCGAAGTTCTGCGTCCGTGCGCCCCAGACCGGGTCCGGGTCGAGCTTCACGACGACCTGGTCGAGATCGGCGTTCGCGCCGAGCCGCACCGTCAGTGTGCTCGGGTGGCCCGAGGCTTCCCAGTACGTGCCGGTGTTGTCGTCGTCGGCGTTGGCGGCGACGAAGGAGAAGACGCTCGAGGACGCCTCGATCGGCTTGCCCGCGGCCAGGTTCCGGCCCGCCTGCGTCCCGGCGCGCACGACGTGGGCGCTGTCGGCGGACTCGTGGCCCGCCGCGTCCCCGGCCCGCACGAAGTACTCGATCCGCGGGCCCGCGGGCCGGGTCTCGGTGAACGTGGTGCCGGTGGTCGTGGTGACCGGCGTGCCGTCGCGGTAGACGGTGTAGCCGGTGACGCCGACGTCGTCGGTCGACGCCGACCAGGTCAGCCGGACCTGGCCGGCGCCGGGCTCGGTCAGCGTGAGGTTCGCGGGCGCGGTCGGCGCCTGCGTGTCGCCGGAGTCCGGCCCGTACAGCTCGAACTCCGAGAGCTGGGCGGCGGGCCACCGCGTGTTCGCGGTGACGATCAGCCGCACGTACCGGGTCGAGGCGGTCACCGGGATCGTGACGGTGCCGGCGCTCGGCGCGAAGGCGTACCCGCTCGCCGCGGCGAGATCGGTGAACGCCGTGCCGTCGGTGCTGCCGCGCACGGTCAGCGTCTGGGTGCGGGCCTCCCAGGCGGCGGGCAGCTTCAGCACGATCCGCGAGAGGGGCTTGGCCGAGCCGAGGTCGGCCTGGATCCACTGCGGGAACGCGGTGTTCGCGGACTCCCAGTAGGTGTCCTGGTTCCCGTCGACGGCGTTGGCGACCGGGTAGCCGGGCAGCGCGCTGCCCGCCGACACGGTGCGGGTCAACGGCACTTCCGCGACCGCGGCCGGGCGGGATCCGGCGGCCCCGGTGTCCTGGTCCGGGCCATGGGCCGCGGCGGCGGGGGAAAGCCCGGCGAGCGAGAGCCCGGCGGCGAGGAAACCGGCGACGAGCCGGGGCAGGCGCATGCGTGTCATGGCGTCTTCTCTTCGTCGAGACGGCGGGGAGGGAGCGCAAGCCTCCCGAGCATGCAACAACTAGGCGTCAACATGCAATAACCAGACACGTTTCAGAAATTTTGCGACAGTCCTGGGAGACGCGTCGAAGCCAGCGTCGAGACAGCTCGAAGGCGCCGTCAGCGCGCCCGCGGAGAGGACGCGCTCAGTGCGTCCGCAGCGCGTCCAGTTCCTCGGCGATCAGCAGGTCGGGATCGAATTTCATGCCGGCGAAATGGCCGGCCAGCTCGAGCGAGAGCACGCCGTGCAGGCGGGTCCAGAAGGACAACGCGCGGTGCAGGATCGCGGCCGCGGCGGGGTGACCGCCGGCCCACTCGCGGTGGTCCTCGAGGTGCGCGTCGAACGGCGTCGGCGGCTTGTCGTCCGACAGCGCGCCGCAGGCGTCGATCAGCACCGCCATGACCTCGGACGAGATCGCGGTGGTGTCGGCCGGTGCGTGGTAGCCGGGGACGGGCGTGCCGTAGACGAGGAAGTACCGCTGTGGGTCGCTCCTGGCCCAGCCCCCGATGACCCCGGCGAGTTCGGCCAGGCCGGCACCGGAGTCGTGCGCCGCCCGGACAGCGTCGGCGAGGCTGCGGTAGGCGTCGCGGATGAGCGCCGTGATCAGCTCGTCGCGGCCGGCGAAGTACCGGTACAGGGCCGGGCCGCTCATGCCGACCTGCTTGGCGATCGCGTTGAGCGACAGCGCGGGCACCCCCGCCACGGCGATCTGTTCCCACGCGTGGCGCTTGATCTCCGCGCGCACCTGGGCCCGGTAGCGCTCCCGCGGACTTTCGGTCATCGGCGGCACCTTCCTCGTCGCGTTAGAGGCTATCACTTTTCTTCTTGACACTCATCACGGCTGGTTATAGTTTCTAACCAACACAACAAGCACTAACAAACCAGGAGAAGACCATGACCGGCATCCGCGCCGCCCTGCTCGTCCTCCCCTTGGCCGCCGGGCTTCTGGCCGCCGCCCCGGCTCAGGCCACGACCACCGCCCCGAACGCGACACTCACCTGCGCGGGCAAGGGCATCGATCCCGGCGCCCGGATCCACCACCGCACCGAAACGCTCGTCAAGGCCCCGCTGGGCAAGATCTGGCGGCTGCACACCGACGTGGCGCGCTGGCCTTCCTGGCAGCCGGCCGTCACCAGCGCGAAGCGGCTGGACCCGGGGCCGCTGCGGCCGGGTTCGCGGTTCCGGTGGACCACACCGGCGCCCGCCACGCCCACGACCCCCGAGACCACCCTGGTCATCACCTCCACCGTCGGGCAGGTCGAGCCCGGCCGGTGCGTCCGCTGGACCGGGCCGGCGATCGGCGACGGGCTGCGCATCGACCGCGGCGTGCACGTCTGGACCTTCGAAGCCGCCGAGGGCGGCGTCCTCGTCCGTACGGAGGAGAGCTGGACCGGCGCGCAGATCGAGGCCGACCCGGCCACCGCGATCCGGTACCTGGCCGCCGGCCTCGACGCCTGGCTGGCCGACCTCAAGACCACCGCCGAAGCCCGCTGAGACCGGCTCATGCGCCCCAATGTGGCGTTGGGTGCGTCTGACGCACCCAACGCCACATCGGGGCGCAACAAGTCTGCCCCCATGGCCGGTCCGATCCTCGCTAGGCTGACCGGAAGTCGATCAAGGGGGCGCGATGCGACTGTTGCTGACGGGACTGCCGATCCGGTCCCACCTGGTGCCCGCGCTGGTCCCCGTGGCCCGGGCCGCCCAGGCCGCGGGGCACGAGGTCGCGATCGCCACCGGGGCCGCGGTCGCGGCCGATCTCGGACGGCTCGGGGTGCCCGTCGTCGTGCTGCCGGACGTGCTCGCGCCCGGGGAACTGGGACGCCGCCCGGAACTGCTGGATCGGGCGCTGCTGGCGAAGATGCGGCACTGGCGCCCGGAGGTGACCGGCCCGCTGGACGTGCCCCTGTTCAACGACACGCTGACCGCGGAGTTCGCCGCGAACCTCCTCGAGGCCGCGAAGACCTGGCGGCCGGACGTGATCGTGCGCGAGACCAACGAGTACGGCGGGCTCCTGGCCGCCGAGGTCCTCGGGGTGCCGTCGGCCGTGGTGGACATCGCGCCGCTGATCGGGCGGCTCGTGCCGGATCTGGCCGAGCGGCTGGACGTCCTGCGCGCCGGCCTCGGGACGGCGGGGAGAACGTCCGCCCGGCTGACCGCCGGCCTGCTGCCGGAAGCCTGGTACCCGGACGACCTGCGCAGGCCGGGCCACCGGTACTACCGCGTGCCGGAACCGGCTGTGGCGCCGCCCGGAGCCGGGCCGGTCGTGCTCGCCGGCTTCGGCTCGAACGTGCCCTCGATGCTGTCCGCGGATTCCGCGCTGATGGCCACCACGGTGGCGGCGCTGGGTTCGCTGGACGTCCCCGCCGTCGTCGCGCTCGGCAGCGACGAGGCGGTGGCGTCGTGGGCGGGTCCCCGGCCGGCCAATGTGGAGCTGGCGGGCTTCGTGCCGCAACGCGCGTTGCTCGGCGCGGCCGGTGTTTTCCTGACGCACGCGGGATTCGCCGGCGTGCGCGAGGCGCTGACGGCCGGGGTGCCGATGGTGGCGGTACCGTTGTTCGCCGACCAGCCGGCGAACGCCGAACGCGTCCACGAACTGGGCGTCGGAGTCCGCGTCGACGTCGCCGGGCTCACCGCGGAAACACTGGCCGTGGCGGTCTCCCGCGTTCTCGGCGAGCCTTCCTACCGCTCGGCCGCGCTCGAGTTCCGGCGTCGCATCGGCGAGCAGCCGCCGATCACGGAGTTCGTCACCGACCTCGAGGCGCCTGCCGGCTGAGGTCGAGCCGCATGAGCCAGCGGACCCGGCGATCGGCGCGAGCCTGAGTCTCCTGGATCCGGTGGAAACCGGCCTCCTCGAACAACGCGGTCGTGCCGACGTGCGCGGCGATCGAACCGATCCGCGCCCCTTCGGTGTCCACCGGATAGCCCTCGATGGCCGGCGCGCCGTGCGAGCGCGCGTAGCCGATCGCGCCGTCCAGCAAGGCTTTCGCCACCCCGCGCCGCCGGAACGGCGCCGAGACGACGAAACAGACGACACTCCACACTCCCACGTCGTCGAGCGCGGGGATCGTCCGCGACCGCCGCAGCCGCTCGAACCGCGACCGCGGCGAGACTCCGCACCACCCGATCGGCGTGTCGTCCGCATAGGCGAGCACGCCCGGCGCGGGGCGTTCGGCGCAGAGGCTCCGGACCCGCTCGGCCCGCTGCTCCCCGCGCAAGGCGTTGTACTCGGCCGACGTGATCCGGTAGGCGAGGCACCAGCAGGCACGCTCGTTCCCGCCGGGGTCGAGGATCGCCGCCAGGTCGTCGAAGCGCGCGGCGTCGACGGGGCGGACTTCGAACGACGGCTGGTCTGCGGTACTGGACATGGAGTCACCGTAAGATCGCCTTCACGACAAAGCCATGTCGGCTTTCGGGTCTTCCCGCGGAAGGGACGTCGATGCCCACCTCACCGCGCCTCGTCGGTTCCGGCCGCCACGCGGGGATGACCCAGCTGCACCAGGCGGTGCCCCTGGTCGAGCGGCAGCACGCCTTGATCGAAGAGATGCGCGCGCGGGCGCCCCGGTTCGTCGCCGGCCGCGTCCTGGCCGAGCGGACGGGAACGACCGTGCGCACCATCGAACGCGACGTCACCCGCCTGCGGGCCGCGGGCATCCCGGTCGAAGTCAAACGCGGCACCGGCGGCGGTTACCGGCTCGCCATGCTGGCCCGCGTACCGCCACTCGCCTTCAGCCCGGGCGAAGTCGCCGCCCTCGTCGCCTCACTCGTGGCCCTCGGCCCCTACACCTCCGCCACTGCCCGCAGCGCACTGGAAAAGCTGGTCACCGCTTTTTCCGCCGGCACGTCCGACGGTGACCACTAAGGCTGTGGCGCGCGTCACGGAATGCCGGACGATCTTCGGCGCTACACCAGAAGAGAACCCGTCCGTCCGCAAAGGAGTGCCATGTCCACCATCCAGGAAGAAGCCACGACGCCCGCCGTGCCCGTGCTGGAGGACTTCGACTTCCCGCTCACCGACGGCGCCGCCTGCCGCATCGACGACCCGGACTGCGAAGCCTGCCAGTGATTTCGGGCGCGGGCCGGGGAGGCTAAAAGCCGGCGACGGCCACCCGGTCCCGCCCGGCTTTCTTGCCCTCGTACAGGGCGTCGTCGGCCGCCCGGATCACTCCGTCGAGATCGCTCTCCGGCACCACGGGGTGCAGCGCCGCACCGATCGTGGCCGACAACGTGACCAGCTCCCCGGTCGGCGCGCTGATCCGCAGCCCGCGGATCCGCACCCGGATGCGCTCGGCGATCGTGCGGACTTCGTCCTCGTCGACGTCGGGCAACAGGACGGCGAACTCCTCGCCGCCGTACCGGCCGACGGTGTCGCCGCGGCGGACGGTCCTGGTGAGCACCGTGGCCACCTCCGCGAGGACGTCGTCGCCGACCGGGTGGCCGTGGGTGTCGTTGATGCGCTTGAACCAGTCGAGGTCGATCATCAGCACCCCGACCCGGGCGCGGGTGGTGCGGGCGCGCTCGAGCGCGTGCTCGGCCTGTTCCTGCCAGGCGATCGCGTTGAGCAGCCCGGTGCGCTGGTCCGTGCGGGCGGCGTGCTTGAACTGGTCGAGCTGGACGCACTGGTGCAACGCGAACGTCGGGATGATCATCAGCAGCGCGGCGGGCGGCCACCACAGCAGCGCGAGCGCGACGAACACGCCGAGCGCCAGCTGGCTGACCTCCAGCAGGTTGTCCGAAGCGCTGCCCAGCGCCTGCCCGGGACGCTCGAGGGGGACGGTCCAGGCGATGGCCGTGCCGACGAGCGCGGTGTTGACCGCCCACTGCACGCCGGCCGCGGCGACCACGGCGGCCAGCTCGCCCCAGCCCGGCCGTCCGCCGGCACCGAGCTGGGCGACGTGCGCGCCGGTCAGCTGCAGCACCGCGACCGCGGCGGCCGCGGCGAGGGCGAGGGTGGCGGCGGTGAACACGGTGCGGTGCGGCGGCCGGACCGGGTCGAACCGGTTGACCAATACCCACCGGTGGCCGTAGATCACGGCCACCAGCGCCAGTTCGAGGGCCAGCGGCAGCGCGATCGCCCCGGCGAAGATCCAGACGCTGCAGAGGTCGACGTAGGGCGAGCCCGTCCGGTCGCGACGCCGTCGCTCGATGACGTGTGACGCGTGCAGGTGCAGCACCGCCGCCGCGGCCAGCCAGCCCGCCGTCGCCCACTGCGGTGGCGTGGGCGCCGTCCGCGCCGCGAGCACCAGCGCGCCCAGTGCGGCCAGATCGGTGCCCAGTACCAGGAACCGCACGCGCCCGGGCAACGACCACAGCTTCCACCGCGACGGTACCCAGTCTCTTGGTGTGCTCTCTTCTCCGCTCATCGCAGCGTCTCCCCCGCCCCCGCGCAACGCCGTAGCCACGTGCTTGCCAACGGTAGTCGCGTTGCGGTCGGATGTCAGCTGTTTCCCCGCTGCGCGGCCCGCCCGGGCGGCTGGGACCATTCCTGGTACCCGGCACACCGCACGGAAAGGCGAAGTCCATGACCGATAAGGGCTGGTGAACCCCCTCTTCGACCCCACTCCCCCGACCACGGAAGGAGCCCGCCATGAACGACAAGGGCTGGTAACCCCCTGTCACGACTCGGCCGGCAGGCCGGCCGAGATCGCGGCCGGTCGGCGACGCGACCAGACCGCGGCCGCGGCGAGCGCGACCAGCGCTCCCGCCGTCCCCGCCCACGCGATCGCCGTCGCCGGTCCGGCCAGCTGCGCGAGCACCCCGCCGAGCACGACCCCGAGCCCCTGCCCCGCGACCATCCCGGTCCGTGCGAACCCGAGCGCCCGTCCCCGCACGTGCGGGGGCGACAGCTGGACGAAGGTCGCTCCCGCGGTGACCTGGTACGCCGAGCACAGCCCGGACACGAACAGCAGCGCCAACGCCGCGCCCAGCCCCGGCTGCGCCCAGTAGGCCACCAGCGGGGCCGACGTCCCGACCGCGAGCACGCCCAGCGCGCGCACCCGTACCGCCCTGGCGACCAGGCGCAGCAGCAGCGCCCCGGCGACGGCGCCGGCCGGCTCGGCCGCGAGGAGCACGCCGACCCAGCCACCGTCCGCGCCGATCTGCCGGGCGAACGGCACCGCGAGTCCCTCGGGGACGACGGTGAACAGCGCCAGCCACCCCAGCCACACCAACGTCCCCAGCGTGCGGTCCCGGCTCACGACCATCGCGCCCGCGGCGACCTGCCGCCAGGAGCGCCGCCACCACGTCGTCCCGCTCCCGGCCTCCGCGACCGGCGGCGGGTGGGCGCCGAGGCCGGCCCGGATCAGCAGGGCGGAGGTGGCGAAGGTGGCCGCGTCGATCGCCAGCGCGGCGTGCGCGCCGACGCCGGTGACCACGAAGGCGGCCACCGCGAATCCCAGCACGAGGCACAACTGCACGGTGACCTGCTGCACCGCCTGGCCGGCTTCGTACCGGGCGCCCAGCAGCTCCGGCAGGACGGCACCCTGCGCCGCCGAGAACGGCGCCTCGGCCAGCTGGACGAGCACCAGCAACCCGGCCATCAGCGCCAGCGGGACCGCGGGCACGGCCATCACCGCGACCAGCACCGCCCGGACGACGTCGCACGCCACCATCACCCGGCGCCGCGGGAACCGGTCGGCCAGCCACGACAGCAACGCCCCCGACACGAGGGCGGGCAACATGGACAGCGCGTACGTCGCCGCACTCAACGCGGCCGACCCGGTGCGCTGGAACACCAGGATCGACAGCGCGACCCGTGCCAGCTGGTCCCCGGCCACCGACAGCAGGCCCGCCAGCCACACCACGCGGAAGCCGCGCACGGCCAACGCGGACCACGTCCGGTCCAGGCGCCGACCAGCCATCCCCCACCCCACCGGCTGTCACCGAGAGCACTTCCCGAAGTGCTCACGGTAGCGCTTGCGGTCGTCGTCCACCACCGCCCGCCGGCGGTGCCCGCGGGCGGACGTCTTCGCCACGGCGAAGTCCAAGAGCACGGAAGGGCCAGGGGTGCGGACCGGCAAATCGGGTCGATTCGAATGTTTCGACATTCCGAAGATACCAGAGGACAGATACACGTCGGCCGAGCCGATCCGGTTCACCCGTTGTACGAGATTCGTCCAAACTGGACAACTTACCGTCGCGGAGCGATCATTGATTACGCAGCCACGAGTACGCGTTCAGGTGGGGGTAGCGAATGACCGGTCAGTCCGAAGAAGTACTGCTCATCGCGGCAGTACTCCTCGCCATGGCCCTCGCCGTCAGCGTCTGGGCGCTGGTACTCGAAGCGTCGTGGCCCAAGAAGAAAGCGAACAAGATGCCGGAACGGGAGACGGCGGACGAACAGATGACGGTGGCCAGCATTCAGGAGAGACTGCGCCAGGAACAGCTGGCCGAAGAACGCGCCGCAGCCAGGAGAAAAGCGGCAGCGGCACGAGCGGGTTTCCGTTCACAACGACGCCCGGCGGCGACGGCTCGACGCAAGGAAAGAAAGCCGTTGTCACGGTGAATGGCCGGTTGGTGATTCACGGCGCCCCGGAAGGCACGCCGGTCAGCTCTGCCGGCAGGTGAGATCGGACCGCCCGGGGGTGCCGGACGGGACGGCGAGGATCATGCCGAACGACGCGGAGCCGTCCGGTTCGAGCAACGCGTTCCAGCCCACGTCGCGCACCGCCACGGACGCACCGCGCCGGCTGAGCGTGCCGCTCCACAGCTGCCGGATGTCGTTTTCGGCAGGCAGTTTCCAGCTGACCACCCAGCCCGCCATCCTCGTCGGCCGGTCATTGTGGACAGTGACCAGCGCCTGCGCGCCGTCGGTCCAGACACTCGTGATTTCGAAGTGCGCGGTGCACCCGGACCGGCCGGTGTTCGTTTCCGGGGCCGGCGACGGGACGGCCCGGCTGCTCGGCGGCACGGCCGACGGTCTCGGCAGGACGGTCACCGGCCCGTCCGGGACGGCGATGACTCCGCTCGGCCCGGCGATCGCCACGGCCGGCGGGTGTGCCGAGGCCGCCTGCGGTTCCGGCGTACCGTCGGAGCCGGTCCAGACAACGGCGCCCACGACGGTCAAGCAGGCAGCGGCCGCCGCGAGCCCTCGGACACGCCGGCGCGGCGACCGGCCGGCCTGCCGGTCGCCCACGTTCACCGCCGACCTCAGCAGTTCCACGACCTCGTCCATCGTCGGACGCCCACCGGGATCGTTTCCGAGCATGCCGAGCACCACTTCGGTCAGTGGCCCCTGGTGCGTCGGCGGAATGAGCCTTCCCTGCACGATCCGGCGCAGGACCGAGGTCGTCCTCATGCCGGTACCGAACGGCGGCCGGCCTTCGAGTGCCATGTACAGCGTGGCACCGAGGGAAAACACGTCGGAGGGAAACCCGCCGCCGCGTCCCGCGGCGACCTCCGGGGCCAGGAAGGCCGGCGTGCCGACCACTCCCATGCCGTGATCGGAGAGTTCTTCGCCGAGGGCGCGGGAGTAGCCGAAGTCGGTGATCTTGGCGACGCCTTCGTCGGCGACGAGCACGTTGTTCGGCGACACATCGCCGTGGAGGACGCCTTTCGCGTGCGCGACCGCGAGCGCCGAAGCGATCCGCTCGCCCAGCCGGGCAACGTCGTCCGGCGGCATGGGTCCGCGGTCCGCGAGCAGTTCGGTGAGCGACCGGGACGGCAGGTACTCGAGAACCAGGTACATCGATCCCGATTCCTCGAACACGTCGTGCACGCCGATCGCGTACGGGTGGTCGATCCGGGACGCCAGCCGGGCCTCCCGGATCGCGGGCTCACAGACGTCCGCGCCGTCCGCCGACCCGAACGGATCGTTCAGCTGCTTGAGCGCGACGATCCGGTCCAGTCGCTCGTCATCGGCTTGCCACACGACACTCGTCGCCCCACGGCCGATCTCGGCGAGCAGCCGGTACCGGCCGCTGACGACGTGGTCCTCGAAAGTCATCCGAACCCCCCGGGGCAATTCTACCGGCCCCATGAAAGAGAAATCACCCGATGGCGAGAATATGCGGCCGTGAATCGATGTCGGCACGACCAGACCCCAAACCCGAGCCCCCTTCACAATAACACACGACAGCGCTACCGATCACG
>Ga0070668_100003148_pt1 | contig 12168 bp, 19 predicted proteins | sample KBSS43metaG_FD_64661 | JGI IMG/M metagenome (GOLD analysis project Ga0070668, IMG submission 64661) | Switchgrass rhizosphere microbial communities from Kellogg Biological Station, Michigan, USA - KBS S4-3 metaG | ecosystem: Host-associated > Plants > Roots > Rhizosphere > Soil ... | reverse complement strand
ACCGCGATCCGCGACGCCTGAACGATCGCGCAATGAAGCCCGTCCCTGCGGGACGGGCCGGTACTTCCGATGAACGTGGCCGCGGCGGTCATCCCTGTCGCGGTCACTGTCGCGTCCGGCCCATCCGCGACGGCCCGACGCCGCCTCGGGCGCCGGGACGCCGGTCAGGCGGCGCCGCGAGCCGGGCGAGGGTCGGACCCCGCCCGTACGGCACCAGCCGGCTCGACGCACAGTTCCAGGGGCATCGTAGGCGAACGCCCGGACCAGCGAGTTGCCACCCAACGGCTCAAATACTTCGTCGGCTCGGTCGACAGCGTTGAGCGCATGCAGGAGTGCGGCGGCCGCGTAGGCTGAACCGCCCCCGGGTTTGACATCGGCCCGACCTCCGGTGAAACATCATGGGTCGCCAGTCCGGCCTCGGCTACCGCGTCACGGATCCGGTTCGGCGCTGCGATGGGGTTGTCGGCTGCGATCGCCCGGATTTCGTGGATAAGGCTCAGCGGGCCTGACTCGAGCAGTGGGGGCATGACCTTGTCCTCGCTCGTCTTGTCCAACGGTGTCGTGTCGTCCGCTTCGGCCTGCAGCTTGCTGAATAGATTGGTGAGAGGGCCTCGGCGTCGACGGCGACCTCGGTGGGCGTCGAGCCGGCAGGTGCGACCGGATCCTCCGAAGAGGTCAGCTCGGTTGCCGCGCCGATCTGTACGCATGAGGCGATGTGCTCCGCGACCCTGACGAGGAGTCGGCGTGCACCCGCAGGAGTTGCGTCCCTGATAGTGGTGTAACGCGTTGCCGGGATCAGCGGGCGGCCGGCGCGGAGAAAGTGTCCAGGCGAGTGGGTCACGACGGCCCACGACGAGTGAGCCGTCGCGGTTGCGAGCAGCGCGATGCCGTCGCCCGTGCCGGGCACCGGGTCCTCCACGCCGGACCGCCTGACTCCTCATGCAACGGTCCGGTGTTGGAGGGTGGAGATAAGGGCGAGGGTGGACTCGGCGCCCTGGTTGAGGTTGGTTCCGTGCAGAGTGAGCCCGTCGTAGCCGCCGCCGGTGTGGGGGTCCCACATGACGGTGTTGACGTCGTTGTCGCCGAGGAACCACGCGATGCAGTGGTGTACTCCCCGCAGCCAGACGTGATCACCCGTGACATTGGCGGCGGTGACGCAGGCGTCGGCCAGCGCGGCCGCCTCGATCGGTTGCTGGTCGTACCGTAGCCGGGGACCGCCGCGTTGCCAGCCGGCCGATGGGAGGACCGACAGGTGATCGTCGCTGATCTGGATGCCCAGCAGCCAGGTCAGCATGCGGAGCCCGGCGGCGAGCAGCGGCGGGTCGTCGAGGAGATCTCCGGCGGCGATGACCGCTTCGGCGAGGGCGGCGTTGGCGTAGGTCAGCCGCTCGTGCGGCCACGGCCAGCGCGGATCGGAGCCGGGTGGTCCCATGGCCGCCGCGGTGTCGGACAGCAGTGCCGAGGCGTGCACGTTGCCCGGGTCGGCACGGAGCAGTTCGGCGGCGCCGAGCGCGGCGAAGGCCATGGCATGCGGGGCCTCGGATCGGCAGGATGCGCCGAGGGTGAAAGCGACGAGGGCTTCCTCGCGGATCCACGGCGCCGGGCTGCGGACGGCCGCAGTCCCCAGACCCCAGAGCGCTCGTCCCCACCAGTCGCCGAGACCGGGCTGGTCGGTCCAGCTTCGGTTGAAGCCGAGCCGGTTGTGGAAGGCGCCGTGATCGTCTTGCGCGTGGGTGAGGAAGGTCAGATACCGCTCCGCGAGCCCGAGGACCACCGGGGACGGGTCGGGTTCGCGACAGGTGACGAGCAGGCCTCGGGCGACATCGTCGGTGCAGTAGCCGTGTTCGCGGCGCACGGTGGCGTTCCGGGCGTGTTCGAACAGGCCGGTGTCGTCGGTGAGCCGCGCGAGGTGCGCGAAGTCGGGAGCCGGAACGGCTCGGCCAAGCGTCGACGCGAGGGTAGTTGCCGCGGCGGTGCTCATGCCGAGACCGCGGCGACGGACCGGGTGTCCGGGGCGACGAGCGTTGCGGCGAGCGCGTCGTACAGTTGGGCGACGGCGGGCCAGCGCAGCGTCGGATCGGTGGGGCCGGTGCGTTTGCGCAGGCCGGCGGCCAGCTCGGGCGTGCTGAGGATCCGCTGGATGGCAGTCGCGAGGGCTGCCGGGTTCTTGTGGGGTACGAGGAGGCCAGGTCCGTCGGTCAGCAGTTCCACAGCGTGGGGGAACGCGGTGGCGACGACGGGGATCCGGGCCGCTACCGCCTCGGTGAGAACGCCGGAGGTCACCTGATCGGTGGAGTCATAGGGCAGCACCACGACGTCGGCGGAGCGGATGAGTCCACCGAGCGCCGTGTCGTCGAGGTAGACCGACTTGTAGCTGACCATGTGCGCGATGCCGAGGGTGGCGCCGAGTTGGTGCAGACTCCTCCGGTACGCCTCGCCCTGAAGCTCGAGCACCTTGGGATGCGTGCGGCCGGCTACGGTGTAGACGGGTAAGGGCTTGAGGTTCTGCAGCCGGGCGAGCCCGCGTAGCGCCCATTCGATGCCCTTGCCGGGTCCGAGCAGGCCCCAGGTGAGCAGGTGTGGTCGTTGGTGCCGCCGGGTGGGCGTACCGGCGTGGTCGGAGGCGCCGTGCGGGATCACGGAGATCTTCGCGGGGTTGACGGCATAGCCGATGAGCAGTCGATCGTGTGCGGCGGCGGTCATGGTGACGACCGCGCTGGCGGCGGCGACGATCTGCTCGAGTAGTGCTTTCTGTCCGGTGGTGGGCTGGCTCAGCACGGTGTGCAGGACGACGATGCTCGGTACGGTGAGCCTGCGCAGCAGGGGCAGGACGTCTCCGCCGTCGCGGCCGGGGTAGATGCCGTACTCGTGTTGGACGACAGCGATGTCGAAGGTGTTCAGTGCCGCGGCGCTGTCGCGCCATCCGGCTGGTGTCGTGGCCGTCCAGAGGTGCACGACGCCGGGGGCAGGAGTGGGGTCGTCGCTGCTTGCCGCGACACGGACGACGCCTCCGGAGGTGCCGGTCGGGTTGAGATGGGCGGCGAGGGCGGAGTTGAAGGCGGCCAGCCCACACTGGGTGGGCGGGTGGGTGCTGAGGAATCCGTACCTGATGGTCATGTGCCGTGCCTTCCGGTCATCGGCCCGCCGCGGGTGAAGCGTCGGCGGACCTCACGCGGTAACGGCGTCGACCGACCAGCGTGTGTGGCAGGCCAACAGGTCCGGCGCTTTCGATGGGCCGGCCGTGCTGAGGAGATGTGTCGGTCAGTACCCGCGCCCGCCGATGAGCCGCTTGTAGACGGTCATGTAGTCGGCGACCATGCGGCTCGCGCCGAAGCGCCGACAGGCGTGTGCCCGGCAGCCGGCCCGGTCGATCATCGGGATGGCGGCGACGGCAGCGACGGCAGCGTCGACACCGCGTACAAGGTAGCCGGTTACTCCCTCGTCGACGACCTCTGGCATGGAGCCACGCGGGTATGCGATGACCGGCGTGCCGCAGATCATCGATTCCACGGCCGCCAGGCCGAACGGCTCATCGAAGTGGATCGGGTGCAGCAGGGCCGCGGCACGGCCGAGGATCTCACTCCGGCGTCGCGGTCCCACCGCACCAAGGAACACGACACGGTCGCCGTCGATGTGCGGCGCCACGTGTTCGGTGAAGTACTGCTCATCCTGGACTATGCCGCAGACAGTGAGTTTCCGTTCCGCCCGGCGGGCGATCTCGATCGCCGTGTGGGTGCCCTTGTCAGGGTGGATTCGGCCGAAGCTGACCAGTCCCGGATCTCCGGACGCGGTGAACGGGAGCCCGTCGATGTCCACGCCGTGGTGCACGGTCGCGACGTAGTCGAGATCCGGGCTGCGGTCGGCATCCGAGATCGACACGAACGACGAACGAGCCGCTCGATAGGCGGGCAGGATTCTTGGGCTGGAGAATCCATGCACGGTGGTCACAAGCGACGTACGGCAGTGGTCCGCGAACGCGAGCGGTAGCCAGTCGAGGTGATTGTGAACGATGTCGAAGTCGGCCGACCTGGCCAGTGCGTGTGAGACGTGCATGGCCTCGGCGACCCGACCGTCCGTCGACGGATTGTCCGCGTACCCGTGTGGACACACGCCGTCGAGCCGGGCTGTGGTGATCGAATCCAAGGTCGCGAACAGGGTCACGTCGACACCCGCGGCCACGAGACCGTCCGCGAGCAGGCCGGTCACCTGCTCCCACGGCCCGTAGCCCCGCGGCGGGGTCCGCCAGGCCACCGGTCCGAGCAGGGCCACCTTCACCGGGACGCGGCGTCGGCCAACTCGGCCAGATCGAGATGGAGCATGGCGAGCAGGCCGCCATGGTGGGACGAGTCGATCTGCTCGGGCAGCTCCCGATCGACGAAGTCGGCCCGGGTGTGCTGGCCGCGCTCTCGAAGAACTGCGATGACGACTTCCTTTGAGATGAACATAAGTCTGCTCTCGTTAACTTGACCGCCGTCGGCGGACTGCGGCCACCGGGGTCTGGAGCGACTGTGGTGAGTCTACGCCGCCCGCCGGTTGACCGCTTCCAGCAGCAGCGGGAAGAACGTCCACGCTCGGTAGCGGTAGAAGAACCCGGCGATGGGCCCGCTGGCCTGGGCCTGCCGGGTCGTGAAGATCAGTGCACCCGCCGATGTCCGGGTCCTTGTCTTCGTCGTTCGGGTGGGCGTGACGGCGGTTGTGTTTGTCGATCCAGAGGGCCAGGAGCAGAGCGATCTGCGCGGTGTAGCAGCCGAGCCGCCGGTCGAGTAGGCCGTCCTGTTTGATCTGCCGGGACAGGGCTGAGTACGCGCATGCGCGAGGTGTCATGGTCACGGGCCCGGTCGCGTCGCCTGGGCCTCCCGGGCTGGAGCGATGCGCTGCAACCTCCAGCTCGGCCTCGCCGATCAATGGTCAGGCCCGGTTGCCGAACCGACTGTCGAGCAGCGCGGACACCTCGTGGGCGAGCAGCCCCAGTGCTTCACCGCGGTAAACGCCGGACAGCTCGTCGAGCAGCCGGGCCGCGACCGCGGCTTGGCCGGCCGTCAACGTCATGGCCGGTCCGGTGGACTGGTCGCCGCCGAGATGCACGCGGAGACGTTCGGCGTACTCGTCGCGGTTGAGCGGGTTGCCGGCACCATCCCGGGCGGTTGTCGTCGGACGTGGCGGGATGACATCCACGGCCGGGGCAGTACTGAACCGGGCGTGCTCGGGGCAGTAGTCGGTCTGGCGGATCGGGTCAGACGTCCAGCCGGCCGCGTGATCACGAGCCCAGGACCGGGCATCCGCATCATTGCGCCACGCCTCGATAGCAGGCGGCTCCAGTTGGACCGGACATCCCGCGACGTCGCAGCTGAGCACCACTCGCCGGAGCGTGCCGCCTCCACCGGACAGATGAATGCTCATTTCAGCCCGCTTTCCTCGTCGCGGCATCACGCCGGACGAAGCCGCTGTTCTCCTTGCCGGATTGCTGCCACTGGGGTCGGGTTTGCCCGATGCCACAGCTTTCCCGGTGGTGCCCCGGGCAAATCCCCCACCCGGGGCACCACCATCCCCCGGCCCCCCAGAATCGACTCGATGAAGCGGGAACCGACATACCGGCCAGGCAACGGGCCTACGGCGCAGATCGTCGGACGGACGCTGAACGACCGCCCGAAGGGCCCGCACCACCGATCTGACGGGCGGGTTCCGCCCGGCCGGCGCTGGACGTGGCGTTGACACCGTCGCCTCGCATGGTGTCGCGCAGTCTGATCAGCGACCGAGTCAGCAGCCGGGAGATCTGCATCTGCGACACCCCGATCTGCGCGGCGATCTGCGCCTGGGTCATCTCGCCGGCGAACCGCAGGCCGATGATGCGCTGCTCCCGCACCGGCAACACCGACAGGGGTGACGTGACAGCCTCGGTGCGCCACAACGCGTCGGCGGCAGCGGTCACCGCGACATCACCGGGTAGCGACCTGGAAGGCAGACAACGATCAACGACGGTGTGGCCCCGGTCATGTTTGACCCCTCAGGTTGTGCGAGTCCGTACGGCCTACAGAACTGCGCCACCGGGGACCGGAGTGACAGCATCACACTACGCTCTACCACCCCACATCAAGCCGAGCCAGCACCATCTTTCAAAATCAATCTGTGCGAGCTGCCCGCGGACCAGATGTCGACAGATCGTCTTACTCGCCGGTGGCCGGCGTACACGCCGGCGGCGCACGATGAGGGTTTGTGTGCGGTTTTCGCGTTCCCGCTGCAGGTCGGCGCGGCCCGGCTCGGGGTGTTCGACGCGTTCCGTACCCGTGCGGGTCCGCTGTCCGGAGCGGAACTGCGCCAGGCGTTCACCTTCGCCGACCTGGCGGTCCGGATCCTGCTCGACGGGCAGGACCACGCGATCGCAGGTGCGGCGGCCGATGGGTTGGACGAGGCGATCGAGCGCAGCGCCGAGTTGTTCCAGGCTCAGGGCATGGTCATGGTCCAACTCGGTGTTTCCCTGGCGGAAGCGCTGGTTCGCATCCGGGCCCATACTTACGCGGAGAACCGCCGCATCACCGACGTGGCCCGCGACATCGTCGCCCGCCGGCTCCGCTTCGCCCCAGACCAGCACGGCCAGGAGCAGACATGACCAGCATCTCCGCGCACCGGCTCGCGAAGGTCTTCGTCGAGGTCGCCGACACCCTCGTCGACGAGTTCGACCTGATCGACTTCCTGCACATGCTCACCGACCGCACCGCGAACCTGGTCGGCGCATCGACCGTCGGGCTGCTGCTGGCCGACCAGCACGGCCGGCTGCAGTTCATGGCTACCTCCGACGAGAACACCAAACTCCTCGAACTGTTCCAGGTGCAAAACCAGGAGGGCCCCTGCCTGGACGCCTACCACACCGCCCGGCCGGTGATCAACGCGGACCTGCGCCAGGCGGAAGACCGGTGGCCGCGCTTCGCCCCCCGCGCCGCGGCGGCCGGGTTCCGCGCGGTGCACGCCTTCCCGCTCAGCCTCCGCCGGGAAGTGATCGGCGCGTTGAACGTCTTCGGCACCGAGGTAGGCGGTGGCTTCGACGACGGCGACGTCCAGATCATCCAAGCGCTCGCCGACATCGCCGCGATCGGGCTGCTGCAGCAGCGGACCATCAGCCGCGGCGAAGTCCTCACCGAACAGCTCCACGGCGCGCTGAACAGCCGGATCGTCATCGAACAGGCCAAAGGCGCGATCGCGCAAGCCCGCGGAATCAGCGTCGACGAGGCATTCACGATCATCCGCGGCCACGCCCGGCGTACCAACCAACGGCTCGGCGACGTCGCCCATGCCATCGTTATCGGCCCGGCCGGCCCGGCCGCCATCACCGGCCCCTGAGCCCACAACACCCGATCCACAGAGCCGGATAATCCCGTTGCCCATCGGACCAGCTCGACTGGTCCGCGACCGACGACGCCGACCCGGGGAGGTTCTCATGGAAGCCAAGCAGGCCACACTGACCGCACGCGCACGGCTCTCGAGCCACAACACCGAACAGGACGACCTGGACCGCGCCGCATGGGCCGACTTCACCCAGGCGGTTCGAGAGCTGTCTCGTCGGCCGCGGTATGCCGACCTGGACATCCGAGTCGACACTGTCGAAGACACCGATCAGTGGGCCTAATCAGGTACGACGAATTCGATCGCAATGACCCATGCGACCGCCGATGTTTCTTGCTATCGACTCAGCCGGACGGGAACAACGTGACAGTGTCCAGGCGATCGTTGACGACATCGAGGGCGACATCGGTGAGTCGCCGATTGGTGCGCCGTACCTGGTGACCGCCTACCTTCCCGGTTACCGTGCGCTACCACGCTGCTCGGCAGGCCAGCACTCCCCGCGGCCGCCGCAGTCGGCCGGGTAGCGGCGGCCGCCGCTGATGCCGAGTTCCCGGTCCACCCGGAACAACAACGGGAGCCGGCTGCGACGGCGTGCTGACCGTGCTGGTCCCCCGCTGTTGGACGCCCGTCACCGGACATGACGTGCCAAGCGCGGTGTTCAGCAAGGGACGAGCCAGCGTCTGGCGCACGGGGTGCCGGGTCGTCGACCTTAATCGGCTGATCGTCATGACCCAGCGTCGCGAAGATGGCGTAGAGTCGGGTACGACTGGAGTTGTCGAGACCTTCGACACCCGAACTTCCGGGCACGCTGCTCGAGACCCCGGCAGCCCATAGCGGCAACGCCAGGCTGAGTCTGCCCGACGGCAGAGAGCCCGACCATTGCCATCGCACCCAGTAGCTGCTGCGCGGCGAGCAGATGGGGACATCACCCCCGAAACAGGCCCTCCGGCCCGCCCGCGCCCCATTGGAGGCACGACCTCATGACCAGCACGACCGTCTACCCGGCACGCGACGACGCGCGACTTCGCAGCGTGGGCTTCCCCCTCGCTGGATCTCCCGCGCCCACGTCGGCCGCGGCAACCGCAGCACTCCGATCGTTGACGCGAGTGCTTCCCGGCTGACCAGTCAGGAAGGAGTCACCATGTCAGACAAATCTCCGCGAAAGGCCAACAAGAAGAAGCCGACCAAGACGTTGAAGGAGAAGCAGACCGCGAAGAAGGTGAAGCGATTCATGCAGGAGCACAGAACATCGAACATCCCGCCGACAGGCCACTGATCAGCGTTCGCCCGGTGGCGTCGACTCGGCCGCACCTACTGGTGCAGGCCAGTTCCCAGCCGCGCAGACGGCTAGAAGATCTGCGGTCGGCCTCCAGATCCCGGGCGAGCATCCATCAACATGATCACGATGCGGACCCGGGGGTTGGCTCATGGCACCCTCACCACCTGCCAGCCCGGCCGACGCGGCGCGAGACACGACCGACAACAAGTACTCCAGCTCCTCGGCCGCGCGGGCCTTGCCGCATACGGGCTGGTGCACTTCACCATCGCCTACCTCGCCGTGGTGGGTTCGGGGACCGGTGCGGTCCTACTCGCGGGTGCACTGGTCGCGCTCCTGATCGCCGTTTGATGAGGCGCCAGACACCGGCATCAGGCGTACGCCGCGTTTCTCGCCCAGGACCTCCGGCAACCGCGGTTCGCGGTCAGGCTCTCCCGGCCGAGGTCTCCTGCCCGTCCCCGGCGTTTCTCCAGCACGTTCCGACTCTCGAGGGCGCCCCGAGGATGGCCGCCATCGCAGGACACGCGCTGCACCAATCGGCCCCGCCTGTGCGCGTACTGTTAACGGTGTCACCGCTCTAGACCCCGGTGCCCCTTTCGTCACGCCAGGAGTCGGCCATGGAAGCCTTCCAGGTAACGATCTCGCCCGACATCGTTGACGTCCTACATCATGAGCACGAGCAGATCCGGCAACTGTGCATCGACGTACGGGAGGCCGGGCGCGACCGGAAGAGGCACCAGTTCGCGGTCCTGCAAAAAGCCGTCCACCTGCACCAACTCGGCGAGCTCACCGTCGCTCACCCGGCCGCGCGCAATAGCGGCCCGAATGGCGACGCCATCGCCCTCGCCTGTCAGGTGAAGGGCGAACAGGTCGAACGGTCCCTCACCGAGCTCGGCCGACTTGGCATCGAGCGCCCTGACTTCGATGCCAGGTTCGCGGCCTTGTCCGGCGCACTGCTCGACCACGCCGCACATCAGGAGAGAGAAGAGTTTCCGCTACTACGCCGCCACGTGCCCACGCAACGGTTGCACATGATGGCCAGCGCGATGCGTGACGTCCAGATCATGGCTCTCGACTGAGGTGGTTGTCGCCGACCAGAGGCCCTACTACTCCGACAAGCACCGCCGTCACGCGGAGTCGAAAATGACCTCAGCCGACTGGTGTTAGGACGGCTTGGTAGCCCAGTTGCTGGAGTTGGTGGACGAGGCGGCTGGCTTGTTTCGCGGGGTCGACACGGTTGCGGAAGTGGTCGGGGCCGAGGTCCTGGTAGTCGATGTCGTTGCTGAGCATGTGCCAGATCGCGATGAGGATGCTGTGCCCAACGGCAACCAGCGCGCGTTTCTTGCCGCGGCGGCCCGCGAGGCGGCGATAGCGGGCTTGCAGGTAGGTGTTCTTGGTGCGGGCTGCCGAGGCTGCCGCCTCGCCGAGGGCACCACGGAGCCAGGAGTCGCCTTTGCGGGTGGTGCCGCCGTAGTGCTTGCCGGCGGATTCGTGGTTGCCGGGACACATACCCGCCCAGGAGGCCAGATGCCCTGCGGTCGGGAAGCGGGCCATGTCCGTGCCGATCTCGGCGAGGATCACCTGGGCTTGGCGGGTGCCGATCCCGGGGATGCTGCTCAGTCGGATGACTGTGGGTTGCGGCGGTTGCAGCTCTTCGTCGATCCGTGTCGAGATCGCGTCGATCGCCGTGGTGATGCCGTCGATGCGGTCGATCACGGTGCGGCAGAGGAACGCGTGGTGGTCGGTGAACCGGCCGACCAGAGCGTCACGCAGTGCCGGAAGCTTCGTTCGCATCCGAGCGCGGGCGAGATCGGCGAGGACCTGCGGGTCGGTTCCCCGGCGATCAGCGCTTCGATCATCGCCCGGCCGGAAACGCCCAGGGTCTGGGTGGCGACGGAGGTCAGTTTGATGCCCGCGTCTTCCAGGAACTTCTCCAGCCGTTGCAGTTCCCGGGTTCGTTCCTGGACCAGGTTGGTGCGGTATCGGGTGAGATCACGCAGCCGGCGTACTCGAGGCGGTGGAACGAAGCTGGGACGGACCAGGCCGTGTTCGATCAGCCGGGCGATCCAGGCGGAGTCGGCGACGTCGGTCTTGCGGCCAGGGACGTTGCGCATGTGCCGGGCGTTGAGCAACTGCACCTCGAAGGCATCCTCCAGCAGGTAGTAGACCGGCTTCCAGTAGGAACCGGTTGCCTCCATCCCGACCACGGTGACCTCGTTGGCAGCGAGCCAGTCTCGCAGTTCCAGCAGGCCGGGCGTGGTAGTCGCGAACGTTCGGATCTCCTGCCGCCGCCCGCGGCCAGCCGGAGTACGGATGCATGCCTTGAGATCGGCTTTGCCGATGTCCAGACCCGCGCACCGTTCCACCAACGTGTCCATGCGTCACCGTCCTTTGCCCGCAGCAATTCGAGGGCGGGCGGGTCCGGGGACCGGACAGGCCTGAAGAGTCTGAGTCACGTGCTCATCGCAACAATCAAGAACGCCTGTCGTTCGGTCCCGGCGTCCCGCTGTCAAACGGGCTCGAAGCACCACAGACCCACGACGTCACGGACCCCCGCAGCCGGGCCTCGGTGGCGAGCATGAGCCGGCGCTGCCGTTCGTTCAGATGGGGCAGCAGCATCGCGCGTCGCACCACGAGTTGATCGTGAACGTCCTCGACAGCGGCCATACCAGATCAACGAAGATCGAATCGATAAGCAACAGCTTGTTCTCTTACGGGTCCAATGAACCAGACAGGTCTGCACCACCGTGTCGGCCCACACCGTGTTGATGGCATCCGGTAGCCCGGTCAGGCCGTCGCAGACGGCCATCAGCACATCCTCGACGCCGCGGTTCTTCAGCTCGGTGCACACGCTCAGCCAGAACTTGGCGCCTTCACCGCCGTCGCCGGCCCACAGCCCGAGGATGTCGCGGGTGCCCTCGGCGGTGACCGCCAGGGCCACGTAGATGGGCCGGTTGGCGACCTTCCCGTCGCGGATCTTCACGTTGATCGCGTCCAAGAACACCACCGGATAGACGCGGTCCAGGGGCCGGTTCTGCCACTCGGCCATGCCGTCCATGACCTTGTCGGTGATCGTGGAGATCGTCTGGCGTGAGACCTCGGCGCCATACACCTCGGCCAGGTGCGCGCTGATCTCCCCGGTCGTCAAACCCTTGGCCGACAGCGACAGGACCATGTCCTCCACGCCCGTGAGCCGCCGCTGCCGCTTGCGGACGATCTGCGGCTCGAAGCTGCCGTCGCGGTCGCGCGGCACGGTGATCTCGACCGGGCCCGACGTCGGTCAGCACCGTCTTGGCCCGGGCGCCGTTGCGGGAGTTCCCGCCGTCCTTGCCGGCCGGGTCGTGTTTCTCATAGCCGAGGTGGTCGGTGATCTCACCGTCCATCGCGGCCTCGATCACCCGCTTGGTCAGCTGCCGCAACAGCCCGCCTTCGCCGGTCAGTTGCAGGCCCGCCGCGCGGGCCTGCTCGACCAGCCGGCCCACCAACTCCGCGTCCACACCCTCCGGCGTCGCGGCCGGAGTCTTCTTCTTCGCCACCGCGGAAGTATCCACGGC
>Ga0070668_100003147_pt1 | contig 12169 bp, 8 predicted proteins | sample KBSS43metaG_FD_64661 | JGI IMG/M metagenome (GOLD analysis project Ga0070668, IMG submission 64661) | Switchgrass rhizosphere microbial communities from Kellogg Biological Station, Michigan, USA - KBS S4-3 metaG | ecosystem: Host-associated > Plants > Roots > Rhizosphere > Soil ... | reverse complement strand
CCGGTCAGGTACACCAGATCGGCGGTGCCGGCGACGCTGCCCATCGCGTATTCGCCGAGCGCGCCGAGGTTCGCGTCGTTGGCCGTCCGGATCGGGAACGACGGCGGGCCGAGCCGCCTGGTCAGCCGGTCGGTGATGCCGCGGACCACCGGGACGTCGGTCCAGTGCAGGTTCGGCGCGAAGGCCACGGTGCCGCTCGTGACGTCGACCAGCGCCGGGATGCCGACGGTGACGCCGGCCGGCACGACACCGAGGCGGCGGCACTCCCGCAGTGCCCGCGCGGTCAGCTCCGCCCCGGCGTCCAGCACCTTCTCCACGGGCAGGGCCTGCACGTCGAGCGCCACGCGTTGTTCGAACAGCACGGTGCCGGTGAGGTCGAGGGCGAGCGCGGTCAGGTAGTCGACGTTGATCTCCACGCCGATCCCGCCGACGCCCCGGCCGTCCAGCTCGACGATCGTCCCCGGCCGCCCGACCGAGCCGGCGCGCTCCCGCTCGCCTTCGCGGGCCAGCCCGCGTTCCACGAGTTCGCCGACCAGGCTCGACACGGTCCCCTTGTTCAGCCCGGTGTCCGCCGCGATCCCCGCCCGTGACCGAGGGCCCGCGTCCCGCAGGTGCCGCAGCACCAGCGCGAGGTTGCTCCGGCGGACGGCGGCCTGATCGGCCGGGCGCACCGGTTTGAGCGAGAAGGATGAGTCCACGCCGACACCACCCCAGTTCGTCTGGTGGGACAACAAATTAGGTGCGGCGGAACGAGCGGGTCAACGACGCCGGCCCGGCGACCACGGGGGACGAAAGGCGCAAAAACCAAGCTGACCAGCGAAACTATCGAAGGGTGACGGCGGGCTGGTCCCACGGATGGAGCACAGGTTCGGGTGTGCGCCCGGCTTAATCCCACGTCCGAACGGGCGGGGCTCCCGCGGCGTTCCGGTAGCCGGGACGTTCGGGCGGGCGATCGGCCGAAACCGAATGGTGCCCGGGGACCACGGAATCGACGCGGAAGTGTCGGCCGCGCCGGTGAAACTTTCAGCAAGCCCGGTCAGGAGGGCGCTCGAGAACCTCGCTCCGGCGGAGTGCGCCGCATACGGCTAGTTTCGCAGTAGCGGAACGGGTACTCGCCCGAATGAACCAACCACCGAAAGGATCCCCTTGTGACCAGCGTGCCCGTGATCGAACTCAACAACGGCGTGCGGATGCCGCAGCTCGGCTACGGCGTGTTCCAGATCCCGGACGACGAGACCACCACGGCCGTGAAGGCCGCCCTCGAAGCGGGCTACCGCAGCATCGACACCGCCGCCGTCTACGGCAACGAGAAGGGCGTCGGCCAGGCGATCCGCGAGTCCGGCATCGCCCGCGACGAGCTGTTCGTCACCACCAAGCTGTGGAACTCCGCCCAGGGCTACGACTCGACGCTCAAGGCGTTCGACGAGAGCCTGACCAAGCTGGGCCTGGAGCAGCTGGACCTGTACCTGATCCACTGGCCGACGCCGAAGCGCGACCGCTACCTCGACACCTGGAAGGCGTTCGAGAAGCTCTACAAGGACGGCCGGGTCCGCGCGATCGGCGTGTCCAACTTCCAGCCCGCGCACCTGGAGCGCCTGCTCGACGCGGCCGAGGTCGCCCCGGCGCTCAACCAGGTCGAACTGCACCCGTACCTGCAGCAGCCGGAGCTCCGCGAGTTCGACGCGAAGCACGGCATCGCGACGGAGGCGTGGAGCCCGCTCGCCAAGGGCGGCAGCCTGCTCGGCGACCCGGTGATCGCCGAGCTCGCGGTGCAGCACAGCCGAACGCCCGCCCAGGTCGTCCTGCGCTGGCACCTGCAGCTGGGCAACGTCGTGATCCCGAAGTCCGCGACGCCGTCGCGGATCGCGGAGAACTTCGACCTGTTCGGGTTCACCCTCTCGGAGGAGGAAATGGAGTCGCTGCGGCCGCTGGACCGCGGCGAGCGCACCGGCCCGGACCCGGACACCTTCAACGCCGGCTGATCACTCCGCGTCACTGCTTGCGGGCGACCCCGCCCAAAGTGAGGAAGTTCAGTTCGCTCAGCGGGTGCAGGCGGGGTCCGTCCGGCCACCATTCGTGCAGGTAGACCAGGCCCGGCCGAAGCAGCTCCATGCCCTCGAAGAACGCCATGATCTGCTCGCGGGTGCGGTGGACACTGCCCAGGCCGGTGCCCTGGAAACTCGTCTCCAGCAACCGGGCCAGCTCCTGGCGCGGCGAATCCTCTTCCGGGTCGAAATGGTGCGTGAGCAGCAGGTACGACCCGGGCGCGAGCGCGTCGACATACTCCGCGACGATCGACTTCGCGCGCTCGAAGTCGTCGATGTGGTGGACGATCGACGTCAGGATCAGCGCCACCGGCCGGGAGAAGTCGAGGTACTCCTTGACGACCTCGTCGGCCAGGGTCTCGGCCGGCCGCGTCAGGTCGGCACCGGTGACGTGGGTCAGGTAGTTCTCCTCGAGCAGCGCCCGGCCGTGCACCTGCACGACCGGGTCGTTGTCGACGTACACCACCTGCGCGTCCGCGTTGTACCGCTGCGCCACCTCGTGGGTGTTCTCCGCCGTCGGCATCCCGGAACCCAGGTCGAGGAACTGGTCGAGGCCGCGTTTGCCGGCGAGGAACCGCACCGCGCGCACCAGCCAGTCGCGGTGCTCCTTCGCCATCGCCCGCGCGCCGGGCGCGATCGCCAGCAGGCGCCGCATCGCTTCGCGGTCGACCTCGTAGTGGTCGTGGCCGCCGAGCAGCGCGTCGGACAACCGGGCCAGGCTCGCCTTGCTGAAATCGAGGGAGGCCGAACCACCCCCGGTTCCGGACCGCAGGTCGCCAGGCGTCATCGGCTGTTCTCCCACTCTTCGCGTGGTGGACGCCACCCCTGCCCGGGTTCGCTCACCATGTCCGGCAACGGACAGTGCTCAGACTACGACATGCGGTGCACCAAGTGAACCGGGCACAAGGGCCTTGCCTGCCAGGGACAACTACCCGAACCGGACTTCACTCCAGTGGCGTCCGCCGTCCGTGGTCCGGTACACCGCGGAGCCGCCGTCGGCGTCCGGCTGGCCGTCCACGACGACGCCGGTGCCGCGGCCGGGGAAGTCGAGATCGGCGAGGGCGAGCCCGCGGTCGGACAGCACCGTCGTCGTCCAGGTGCGGCCGCCGTCGGCCGTGCTGTGCAGGAAGCCGGTGCCGCCGCCCATGGCCGCGACCGTCGCGGACGCGGGCGATGCCGCGGCGAAGCCCTGGTTGATCCCGATGTGGGGAGCCGGGTCGGTGCCGCTGAACGTCCCGCCCAGCCGCGGCGCGTGCCGCAGGCTCCGTTCCGTCGAACCGGGTTGCGGCGAGCCGGGGCTGCTGCTGCACAACGCCGCGACCTGCTGTTCCCGGACTCCGGCGAGCGAAGCGACGGTGCCTTCCGGGCAGGGCGGCTCGGCCGGGGTGAAGCGGACGCCGTCGCGCGAGGTCCAGTACCGCTCCGTGCCGTATTCCGCGCCGAGCGCGACCTGCAGGCCGCCGCCGACGGCCAGGTCGCCGTAGGTGAGGCCGCCGGCGACCGCGAACCCGGGCACCGGGACCAGCACCGGCGAGCCGGCGGCCGCCGAATACAGCCGGGTCGAGCCGCGGCCGTCGCCGTAGGTGGTGAGCACGGCGAAGACGCGGCCACCGGTTTCGGCGATCTTCGAGAGGTAGAACGGTTCCCGCGCGCCGACCAGGCCGACCGGGTGCCAGCTCCGGCCGCCGTCCCGGGTCGTGCGCACGTGGACGCCGTCGTTGACGTAGGCGACCCGGTCGGTGACGAACGTCAGCGCGACGTGGTTGTGGTTGTCCGGCAGCGGCATCGGCGGCGCGCCCAGCCGCCGCCAGTGCCGTCCGCCGTCGGCGGTGCCCAGCAGCGCCGGGCACCACGACTTCGCGCAGGGCGAGTACCCCAGGACGTATCCGGTGTCCGGCCCGGTCCAGCTCGTCGACGCGGGCCGGAATCCGGCCGGGACCACGGATTCCGCCGTCGCGGGCGACGCGAACGCGGCCAGGAGGGCGAGGAGGGACACCAGCAGCGCCGTGCGCCGGGGAAGTCTCATGATCACGGGGACGTCCCGCGTGGGGTGGGGTTGCGCCCTACGCGGGAGGTTCCGCCGCGCGGCTCAGCGCGACGCGGCCGGCCGGGCGCCCTGTCACGTCGGTTCACGGGAACGGACGGTTCGCCCACCGGGGCACCGGGTACTCCCCCCATTGCTACCGCAGGCCCAGATACGCCCGCTGTATCCGAATCGGAGTCGAAAGGACGGCGAGGACGATGCCGTATCCCCCGCCCCCGGAGCCGTACGAACCGCGGTACGAACCCGCGCCCACCGAAGAGGTCGTGGAGCGCACCCACCCGCGCCTCCGGGTCGTACGCACTCTCAACGCCCTCATCCACCTCGTGTGCGTGCTGTTCGCGTTCGTCCTCGCCGTGCACATCGTGCTGGTGCTGGGCGCGGCGAACTCGGCGAACGGCTTCGCCCACCTGATCAGCGAGTGGTCGTCGGGCGTCTCCCTCGGCCTGCGCAACCTCTTCACGCCGGACTCCGAGAAGCTGCGGACCTTCCTCAACGACGGTCTCGCCGCGGTGATCTGGCTCGTCATCGGCGGCATCCTGACCGACGTCGTGACGCGCGTCGGCGTGCCCGGGCCGAAGCGGGTCTGGTACCGGCGCAGCTACCGCTGACGACTCTCCCGGCGACCGGCGCCGCGGACAAGAAGAAGGCCTCCCCGAAGCTTCGGGGAGGCCTTCTTCGTCATGATCAGTGCCGGGAGGATCAGTTCTGGGACGGGTCGGCGCCGGGTTTGACCGGCTCCGGCTCGGTCTCGGGCCGGGTCTCGTCGGCAGGGTCGCCGGCCCGGGGTGCGGGAACGCCCTCGGCGGCGATCGCGTCGAAGTGTTCACGGCACCAGCGGCCGTAGCGCCTTGCGTGCACAGTCATCGCGTCCACCTCCTCTCCACGGGCGGTCCGGGTCACACCCTCAGCGTCCTCCGCCGGAGTGCCGAAAGCCAACAGATTTAAGCGGGACTTAACACACGATCAGGTGACAGTCCACAGAGGACGGAAGTCAGCCCGCGAACTCGCGCACGACCGTGCGGCAGAAGGCCGGCAGGTCGTCCGGGTTGCGGCTCGAGACGAGGCCGTTGTCCACTACAACCTCTTCGTCGACGACCGTACCCCCGGCGTTACGGATGTCGGTCCGGATGCTCGGGTACGACGTCAGCCTGCGACCACGGACGACATCCGCTTCGACCAGCGTCCACGGACCGTGGCAGATCACCCCGACCGGCTTCCCGGACCGGACGAAGTCGCCGGCGAACTTCACCGCGGCCGGGTCCGTCCGGAGGTTGTCGGGGTTCATCGTGCCGCCGGGCAGCAGCAGGGCGTCGAAGTCGTCGACGTCGACCTCCGCCACCTTGCGGTCGACCGGGAACCGGTCACCCTTGTCGATGTCGCCGTGCATCGCCTGGATCTCGCCGGCGTCCAGCGACACCAGCTCCACCGTCGCGCCTTCGTCGAGCACGGCCTGGCGTGGTTTCTCCAGTTCGACCTGTTCGACGCCGTCCGCGGCCAGGATCGCGACGCGGCGTCCTTGCAGTGCGTTCGCCATGAGCTCCTCCGTCGGGATCAGTGCACCCGAGAATTACCCGCTCGAACGACCGTCAAACCCGGTCCACAAAGGACAAACAATCAGTCCGCGCACTCCACGGCCAGCACGGCGATGTCGTCGTGGGCGGAGCTGCCGAGCCAGTCGCGCACGGCCTGGCGCAGCCGCCGCACGACCTCGCGGGCCGGCTCGCCCGCCGCGGCCGCCAGCACCGCGCGCAGCCGGTCGTCGCCGAACAGCTCGGTCTGGTCGTGCCGGTTGCGGGCCTCGGTGATGCCGTCGGTGTAGAGGAGGCAGATGTCGCCGCGCTCCAGCCGCACCCGCGCCTCGGCGAACCGGGCCTGCGGCGAGATGCCGACCAGCGTGCCCGGGACGGTGACCTCTTCGACGTCGCCCGCCCGGCGGACGATCAGCGGCGCCGGGTGCCCGCCGGAGGCCAGCGTCAGGTCGACGCCCTCGGCGGACGGCCGCGCCTCGCCGAGCACGAGGGTGGCGAACCGGCTGCTGCCGCCGGCGATGAGCAGTTCGTTGAGCAGCCGCAGCAGCGTGCGGCCGTCGCGTTCGACCATGGCGAGCGCGGTCAGCGCGTGCCGGACCCGGCCGGTCAGCGCCGCGGCCTCCGGTCCCTTGCCGCAGATGTCGCCCAGCACGAGGAACGCGCTGCCGTCGTCGCGGGCGAGGACGTCGAAGAAGTCCCCGCCGACCGCGAGCACCCCGCCCGCCGGCTCGTACCAGGTCTCGAACCGGGCGCCGTCGAGCTCGGGCGGGTCGACCGGGCGCAGCGTCGTCTCCAGGCCGCGGGTCGCCTCCTCCTGGCGGGCGTAGCGCTGGGCGTTGGCCAGCGCCGTCCCGGCCGCCTTGGCGAACTCGACCACCGCGCGGACCTGCTCGCCGCCGAACTCGGGGTCGGCGCGGCGGCCCAGCAGCAGCGCACCGGTCGACCCGGCGCTCGCGCTCGCCCCGAGCGAGACGACCGAGACGTCGGCGTGCCCGGCGAACCGGTCGGCGACGACCGACGGCAACGTCGCGACCTCGGGCGCGGGCACCGGCGCGAACTGGGGGCGCCCGCTGGCGCCGAACGTCGCCGCCAGCACCGGCGCGACCTGGGCCGGGACCCGCCGGATCCGGCCGTGGCCCTGCGCGGCGGGGCGCTCGCAGCTCCACCACTCCCACCGCCCGCGAGTGGTGGGCAGCAGCACGAACACGGTTTCGGCCAGCGCGGACGCGGCCAGCTCGGCGATCACCCTGGCGGTGCCGTGGCGCCCGCGCGCGGTGGCCAGCCGGGGGCCGGCCTCGGCCAGGAAGTCACCCACGTGCCGCTGCGGGACCTCTTCAGAAGGGACCGTCCAGGCGTGCCAGCCGCCGGGCAGGGCGCGGATCCGGGCGGGACGGCGACGCCCCGCCACTTCGACGTGTCCGGAGGTCTCGGCGACCGGGTGGAGGTGCGGCTCGGTGTCCCCGGCGAGCGTCCGCGCGGCCGGGTTCGCCCAGCGCAGCGCGCCCTCGGCGTCCTGGAGGAACACCGCGTCGCGCACGTCTTCGAGGACGGCCCGTCCGAAGGCGTCGAAGCCCGGCGGCGCGTCCTCACCGGGCATCGGCGGCAGGGCCGCCGACGCCGGGGCCGGACGTGACACCATGCACGAACCTCCTGCCTCCGGACTGCTATCGCACGGCTACCGCGTGAGCGGGCGGACTGGCTCGAAGTGTAGGGCGAATCATGACACGCTGGGCCGAGGACCATGGCTGGCGCATGCGTGGTGGAGAGGGTCGGCACACATGACAACGGAATCCCAGAGCGAAGCGGCGGCGCTGGAACGGCTGCTCGTCGCGGTGCGGGATCTCGGGGACGGCAACTTCCGGCGGCGGCTCGTGCCGCACGGCGACGGCATCTCGGCGCAGCTCGCGGTGGCGTTCAACGACATCGCCGAACGCAACCAGCGGCTGGTCAGCGAGCTGCTGCGGGTACGCGCGGCCGTCGGCCAGGAAGGCCGGCTCAGCGAACGGCTCGAGGCCGAGGTCGGCCCCGGCGGCTGGACCACCGCCGTGGACAGCGTGAACGGCCTGGTCGAGGACCTCACCCGGCCGGCCATCGAGCTGGAGCGGGTGCTCGGCGGCGTCGCCGACGGCGACCTGTCCCAGCCGATGACCCTCACCCTCGACGGCCGCCCGCTGCAGGGCGCGTACGCCACGCTCGCGAAGACCGTCAACGGCCTCATCGCGCAGCTGTCGCGCTTCGCCGCCGAAGTGACGAGGCTCTCCCGCGAGCTCGCGGGTGAGGGACGTCTCGGCGGCCAGGCCCTCGTCCCGGGCGTGTCCGGGACCTGGCGCGACCTGACCGACTCGGTCAACTTCATGGCCGACAACCTCACCGAGCAGGTCCGCAACATCGCCCAGGTCACCACCGCCGTCGCGCGCGGCGACCTGACCCAGAAGATCAACGTCGACGCCCGCGGCGAGATCCTCGAGCTCAAGAACACCATCAACACCATGGTCGACCAGCTCTCGGCGTTCGCCGACGAGGTCACCCGCGTCTCGCGCGAGGTCGGCTCCGACGGCAAGCTCGGCGGCCAGGCCCAGGTGCCGGGCGTCGCCGGCACGTGGCGCGACCTCACCGACTCGGTCAACCTGATGGCCGACAACCTCACCGACCAGGTCCGCGGGATCTCGCAGGTGGCGACCGCGGTGGCCACCGGCGACCTGACCAAGAAGATCGACGTCGACGCCCGCGGCGAGATCCTGCAGCTGAAGAACACGCTGAACACGATGGTCGACCAGCTCTCGGCGTTCGCCGGCGAAGTCACCCGCGTGGCGCGCGAGGTCGGCAGCGAGGGCAAGCTGGGCGGGCAGGCCGAGGTGGCCGGCGCGGCCGGGACGTGGCGCAGCCTCACCGACTCGGTCAACCAGATGGCCGACAACCTCACCGACCAGGTCCGCAACATCTCCCACGTGACCACGGCCGTGGCGAAGGGCGACCTGACGCAGAAGATCACCGTCGACGCCCGCGGCGAGTTCTTCGAGCTCAAGACGACCATGAACACCATGGTGGACCAGCTGTCCGCGTTCGCCGACGAAGTCACCCGGGTGGCCCGCGAGGTGGGCACCGAGGGTCAGCTGGGCGGACAGGCGCAGGTCCCCGGCGTCGCCGGTACCTGGCGCGACCTCACCGGCTCGGTGAACTTCATGGCGAACAACCTGACCACCCAGGTGCGCAACATCGCCCAGGTCGCCACGGCCGTCGCGCGCGGCGACCTGACGCAGAAGATCGCGGTGGACGCCCGGGGCGAGATCCTCGAACTGAAGAACACGCTGAACACGATGGTGGACCAGCTGTCCGCCTTCGCGGACGAAGTCACCCGAGTGGCGCGTGAGGTGGGTACCGAAGGCAAGCTCGGCGGCCAGGCCGCCGTGCCCGGCGTCGCCGGGACCTGGAAGGACCTGACCGACAACGTCAACTCCATGGCGAACAACCTGACCGACCAGGTCCGGAACATCGCCCAGGTGACGGCGGCGGTCGCGCAGGGCGACCTGACGCAGAAGATCACCGTCGACGCCCGCGGCGAGATCCTCGAGCTCAAGACGACGCTGAACACGATGGTGGACCAGCTCTCGGCGTTCGCCGACGAGGTCACCCGCGTCGCCCGCGAAGTCGGCACCGAAGGCATCCTCGGCGGCCAGGCCCGCGTCCGCGGCGTCGCGGGCACCTGGAAGGACCTCACCGACAACGTCAACGTCATGGCCGACAACCTGACCGACCAGGTGCGCAACATCGCCACCGTGGCGAGCGCGGTGGCCAACGGCGACCTGTCGAAGAAGATCCGCATCGAGGCCCAGGGCGAGGTCGCGGCCCTGGCCGAGACGCTGAACGGCATGGTCGAGACGCTGCGCGCGTTCGCCGACGAGGTCACCCGCGTCGCCCGCGAAGTCGGCACCGAAGGCATCCTCGGCGGCCAGGCCCGCGTCCCCGGCGTCGCCGGGACCTGGAAGGACCTGACCGAGAACGTCAACTTCATGGCCCACAACCTGACCAGCCAGGTCCGCAACATCTCCCAGGTGACCACCGCGGTCGCCAAGGGGGACCTGACGAAGAAGATCGACGTCGACGCCCGCGGCGAGATCCTCGAGCTCAAGACCACGATGAACACGATGGTCGACCAGCTCTCGGCGTTCGCCTCCGAGGTCACGCGCGTGGCGCGCGAGGTCGGCACCGAGGGCAAGCTCGGCGGCCAGGCCGAGGTCGACGGCGTGTCCGGCACCTGGCAGCGGCTCACCGAGAGCGTGAACCAGCTGGCCGGGAACCTGACCACGCAGGTCCGCGCGATCGCGCAGGTGGCGACCGCGGTGACGGCGGGCGACCTGACCCGGCACATCGCGGTCGACGCGTCCGGCGAGGTCGCCGACCTCAAGGACAACATCAACCAGATGATCGCGAACCTCAAGGAGACGACGAGGACCAACCGCGAGCAGGACTGGCTGAAGACGAACCTCGCGCAGCTGTCGGGCCGGATGCAGGGGCACCGCGACCTCGCGTCGGTCGCCGCGCTGATCCTGTCCGAGCTGGCCCCGCTGGTCCGCGCCCAGCAGGGCGCGTTCTTCCTGGCCCGCGACGACGACCGCGACGGCACGGTGCTCGAGTGCATCGCCGCCTACGGCCTCGCGCAGTCCCGCGCCGGGCTGCGGTTCCGGATGGGCGAGTCGCTGATCGGCCAGGCCGCCGTCGACCAGCGCACGGTCCTCGTCCACAACGCGCCGCCGGAGTACGCGCTGATCTCGTCCGGGCTCGGCTCGGCCGCGCCGGTGAACCTCATCGTGCTGCCGGTGCTGTTCCAGGGCGAGGTGCTCGGCGTGCTGGAGCTGGCGTCGGTCAACGAGTTCAGCACCGTGCACCAGGACCTGCTGGAGCAGCTGCGGCACACGATCGGCGTCAACGTCAACACGATCCTGTCCAACTCGCGGACCGAGGCGCTGCTCACCGAGTCCCAGCGGCTCGCGCAGGAGCTGCGGGCGCGGTCGGAGCAGCTGCAGGCCCAGCAGGGCGAGCTGCGGCGGTCCAACACCGAGCTGGCCGAGAAGGCGGCGCTGCTGGCCCAGCAGAACCGCGACATCGAGGTCAAGAACAGCGAGATCGAGCAGGCCCGCCAGGAGCTGGAGGAACGCGCCGGGCAGCTGACGGTCGCGTCGCAGTACAAGACCGAGTTCATGGCGAACATGTCGCACGAGCTGCGGACGCCGCTGAACAGCGCGTTGATCCTGGCGAAGCTGCTGTCGGAGAACCCCGAGGGCAATCTGACGGAGAAGCAGATCCAGTTCGCCAGGACGATCTACGCGGCGGGCTCGGACCTGCAGCAGCTGATCAACGACATACTGGATCTGGCGAAGGTCGAAGCGGGCCGGCTCGACATGCAGATGACCGACATCACGCTGCCCGAGCTGGTCGACTACGTCGAATCGCTGTGCCGCCCGCTGACCGCGGACAAGGGCCTCGAGTTCGCCGTCCACATCGACCCGCCGGTGCCGGGCAGCGTCCACACCGACGAGCACCGCCTCCAGCAGATCCTCCGGAATTTGCTGTCGAACGCGGCGAAGTTCACCGACGAGGGCGGCGTCCGCCTGCACATCCGCGCCGCCGACCCGGCCGAGGTCGAGCAGGAGGCGCTTCGCAACGCGCCCGGCATCATCGCGTTCGCGGTCGAGGACACCGGGATCGGGATCCCGGAGGAGAAGCTCGCGGTCATCTTCGAGGCGTTCCGCCAGGCCGACGGCACGACCAGCCGCAAGTACGGCGGCACGGGTCTCGGGTTGAACATCAGCCAGCAGCTGACGGAGCTGCTGGGCGGCGAGCTGCGGGTGATGAGCGAACCGGGTGTCGGTTCGACGTTCACGCTGTACCTCCCGGTGGCGGCGGCCAACCTGGTCGACCCGGTGACGGCGCTGTCCACGCCCCGCCTCCCCCCGGTCCCGAGCACGGTCCTGGTGGCAGCACCCGACGTCACCCCGAAGCGCTTCCACGGCGAGAAGGTCCTGATCGTCGACGACGACCTGCGGAACGTGTTCGCCCTGGCCGCGGTCCTGGAGCAGGCCGGCCTGGAGGTGATCTACGCGGAGACGGGCGTCGACGGAATCCGGGCGTTGGAGCGCAACGAGGACACGGCGCTGGTCCTGATGGACGTGATGATGCCGGAGCTGGACGGCAACGCGACGATCGCGGCCATCCGAGCGGAGGCGGCCAACGCGGACCTGCCGGTGATCGCGGTGACAGCCAAGGCGACGGCGGAAGACCGAGCCCGAACCCTGGCCAGCGGCGCAGACGACTACATCACGAAGCCGGTCGACACGGACAAGCTCCTGGACGTGATAGCGGCCTCGCTGGAGGCGGACGCCGCCTCCGCCCCCTCGTTCGAACCTGGAGCGGGTGACGGGAATCGAACCCGCGTAGCTAGTTTGGAAGACTAGGGCTCTACCATTGAGCTACACCCGCGTGCCCCCGGAAGTACCCGGGTGCGCAGCTAGCTTAGCGTGACACGCTAGGCTGATCGCACACCCCCCTGGGGG
>Ga0070668_100003145_pt1 | contig 12173 bp, 7 predicted proteins | sample KBSS43metaG_FD_64661 | JGI IMG/M metagenome (GOLD analysis project Ga0070668, IMG submission 64661) | Switchgrass rhizosphere microbial communities from Kellogg Biological Station, Michigan, USA - KBS S4-3 metaG | ecosystem: Host-associated > Plants > Roots > Rhizosphere > Soil ... | reverse complement strand
GCGGCGATGTCCTCGACGAGCTGAGGAACGGACGACTGACCGAAGGCGGCAGTGCTCGCGATGTGCACGAGCGCCTGATACGGCGGCTCGACGTTCTTCGGGAGGAACATGTAGAGCAGGACGGAATCGCCCTTCGGGCCGTCGATCCAGAGCCGCTCGCGAATCCAGTCGGGAGTCTCGACGACGGTTCGCCCGCGCGGGTTCGCGGGGCGAGGATCGTAACGGTAGTGCTCGAGCAGTCCCGGGAATTCTGCCGGACCGACCGGATGATACGTGGGCGCGACGGTCGTGACGGGCAACGGCGCCAGACCCGCATCGCTCTTGCCCTGCACGAGCGGTCGCACGCAGCGGAAGCCGACGACCGGCGAGCCGTCCGATTGGCTTCCGACCTGGCTCACCAGATACATCGGGTCCTGCCAGGAGCCGCCGGTGGTTCCCCACCCGTCGCCCACGCGATTGACGAGCCACTCTTTCACGTTGCCCGCCATGTTGTAGGCCCCGTACGGACTGATCGCGAACGGGAAGCTCTCGACCGGTGCCGTATCCGTCCCCGAGAGGTTGGCGCGCACGGCGCCTAACGACTTCGCGTCGTATTGCCCCCAGGGCATCAGGATGCCGAAGTGCGACGCGCGGCCATCGCGCGATGCCTTCTCCCACTCGAAGAGCGAGGGAAGTCGGCCGCCACGCCAGGCACAGTACGCGGCGGCTTCGGGCCACGACACGCCGGTCACCGGATGATGGCCGCGGCCCGCCGGTGGCGTGGCGTTCACCCAGTCACGCGGTGCTGGAAGCCCGGTTTTGTCGACGAAGCGCGTCGGCGCGACGTTCTCGCCGCTGCCCGACCACAGCGCGGCGTTCCGGTAGCCACCCGCTCGCACGAACTCGACGAATCGGTCGTTGGACACCTCGAACCGGTCGAGCGCGAACGGTGCGAGGTCGGCGACCAAGCCCCGGCCAATGTCGTGACCCACGATCTGATACCGTCCTCCCGGGATCGCAACCATTCCTTCGGGAACCGAACCGGTGCGCGTCAGCCGAACGTCCAGCGCGATGGACCGGGCGGCCGGGCTCAAGCCTTCGCTCGGTGAGAGAAACCGCGACGCGATTCGCCGCGCCGGATCGTAGCCCGGCGCTTTCACCACGACGCGATAGTCGCCGCGGGCCGTGATGTACTGCCTAACGGGCGTCGTGCCGATCAGTGTGCCATCGCTGGAGTCGGCCACGGTGGAGTCGCCGAACATCGCAATGTACACGCGAGCGCCAGGCGGCTCCGACGTCACGGAGATCTCGTTGGTGACATCAGCGAAGACGGACTTGAAGATCGAGTCCTCGGCGAGGTGGCGTCGCGCCTGTTTCGCCAGTAGGTACGCCGCGGAATATTTGCCCTGTGCCGCCAACGCCTGAATCCTCGGCACGAGCGCGGCAGCGCGTGCGTTTCCCTGACTCCACCAGAGTACGCCGCCGATCGCCGCGGCGAGCAGCATCGCGGCAGCGCCCGCGGCGATCACGAGGCGCGGCGTGCGGGTGGCCGGCGCGGATACTCCGATCGCATGCAGTGCCGCGAGCACCGCAGCGCCATTGGCCGGCCGTGCATTCACATCCTTTTCCAGAGAGCGCATCGCCAATGCGGCGAGGCCCCGGGCCACGGGATCACGGCGGCGGTCATCGCGCAACTGATCGGTGAGCTCCTTCGGTCGCTCCCCGAGATGCGCTATCATCAGCTGCTGCGCGGTCGTCTTGTCGTGGAACGGGTGATGGCCCGCGAGCAGCTCGTAGGCGATGACGCCCCAGGAGTAGACGTCGGCGCGCGCGTCGACGTCGTCGCCTGCGGCCTGCTCGGGCGCCATGTACGCCGGGGTGCCCAGCGAGGAGCCGGCCTCCGTGAGCGTCAGCTCGCCGCCAGGGCCCGCGGCCGCCAGCGCCTTGGCGATCCCGAAGTCCGTGACGACGGCGGTGCCCGACGAAAGCAGCACGTTGGCGGGCTTGATGTCGCGATGTACGACGCCGTGGTCGTGCGCATAGGCCAGCGCCTGCGCGAGGTTGCGCAGGATCTCCACGGACTCGTCGAGCGCCACGGGACCCGCCTGAATGCGCGCGCGCAGGGAATCCCCCGGCACGAACGGCATGGTGTAGAAGGGGAGCCCATCACTCGTGACCCCGGCATTGAGGACCGGGACGATGTGAGGCTCCTGCAGCGCCGCCGCCAGCCGAATCTCGCGCGTGAACCGCTCGGCGCTCAGGCTGACGGCGCGCTCTGGCGCGAGCACCTTGATGACGACATCGCGATTGAGGGCGGTGTCGTGCGCGAGGAACACGCGTGCCATGCCACCGCCAGGCAGTTCACGCTCGAGCGTGTAGCCGCTACCTAACGTCGTCTGGAGCTGCTCACGCAGATCCGGGCTCAGTCGGTGAGTCATCCGATCGTGAGTATGGCGCGAACGACGCGCCGCGGCAAACGTGGCCCGGGACGCATCCGAGTGTCATGGCAGTTCTCTGGCGCCGGCGGGTGCCGAACTCAACGTGGTCACGGCCGGTCGAGTCGCCCACAACGTCAGCCGCCGAACCAGCGGACCGAGACGCGGATGGTCGAGCAATGGTGCGAGCTCCCGGACGACCGTGGTCACGATCGCCGTGGGACCGGTCATGGCCGCGATGTTCGCCTCGAGCAGGGCCGCCGTCGCTGCTTCGTCACCTAGGTCGAGGCCAATCATCATCGCCATGGCGGCGGGACCGACGTACTCACGCTGCGCCCGCTCACGGAGCTCTGCACGAAGAGCGAGCGCCTCATCACGCCGGCCGGCCAGTGCGAGGGCACGCGCGTACATGCCAACGATGAGCGGAGCGCGCTGCGTGAGCTCGACGGTACGACGCATTCGCAGGACCGCCTCCTCGTGACGCCCGAAATCCGCGAGCCGGACAGCCGACATCCACAGGTGAATCACGGCGTTCGGGTCCATCGCGAGCGCCGTCTCGTGTGCGTCGAGCGCCGCCGCGGAATCCGCTCCGGGAATACCGACAACAGGAAATCCCATGACGGATATGGCGCGGATGAACACCGACAGCGGATCGAGCGACACGGCGCGAAGTGCTGCCGCCTTGCTCGCTTCGAGGTTGCCGAGCATGCCATTCAGAAATGCGACGTACGCGTGCGCCAGCGGCTCGTTAGGGTCTATCGCCAGCGCCCGCTCGAGGTGCGGCCCGGCATCGTGCCAGTCGGATCGGAGATACAGCTTCAGCTGTCCCCACAGCACGTGGATGAGCGCAAGGTCGGGCCCCAGGCGCTCGGCCGCCTGAAGCGCGGCCGTCGCGACGTCGTTCGCCTCTATCGTCGGGATGTACTGATACACACCGAGTCCGATGTGTGCTTCGGCCAGACCGAGATGTGCACGCGCATAGTTGGGATCTCGTCCCAGCGCCTGGCGGAAGTACTCGATCGCCCGGCGCAGCGATGCGGGCGATCGCATATAGGCCGCCTCTCGTCCGCGAAGATACAGTTGATACGCTTCGAGATCGTCGGTCTGAGGAGCGACGAGGGTGGCGGTCTGGTCCAGTCCGAGCGTGAGCTTCAGCTGGTCCACGATGCCGCGAACGATTTCATCCTGGATCGCGAAGATGTCGTCGAGGTCGCGGTCGTATCGCTCGCTCCAAAGCTGTGTCCCCTCGGCGGCATTCATGAGCTGCACGGTGACGCGCACGCGATTGCCGGCGCGCCGGACGCTCCCTTGGACGACCGTGCGGACACCTAACGTGGAGCCGACGGTCGCCAACTCTGCGTGCTTGCCCTTGAACGCGAAGCTCGACGTGCGCGCGGCGACCCTGAGTCCCTTGAGCGACGTGAGCGCGCCGATCAGGTCGTCGGTGATCCCGTCGCTGAAGTACTCGTTCTCCGGGTCGCCGCTCATGTTCGTGAACGGCAGGACGGCGATACGGGGGTTCGCCTTGGCGGCCGGCGGCGCGACTGGCGTCGTGGAGACCGCGTTAGGTGTCGACATGCTCTCGAGCGCGCGGACGATCGCGGACGCACTCTCCGGTCGCTCCGACGGATCCTTGCCGAGGCATTGCATGACGATGGTCGACAGCGGCGTGGTGACGTGGGTGGTGTGCGTCGTGAGCGGCTTCGGCTGCTCGGTGAGGTGCGCCGCGACCAGCGCGTGCATGTTCCGCTTGCCGGCGAACGGATGCTGGCCCGCGAGGAGCTCGTACGCCATCACGCCGAACGCGTAGAGGTCCGCGCGGAAGTCGACGTCCGGATCACCGGCGGCCTGCTCCGGCGCCATGTACGCCGGCGTGCCGATCTGCATGCCAACCTGTGTCAGGACGTCGCCGGCGAGCGTCGTCGCCGCACTCAAGGCACGCGCCACGCCGAAGTCCGCAACCATCGCCACGCCCTCGGCCAACAGCACGTTCTCGGGCTTGATGTCTCGGTGCACGATACCCTGGCGATGGGCGTATGCGAGCGCGCGAGCGACGTCACGCAGGATGCTCTGGGCCTCGGCCGGCGGGAGCGGCCCGGCGGCGAGTCGGCCGCGCAACGATGCCCCCTCGACGAACGGCATCGTGTAGTACGGAATCCCATCGACGTCACCCGCCGACAGCAACGGGACGATGTGCGGATGCTGCAGCCGGGCGGCGAGCCGAATCTCGCGCTCGAACCGCTCGGCCGAGACGCTCGCAACGAGGTCGGGTGCAAGCACCTTCACGACGACGCGACGGCCGAGTCGCGTGTCGGTGGCAACGAAAACGCGCGACATGCCCCCGCCACCGAGCTCGCGCTCGACGGTGTAGGCCGATCCCAGCGTGCCTTGTAACCGTGTGCGGACGTCCGCGGTCATGCGCGACGAGTGTGGTGGGAAAATGAAGGGTGAATGATGTGTCGTGGGACCACCGCGGGCGAGGTCAATGCACGATCCAGCGGTCGCGCACGGCGTGTGTCGGGAATCCCGGAAATTCCTCGTGTGCGGGATTGGCGAGGCAGAAACGAACGCCTCGTGTACCCAACTCGAGGAGGAGCCCATGCGATCCCGGATCCAAATGCTGGGGGCCACACTCGTTGTCGCGAGTGCTTGCCACGACGGCCCGACCAACGCATCGCGAAGCCCAGCTGTTGACATTGCCCCGCGCGCCGCTGCCACCGAGGCACCATCGACGTCAACGGTGCGATGGAACCGCAGATCGGTCGCGCTGTTCCGCGCGCGAGGAGGGGATGTCGGCCGTATCAACTCCTACTTGTCGATCGCGCAGTATCGCGCCGTGCTCGCCGCCCAGGCCGAGCGTCATGGTCAGTCACGCGCCTCGGCCGCCGGAGCAGCTGCTGGCGCGTCGGTGGTCGTGCTCAAACAGTTCTACCCGCTCGATGCGACGGCGATCGACGCGCAACTCGAGGCACAGCGCGCCGAATCGCCGTTAGGCGCCGAGATCAACGCGGACTTCGCGGCGGGTGAGGCCATCGGGCGCGCGGTTGCCGCGTCAGTGTTGGCATGGGCAGCGTCCGACAATTACGTGCAGACGCCGCCTGGGACGCCGCCTGTCGGCGAGGGCTTCTGGGTCAGCAGCGGTGCACCAATCGTTCGTGGCGGATTCGGCGCGCGACCCTTCTTCCTCACGTCGGAGAGCGAGCTCCGTGCTGCGCCGCCACCAGCGTTTGGATCCGCAAGGTATCTCGCCGACCTCGCCGAGGTGCGTGCGATCTCCGACAGTCGAACTGCGGAGCAATTGGAGATCGCCCGGAAGTGGGCCCCGTTCGCAAACCCCGTCTGGAGCGGCGTCGCGGCTGACCTCGACAAGTACCATCGATCGGAGCTCGAGTCCGCTCGTACCCTCGCGTACGCCAACGCCGCGGAGTTCGACGCGATCATCGCCTGCTGGGACTCGAAGTTCACCTACTGGTTCATCCGTCCGTCGCAGGCAGATCCCGGAATCACGCTCCCGATCGGATTGCCGAACCATCCTTCATATCCGTCGGGACACTCGTGCGCTGACGGAGCGTGGCGCGGTGTGCTGACCGACGCCTTCCCGAGCGAGCGGGTGTTGATCGAGAGGCTCGAGCAGGAGGGGGGCATGTCGCGCATCTATGGCGGCATCCACTACCGGTTCGACATCGAGACAGGACACGCGATTGGCCGAGCGGCGGCGCGACTCGCGCTCGAGCGTCGCGGGTTGGAGTAGCTCGCTCTCGCGATTTGCCACAGGCGGATTGTGTCTTCCCCCGAAACTTCACGGACGCGGTGCGGAGGTCGAGGAGGCTTGCGTCCTCGCACCGCGTTAGGCTGGTCTTCGTGACGCTAACGCGGCACCGGACGCGGACCCACGATGGCGTCGCTCAGCGGCAGGTTGACACGGCGGAGCAGGGCGTGAAAGCGAGCGCTCGATCGTATCGGGTCGTAGATCGGATCGAGCACGCCCGGGAACGCCGGCCAGAGCTCGTTTGCGTCTGTTGCCCGCTCCAGTGCGGCCATGGCCGCTGTCGTATCGCCCATCGCCAACATCACGAACGAGCGAGTCGTCCTGGACAGCCAGGGCGTGGGGCGTCTGCGCTCCAGTTCACGGAGTCGCTGGAGGGCTGTGGCAGTGTCACCGATTACGGCGAGCGTCCAGAGCGTCCTCGAGTCGTAGGGTGACAAACGGTCTACCAAATCCCGAGCGCCGGCGAAATCACCGCGCCTGACCCGAACAGTCGCTCCGAGCTGGAGGGTAGTGTAGTTCGTCGAGTCGTTTTGAAAAGCGCGTTCGCTCTCCACGAGGGCGCCATCCATCTGCCCCTGGAGTAAGTAGGTGAACGCCACCCAGCTCGACACCAATGCCGATGCGGGTTCGGTGCGTCGGGCAATGAGAAACTGTTGCAACGCATCGGCAGCCCGGCCCTGGTGGAGCATGTATCGTCCGTACTGCACCAGCGGCTCGATGTCGTCGGGCTTCCGGAGACGGATTGCTGTCTGCAACTCGGCGGCGGCACTGTCCCAGTGATACGCGTATTGATGCACCATGCCGAGCGCGACGTGCGGCGGCGCGAGCGTGGAATCGAGCCGAAGCGCTCGCTCTGCCGCCGCTCTTACCGGCCCAGCTACCTGACGCGTCGTGATCGGTTCGAAGTACGGTGCGAGCGCGAGCGCGAGGCTCAACCCGGAGAACGCGTCGGCGTAAAGCGTGTCCAGCTCCGTGGCACGCCTGAACCGTTCGACGCTCGCCTGCATCCTCTGCTGGCGCATGGTGAGGGCGCGCTGACCGAGGACGTAGAGGCGGTACGCCTCGGGATTGACCGTGCGAGCCGGACGCTCGCGAGCCTGTACCGGGTCGCTTACGACTGGCAGGGCGGCCATCGTCACTTCATGCGGTGCCTTCGCCAGGGACGTCGTGCGGTCACGCGTCGCCACGTATCCGATCAGCGCGAACCCGGCGATGACCGGTGTGACGAGTACCGCTCGTGGCAGTGGGCGAGGACGTCGAATGGCCGCGTTAGGCCCGGTCGTCTGGGCGGCGTCGAGCTCCGTGAGCAGCTCCTGCGCGCGCTGAGGCCGGGCCGCCGGCTTCTTCTCGAGGCAGCGTGCGACGAGTCGCGACACCGATTCGGGAACGGCGGCACTCACGGCGGCAAGCGGAACAGGCGCTGTCCCGACGTGTGCCGAGATCATCTCCCGCAGCGGCAGATTGTGAAAAGGCGGGTGCCCCGCGAACAACTCGTATGCCAGACAGCCGAACGAGTAGATGTCCGCGCGGTGATCCGTTGTCAGATCACCCACCGCCTGTTCCGGTGCCATGTAGGCGGGCGTTCCGATACCCACGCCAGTCTGCGTGATCGCACGACGGGAGTCAGGCTGCGTTCCAACGATGGGAACGGAGTCTGACCCCGGACGGGGCGTTTCATCGCCACCGGCGGCGGCGGCGATGGCTTTCGCAATGCCGAAGTCGGTGACGACCGCTGCGCCGCTCGACAGCATCACGTTGTCGGGCTTCACGTCCCGATGGACGACGCCGTGCTCGTGGGCGTACGCCAGGGCCCGCGCAACGTCGCGCAGTACGCTCACGCACTCCCCCGACGACATTCCCGGGCCGACGCGCAGCCGTTCGCGGAGCGACGGCCCCTCCTCGTACGGCATCACGAAGTAGAGCGCCCCTCCGGTATCGCCCGAGTCGTAGACCGGCACGATGTTGGGGTGCCGGAGCCGGGCGGCGATCTCGATCTCACGGAGGAAGCGTTCCCTGCCTAACGAACGAGCCAGGTCCGGTCGAATGACCTTCACCGCGACGGACCGCGAGTGCTTGAGATCTCGCGCGAGATAGACGCGCGCCATCCCACCCCGACCGACTTCGCGTTCGATCCGGTACCGCCCGCCGAGCATCTCGGGAATCGCGGCATCGGGATCGGCGACGAGCAAATGCGAAAACCCCTCGGCCGCGGGCCGGTCCAGCATAGGCACCGCGCGCTCGCATTCGTCGACGAGCCGCTCGATTTCGTCCCGAAGCTGCGCGTCGCCCCCGCTAACCTCTGTGAGCACGGAAGATCGCCGGTCGCGCGGCGCATCGAGCACGGCGTCCACGAGCGGCGAGAGCTGCAGCCATCGGTCGGCCAACAGCGATCCGAAGTCACTACTCGACTGCCGCGGCTCGCTGTCGCTCACGGCGACAACGCTCGCCGCAACAACATCCGCGCCTTCGCCCAATCCCGCTGGACGGTGCGAGCAGTCACCTCGAGCACTTCGGCGGTCTCCTCTTCGCTCAGGCCGCCGAAGAACCGGCACTCCACCACGCGAGCGAGTCGCGGCTCCGTCACCGCCAATTTGTCGATTGCGTCGTTGAGATCGACCATGAGCTCGGCCTGATCGTCCGCGTCGAGCTGCTCCTCGTCGAGCGTGACGCGACGAAGGCCGCCCTCACGCTTCTGCGCGAGACGCGCCTTGGCGATCCACGAGCACGTGCCGCATCGCGACCGACGCCAGCGCGAAAAAATGGGACCGATCGCGCCACGCAACCCGGGACTGATCGACGAGCTTCAGGTAGGCTTCGTGAATGAGCCCGGTCGTCGACAGCGTTCCGCCGCCCTTCCGCAACGTCAGCTGCCGGCTCGCGATGACTCGGAGCTGCTCGTACACCGCCGGCAGGAGGCGATCGAGGCTATCTCGCCGCCCGCTCCGAAGCTCCTGCAGGACATCCACATCAGGGGTGTGTTCCATCTGACGCGGGGCTGCCATTAGGGCGCTCGGCCCGGCAGGAGGAGCGGGGTGTCGGGTTCGATTCGGCTGTTTGTGTACGTCAGACGTCGAATGGCGTACGTTGCGTCCGTGCAAAAACATGGAGCGGCGTTAACGCGAAGGCAACAAACGAGAGGCCCCACAGCGCATGACACGCTGTGCCGTGCCGCCCGAGGAAATCCGATGCCGACGAACCACCACAGGTATAGACGGACGGGTCTCACGGCTGTCTTGCTTGTGCTATCAGGCGGTTGTTCGCGCAGTTCAGGGTCGGCCGACACCTCGAACGTTGCGCCGCCGGCGCCCGACACGGCGAAGACCGTCAACCTGATGACGCCACAGGAGCTGTCGTCACTCCCGACTCAGCCACCAGACCAGCGCATTTCGTACGGCACGGACTCGAGTCAGTACGGCGAGCTCAGAGTGCCGACAGGTCCGGGGTCCCATCCGGTCGTTGTGCTCGTTCACGGCGGCTGCTTCAAGGCGGCCTACGCACAGGCCAGCTATTTCGGACAAGTAGGCGACGCTCTCAAGGCGAAGGGCATCGCGACATGGAACATCGAGTATCGTCGACTCGGGCAACCGGGGAGCGGCTGGCCGGGTACGTATCTCGATGTCGCACACGGCGTGGATCACCTGCGAGCGATCGCGGCGCAGCACAAGCTCGACCTGCGTCGCGTGGTGATCGTCGGCCACTCGGCGGGCGGGCATCTGGCGATTTGGGCGGCTGCTCGTACGCGGGTGCCGAAGGGGAGTCCGCTCTACCTGGCGAATCCGCTGCCAGTGCGTGGTGTGGTGGACCTCGCGGGCCCGGTGGACATGACCGCGCACATTCGCGAGTACGAGGGCTTGTGCCAGGACTCCGTCATCACGACGCTCCTCGGCGGAACGCCAAGCACGGTCCCGGACCGCTATGCGCAGGCGTCGCCGATGGCGCTGTTGCCGTTGGGCGTGCCGCAGGTGATCGTCATTGGCACGCACGAGGACTACGTGCCGCGCGACCTCGTGGACGCGTACGCCAGCGCGGCCGCAAAGGCTGGAGACTCCGTGCGCACGATCATCTTTCCAGGAGCGGGCCACTTCGAGATCGCGAGTGCCAGTCAGTGGACGTGGCCGCGAATCGAGACGGCTATCCGCGCTCTGCTTGATGGAAAGCTGCCGCCTGAGTGACGGTCGCGTTGCAGTTCGGCGGGATCAGGATGAAATTGCGGCGTGTCCGAACCGCGGCGCTGAGCTCGGTGTATACCTCGAACGTCCGGCCGTCGACACCGAGAGCGAGACCGCTGTGGCCCACATGACCAACCCTGATCCGCTGAATCTCGTCGTCGTTGACGACGACGAAGAGGTTCGTACCGCCCTTCGGCGACTCCTTCGCGCGATGGGCCACAAGGTTCGCGTCTTCGCGTCGGCCGAGGAGTATGAGGCAACCCCGGTTGCGGCGGACTGCCTCATTGTCGATCTCCGCTTGCCGGGATTGAACGGCTTCGAGCTGCTGGAGCGCCTTCGGCTGCGCGGCTCGTCGACTCCGATCGTGTTCATCACCGGCGATGGGGGTCCCTCACCCAACGACGCGACGGCGTACGCCGGGACGCCGTCCCTCGCCAAGCCGTTCGACGACCATGACCTCGTCGCGGCGATCACGCGGGCCTTGTCCGGGACTCACGAGAGCGCGCCTTGAGCCCGAATCGGCCAAATCCTCCGACGACTAATCGACAGCTCGCCGTCCGCCTGGCGGTGAGCCGCGCGCTCGGTCGCACGCGAGATCCCGATGGCGTCTACGGTGCCGCGCTGGATGCGCTTGCGGAGTGCCTCAACGTGTCACGCGCGTCCGTCCTGCTGTTCGATCCCGACGGTGTGATGCGATTCAAGGCGTTCAGCGGCCTGTCCAGTGAATATCGCGCAGCGGTAGAGGGGCATTCTCCCTGGACGCCCGATTCGGTGGACGCGGAGCCGCTCCTCGTCCCCGACGTGTCGCGCGAACCGTCGCTCCAACACTACCTGCCGGTCTTGGCGCGCGAACGGATCGTTGCCCTGGCCTTCATTCCCCTGGTCAGTCTCGGCCGCGTTATCGGGAAGTTCATGCTGTACTACGATGCGCCTCACGCGTTCGACGATGAGGAGATCCACCTTGCATCCGTCATCGCCGCTGCGGTGGCGTTCGCCGTAGAGCGTCGTAGGGCCGACGAGGTTGCCCTTCGCGGCGAGGCGTCACGGGGACTCGAGCAGAGCGCAGGCTCCGTAGGGATTTCGCGCAACGGTTCGGCGTCGTGGCACGCAGAAGGCTTTCACGCCGGTCAGCGTCAGGTACTGGAGATGATCGCGACGGGCGCGCCGCTCACTCAGGTGCTGACCCTGCTCGTGCACCTCATCGAGGATCAGTGCGAAGGGATGGTGTGCGCGGTCCTTCTGCTCGATGCCGATGGTGTTCATATAAGAGTTGAGGCTGCGCCGAGCCTCCCCAACAAATACTCCGGCCGGATCGATGGCAAGTCAGTGGGCCCGCGCGTCGGTCCCAACGGTACCGTGAGGCAAGTCGGGCAACCAATCATCGACACCGACATCGTCTGCCGTTGCGATTCGCAATGGGACGTCCTGCGCGACGTTGCCGTCGCCAGCGGGTTCCGCGCCTGCTGGTCGACACCCATTCCGTCCATACAAGAGAAGGTTCTCGGCTCATTCTTGATGTACTGCCGCACGCCACGCGGCCCCAGCCGGGAGGAGCTGCGGCTCCTCGAGACCGCCGCGGACCTCGCGGGAGCCGCGCTCGACCACCACCGGTCGCAGGAGGCGCTGCGCCAGAGCGAGGAACGCAACCGCGCCATTCTCCGCGCCATTCCGGATTGGATGTTCATCATGAGCAGCGACGGCGTGTTCCTCGACTATCACGTCAAGAACCCCGAAGCGCTCCTCATGCCGCCCGAGGTGTTTCTCGGGAAATCGATGCATGAAGTCCTGCCACCGTGGCTCGCCGACGCCCATCAGCGCGCG
>Ga0070668_100003142_pt1 | contig 12180 bp, 9 predicted proteins | sample KBSS43metaG_FD_64661 | JGI IMG/M metagenome (GOLD analysis project Ga0070668, IMG submission 64661) | Switchgrass rhizosphere microbial communities from Kellogg Biological Station, Michigan, USA - KBS S4-3 metaG | ecosystem: Host-associated > Plants > Roots > Rhizosphere > Soil ... | reverse complement strand
CGCCTCGGAAGATGTTGCCGCCGCCGATCACCAGCGCGACCTCGATGCCCAGAGCGTGCACATCGATCACCTCGTCGGCGATCTGCGACAGCGTCCCCTGATCGATGCCGAAGTTCTTCGACTGCCCCATCAGCGCTTCGCCCGAGAGCTTCAGCAGGATGCGGCGGTACTTCACGCCCGGCGCCAGCGGCAGCTTGCTGGCCACCGCGGCCGCGTCGCCGGCGCCGTTCGCGCGCCGGCCCTCTCCGTTGCTGCCCCCCTTGCGCTTGGCCACGGTCGCCCGTCCCCGCCGCGGCTAGGCCTGCCCCGCCTGCTTCTTGACCTCGGCCGCGAAGTCGTCGGCGCGCTTTTCCAGGCCCTCGCCGACCTCGTAGCGGACGAAGCGGCGCACGCGCACGTTCTCGCCGGTCTTGGCGACGAGATCGGTCAGCAGCGACCGGATGTCCTTCTTGCCCTCGGGATCCTTCACCCACAGCTGATCCAGCAGGCAGACTTCCTTGGCCCACTTCGCGATCTGGCCGTCGACGATCTTCGGGATGACGGCGTCGGGCTTGCCCGACTGCTTCGCCTGCTCGAGGCGGATCGCCTTCTCCTTCTCGAGGACCGGCGGCGGGATCTCCTCCTGCGTGACGTACGACGGGTTCATCGCCGCGACCTGCATGGCGATCTCCTTCGCGAACGTCACGAAGTCGGGATTGCGCGCGACGAAGTCGGTCTCGCAGTTCACCTCGACCAGCACGCCGATGCGGTTGCCGTGCTGGTAGTTGACGATCATCCCCTCGGAGGCGATGCGCGTCGCCTTTTTGGCGGCGGAGGCGATCCCCTTCTTGCGCAGGTACTCGATCGCCTTCTCCATGTCGCCGGCGGTTTCCGTCAGCGACTTCTTGCAGTCGGCCATGCCGGCGCCGGTGCGCTCGCGCAGGTCCTTGATCATCTGAGCCGTGATTTCAGCCATGTCTGTTCTCTGTCCTGTTCGCTCGGTAAGAAATGGTGGCGGGGTGCGGACGCGGAATTAACCGCGGCCCGCCTCGTCCTCGGGCGTCGCCGCCGCTTCGGGAGCCGGCAGGTCGCTGCGACGGCGCGACACCACCTCGACGCGGGGGCCCGCGCCGCCCGACGACACCTGGATGGTCTGCTGCTCCTCGCCGCCTTCCTCCTGGCGCGCCGCCCGCTGCTGGTTGGCGCGCTCGCGCGCGACCTTCTGGCCCAGCACGCAGGCGTCCGCGATCTTGCCCGCGAACAGCTTCAGCGAACGGATGGCGTCGTCGTTGCCCGGGATCGGGTAGTCGATCAGGTCGGGATCGCAGTTGGTGTCGACGATCGCGACGATCGGGATCTCCAGCTTGCGCGCCTCGGTCACCGCGATGTGTTCCTTGACGACGTCGACGATGAACACCGCGCCCGGCAGCTCGGTCATCTGCTTGATGCCGCCCAGCGCCTTCTCCAGCTTCTCCTGCTCGCGGGTGACGCCGAGGACCTCTTTCTTGGTCATGCGCTCGAACGTGCCGTCGGTCGACATCTTCTCGATCGCGTGGAGGCGGTCGATCGATCCCTTCACGCTGTGGAAGTTGGTCAGCGTGCCGCCCAGCCAGCGGTTGGTCACGAAGAACTGCCCGGCGCGATTCGCCTCGCCGCGCATCACCTCCTGCGCCTGCTTCTTCGTGCCGACGAACAGGACCGAGCGGCCCTGCGCGACGTTCTGAACCAGGAAGTTGTAGGCCCGCTTGAACGCGCGGACCGTCAACTGGAGGTTGATGATGTGGATCCCGTTGCGCGCCCCGAAGATGTAGCTCTTCATCTTCGGGTTCCAGCGCTTGGTCTGGTGCCCGAAGTGAACGCCCGCTTCCATCATCTCGCGGATGGTGATGGGGGCGTCGCCCGCGGCGGGCTGGACATCAGGGGACAGGGACGGAGTGGACGGGGTCGATTCGGTGCTGGTTTCCATGTGTTCCTTTGCGTTGTTGTCCTCCGCCCGCGTCGTCGGCGACCGAAACCCGCCACCACGGCGGGCACGCACGGTCGCCTCTGCGGGCGTGTGGTTTTTGTTGGGTGTTGCGGTGTTGAACGAAGCGGGGGGTTTCTACCACAAATCGGCGCTGTCGAGCTTCCAACCCCGCGAATTTCCGGTCGCCCACCTACCCAGAATGGTTACGGTACAGGTGTTGCACCCTTGCTTACTGATCCGTTTCGCGTAATAGAAGGAGCCCTCCATGTCCCCAACAGCAAAAACTGAGATCAAGCCGGCCAGCGGCAAGCTCGGCATTCTGACGCCCGGAATGGGCGCGGTCGCGACGACGTTCATCGCGGGCGTCGAGGCGATCCGGCGCGGTCTGGCTAAGCCGATCGGCTCGCTGACGCAGATGGGGACCATCCGGCTCGGCAAGCGCACCGACGGTCGCTCGCCGCTCATCCGTGAGTTCGTGCCGCTGGCGAAGCTCGACGATATCGTGTTCGGCGGCTGGGATCTGTTCCCGGACGACGCCTACCAGGCGGCCAGCAAGGCGGGCGTGCTGTCGAAGGAGCACCTCACGCCGCTCAAGGATTTCCTGTCGTCGGTGAAGCCGATGACGCCCGTGTTCGATCAGGAGTACGTCAAGAAGCTCACGGCGACGCATCAGAAGAAGGGGAAGAACAAGGCCGACCTCGCCGACCAGGTGATCGAGGACATCAAGCGCTTCAAGAAGGACAACGGCTGCGATCGCCTGGTGATGGTGTGGTGCGGGTCGACCGAGGTGTACCGCAGCCCGGCGCCCGTGCACGCGACGCTGGCCGCGTTCGAGAAGGGCCTGCAGGAGAACGATCCGGAGATTTCGCCTTCGCAGATCTACGCATACGCGGCGCTGAAGAGCGGCGTGCCGTACGCGAACGGCGCGCCGAACCTGACCGTCGATACGCCCGCGCTGATGGAGCTGGCGAAGAAGAACGGCGTTCCCATCGGCGGCAAGGATTTCAAGACGGGCCAGACGCTGATGAAGACGATCTTGGCGCCTGGATTCAAGGCGCGCCTGCTGGGCGTCGAGGGTTGGTACTCGACCAACATCCTCGGCAACCGCGACGGCGAGGTGCTGGACGATCCCGAGTCGTTCAAGTCGAAAGAGGTGTCGAAGCTGGGCTCGCTGGAGCACATCTTCCAGCCGCACCTTTATCCCGACCTCTACGGGAAGATGCACCACGTGGTGCGCATCAACTACTACCCGCCCCGCGGCGACAACAAGGAAGGCTGGGACAACATCGACATCTTCGGGTGGATGGGCTACCCGATGCAGATCAAGATCGATTTCCTCTGCCGCGATTCGATCCTGGCCGCGCCGATCGTCCTCGACCTGGCGCTGTTCATGGACCTGGCGCAGCGCTGCGGGATGAGCGGCATCCAGGAGTGGCTGTCGTTCTACTGGAAGAGCCCGCAGACCGCGCCCGGTCTGTACCCGGAGCACGATCTCTTCATCCAGCTGATGAAGCTGAAGAACACGCTCCGCCACCTGCGCGGCGAAGAGCTGATCACGCACCTCGGCGCCGAGTACTACGACTAGCCACGCCGCGCGAAGCGCAGGTGTGTTCCGGTCCCCTCGCCCCGCGAAGCGGGGAGAGGGTTAGGGTGAGGGGTCTGCAACGAGTGTCTGATGAAACCCTGATGAACGCCTGATGGGTTTCTCCATCGGGCTTCGGATCCCGTCGGTGAGCGCGCCGCGGCTGACGGTCTTTGGCCCATCGAGCACCCATCAGGGAAACCGCGCTATGGTCCGGCCAGTTTGAAAAGGGCGATGGTTTGGTGTCACGCGGTGGTGCTGACGACGGCCGTCGGCGCCTGTCACCGGCCGCCGTCGGGTTCGGATGCCCCGACTCCCGCTGTCGCGTCGCCCGCGGCGCCGTGCCCGATCGTGCCCGTCGCGCTGGTGATGACGCCGCCGACGGGCGAGTCGCGGACGATCCTGTCGCTGGACGCGAAGGGCAGCCTCGACGTCTCGTTCATCGACACCAAGCGGGGCGTCGCCCAGCTGACTCAACAAGGGTGTCTGGTCGGCAGCGATGGCCTGTGGAGCGAGTGGGCGCCGCACGACAAGCTGTGGACGCCACACGAGACGCTCGACGTCGCCGGTGACTGTCTGGTGCTGAACGCCAGCCGATCGCTGTGCGTCGCCGCCGACGGCAAGATCGAGACGCGCGCGAAGAACGAACCTCCCCTGCCGAAGGATCTTGCGACGATGGCGATCCGCGGTTACGGCCCGGACGCGCGCTGCGCGAGCATGCTCTTGCTCGCGACGTTCACGGGGATGATGCCCAGCATGGCCGTCGTCGACGGCAAGCCTCGACGCGCGCCGCCGCCGGAAGGCTCGCGGTGCGCGGCGTTTCGAAGACCGTGAAGATCCGGAGTAGCCGCACTCCCGCGCTTCGCGCGGAAGCGGCTAGTGGACCAGCGCTTGCGCGTTGGCGGGGCGGGGGTGGATGCCCAGCGGGGCGAGGTGGGGCAGGATCCAGCGCGGTAGCGTGCAGTCGGTTTCGCCGGGCAGCAGGCCCAGCTCTTCGGCTTCGGCGTCGCGCTGCCGCGGCGTGATCGGGGCGCCCTTGGTCAGGCACTCGGTCCACAGCGCCTGCCGCTGCGGCGTCGACCAGCTACGAATGACCCAGGCGGCGGCGCGCGCGCCGAAGGTCGCGTGGCGGGTCTCGTCGTGCAGCAACTCGGTGTAGGCCCAGCCGAACAGGGGCTCGCGCACGAGCGCTCGGGCGGCCGCGAACGCCGAGGCGGTGACCGGCTTGCCGAGCGCGAACTCGGTCACCAGCGTGCGAGCCAACGCGGTCTCGTCCGGGGCGGGGCGCGCGATCGCGCATTCGAACCGCGCGCTCACACGCGCGCCCGGGTCCAGCTCTTCCAGAACGCGCGCGCACACCTCGAGGTGGTGGATCTCGTCCTGCACCACCCGCCCCGCCATCGCCAGGATCGCCGCCGGGGCGTCGAGTGCCGCCAGATCAGCGGCGATGTGGGCGGAGCTGACGATTCCACGCCGTTCGTCTTCCCCCAGCTGGCGCCAGCCCGCCGCGACACGCGTAAGAAGGTGCGGGGCGTAATTCGACCGATCCAGCGAGTGCGACTTCATGCCCGCCTGATCGAGCAAACCGCATGCCTTGGAACCCTTCGCAGCGACGGGGATGCGACCGCCGCTGCCCACGAGAAACCAACGGTTTTTCGTGGCAGCTCGTGGACACCACGACACGGATGTCGCTGGCCCGGAGAACCGTTGCGCGCTGTGGCGCTACACGTGTTACGGCGTGGCGCTACTTCGTACGCAGACGGTGCAGTTCCTCGGCGACCTCGGTGGCGGCCGGGTCGATCGCGAGCAGCCGCTCCAGCTCCTGGACCGCCAGGTCCGGCTGCCCCGTCTGCGCGTAGATCTCGGCCAGGTGCTGGGCCGCGGCGCGGTGCCGTTCGTCCAGCTGAAGCGCGCGCCGCAACTCCGCGACGGCGGCGCGCCCGGCGCGCGCGTCGGCGGGGGCCTGCCGGAACAGGGCCCAACCGAGCGCGGCGCGGAAGTCGGCCTCGTTCGGGATCAGCCGCGCCGCCTGGCGCAAGGCCTCGACGGCCTCGTGGTGACGGCGCGCCTTGAGGTGCTCCAGGCCGACCTCGTACAGCGCACGCGCCGCTGCATTCGACGGCGAGGTTGCGGCCGGCGCGCTGCTGGGGGGCGGCGGCGTGTACAACCGCGGGCGCGGCGGCGGCGCTTCCTCCTGCGCCTCGCCGTCGCTGCGCGACAGCTTTGCGAGGTACGCCTTGCGCTTGGCCGGATCGCGCAGCGTCCGGTGCGCTTCACCCAGCTTGTCGAAGATCTCCTGCGCCGCCTTGCGGTCATCTTCCGGTGACAGCCGGTAGCGGTCCGCGTGAAAGCTGCGCGCCAGCGCTTCGTAGGCGCGGTCGATGTCGGCGGCCGGCGCGTCGCGCTCGACGTCCAGCGCCCAGAAGTAGTCCTGCGTGCGGACGGTCTGCAGCATCATCGACAGCTGGCCGCTGGCCAGCGGCGCGGTCGTCGGCGGCGGCGTGGCGGGCGCGCCTAGCACGGGAACCGAAGACGGCGACGGCGCGACGGGCGCGGCGCTCTTCTTCTTGGTCGTCGCCTCGTGGCGCTGCAGCATGCCCGCCTCGGACAGCGCCACCAGCAGCAGGCGCGCCTTCTCGCGCGAGATCTCCGCGTGCTCGAGGATCACCTCCATCTGCTTGCTGCCGTCGATGCTCTGGATGAACGCGAGCTCGACGGGATCCGACGTCATGTCTTGCAGCCGCAGCAGCGGATCCGACGTCAGCCCGACGTACTGATGCGCGTATTTTTCCAGCGCAGCCTGCTGGCGGTCTTCGTCGTAGTGGCGCCGGATGCCTTCCAGGATGGTCGCGGCGGGCGAGCGCTCGAGCAAGCGCAGCTCGCCGGCGGCCGCGTCGCCGGCCTTGAACATGAACTTTCCGTCGCTCCACGAGAACACCTCGAACAGCTTCGCTTCCACCTGTTCGACCAGCGCCCGTTCCAGGTTGAACGGCGACAACGCGCCCATCTCGACGAGGATCTCGCCCTGATGGCGTTTCTCTTTCTGCATGCGGCCGACCGACTCGGCGAGGATCTCGCTGGTGATCAGCTTCTTCTCCAGCAAGATGCGCCCCAGGGTTTCGCCCAGCACGTTCGACCGCACCGACACCGGATAGCCCTCGACGAAGACGACGATCTTCTTGGTGGTGTCGCGCAGCAGCAGCAGCGAGCCGGACGCGCGCTTCGAGAACAGCCGCTGCAAGAGGCGCGCGAACGGCGTGCGCTTCAGCGTCCCCTGCAGCTCGGCGTCGTCGGCGTCGGCGGTCAGCGACTTGGCGCTCCGCTCGACGTCGCGCCGCTCGCGCTGCTGGGCGGGATCGCGCAGCGTCTCCTTGGGCACCGGAGGTGGGGTGATCTGATCGGCCGGGTCGATGGGCGCCGGCGCGGCCGCCGATCCCCGCGCCGCCAGCTCGGCCACCCGGGGCGCCAGCCCGGCGAGGTCCAGCGGCGTGGGCAGGTAGTCGGCCGGCGCGAACCGGCGTCGCGCCTCGGCCCGATGGCTGACGCCGCGGTGAGTGCTGGCGACGAAGACGATCGGCGTTCCACGCGTCTCCGGCGTCTGGCGCAGTTCGTCCGCGAACGCGAACCCATCACCGTCGGTCAGACGGGTGTCGACGACCACCACGTCGGGCACGCGCGTGCTGACCGTGCGCTTGGCCCAGGCGGCCTCGGCCTCGGCGTGCAGATCGAAGCCCGCGTCGCGCAGCGCCGACCCGATCTGGCGCTGCAACTCCGCGTCGCTTTCGACTATTAATACATAGCCTGCCATTGGCGCCCGGAGTGTAGCCCGTCTTTCAAGATGGGTGGAGCGTGTGCTTTACTCCCCGCCGATGACCAGCTCTGCTGCTGTAAAAGGTCCGCTCGCCGCCATCGTGCTCGCGGCGGGGAAGGGGACGCGCATGCGGTCCGCACGCGCCAAGGTGCTGCACGAGCTGCTGGGCCGGCCGCTCGTCTGTTACCCCGTCGAGCTCGCCCGCGCGCTGGGCGCCGATCCGGTGATCGCCGTCCTCGGCCATCAGCACGAGGCGGTCGAGGCGGCGTTGCAGGCGCGCTTCGGCGCCGGCGCGGTGACGGTCGTCGAGCAAACCGAGCAGCGCGGAACCGGGCACGCCGTGCGCCTGGCGATGCCCGCTCTGGCGCGCATGGAAGGCGGGCTGGTGCTGGTGCTGTACGGCGACGTGCCGCTGCTGCGCAGAGAAACGCTGGAAGAGCTGATCGGGACGTCGCGCCGCTACGGATGCCTGTCGCTGGTCACCGCGACGCCGCCCGACGCCACCGGGTACGGACGCATCCTGCGCGACGAACGCGGCCATGTGATCGGCGTCGTCGAGCAGAAGGACGCGTCCCCTGAAGAACGCGCCATCACCGAGATCAACGCCGGCATCTATTGCGGACCGGCGGATTTCTTTCGCGAGGCGACGCTGGGACTGGGCACGAGCAACGCGCAGGGTGAGTACTACCTCACGGACGTCGTCGCGCGCGCGGCGCGCGGCATCGGCGTCTCGGCGATCGAGGCGGCGTTCAACGACGTCTCGGGCATCAACGATCGCCAGCAGCTCGCGGAAGCCGAGGCGACGCTGCGCGGGCGGATCAACCACGCGCTGCTCGCGCACGTCACGTTCCGCGATCCGGCGTCCACGGTGATCGAGCCGGACGTCGAGATCGACGTCGACGCCGAGCTGGGGCGCAACGTCGTACTGCGCGGTCGCACGCGCATAGGCCACGGCGTCCGCATCGACGACGGTTGCATCCTGACAGACACCGAGGTCGGCGCCGGCGCGGTGCTGCGCCCGTACTGCATCGCCACCGAGACCGTGATCGGGCCGGGTGCGATCATCGGGCCGTTCGCCCACATGCGTCCGGGGACGCAGCTGGGCCCGGACGTTCACGTGGGCAACTTCGTCGAGACCAAGAAGACCGTGATCGGCCGCGGCAGCAAGGCCAACCACCTCAGCTACCTGGGTGACACGACCATCGGCGAGAAGGTGAACATCGGCGCGGGTACCATCACGTGCAACTACGACGGCTACAAGAAGTTCCAGACCGTCATCGAGGACGGCGCGTTCGTCGGCTCGGACTCGCAGCTGGTGGCGCCCGTGCGCATCGGCAAGCGCGCCGTCGTCGGGGCCGGGACCACCGTGACGCGCGACGTGACCCCCGGTGCGCTGGCGCTGTCGCGCGTGCCGCAGGTCGAGCGCGCCGGTTACGCCGACAAGGTCGCCGAGCGCTACGCGGGTCCGGCCAACGGCGCGGGCAAGAAGGTGGCGGCACCGCCCCCGCCGCCCGCGAAGGCGAGAAAACGCCCGGCTGCAAAATCGAAAAGCGGGAAGCCCAGCCGTAAATGACGGCGGGTCGCGCGACGCCACGCATGTGACGGAGGCGACGCTCCGTCGGTCAGTAAACGGCACGGCGATTGACAGCGACGGGACGCGCCTCGATTATGTCCGTCGGAGGTCCTGATGCCGACGTCGGTCAAGACGTTCTTCGACGCGAAAGTGCCGGCGGTGCTGAACAGCAGCCCCGAGAAGGTGAAGGACGTGGCGGCGGTTTACCTGTTCAAGATCGCCGGGGCGGACGGCGGAACGTGGACGGTCGATCTCGTATCGTCGCCCCCGACCTGCAAGCCGGGCGAGCACGGCACGCCCCAGTGCACGATCGAGGCGAGCGACGACGACTTCCGCAACATGATCGACGGCGGCATGCAGGCTGCGATGTCGCTGTTCTTCAGCGGCAAGTTGAAGGTCGGCGGCGATCCGATGCTGGCGACCAAGCTGACCAAGCTGCTGCAAGCGGCGGGGTAGGGGCCTCGAGGACGAGGACGACGACGAGGACGGAGACGAGTACGGCGCGGGCGACGCTCGCGTGGGGAGGTGGAGTTGTCGTTCTGGCGTTCGTGGTGCGGCTGGCGTGGGTGCTGGCGGTGCCGACGGTGCCGGTCAGCGACTTCGCGATGTACCGCGAGTCGGCGAACTACCTGTCCGAGTTCGGGCGGCTCGATCCGGGGTTCATCTACATGCCCGGGTTCGTGGCGCTGCTCGCGTGGGTGAAGAGCGCGGGCGGTGGTCTGCTGGCGGAGAAGATGCTGGGCGTCCTGTTCGGGACGCTGGGCGCCGCGGCGATGTTCGTCGTCGCGTACAAGCTGATTGACGACGATCCCGATAGGCGCGCGCAGGCGCAGGATGACGAAGCCCCCGCCTGGAAGCGCGCCTGTCCGTGCCCGCACGCGGCCGCGACGGCGATCCTGTTCGCGCTGTGGCCCGCGGGCGTCGCGATGACCAGCGTCGTCGGCACCGACATGCCCGCCGCGGCGATGCTGGCGCTGGCGCTCGCGCTGCTGGCGCTGGTCGGTCCGCGGCGGCCCCTCGCGGGCGCCATCGCGTTCGGCGCCGCGCTGGGGCTGGGCGCCTGGATCCGCGCCGTGGGGCTGCCGCTGTCGGGCCTGGCGCTCGGCTACTGGCTGGCGACCCGACAGAAGGTCGGTCGCGCCGCGCTGCTGACGGCGGCCGGCGTCGCCACGACGCTGATCGTGCTGTTGCCGTGGGGCATCCGGCACGTGCGGCAGAGCGGCGCCCTTTACTTCACCGACGATCACGGCGGCATCACCGCGCTCATCGGCGCGAACCCGAACTCGGAGGGCACGTACACGCGCGCGCTCAACCGCATGTTCAAGGACGTCACCGGCCGCAGCGTGCTCGACGAGCCCCACCACGACACCGACCGCGCCGCCTTCGCGATCGCGCGCGAATGGTTCGCGTTCGAGCCACGCTACGCGCTGGGACTGGCCACGCTGAAGGCCGACCGACTGTTCGACCCCGAGCACCGGCTGCTTTACTGGTCGGTGCTGCGGCCGGGCGTGCTGGTCGGGCGGCCCGCCGCCTGGTTCGCGGCGCGCCGGGCCGGCGTCGTGCGCTTCGCCGACGCGTTCGGCCTCGTGATCGCGGGGCTGACGCTGGCGGGCGTCGCTGCGGCCTGCGCGCGCCGGCGGTGGCGCGTGCTGGTGCTGGTTCCGTTCCAGCTCGCCTACGTCGCGACGTACACCATCTTCTTCGCCGAGCCGCGCTACCGCGTGCCGATCGAGATGCTCGCGTTTCCGTTCGTCGCCGTCGCGCTCGGCGAGGTGGTCGCGGCGGCGCGGGCCGTCATCCAACGGTCGCGCAGATCGCGCCCGGAGCTGGTGCGAACCGTGAAGGTGCTGGGCCCGGCCCTGCTGGTGGTCGTGCTGTGGCGGATCGCCTGGCCCGCGCTGCTGGACGCGGGCACCGCCCTGCGCGCGCGCCACGGCTGGGCGGTCAGCGAGGCGGACCTGGACGGCCGCCGCCGGCTGCTGCTGTGGGCGCCGGCGCCGCCGCTGGCGCCGCAGTCGCCGCTCGCCGGCTCGCCGGAGGGCGTGCACGTGCGCGCCCGCGCGGACGGACGCCCCAGCGCGCTGCGCCTGCGCCTCGGCGGCGGGCCGCTGCCGCCGGGCCGGTACGCGCTGCACTTCCGGCTGGAAACCGCGGCCGGTCCGGCGCGCCTCACGCTGGCGGGAAAAACCGCCGATGTCGCGCCGGGCGCGCCCGCGTCATTCGACGCCGAGATCGATCACCCCGGTGGACCGTTGACGCTGTCCGCTGCAACTGATGGAGGAACCGTCTGGATCACCGAAGCGGCCCTCAAAAACGTGCACTAAATCAAGCGGTTTCGGACATCAAGAGGCCGAACCGGGAAGGTCCCCCCCGTACGGGTCGAGGTCATGTTAATCCTCTGCGCAAGGATGCCGTCGCGCCCCACGCGAATTAAGAGAACGCTCGGGCTGCTCGCAGCGCTGTGCGTCGGCGGCTGTCACGGAAAGTACACGCGGCCGGTGAGCGACGATGCGATTCCGCCCGATCCCGCGCGCCTGCAGCGCGGCAGCTACCTGGTCAACAACGTCCTGTTCTGCGGCGCGTGCCACACGTCGCGCGAGCACGGCAACACGCTGACCGAGCCCGAGCGGACCGACGCGTACCTGGGCGGCGGCAACGTCTACGCCGACAAGGGCATCGGCACCGTCTGGGTTCCCAACATCACCCCCGACGTCGAGACCGGCATCGGCGCCTGGAAGGACGACGAGATCCTGCGCGTGCTGCGCGACGGCGTCGCGAAGGACGGACATTTCCTGGTGCCGCTGATGCCGTTCGCCGCGTACCAGCACCTGTCCGACGAGGATGCGCGCGCGGTGGTGGCCTACCTGCGCACGGTGCCGCCGTACAAGCAGACGAAACCGCGTCTGGATAACAAGCTGGGGTTCATGAACAAGCTTCTGTTCGGCGTCATCGGCGTGCAGATGCACAAGCCGATCGCGGGCGTGGCAGAGCCCGATCGCACGAACAAGCACGACTACGGCCGCTACTTGATGCGCATCGCCGCCTGCGGGGATTGCCACTCGCTGACCGAGAAAGGCCCGCGGCCCGAGACCGATCCGCTCGCGTTCGCCGGCAGCGACGTCCCGTTCGAAGATCCCGGACTGGGCAAGGTGTACGCCAGCAACATCAGCGGCGATCCCGAGACCGGGCTGGGCCGCTACAGCGCCGACGCGATCAAGCAGGCGCTGCGCAACGGAACCCGCCTGGACGGCAAGAAGCTGGCGCCGCCG
>Ga0070668_100003140_pt1 | contig 12186 bp, 9 predicted proteins | sample KBSS43metaG_FD_64661 | JGI IMG/M metagenome (GOLD analysis project Ga0070668, IMG submission 64661) | Switchgrass rhizosphere microbial communities from Kellogg Biological Station, Michigan, USA - KBS S4-3 metaG | ecosystem: Host-associated > Plants > Roots > Rhizosphere > Soil ... | reverse complement strand
CCACGGACAGCGCGGCAACCCGGCCACGCTTGATGACCGCATCCGCTATGGAATCGGCGGCATGTGCGACCAATCCGCGATTCGACCGGGCGTCTCGCGTGGACTGAGCCACTGCGCTCGATTGGAGCGCGAACGCGAGGAGGGGCAGGGCAGATAGCATGATCGTGCGTCGTATGCGCATCTTCGGCGGGTCTCGAGGTTGTGTGGTGGCGCCACCGGCCAATTTGCTCGCGGTGTCGCATGACGGCCAGCGCCCGGGACGCGCTTTGAATCAATGCGCCACCGTGCGAATCTTCTGCTCCTACGACCCAGCGACTCCACGGTGTTTCGCGCTACGGATTCTTCCCCACACGAACGTGACGGCCACCTCCAAATCCTCCGAAGCGCACGCGATCGATTGGGCGGCCGTCGCTCGCGAGACGGTCGTCCATCTGCAACGCATGATCCGCATCGACACGGTGAATCCGCCCGGTAACGAGCTCGCCGTGGCGCAGTATCTCGACGGCGTGCTCAGAGCCGAGCGGATCGACACGCGTCTGTTCGAGCCTGCGCCGGGTCGAGCTGCGGTCGTTGCGCGGCTCGTGGGAGACGGGACCCGCCGGCCCGTCATCATCATGGCTCACATGGATGTCGTGGGGGTCGAACGCGCGAACTGGACAGTCGACCCGTTCGGCGGCGAAACGCTCGGTGGGTACCTGTACGGTCGCGGGGCGATCGATGACAAGGGGATGCTTGCGGCGAACCTGCAGACTATGTTGCTGCTCAAACGACACGTCATCGACATCGGAGGCAAGCTCGCGCGCGACGTCATCTTCATCGCGAACTCCGACGAGGAGGCCGGCGGAGAATTCGGGATGGGGTGGCTCGTGAGAAACCATCGCGAGCTGATCGACGCGGAGTACGTGCTCAACGAAGGCGGGCGCACGCGAGTCGTCCGCGGCAAACCCCTCTACGTGGCTGTCCAGAACACCGAGAAGGTCCCGTACGCGGTCGCAGTGACGGCGCACGGCCCTGGCGGGCACGCCGCCATTCCACTCGGCGGCAACGCCGTCACGCGACTTGGCCGAGCACTGGCGGCTATCGGCGAGCACCAGGAGCCTGTTCGATTGACGGCGACGACCCGCGAATTCTTTGGTCAGCTCGCGAAGGTCTGGCCCGATCCAGTAGAGCGACGCGCGATGCATGACCTGGCCTCGCGAGAACGGCGCCGAGTGCTGCGCGGCGCCCGCCTGCTCGCCATGACGCCCGTCTTCAATGCGGTGCTGCGAACGGGAATCTCGGCTACAATGGTGAACGGTGGAATTCGCTCGAACGTGATTCCTACGGAAGCCACCGCGCTCCTGAACATCCGGACGCTGCCGGGCCAGTCGATCGACGCGGTGATCTCGCGCCTTCAACGCGTGATCGACGACCCGCGCGTCGACGTGACGATCGTGGACCGCGGCGAGGATGCTCCGGCATCAGACTTTGCGTCGCCGATGTTCGAGGCGATTGCGGAAACCGTGAAGGAGCTCGCTCCGGACATGGTCACGGTGCCATACATGAGCACGGGGGCGACGGACAGTGCGCGCCTCCGGCAGCTCGGGATGCAGGCGTACGGCCTGTTGCCGTTCCCGATGGACCAGGAAGACGAGGACCGGATGCACGGGAACGACGAACGGATCCCGCTTGCGTCGCTGGACTTTGGGACCCGGCTCATGTTCGGCGCGGTCCACCGCGTGGCTCGTTAGGCGCTGGCTCGGGAGCCGGATTGGCGGGTTGCGGCCACAGCAGTGTGGCGTCCGGGCTACATCTGCCGGCAGGCGTCGCCCAGCCGCTCGACACGCGAAAAACGGCCCTCGAGCCAAGCAGCCGCAGTCCGGCCGGGCGTAGGCTGCGGTGACGGCCTTCGACCCACGCTCGTTAGTGTTCGAGCACCTGGCAGATGCAGATGGGCACGCTTGTTGTTACTGGAGGCAGCGTGCCTGAGTTCGGTGCGCCGCCTGCATCGATTCGTTTTTCCATTAGAAAAATTCAACCCTCGGAACATCCCGATGACACGCAATCGCCGCTCTGGCTATTCGCGCATGCTTTCACGTCGTTCGTTCGCGCCAATCGCCGCGTCCATCCTCGTTGTTCTCGCGGGCTGTAAGGAAGGCGGTAGTACCGAGCCAAAGAAGGGTCCGACAACCATTACGCTCGACCCCAGTGCACTGACAGTAAAAGTCGGGCAGACCGGGACGGTTTATTCGACCGTGAGGGACGAGAAAGGCGCCCGCATGCCAAGTTTTAGCGGGGTGACGTGGAGCTCGGCAAACTCCAGCGTGGCGTCCGTCGCGAAGTCGGATACGACTGGCGTGGTCACTGGCCTCGCGGTAGGCGACACCCAGATATTGGCGACTATCGGCAGCACCGTCGCCCATATTTCGGTCACAGTCGTCCCCTGATTCTAGGGTGATGTGGCAACGATAGATGACAGGAAAACAGCGGTCGTCACTGGCGCGTCCCGAGGGATCGGGCGCGCCATTGCGCTCCGGTTAGGCACGACCCACCACATCGTCGCGATCGCGCGTACCCAGCGCGAGCTCGAGACGCTCGCCAGTGACGTTCGGTCGGGCGGCGGGTCGTGCGACACGATCGAGCTCGATGTCGCCGATGCGAAGGCGGTCGCTCGCGCGCTCGAGGGCGTCCGTGCCGAGGTACTCGTGAACAACGCCGGCGTCGGGTACATGAAGCCGCTGCTCGAGCTCACGAGCGAAGAGTGGCACGCGATGGTCGACGTGAACTTCAACGCGCTGTTTCACGTGACGCGCGCCGTACTACCGGGCATGGTGGAGCGCGGGCGTGGGCACATCGTGATGGTCGGCTCGATTGCCGGGCGGAGCGCGTTCGTCGGTGGGAGCTGCTACGCCGCGACGAAGCACGCCGTGATGGGCTTCAGCGAATCACTGATGCTCGAGGTGCGCGACAAAGGCGTGAAGGTCAGCGTCGTGAATCCGGGCTCAGTCGCCACGAGCTTTTCGCGACGCGAACGTGACACGAGCTGGATGCTGACGGCCGACGATGTGGCCGAGGCCGTGATGCACGCGCTCGATACGCCGCCGCGGGTGCTCGTGCATCGGATCGAGGTGCGGGCGGCGGCGCCGAAGAAGGGGTAGCGCGTCCTAGCGAAGCAGGAACCGCCACCCGGCTGCGATGGTCGCGGCGATGATGGCGAGAAAAACCCACCAGCGCAGCGCGAGGCGTCGCGACTCGCGGCGCCCGAACGCCGACGCGGGAACGACGGCCTGCCTAACTACGATCTCGATCGGGGATTCGACGCCGTCGACCCGTGCCGTGACGATGGCCCAACCTTCGCCTCGCGCGACGATCCGACCGTCCTGGTCGACTGACACTACGCGGGCATCGCTCGATCGCCACGTCAGCTGCCGGTCCAGGACGGTGCCGGTGCCGTCGTACACCGTCGCCTCGAGATTCGCTTTGCCACCGATGCGAAGCGGGCCGTCTGGCGAGGTCACGATCACGGAGTGAGCGCGCACCGTCACCACGGTCATTTCTACTTGCGCGCGAACTCCCTCGCTCGTCGCACTGATCGTGGCACGTCCGGGCTTTCGGGCTGTGACCGTCCCGTCGTCCGCGACCGTGGCGACCGACGGATCGCTCGACGTCCATTCGACGGCGTGCTCGGGATAACGGGTTCCACCACGCGCCGTCCTAACGATGGAACGCAGCCGCACCGCTGTGCCCACGACCGCCGCGGGCGGGACACCGTCGATGACGACCGAGATCACGGGCGGTGGCGTGACCGTTATGCTCACGGCGCGAGCGGTTCCACCGGATTCCGCGACGATCACTGCGACACCACGGCGCTTCGCGGAGATCGTGCCACCGTCGGTTACGATCGCGACACTCGGATTGCGAGAGACCCATCGAATCCTGGCGTCCATCAGCTTGCCGTGTCGGTCCAGCGCGTGCGCGGAGAGCGTTGTTTCCGTGCCGGCTCGCACTTGGGTTGGCGCATCGATCTCGATGCTCGCGACCTCGGGGGCGACGACGACGAGGTCCACGGTGCCCTGCACGGTTCCGGCGGACGCGGTGATCGTGGTCGTACCAATGGCCTTCGCGGTAACGACGCCCGCGGCGTCGATGGTCGCGACGCCCGTGTTCGACGACTCCCATACGAGGCGCGTGGCCTCGACCGTCGTACCACTCTCCGTTCGTGCCGCGGCGTGCAGGACGATGCAGTCGCCGACTTCGATCGGGTCCGACGGGTGATCGAGCTCGATTGAGGTAACGGCGGTACGAACTGTCTTCCCGAGACCACGAGACGGCGCTGACGCTTGCGCCGGCGTCGGACTCTGTACTGCGGACGTTTTCCGGGACCTAACGATTTCCGCGAGGCTGATCTCGGCGTGGCTTGCCGCGGCAAGTGCGGACATCTCGGCTCTCACCGGCCCGAGCGCGCCGAGAGGCGTCGCGTCGAGGGCCTCCGCCGCGGCTGCGAGATCGGGAAACCGGTCTTCGGGGTTCTTGGCCAGCATGCGCATCACGGCCTGCTCAACGCGTTCCGGTACGTCCGCCCGCAGCGAGCGAAGCGCCGGCGGTGGCTCCCCTGCGTGTGCGCGCATCATCGCCATCCCAGTTCCTGTGAACGGCGTGCGCCCAGCGAGCATTTCGTAGGCGACGATTCCCACGGCGTACTGATCGCTCGCCGGCCCGACGTCGTGGCCCATGCACTGCTCGGGGCTCATGTAGGCGGGCGTACCGACAACGGTTCCAACGCGCGTGTACCCGGGCGCCTCGGCCACTTTCGCGATGCCGAAGTCGGTCACGATCGGGTCGCCGTCGGCGTCCAGGAGGATGTTCGCCGGCTTCACATCGCGGTGCACCACGCCTCGCCGATGCGCGTAGTCGAGGGCCGAGCCCACGTGGTACATGATCGCGCGCACCGACGTGAGCGTCAGTGGCCCACTTTCACGCAGCACGCGCTCGAGCGATCGACCGGGCACGTATTGCATGACGAAGAGGTACAGGTCCTCCACCGCTCGAACGCTGTGCACCGCGATGATATTCGCGTGCTGCAGGTTGGCGATGGTAATGGCTTCCTGACGGAAGCGCTCGAGCATACCGTCGCCAAGCAGCAACCCGGGCGCCATGACCTTGACGGCGACGAATCGGTTGAGCGCGAGCTCACGTGCGCGAAAGACCGCAGCCATGCCGCCGTACCCGAGCGCTTTCTCGATCTCGAATTCGGCAGCCAGCGCTGTTCGAAGGCGCTCGACGACCGGCGCCCACATTGTGTCGCTTTCTGTTTGCCGCGGGCCGGTGGTCGCAGCCTGCCGAACGTCTGACGTTGGTGCGAGCGCCGCGCCGCACGCCTCGCAGGTGTTCCGGCCTGGCATTACCGGGCGGCCGCAACTACCGCAGGTCGAGAGACTGTCACCGCAGCTCCCGCAGAATCGATCGCCCGCGTAGACCGGGCCTCCACACCGCGTGCAGTGCGCCGCGGGAACCGTGGGGGAATCCAGAGACGACAGGGTAGGGCGCCGTGAGGTTCGCGGGCGGGTGGGTGGACAAGGCGTCCGCAGGCACGCGTTCACCTGCACCGCAAAGTGTAGAGGCGGCCCACTCCCCGCAAGCAAGCGAGCGCGAACGCTGGCGGCCGGGGTCAGTCGCCTCTAGAATTGCGTTCCGGTGCGACGGTTCCGACATCGCGCGCGGTCACGAGCGCGATCTTCGCCACTCATTCCGAAAGCCATATGCGCCGAAGCATCGGTGTGCTCGCGTTGATGACGGCAACCGCGGCAAGCGTTCACGGACAGGGTCTCCGAGAGAAGCTCGAGCGCGGACTGTTCTCATTCGGGGACTGCGGGGAGCCGCTGTGTCTCCCCGCGCTGGTCCTCGCCGGCAATCCACACGGCCGCCATTTCATCCCGTCGGCAGAGGCGGGAAACGCGGCGATCATTGCGTTCCTCGGAAGCGCGATCGGCGCGAACGTGAGCAACATTCCGATCAGCGCGACGACGAGCGGTGTCACCTACTCCTTCGAGGGTGGCGCTCCCGTCCGGAACAACGTGTCCAGCGGCCCGATCTTCGCGGAGCGCGCACAAACGCTCGGGCGCAGGAGAATGCTGATCGGCGCAAACGTGAGCTCCATTCGATTCAACACGCTGCGCGGAATCCCTCTCAATTCGCTCGATTTCAATTTCACGCACCAGGACATCAATCCACCAAGCGAAGGTAGCCCGGCCTTCGAAAACGAGTTCATCACGGTGCGTACGTCGCTCGAAGTGAACGTGCTCGCAACGATCGCATTCGCGACCTATGGAGTCACTGACCGGATCGATGTCAGTGTCGCTGTGCCCTACGTTTCGAACTCGATTGATGGTCACAGCTTCGGCCAGATCGTACCGTTTGGGCCGAACCCCGCCCACTACTTTGCCGGCACAGCCGACGCCCCGATTCTCTCGGCAACAACCGACGTCAACGGATCCGCATCGGGTATCGGCGACGTCGCGCTGAGAGCGAAGGTGAATCTTTCACCGGGCGGCTCGAAGGCGCGGACCGGGTTCGCGCTCCTCGGTGACGTGCGTCTTCCGACCGGGAACGAGGATGACTTCCTCGGTTCGGGCAGCACATCCGCGCGCATTCTGGGAATAGTCTCGGCGCGTTATGGCGACTTTGCTCCGCACGCGAACGCGGGGGTCGCGCTCCGGAGTAGCGACGACCAGCAGGATGCGATTCTCGCCACCGCAGGCTTCGACCAGCTGCTCGTTCGGTGGGCCACGTTCGCATTCGACGTCATTTCCGAATGGCAGCTGGGCGACCAGAAGTTTTCGCTGCCGGGTCCTACGCAGATCACGATCCCGTTCGCGCGCACGATCTATCCAAGCAACATCCCCGATCGTCGCGACGATCTACTGAACGCGTCGATTGGCACGAAGCTGTCGACGAAGAAAGGCCTGACATTCATCGTGAACGCGCTGCTGCCGCTCAACCGTGGTGGGTTGAGGGCGAGCACGCTCTGGACGACGGGGCTGGAATACGGCTTTTGATCCTACCGGATGCTGGCGATATGCCAACCGCCGGCGTCCCGCTGCACGACCGCGATGAAGTTGACCGGGAAGGACTGATCCGACCTCGCGGCTTTCGACGAGAATCGCGCCGAATATCGCGCGCGCACCTGGACTTGTGAGCCGGCCGCATCTCGCGGCGGATCGAGGATCTCCACCGTGCCGCCGCTCATCGCTATCGGGCCGCGCGCGTCGTCGAACGTCGTCTGCCACCGGGTCATCAGCTGGCTGCCCGCGTTAGGAAACACGCGCCGGATGAGTGACGTATCCCGCTCTTCGATCGCGCGCGCATACACCGCCATCACGCCCTGGATCTCCGACCGGAGCTCGGCCTCGCTCTTCGGTGCTGGCGTCGGCGTCACCGAAGACGTCGACGGCAGATCGAGACGCGCGGGCGGCCGCGCGACCGAAGTATCGGGCGTCGTGACCACGTTAGGCTTCGGAGCCTCCGGCGGTATCGGTCCCGGCGGTGCTGGCTGTGTCACGATGGCAGAATCGGGACGCTGCCGCGTGGCGGAGCGCGCGTTGGCCGGCCGTGCCTGCGGTGGTCGGATCGCCGGCGTGTCGGCCCGGGGTGCCGGACTGGCGTCCGTGGTACGCGTCGTCACGGCGCCCGCCGGCGCGGCCGAATCCACTGGCGCGGAGACCGACACGTTAGGTGGTGGCGATGGGCGCGTGGCGGTGTCCTGCGTAGAGGCGGGCGAGGCCGGTGCCGACGGCGTTCGCGCAGGCTGCTTCATCACCACGTATCCGGCGATGGCCACCGCAATCGCGGCCGGCAAGGCCCAACGCAACACCCCGCGCTTCGGCGCTGGCGTCACTGCCGGTGCCGGTTCCGGCGACGGCGGCGCTAGCGGCGTCGCGGGCGCATGCACGACCGTTGGAGGCAACTCCGCTGGTCGTTCCGATTCCCTGGCTGCTGGAGCCGTTGCGGGCAAAGCTGTCGCGGGCAGAACAGCCGCGGGCAGTGCAGCCGCGGGCAGAACAGCCGCAGGCGCGACGTTCGGCGCCTGTTTTGGCCGCTCCCGCGTTTTCGGCACAGGGCTCGGAGGTGTCCGCACCACGTCCGCGAGCTGATCGAGCCGCTCGGCTGCCGCCGCGAGCTTCTGGAGGTCGGCGTGCAACGGATCGTCGTGCGAGAGCGGCACGGCGCCTAACGATACGAGCGCGTCCGAGAGGCTCGGAAACCGCTCTTCGGGCGTCTTGGCCAGCATCCGCATCACCGCCGCCTCCATCGCCGGCGGGACGTCCGACCGCACCTCGTGCAGCGGTGGCGGCGGATTGTCGGTGTGTGACCGCATCAGCGCGAAGCTGGAGCCCGAGAAGGGCGGGCGACCCACGAGCATCTCGTAGGCAACCACACCCAGCGAATATTGATCGCTCGCGCCTGTCAGCTCCCGCGCGTAGCACTGCTCCGGGCTCATGTAGACCGGCGTGCCCACGACGGTCCCGGTCTGCGTTTGATTCGGACTCTCGGCCACCTTTGCAATGCCGAAGTCCGTGACGATCGCCTCGCCGTCGGCGTTCAGAAGAATGTTGCCGGGCTTGATGTCCCGATGGATGACACCCCGACGATGCGCGTACCCGAGCGCCGACCCAATCTGGAACAGCCAGGCGCGAACCACCGGAATCGGAAGTGCGCCGACGTCGCGCAGCACGCCCTCCAATGTCCGGCCGGGCACGAACTGCATGACGAAGAAATGCAGGTCGCCGATCTGGCGGACGCCGTAGATGGCAACGATGTGGACGTGCTGCAGGTTCGCGACGGTGACCGCTTCCTGCTTGAAGCGCTCCATCATACCGGGGCCGAGCAGCAGCCCGGGCGCCATCACCTTGATCGCAACGCGGCGATTGAGCGCGAGATCGCGAGCGAGGTAGACGGCGGCCATTCCGCCTCGGCCAAGCTCGGTGAAGATCTCGTACTCGCCTGCTGTGGCGGCTTGCAGCCGGGCTCCGACGACCGACCACGGCGAAGCTTCGGTCAACGCGTCCGCGGCGGTCGGAGCTGAGGGATCCACGCGCGCGTCCAGCGGAGTCGGATCCGATCCCGCCGGAGCAACTGGCGTCCCGCAAATGCCACAAAAACGGTCGCCGTATGAAACGGCGCCGCCACAGCTCTTACACGTCGTTGTTGTCGTTGGCGTCATCGAGTGAGGAAGCGCCGCCTTGACCATTGCGGGTCGCCTTAGCCCTCGGGCGGCTCGACCCGTAGCGCCTCCAATCTAGGGTGTTGTGCCCGAGAGTCGCTACGCGCGCGCGCGCAACGCGTGGCAACAACTGTTACGCGAGCGTGGCGGTCTTGCGGCCATAAGGCGTGAGGATCACGCGAAAAGTGTCATTTCAACGGTACGCGGGTTTGATCGGCAATTAGTGCCGTCCGGCGGACCTCGTCGTCCAAACAGATGTGGCCGAGTCGTCAAACATCTGAAGTAACCGAAATGTTGCTTCGGACAACCTCGGCCGTGGTCGCGCATCTGTCGTTCCACCTTTAGATTGCGTCTCGTGCCAAGATCATCCGTCTCCAGAACGGAACGGTTGCGTCCGCCTACCGCTGCGCCCGATCAGTCTGTTCGGGAGCTAATGGCGGTACGCGAGGTGATCCACGCGTTCCTCACGGCAGACCGGCCGGAGGAGGTCTACCAGTTTGCGCTCGAGCGGGTGAGCCCTCTCGTCGGCGCCACCTTTGCCTCGGTGTACCTGGTTGACGGAGCGTCGGAGCTCATGCGGCTCGGCGCGGCGTACAACTGGCCGCAGCGTTTCAGGCCGTGGCTGGGCGAGGCTCGGGTGCGACTCGGGTTCGGACCGAGTGGTGAGGCTGCGAGCGAGCGCCGCACGATCGAGGTCCCGGATGTCTTCGCCGACGATGACCTCGAGGATTGGCAGGAGGTCGCGTCCGAGCTTGGATTCCGCTCGCTGATCGCGCTGCCGCTGCAGACCGGATCCAAGGTTCTTGGCGCACTGACCTTCTACTTCGCGGACGCGGAATCATTCTCGTCGGAGAAGCGCGGGCTGCTGCGAATCGTTGCCGACCAAATGGCGGCGACGGCCGAGAAGTCTCTGCTCATCGACCAGCTCCGTCGTTCCAATGCGGCGCTGGTGGAGGCGAACGCCGAGCTCGAGCGTCAATATGCCGCGGTACTTCAGGCTCGCCGGCTCAAGGACGAATTCCTCGCTAACATCTCGCACGAGCTGCGCACTCCGCTCACCGCCGTTCTGGGATACATCTCGATCCTTCAGGACGGCATCTCGGGTCCGCTCACCGACGGTCAGCGACACGACCTGACGCACGTGAAGCGCGCGAGCGAGCGTTTGCTCGACCTGATCGAGAGCCTGCTCGAGTTGACGACGCTAAAGCGCGGTGAATTGGACGTCTTCATCGAGGACGTGGACCCGCGGGCGCCGTTGCGCGACGCGGTCGCGTCGGCGCCAGCGCCGATGCCCGGCGTCACGATGCGCCTCGACGAGCCGACCACCATGTTGCCGCGGATCCGCAGCGACCGGAAGAAAATCTTCCGAATCCTGGTTAGCTTACTCGGCAACGCCGCAAAATTCACCGAGCGCGGCGAGATCGTTGCAAGCGTATCGCTCGCCAACGACCGGGTGGTGTATCGCGTACACGACACCGGGATCGGAATCGCGGCGGATGCGCAGCAGTACGTGTTCGACGAGTTCCGTCAGGCTGACGGCTCGCCAACACGCCGGTACGGAGGGTCGGGGCTTGGCCTGTCGCTCGCGCAGCGCCTCGCTCATCTGCTCGGCGGGACCATCGAGATGGCGTCCACGCTGGGTGAAGGCTCCACGTTCACCGTGGAGCTGCCGCTCGAGTACGAAGCTCCGGTCGCGCTACCCGGAGATACCTGACGACAGCCAGTCCAACACGCGGATGAACATTCAGGAAGACCGAACGCTGCAGGAAGCTCGCACGACGCTCAGCGTGCCCGAAGTGATCGAGGCCGCCAAACGATTCTTCGCCAGGCGCAACAGCCTGTACGCGGCGTTCATCGACCGGGAGGGCCCGACGTTCGTCAGTCTCCGCGGGCAGGGCGGTGAAGAGGTGGTGATCGGCGCGACGCCAGCCAAGGACAACGCGGGAACGCTGGTGACCGGCTCGACGTACCTGTTCGACCAGCAGGTCGCGAGGTTCTTCACGACACTGCCACCGTGGGACGGTGTATCGTGACCGCTCCCTTCGTCGCGCAGCTTCGATCTCGCCCCGGCGTCATTCGTCTTGGCGCGGACGGGCAACCTCGGATCACGATTCGCGTGCAGCTGGCCGAGGCCTGGGATACCGTTCGTATCGAGACAGCGCCGACGGAACCGGTTGGCGTGGTCAAGGCGGAGGCGCTGGCTGCGTTGCGCCCGAACCAGGAGCCGGCGGATGCGTTCGTGGTCAAGTTGAACGGGTTCGAAGTCCTCGATGAGAATGTCTCGGTCGCCGACAGCGGCGCGACGAACGGGTCGACATTCCTGCTCAGCTATCGCCGTCGCCGTCCGGTCCGCTGAGCACGACCTTTCCGACGCCTAACGCGGTCACCTCGGCCGCGGAGCGCGACGCGTTGCGCGCCGCCGCCGTCAGGCTGCGTGACGAGGTCTCGCGGCGAATCGTGGGGCAGCGCGACGTCCTCGACGAGATCCTCATGGCCGTTCTCGCCGGCGGCCACGCGCTGCTGGTGGGCGTCCCGGGCCTCGCCAAGACGCTGATGGTTCGCTCGGTCGCCGAATCCATGCGACTCGACTTTCGGCGAATCCAGTTCACGCCGGACCTCGTGCCGAGCGACATCACCGGCACGGAGCTGCTGGAGGAAAATGCAGCAACGGGCGCTCGCAGCTTTCGCTTCGTGCGTGGGCCGGTGTTCGCCAACATCGTGCTCGCGGATGAGATCAACCGGGCGCCGCCGCGGACGCAGGCGGCGTTGCTCGAGGCCATGCAGGAGCACCGGGTGACGGCCGCGGGCGAAACCATGCGGCTGCCCGAGCCCTTCTTCGTTCTCGCCACGCAGAATCCCATCGAACAGGAAGGCACGTACCCGCTCCCGGAAGCACAGCTCGACCGGTTTCTGTTCGATATTCGGATTGGCTACCCTAACGAGGAAGAAGAGGTCGGCATTCTGCGGGCGACCACGGGCGCGACCGA
>Ga0070668_100003135_pt1 | contig 12195 bp, 10 predicted proteins | sample KBSS43metaG_FD_64661 | JGI IMG/M metagenome (GOLD analysis project Ga0070668, IMG submission 64661) | Switchgrass rhizosphere microbial communities from Kellogg Biological Station, Michigan, USA - KBS S4-3 metaG | ecosystem: Host-associated > Plants > Roots > Rhizosphere > Soil ... | reverse complement strand
CCCGATGTTCGTCACCCATGACATCTGATCGCTAACGTCTCCGTATTCGATCGCTCTTTTCTCGGCCTCCAGGTACAAGTCCAACGCCCGCTCCGAATCCCCCAACCGGTAATAGGCAAAACCGAGATTCCCGAGTGCAGTCTGAGCTATGTCGCGAGCGCCGATCGAATCCGCCGCGTCGTACGCTGTACGCGACGCATCGGCTGCCTCACCAAAGTGTTCTTCGAAAACCAGAGTGGCCGCCAGATTCATCAGAGCCGTCGCCTCTGAAAATCTGTCGCCATGTTCTCGTGCAAAGACCAGACTCTGCCCGTAATAGCGCGTTGCCTCATCGAGTTGTCCTCGTTCCTCGGCCAGCACGCCTCGGGTACGGGGGATTGTTCCGCATCGAAGGTCGGAAGTGGCGGCGCACAAGACATCCGCTCTCTTCAATTCGGATTCTGCTTCCTCAAAGCGGTGAAGCCGGGCATGAGCCGCAGCTCCGAGCGTGAGAACCGCCAGTTGCACATCTGCCGGACGCTCCGTTGGCAGAGTCGCGAGGACGGCTAAAGACTGTTCGAACATCCCGCTCCAGAGAACTGATTCTGCCTCGAGAATCTTGAATCTCAGCGCCCAATCAGGATCAGATTTCCGGAACTCCTGGTAGCCCTTTTCGGATTGCTTTTGGGCATCCGCCAGGTCGCCGTGCGTAAAGGTCTTCTGCGCTGCTTCGTAAGCTGTGTTGGGATCGCGTTGTCGGACGCACCCGCTCAACGCGATAACCGCCATCAAAATCGCCTGGGCGAGAGGAATCGTATTGAACGACTGAGTCGTGGTTTTCGGCGCGGGAAACATCCTGGGTTAGGACTGAGTCTCGATTCTAATCGAAACGAGTCCGATGGCGTGCCCGTCATCAGCGCCCTGTCATCCCGACCGCACTAAGTCGGCTCGCTCTTGGAAAACCACAACGCGCTCCAAAAAATAAAAAAGCCCGCGAGGCATCGCTCACGGGGCCTTTAAATCGATCAACAGAAACAAAAGTCTACGGTTTCGTCTTTCCGTTCACGCCCGGTCCGCCTAATGTAAACACGCCATCCTTCAATTCCAGGCGAATCATGTTCAAATCGAAATGTCGCCCAACCATCAACTCTCCCAGGAAAACATTCCCGAAACCCGGCACTTCGATGACATGCCCAGCTGCGGGATAGCCTTGAGGGACACCTTGGACGGATCTCACCAGCGCACATTCCACCGTGCACTTGCCCGGCTTCCTGCGGAAGCGGGCACGAGCAAAGATCGGGGCATTCGCATCATTGGCAATTCGCGCATCCTGGTTCTTGACGTTCTCGAGAAACGGCAGTGACGTCAACCACTCATCCAGATACGGATCTGAGTTTGGGTCTTTCCCTGGCGTATCCGGAGGCGTATTGCCTAAAAGGTTGTCCTCACGAACCGGCGTTAGTCGCTGGCCTTGAATCTGCAGGTTTTCAAACTCTAGGGTTTGAAATTTCACCGCCGGCGTATATCCCTGCAGTGGATGTGTGGAAACAATCTTTCCCTCGATGCGGTCGGCTGTGAGCACACCTCGAACATCCACCCCGTTAAGCACGGAACTTGCGGTTGTAACCCAACCATCCGGCGTTAAGGCACCACTCACCTGCATACAAGCCGAGCCGATACAAAATCCGTCTTCAACGTTGATATCCTCCAACTCGCTGCAGACGTCGCCCCCTTTTTCAGGGTCGAGGAAAATTTGTCCATACGCCGCGAGGTTGGCACCATACGAATCTTTCGCCTGCTTGGCGATCGCATGCGCTTCTGCATAGTACGCATGCGTTCTTCCATTGCCATTCATTGCCATCGCCCACACTCCACTTCTTATTTAGGGCTGAATTCGAAAATCGATCGGGAAGGGACCTAACTCCGAACTCTCGCCTGCCGCCGTTACGCCTTGAATTGAGAGCTTATACGTCCCTTGCTCTCGCTTCGCGCCGGGAACCTGAATCAACTTGGTTCCATCCGTAAGGGCTGCGGTCGACCATTCTAATTGGCCGGAGGGGTTATACAAATGGGCCGTATACGAAGAATATTTCTTGTCTTGCGGAATCACCACGAATACCGAGAAACCCTTGCCCGATTGCCCGTTAATCTGGATGGGCGCCACGCCTCGCGTCCGCACATTGATCGTGTCCCACGGCAGCAATTGCGGCTGGTTGACCGCTTGCTCCAACTTCGGAACGGTTACGAGACTTTGGTATCCCAGCACCGCCAGCAAGAGCGCGAGAGCGGGAGCAGCAAACGCGGGACGTAACCATCCAAGCCAGTTTCGTTTCGGCTCCGCCACTACCATCGGATTGCGCTTCGGCATCAGCACCGGCTCCGGGGTTCCCAGCACCACTTTGCTGTGTTGGATCAGAGCAATTCCCGACTTTACGTCGAGCGCACATTCGTGGCACCCGAACATGTGATCTTCAAAGTTTTCTCGGAGTTGCGGTTCCAACTCGTCCAGGAGATATTTCTCGGAAGCCATCAAGCGCACGGCATCGCTGTGGTTCATACCGCTTCTCCTCTGCTGGAATGTTCGCACAGAGGGTAGTGAAGGGATGTGCCAAATCGTTTCACTAAGAATTTCCTCAGTCCCGGCCGCCGGCGCCGGCTCGCGCCTCTAAGCTCTTGATATACTGTGACCTAAAGGACGACTTCGCCCGATGTAAAAGCACCCGCAAATAATTCCGGTCTACTCCAAAATCGGTACAGACGTCATCCTTGTCCCGCTCTTCCAGAAAAATTTCCTTCAGGATGCGCCGGTCCTTCTCTGGCATATCGTCCAGAATTTCGCGGACCTTCTCCTGGGTCTGTTTGGCTACCAACACCCCAAGCACGTCCATGCGGGTATCCGGCAAGTCAATCCCCTCCTCTTCGTCATCGAGGGATGTGCCCTTTGGAGACCGGTATTTTTCGAGCAACACGTTGTTACACGTGGAGTTAACGTAGGGACCCAGTCGATCCGCCTGGCGAATGCCGCCTTCGTTCCGCAGCGCAGTCAGCACGCGAACGAACGTTTCCTGGCGAACATCCTCAATATCCTGGGGTGATTGCAATCTCGACCGCAGCTTGATCTGGATCAGTTCGCTGAAATAGGCAACAAAATGTTCCTGCGTGCGAAAGTCACCAGCACGGAGCCGTTCCAGGTAGGAATCGTCAAACTCTTGAAATTGCAAGCCTGATTCCTCGGGGGACCTGAAGAATAGCCGTCATTCTACCCCAAGGCGTCATTTGCCGCGACTGGCCGGGCATCCCAGAAAAAAAATCTGGGCCCCGTGAAACGTTTTCGACCCCCGCCGCACTACTGCCATAGCAACGACAGACTGGCTGGCCGATCCAAGGATCGCCCCGTGCAGCAAGCTAAACGGGGCCGAAACCAAGGAAAGGACAGAAAATCCCGACGAGGAGCCTTGCTTTCGGGGGAAGGGTAAGGAAACCTCGTAACATCGCCGGAGCTGGTTACTCGGCTCCGGCGTAAATCGGGATCTTTTTTCTTTTTTGTAGCTCCTGCCCAGGTTCAAACAATCACTCAACAACTCTATAGCTCCAACTGAGAAGCGGGATCTGCTGGCTGCGGGGGAAACACCAGGGACCTCAATCGCCGGCTTCGACCGGTTCCGCCTCGCCCACCTGCTGGCGCCACATCGCGTAGTACAGGCCCTTTTTCTCAAGCAGCTGCGCGTGCGCTCCCGATTCCACGATCCGACCGCGCTCCAGCACATAAATCCGATCAGCATGCATGATCGTCGACAGACGGTGCGCAATCAGGATCGTGATCGCTTCCTGGTTCGTCGCGACTTCACGGATCGTTCGGCTCACTTCTTCTTCTGTCAGCGAATCAAGCGACGATGTTGCTTCGTCGAACACCAGCAGTTGCGGGTGTCGCAGCAGCGCTCGTGCAATCGAAAGCCGCTGCTTTTCACCGCCGGAAACTTTCACGCCGCCTTCGCCGATGACCGTATCGAGCCCACGATCGGCTCGTGCCAGCAAACTGTTCACCGCGGCCTTCTGCAGAACTTCCATGCACTCTGCGTCCGTGGCTTTTGGGTTGACGAAGAGAAGGTTCTCTCGAATCGAGCCTGAAAACAATTGTGTATCCTGCGTGACAAACCCAATCTTTTCGCGCAGTTCATCAAGATCCACGCGAGTGGACGGCACGCCGTTATAGAGAATCTCCCCGGACTTGGGCGCATACAAGCCGACCAGTAGCTTGACCAAGGTCGTCTTGCCTGCGCCCGACGGACCGACGAACGCAATCGTGTCACCGCGCGCCGCCGAGAACTCAATCTCGCAGAGCGCAGGGGTATTCGCGCTGTGGTGCTGAAAAGTGACCTGATCGAACTGCAAGGTCATCAATTCATCGATCGGGACCGGATCGACTGGCTTCGGATCGCGTGGCGTGTCCAGAATGTCCTGGAAATTCTGCAACGATACTTCCGTCTCGCGGAAAGTATTGATGACGTTTCCGAGTTCCTGCAGCGGCCCGAAGATAAAAAACGAATAGAGCAACAAGGAAAAAAACTGACCGATCGTGATTTCCTGACGGAAGATCAAATACAGCATTAGGAACAAGATGCTGGTTCGCAGCGCATTCACCGACGTGCCCTGGATAAAACTCAAGCTGCGCAGATACTTCACTTTTTTCAGTTCGAGTTTCAGAATCTTCTCTGTGACGCCGTTCAGCCGATCGACTTCCTGTCCCGCAAGCCCAAGACTCTTGACAAGTTCGATGTTGCGCAACGATTCGGTCGTGGAACCTGCAAGAGCGGTCGTCTCGGCCACGATTGTCTTCTGAATTTTCTTGATACGCCGGCTGAGAGTCAGGCTGATGAACGCGAGCAATGGGACCGCCACCGCGAAGGCTGGGACGATGCTCCAATGCACGCGAAACGCGTACACCATGACGAACACGAAACCCACGAGTGAAATGAAGATGATGTTGATGGCAGACGTGATGAACTTCTCCACGTCCGCGCGTACTTTCTGCAGCTTGCCCAGTGTCTCTCCGCTACGTTGATCTTCAAATACCTGGTAAGGCAGATCGAGCGAGTGCCGGATGCCGTCGGAATACATCTGCGCCCCGACCCGTTGCACAATCACGTTTACGAAATAGTCCTGAAAGTTCTTGGCCACGCGAGATACAAACGCGACGCCGACAGCGGCCAACAACAGCAGTCCGGCTCCCTTCACAAACTGCATCTGTGTGTAGTGGTTGTATTTGGTGGCGTACTCGTCGATCACGTGGCGAAAGATGACCGGGTCGAGCAGCGAAAAGATCTGGTTGGTCGCAGCCAACACCAGCGCAACGAGAACGATCTTCCAGTGCTGCCGGGCATACGAAATTAGCAGCTTCATATTGAGCTAATCCTTAGATTGCCCCGGCAGTCGCTGCGATTCAAGCACAAAGACACCGCGATTCATGGCGGGAAAGCCCTTTGGTTACAACGGCATCACCCCCGAAGTCCGTGCCGACTCTACAGCACGCGACTTAGATCGACCCGATGAAAGCCTGGCGCATCTCCTCCGATGCCGGGTGTGAAGCCTCATAAGTCGTAATTTCAGACTCATGCTGCAGGGTCAAACCGATGTCGTCGAGTCCGTTGAGCAGACAGTGTCTGGAAAAACCATCGACGGCAAATTGGGTCGAAAATCCCTGCCCGTCTTCGATGCGCAGGTTTTCAAGATCGACGGTGAGTTCGTAACCGGCCTGTTGAGCACGTTTCATCAATGTCGCAGCGTCTTCTTCGCTGACGATCACCGTCAGCAATCCGTTCTTCAAACTGTTGTTGGCAAAAATATCCGCGAAAGATGGCGCCACCACAACCCGGAATCCGTAATCGTCCAGCGCCCAAACGGCGTGCTCCCGGGAAGAACCGCATCCGAAATTCTTACCCGCGACCATAATCGTCGCTTTCTCGTATTGCGGATGATGCAGCACGAACGTCGGATCTTTCTTTCCTTCCGCCGTGTGCCGCCAATCGTAAAACAGGAATTGACCAAACCCCGTACGCTCGATTCGCTTCAAGAACTGCTTAGGGATAATCTGGTCCGTATCGACGTTGACGCGGTCTAGCGGTGCCACCACGCCTTTATGTTTGCGAAAAGCTCTCATATCAAGTTCTCGCTCGTAGAAATTTCCTTGTGTAACGGTGTGTCCTTCGTGCCTGCCAAGTTCAGTGGTTGTTCACTGAAAACGCCATTTTCGAATATCCGAGAAATGTCCTTCAATCGCAGCAGCGGCAGCCATCATGGGGCTGACGAGATGCGTGCGCCCCCCTCGACCTTGCCGTCCTTCGAAATTGCGATTGCTGGTGGAAGCACAGCGTTCGCCGGGCTGAAGGATGTCCGGATTCATTCCCAGGCACATCGAGCATCCCGACTCTCGCCATTCAAAGCCCGCATCCTGGAAAATTCGGTCTAACCCTTCCTGCTCAGCGGCGCGCTTCACTGCCTGAGAGCCGGGCACAACCATCGCGCGCACCTTTGGATTCACGTGATATCCCTTGGCGACCTTCGCCGCCGCCCGTAAGTCCTCCAGTCGGGAGTTTGTGCATGATCCAATGAACACGCGATTGACCGGAATTCCCTCGACCGGCGTTCCAGGCTCGAGACCCATGTAGCGCAGCGCCTGCTCGGCGGCGCGGCGATCCGAGTCTTGTGGAAAGTTACCGAGGTCCGGCACTCGGTCCGTCACCGCGACAACCATTCCCGGATTCGTTCCCCAGGTCACAAAGGGAGCAAGTTTCGTGGCATCGATCTCAATGACGGTGTCGTATGTCGCGGCTTCGTCAGAATTTAAAGCGCGCCAATTGGCGACAGCCCCGTCCCAGTTTTTCCCGTGTGGAGCAAAACGGCGGTTCTTGACGTAAGCAAACGTTATTTCGTCCGGAGCTATCATGCCCGCGCGCGCGCCCGCCTCGATGCTCATGTTGCAAAGTGTCATACGCCCTTCCATCGAAAGCGCGCGGATAGCTTCTCCCGTGTACTCGATCACATGCCCGGTTGCTCCGTCGGTGCCGATCTGGCCAATGATGCCTAGCGCCAGATCCTTCGCCGTTACGCCTTCGCTCAGCGGACCCGACACTTTTACCTGCATGGTTTTGGGTTTCTTCTGCGGCAGGCATTGCGTGGCCAGCACGTGCTCAACTTCAGATGTTCCTATGCCAAACGCCAGCGCCCCGAATGCGCCATGCGTGCTGGTATGGCTGTCCCCGCAGACGATCGTCATGCCCGGCTGAGTGAGCCCGAGTTCCGGGCCGATCACATGGACAATTCCCTGGTCTGCAGAATCCATGTCGAAAAGAGGCACACCGAATTCTTTGCAATTCTTCTGGAGAGCCTCAATCTGTTTTGCCGCGATCGGGTCTGTAATCGGCGTTCCGCGCGGTTCCGTGGGAATGTTGTGATCAACGGTCGCCACGGTGCGCAGCGGCTGTCGCACCTTCCTACCCGCCACCCGCAATCCATCGAAAGCTTGTGGTGAGGTGACCTCATGGATCAGGTGGAGGTCGATATACAGCAGAGGAAGCCGACCGGTCGGTTGGCTTACCAGATGTGCATCCCAGACTTTTTCAAACAGCGTTCGTGGAGGTGTCATGGATATCAAATCTCGAAGATTTGTACGTACCGACCAGGATGCGATGTGACCTCAACATTGCCAAATCCCCAACCACTGATAAGGACTTTGCCTCCGAGGCTGAGCGATACGGACTAGTTTACCAGCCATCGGCGGGGTTAGTCCCCGCATGCAGACCGTGGGAATCTGGTTTATAAGGCGCCAAACTCACGGTATCATTAATGTTTCCCGCTATTTCACCCCAAGGACTCTAATGATCAACGGCAAGCGCATTGCGGTGGTGCTGCCCGCCTACAACGCCGAGAAGACGCTCGAAAACACCGTCAGTGAACTTCCTGATGTTGTCGATATCAAAATTCTGGTCGATGACCATAGCTCTGACCGCACGGTCGAAATCGCGGAACGGCTCGGGCTGCAATATTACGTGCACGACCAGAATTACGGATACGGGCGCAACCAACAGACTTGTTACCGCGAAGCGCTAGCGGCAGGCGCTGACGTCGTGATCATGGTTCACCCGGATTACCAGTACACCCCGTTACTTACCACCGCAATGGCGAGCATGGTCGCCTATGAAGTGTATGACGTTGTACTCGGTTCGCGCATCATCGGGGGGACCGCTTTGCATGGCGGCATGCCGCTCTGGAAGTATGTAGCCAACCGGTTTCTGACCGCATTCGAAAACATTTTCTTGAGAATCAAGCTGTCCGAGTACCACACTGGATACCGCGCCTTCAGCAGCAAGGTTTTGACGCGGTTGCCTCTTCTCGAGAATTCGGACGATTTCGTTTTTGACAACCAGGTGCTGGCTCAATGCGTCCACTTTGGATTTCGCATTGGCGAAGTTTCCTGCCCTACGAAGTATTTCGAAGAAGCGTCATCGATCAATTTCGCGCGCAGCGTGACGTACGGCTTGGGCGTATTGCGAACGACGCTTCAATTCGCTCTACAACGATGGGGCATTGCTAATTTCCGAATTTTTAACGAGAAGGGTCGTCGCCTCGAACCCGGACTGCCCGAGTATTACGCGCGCGGAGCAGTGGTTGGGACCAAGGCATAAGCGTTGCCTTCTTCGGTGGAACCCTCACAAACTGATCGCGTCCGACCGCGATTTAGGAAACTCGCGCTTCTTGGTCTAATTTCCTGCGCCGCATTTCTCGTTCACGGCTATCACCCGTACGTAGAAGATGCGGAAATTTATGTGCCAGGAATTAAGAAGCTTCTGAATCCTGTGCTTTACCCTTACAACCAGGCGTTCTACGCGTCGCACGCGCGGCTATCATTGTTTTCAAATATTGTCGCAGCATCCGCACGAGTAACTCATCTCCCGATCGATTGGGTTTTGCTGGGCTGGCAGTTTGCCTGCGTATTTGTATTTCTGTACGCCTGCTGGAAGATCGGGAGCCTCGTGTTTGAGGATCCCCTTACCGCGTGGGGCGGAGTCGCGCTGGTCGCTTCGCTGCTGACAATTCCGGTTGCGGGTACCGCTCTCTACATCATGGATCAGTATCTGACGGCTCGATCCTTCTCCGCTGCGACCGTACTCATGATGGTGGCGAGTGTCGCAGAACGGCGTTATGGCCGTGCGGGTGTCTGGGCCGTGCTCACCGCCGTGGTTCATCCGCTGATGGTCGTTTTCGGGGTTTCGTACGCAGCTCTGCTGATGTGGTTCCGGCGCGACAGGACCGCCGATCCACTGCGTCCATCGCTCGCCGCTGCATTGCCATTCGGACTGTTTCCTTCGCCCACAGATGCGTATCGTTCCGTTGTGCAAACCCGTTCATATTTCTTCCTGATGAAGTGGGAGTGGTACGAGTGGGTGGGCATCTTTGCACCACTGGTTCTGTTTTGGTGGTTCTCTCGAATTGCACGCACCCGCAACATGCCGTTGCTCGCGACGATGTGCCAAGCATTGATTGCCTTTGGACTGCTATTTTTCACGGCGGGCGTTGTCCTGACAATCCCCGATCGATTTCTGCAGTTTGCGGAACTACAGCCTTTGCGAGCGCTTCATCTCGAGTACACGCTGCTGTTCGTCTTTGGGGGCGGGCTGCTTGCGCAATTTGTGTTGCAGAAACACCTGTGGCGCTGGCTGGCATTGTTCGTCCCACTATGCGGTGGCATGTTTTATGGAAGCCGGCAGCTGTTTCCGGATACACCCCAAATTGAATTTCCCGGCGGCGCGCCTCGCAATCCGTGGGTCGATTCATTTCTGTGGATACGCGAAAACACTCCCGTGGAAGCCTATTTTGCTCTCGACCCCAACCACATGGCACTTCCTGGAGAGGACCAGCACGGTTTTCGCGCTCTGGCCGAACGGTCCATGCTCGCGGATGCGGTGAAGGACTCGGGCGTCGTGACGATGTTTCCGCAGCTGGCTGAGACTTGGATCGAGCAAACTAATGCTCAGCGAGGGTGGAAGGATTTTGAGATCGGGGATTTCAGGCGCTTGAAGGAGATGTACGGGGTGGACTGGGTTGTGCTTGAAAAGCCAGTGAAGGTGGCGCTGGCGTGCCCATACGAAAATGAGCGCTTGAAGGTGTGCCGCATTGAATAGCACTTCATTAGCATGAACCTTTACTTCCTACCCGGCACCTGCCCCATGTGAGCCGGCTGCTGGTAGCATCTAAGCGAACTATGCCGAGCACCACAGTAGCCCCAACCGGACGCCGCCACATGGCACTCGGGGAAATCCTCGCCTTTGCGTACGACACTTTCTCGAGCAACAAGGTGAAGTTTGCGTTAACCGCCTTGGGCATGGTGATCGGCACTGCCTCTTTGATCCTGGTGGTCACGATCGGCCTCACTGGCAAGCAGTACGTGATGAACCAGATTCAAGCCATCGGCGCGAACCTGATCTACGCCGAATATGAGGGCGGCGCGCCTCGCATCACTAACGTGAATCCGGATCCTCTTACGATCGACGACATGGTTGCCGTGCTCGCGCAAGTGCCCGGTATCGCAGCCGCATCTCCAGTGATTCCGCTAGATGAACGCGTGCCTGTGGGCAATGGTCAGGAACGCGACGTTCGCGTTCTTGGCGTTTATCCCGAATACTCCCAGGTCCGCAATCTGGTCGTGCTCACCGGACGCTTCTTCGACCAGCAGGATTCGCAGGGGCATAACAAGGTAGGCGTAATCACTCCGAAGATGGCGGAACAGCTGTTTGGGTCGCCGGAAGAAGCGGTAGGCAAAGTTATAAAGCTCAGCGGGCTGCCCTTCACGATCGTCGGCACGTTCAAGGAACGGGTGGACACCTTCGGCCAGTCGGAAGTGACAAATAACACGATGCTGATTCCATATTCGGTGGCCCGATATTTCCAAGACACGCCGAACGTGAAGCAGATCTACTTCTCCACCACCGATTCTTCAAACGTCATTCCGGTCACCCTTCAGATTCGCAAGGTAATCCAGTCACGACATCGCCCTGAGTCTGTCTATTCCGTTGAGAATCTGACCCAACTGGTGGCTGTCGCGGAAAAAACTGCGAATGCACTCACGTTGGTCCTCCTGGCCGTCGCGCTCGTGGTGCTGCTGGTAAGCGGTATCGGCATCATGAACATCATGTTGTCGACGGTGAGTTCGCGCATCCGCGAAATCGGGATTCGAAAAGCGATTGGCGCCACCACACGGGAAATTCGCTTTCAGTTTCTGTCCGAAGCCATCCTGATTTCGCTGGTTGGAGGAATTCTGGGCACCATCATCGGGCTGGCTTTACCGTTCTCGGTTCGCTTTTTTACGGACTACCGCATCCCGATTTCAGGACTCTCCGCGATCATTGCGATCGTTGTGTCTTCGCTGGTAGGAATAATTTTTGGAACGATTCCAGCGACGCGCGCTGCACAACTGGATCCGGTGGAGAGTTTGAGGTACGAGTAGAACGAATACTTAGCTCTTCCATTCCCACTTCGTTGCCGTTTCAGCGAATTTCTTTTCGTACATTGCGAATGCAACTTGTGGGCGTACCTCAAAGATCGGACCCATCTTCGGGTCGAGTTTCCACGGCGTATATTTTTTGTGGTAGTACGGTGCCACGCGGGCGATCAGTTTCTTGTCGTTGATGGGTGCGGCTATTCCTTCGACGATCACGGCTTCGTGAGCCTTCTCGGTACACACGACACATTTTCGATTGCGTGCCAGATTCTTCGCCTTTCGCGATTTGCCTCCGGTACTGAAATAGAAACGCTGATCGACCCAGATGCCCCAGATCGGCATAGCATGAGGTGCGTCATCTGGACGAACCGAAACGAACCAATAGTTATGGGATTCGACTAGACGCTTCTCTGCCCATTTCCAAGGCAGCAAACCTTCGGCCGCCGACGGAAAACCGTATCCCAATGCGACAGGGCGTGAAGAGACAGGACTCTCAGCCGCAGATTTCGTGGAAGATCGAGCGCGTGCCATGACGCATTTTGTCATACATCAGGATCGTGGATCGAGACACTATCCATGCTTCGCTTCGCGTGTCGCGCCTTGGTGACCAGGCTCAACTCGAATCTCAAACAGCTTCGGCCACAGCTTACCGGTTACGAAGAGCCGATCTTGCTTGGCATCGTAGGCAATGCCGTTCAGTACGGCGCCTGGCCCATTCAATT
>Ga0070668_100003134_pt1 | contig 12196 bp, 8 predicted proteins | sample KBSS43metaG_FD_64661 | JGI IMG/M metagenome (GOLD analysis project Ga0070668, IMG submission 64661) | Switchgrass rhizosphere microbial communities from Kellogg Biological Station, Michigan, USA - KBS S4-3 metaG | ecosystem: Host-associated > Plants > Roots > Rhizosphere > Soil ... | reverse complement strand
ATCCGCTCGATGTTTCCCGACGAGGCCCAGAACGCGGCGGCGTTGGCCTTGCTCGCCCGCGCGGAACGGCCGTTGACGCTGGTCAGCGTCGCGCCCAGGTCGGCCGCCACCGAGGTTTTCCGGAGGTCTGCGCCCTTGCGGTAGGTCAGGATCAGCGGGAGGGTCGCCGACTGCTCGTCGGCGTAGCCCTCGGCGATCAGCTCGGTGACGTCGAAGAGGGTCCGGTCGACCTGCTTCGAGCCCAGCCGCGGGGTGACGTCCTCGGGGAAGACGCTGAGGTGGCCGTCGACCTCCTGCTGGTGGAACCGGATCTTCTCCCGGCCCGGCGCGGGCCGGACGGTGGCGGCCTGCTTGCCGCCGGGCTGCCGTTCGACCTGGACGACGTCCCCGGTGAGCAGGGTGACCGAATGGCGTTCGAGGCCCGCGGGTGACGGTGCCGCTTGCGGGCCGGGCGCCGCGTTCGCGGCTCCGGCGGTGCCCGCGGCGAGGGTGCCGACGCAGGCCACGAACAGAACAGATGATCTCCAGTGCATCGCACCAGGCTCGCGCCGCCGCCGTCATCCGTCACTAGGGCGGACGCGTCCGAATCACGACACGTCGCATCTTCGTCAGCGGCCCTTGCGCACGATCGCGGTCACCTGCTCGCCCTCGCCGACCTCCAACGGCCCGGCCGGCCGCTGCGTTTCGACGCCGACCGCGGCCGCCAACGCGCAGCCGTACAGATCGAGCGCGGACTCGACCAGTGCGGTGAGGTCGATGATCGCGGCCCGGCCGCGTACCCAGCCCGTCGTGCCGACCACCACCGCCACCACGACGGCCGGCCACCACAGCACGCCGAGCACGAGCGCCGGCCAGGCCCAGCTGGCGACGGTGACCGCGGCCGCGAACGCCCCGTTCGCGGCGGTGATCTCGGCCCGTGCGGTCTCCGGCATGGTGAGCCAGAAGCGGGACCACGCGAACGGGAGGTCCAGGCCGTACCGGTCGGCCGCGATCCTTTCCACGGCGTGGATCCGGTCGCCCATCCAGGTCGGCCGGCCCGGTCTCGCCATCGCGACCGCGTTCATCCGCGCCGCGGCGAGATCGATCTCGCGCTGCGTCGAGGCACTTCGCGTGCCCGCCGGCTGCGCGGCCTCCAGTTCCTGGCGGCGGCGCAGGTGCCGTTCCCACCGCCGGGCCCGCCGGGCCGTCAGGATCGCCCCCGGCCACCGGCCCAGCCACAGAGCGCGGGTGACGCCCGTCATGGCCTGGACCACCAGCCCGACGCCGGCCGACGCGAGCAGTGCCGCGACGAACACCACCGCCTGCACGGTGCCCGGCCGGCCGGCGACCGACGTCGCCGCCGCACTGAGCGCCTGCGTCGCCATCGACAGGTCCAGCGCGTGCTGGTGCCCCAACCGGACACCGGCAATCGCACCGGCGACGAACAGCGCGCCGGGTACGAGCAGCAGGCCGACCCACCGCTGTGCGAGTGTTTTCGCCAGTTCCTGGAAGAAGCCGCTCATCGAATGCGCTTCATCGCCGAATCGGTCACCTGGCAACGCGGCACCGGCCCGGCGGGGACCGGCCGTTCCTCGCGCGAACAGTGGCCGTGCGGACAGCCGAAGAGTTCCTCGTGTGCCCGGCCGGCACCGGCGCCGGGCAGCCCGCGGTGCAGCGAGCGGAGTCCGGTGGCCGGGTCGATGTCGAAGTACCGCTTGAGCAGACCGGAAATCGGCCTGCCCTCGGCCGCCGCCCGCTCTATCCGGGCCAGCTGCCCGTGCTTCGTCTCGTCGAGCCGCGCGACCTCGGCACGCAGATTCGGTAGATCGAGGCAGAACCGCGCCAGTACCTGCCGTTCGGCGTCATCCATCCGGTTTCCCCCAGCTCCATTCAGCTGCCTGGATCGTGTGGCGGCCGACGACCCCGGGTGGGTATGGTATCGGCTGGTGGCATCTGACGAGGCGCTGGTTCGGTTGTCCGAGCGGCTGGCCGACTTTCAGCGATCGGGCCGGCCGGATGCGTTGTTCGCGACGGCGACCACTGCCGAGGCGGACGAGGTGGCCTCGATCGCGTCGTCCGGCACGGACGATCGCCGGACCACGGCGTGCGTGGTGCTCGGCCGGCTGCACTTCTTCCGCTCCACCGCCCTGGCCGCGGCGGCCAAACGCGCAGAACTGGCCAAGGCGCTGGCCTTTCTCGCACCCCTGGCCGGCAATCCGGCCGTGCTGCCCGATCCGCTGCGCTCACTCCTCGGCCCGACGGCCGACGCGACCGCCCAGGACCAGGTCGGGACCGACCTGCTGCGTGCCGCCTTCCGCACCCCCGACCCGGATCTGCTCGGCGCCGGAATCACGCTGATGGCGGCCGCGGTGGCCGCGACCGCCGACGACGATCCCCGTGCCGGCGCCCGGATGGCGATGCTCATCGTGGGTCACCAGTGGCGTTACCAACGCACCCACCGTGCCGACGATCTGGAGCGGACCATCGAAACGGGGGAACGCGCGATGCGAGTCCTCGGGGCGGACCACCCGGAGTTCGCCGGAATTCTGTCGAACCTCGGCGTGGCCCATCGAGCCCGGTACACGCGAACCGGAGCGATGCCCGACCTGACCCGCTCGATCGAACTCACCGCGACGGCGCTGGCCGCGCACTCCGCCGACGACCCGAGGCGCGCGGCGTGCCTGTCCAACCTGGCCGACGGCTATCGCGACCGGTCGAGCAGAACCGGCGACCTCGCCGATCTGGGCGCCGCGGTCGACTGCGCCGAACAGGCGCTGGCCTGCACCCCGGCCGGCCACCCCGACCACGCCGGCTATCTGGCCAAAGTCGGCGCGGTCTGCTTCCGCCGGTACGAGCGCCTCGGCGACGTCGCCGATCTGCGGCGGGCGATCGAGTCCGAGGAACGGGCGCGCACGGCGGAACCGTCCCTGCACCGGCCGCCGGCCGACCTGTGCGTGATGTATCGCGAGCGGTACCAGCGGTTCGGCGATGTCGCCGACCTGCATCGGGCCATCGAGTCGGGCGAGCACGCATTGGCGATGCTGCCCGAGGACGACGTGCGCCGGGCCGGGCCGGCGTCCATGCTCAACCTGGCCTGCCGCCACCTGTACGAAGCCACGGAAGACCTGGCCCACCTGCGGCGCGCGATCGGCTACGGCCGGTTGGCGGTGGCGACGTACCAGGCCGGTTCGCTGGACCGGGCGAGCGCGTTGGGCAATCTCAGCCCTGCGCTGCAACGACTCTACGAGCACACCGGCCTGCTGTCGGACCTCCAGCAGGCCATCGACGTGGACGAGGAGGCGCTCGCGCTGCTGCCCGACGGCCATCCGGTGCGCGTCACGTCGCTGTCCAACCTCTGCGTCGCCTACCGGAGCCGGGCGGATCACACCGAGGCGGCCGCCGATCGGACGCACGCCATCGAACTGGGCGAGCAGGCGCTGGCCGCCATCCCGGACGGCGATCCGACCCGAGGCGTCACCATCCGCATGGTGAGTGCCGCGTATCGGGAGCGCTTCGAACACCACGGCGACATCGTCGACCTGGACCGGGCCATCGAACTCGCCCACCTGGCGCTGGACACGTTGCCCGCCGACCGCCCCGACCGGTATCGCTACCTGTCCGAGCTCAACATCGTCTACCAGCGCCGGTCGCGGCATTCCGGCGAGGCTTCCGACATGCGACGCGGTATCGAGTTCCAGGAACAGGCGCTCGCGTGCCTGCCCCACGGCCATCTCGCGCTGGCACTGGTGGCCACGAATCTCGGCCAGGCGCACCACCAGTTCGCCACCACCACGGGTCGTCCGCTGAACGAGGATCGCCTCGGTCCGCTCATCGACGTGATCGCCGGCTCGGCGGCCACGGCGTCGACGACGCAGCAGGTGCGCTCGTACCACGTGGCCGGCCGGCTGGCGACGGTGCTCGGCGACCACGTCCGTGCCACGGCACTGCTGGACTCGGCTGCCGCGCTGTTGCCGTCGGTCCCGCCGCCGGGCGCGAACTGGCGGGACCGCGAGTACCGGATCGGTCAGTACACGGGCCTGGTGCGGGAAAGCATCGCCGCGCACTGCGCGATCGGCGATCCCGAGGGCGCCATCGAGGTGGCCGAGCTCGGCCGGGGCATCCTGCTGGCCGCCGAACTCGACGTCGATGCCGAAGCCGTTGCCGCGCCGACGTTTCCGGAACTGCGAGCGGCGGCCGCCGACGGCGTGGTCGTCCTCGTCAACACGGACCTCCGCCAGGGCGAGGCGATCATCGTCACGGCCGCCGACGATCCGATCCTCGTCCGCCTGCCCGAGCTCGGCGGTGCCGAACTGCACCGGCAGGTCCAGCAACTCATCGACGTCAACCAGCAAAGCGGGTTCGCCGCCGCACTGCGCCGGCGGCGCGTCATTCCCGACGTCGCCGGCTGGCTGTGGGATGTCGCGGTGGCCCCGATCCTGGCCGCCCTGCCCGCCACCCCCCGGGTGTGGTGGATGCCGACCGACCTGCTCAGCCTGTTCCCGTGGCACGCCGCCGGACATCCGGGCGAACCGGGTGCGCTGGACGCCGTGGTCTCCTCCTACACGGCGACCCTGCGCACGTTGACCCACTCCCGGTCCCGCCCACCGACGACCGAGCGCAGGCAGCTGACCGTCGCCGTCCGCGATGCCCCGGGCTCGACGCCACTGCCGGCCACCGCCGGCGAAGCCGAACACCTGCACGACGCCCATCCCGGCCTGCCGCTGCTGTCCGGCGAGCACGTCACGACCGACGCCGTCCTCGCCGCGCTGCGCGAATCGACGTGGGCGCATTTCGCGTGCCACGCGGATGCCGACCTGCTCGTGCCCTCCCGGAGCGGAATCCGGCTCCACGACGGAATCCTGTCGCTGTCCGCGATCAGCCGGCTGCGACTGGCCGACGCCGAGCTGGCGTATCTGTCCGCCTGCTCGACCGCGAACCCGGGCATCAACCAGGCCGACGAGTCACTGCACCTCGCGTCGGCCTTCCAGCTGGCCGGCTTTCGCCACGTCATCGCCACCCTGTGGCCGATCGCCGACGACTTCGCGGCCACCGCCGCGCGCGAGATCTACCGGCACCTGGACGGCACGCCGTCGGCCGACAACGCCGCCCTCGGGGTCCGGCGGGCCACGCTCGACCTGCGCGCCGAGTACCCCGAACGCCCGGATCTGTGGGCGTCGCTGATCCACAACGGTCCCTGAAGTGCTCCGCCGGTCGATTCGTGTTGGTAGGCGGGATCACTGGTCATCTTGCGCCCACCGCGGCGGGAAGCGCTTTCGAGAACGACAACCGCGTATGGGGGACAGCTTCGACATCGAAGTGCGGGGTGTACCCGGTGGCCAGGTAGAGCCCGCGCGCTTCGGGCTGGTTCGGGCCCGTGGTCAGGTGGATCCGCGTGTACCCGCGGCTCGCGGCTTCGACCTCCAGCTCGGCGACGACGCGGCGCGCCAGCCCCCGGCCGCGGTGAGCGCGGTGCGTCCAGATCCGCTTCAGCTCGGCGGTATCGTTGTCGTAGCGCTGGAACGCGCCGCCGGCGACGGCCTGGCCGCCGTGCAGGAGCAGGAGCAGACCACCCTCGGGCGGGGAAAAATGTTCGGCCGGGTATTCCCGGAGCTTGTGGTGCTCGTCGACGAGCGCGCGATGGTATCGCGTCGAATATTCGCGGGCCAGGTCGGCGAGCAACGGCCGGACCCGCGGATCAGACTGGGCGACCCAGACGGATTCGGGCATGGGAATACCTGCTCCGGAAAAAGGAATCGGAAGGAAGGCGCCGGGGCACGGGACGCTTTTCCGCTGACGCCCTCGACTTTAGGAAGGCGGGCCGACCCGGTCAACGAACCGCCCGCGAGTTCCAGATCCTGGAAGCACGTGCGGCCGGGCCGGGAGCCGGATAGCTGTTGACCTATGACCTCTCGCAGCCTGCACGTCGCGGTCGACCTCGATGGCGACGGTTCGCACCCCGCCGCCGGACGGCTCGCCGGGGACGATCCGGCCGGCCGGCTGTCGGCCCGCGCGCACTCGCCGCGTTCGTCACCACCGCGGAAACCGGCGGCTTCACGTCCGTCACCTTCGACGACGCGCCACTGCCTCCGAACGGCGGGCTGCGGCTCGACGCGACCACCCGTGCGGCCTACGTCGCGACGCTGACCGACCGGCTCGTGCCCGAACTGCAGGACCGCGGCGTCTACCGAACCGAGTACGACGGCACGACCTTACGGGAGCATCTCGACCTGGCTTAGCGCAGTTGCCGCCAGGCTTCGCGGCGCCGGCGCTGGGCCTCCGGGTCGGCGACCGGCGCCGCCGACAGCAGCCGCTGCGTGTAGGGGTGCGCGGGTGCGGTGAGCACCTCCTTTGCGGGCCCCTGCTCGACGACGTGGCCGCGGTGCATCACCGCCACCCGGTCGGCCAGCTGCTCGATCACCGCGAGGTCGTGGCTGATGAACAGGCACGCGAAGCCGAATTCGTGCCGCAGGTCGCGGAGCAGGTCGAGGATCCGGGCCTGGATGGTGACGTCGAGTGCGCTGGTCGGCTCGTCGGCCACCAGCAGGTCCGGGCGCAGCGCGAGGGCCCGCGCGACGCAGGCGCGCTGCCGCTGGCCACCGGACAGCTCGTGCGGATAGCGTGCGGCCAGCGTCGGCGACAGCTGGACGGCTTCGAGCAGGTCCGCGACCCGACCGTCCACTTCGGATCCGCGAGCCGCGCGGTGCAACCGCAGCGGGGTCGCGACGCTCTCCCCTACCGTGGTGCGCGGGTTCAGGGAGGACAGCGGGTCCTGGAACACCACGCCGATCCGGCGTCGCAGGTTCTTCGCTGCCCGGCCACGCAGCCGGGTGATGTCCGCGTCCCCGATGTGTACCGACCCCGCCGTGGGCGCGATCAGCCCCGTGACCGCCCGGGCGACCGTGCTCTTGCCCGAGCCGGACTCCCCGACCAGGCCCAGGACCTCACCCGGCTCCACGTGCAGGCTCACCCCCGCCGCGGCGTGCACGGCCAGCGCGCGGAACCGGCCGCGGTAGGTCACCGCCAGGTTGTCCACACGCAGCAGCGGCGCTTCGGCGGGCACGTCCGGGACCGACGCCACCGCCGGGTGTTCCGCCGCAGCGACGTGGCCGGGACCCACCGAGACGTCGGCGACCAGCGCGCGTTCGAGCCCGGTCGTCACGGCACTGCTGAGCGAGACGACCGAGCCGAGCAGCTGCCGGGTGTACGGCTTGGCCGGCGCGGTGAAGATCGCCTGGATGTCGCCCTGCTCGACCACCCGGCCGTCGTGCATCACCACCACGCGGTCGGCGAGGTCGGCCACCACGCCCATGTCGTGGGTGATCAACAGGATCGCCGTGCCCAGCCGGTTCCGAAGGTCGCGCAGCAGCTCCAGGATCTCCGCCTGCACGGTGACGTCCAGGGCCGTGGTCGGCTCGTCGGCGATCAGCAGCTTCGGCTCGTTCGCCACCGCCATCGCGATGACGACGCGCTGCAGCTGCCCGCCGGACAGCTCGTGCGGGTAGGACCGGAACCGCTCGCGCGGCTCCGGCAGCCCGACCAGGGTGAGCAGCTCGATCGCCCGCTCCCGAGCGGCCGGGGCCGCGAGCGGCTGGTGCGTCCGGACGGCCTCGACGAGCTGGTCGCCGATGGTGAACACCGGGTTCAGCGCGCTCATCGGCTCCTGGAACACCATGCCGACCTCACCGCCTCGGACCGCCCGCAGCTCGGCCGGGGTCATCGCGTAGAGGTCCCGCCCGGCCAGCTCCGCGCGTCCGGACACCTTCGCCGTGGGCGGGAGCAGGCCGAGCAGGGACATCGCGGTGACCGTCTTGCCGGAGCCGGACTCCCCGACCACCGCGACGACTTCGCCCGCGCGAACCTCGTAGCCGACCCCGCGGACGGCTTCGACGTCCCCGAACGAGACCGCGACGTCGTGCAGCCGCAGGAGCCCGGCTTCGCTCACTGGATGATCCCGAACTTGCGGTAGTCGACGTAGGCCGGGAACCGCCCGATCTGAACGTCGCCGACCTGCGACCCGTGCAGGAACGAGTTGCGGGTGTAGATCAGCGGTACCACGGGCGAGTCGGCGAGGATCTTCTTGTCCAGCGCCGCCCACTTCTTCCCGGCCTCGGCCGGGTCCACGGTGGCCTGCGCTTCGGCGATCAGCTTGTCGACCTCGGGATTGCTGTAGCGCGACTCGTTGTACCCGCCGTTGCCGATCTCGGTGGACTGGAACAGCGGCTGGATGTTCGCGTTGGCCGACGGGATGTCGGGCTGCCACGAGGTGAGCGTCAGGTCGTAGTCCGAGAGGCCCTTGGTGTCCACTTCGGACGTGTAGGTGTCCTCGTCGAGCGGCTTGATCGTGACCTTGATGTTCGCCCGTGCCAGGGACGCCTGGATCGCCGCCGCCTTCTCCGGGAAACCCCGTTCGTTGTGGGTGGCCATGACCAGACCGTCGAGCCCGTTCGGGAAGCCCGCCTCGGCCAGCAACTGCTTCGCCTTCGCCGGGTCACCGGACGGCGGTGCCGGGTACAGGTCGTACTGCTCGCGGCCCTGCAGGCCGGGTGTGATCAGCGTGGTGGCGACGTCACCGGCCAGCTGGGCGCTGCCCGCGCTGGCCACCTGGAACGCGGCCTTGTCGACGGCGTACTGGAACGCCTGGCGCACCTTGGGGTTCTTCAGGTTGCTGCGCTGGGTGTTCAGCGAAAGGTAGGCCAGCGCCCCGGATTCCGACGTCACCAGCCGTGACTTCGCCGAGGCGTTGCCCTGGATCTGCGCCAGCTGGGCGGGCGAGGCGAACGTCATGCCGAAGGCGGCACGGTCCTTGCCCGTGTCGTCGACCAGGCGCTTGGAGATGACCCCGGTGTCCTGGCCGAGCTCGAAGTCGATGGTGTCCGGGTTGGCCAGCCGCGTCTTGTCCTCGTCGCGGCTCCAGTTCGGGTTGCGCGTCAGCTTCGCCGACTTGCCGCGCTCATAGCTCGCCAGCTGGTACGGGCCGGACGCGACCGGGTGGTCACCGTAGTTCGCTTCGGCGCCCTTGCCCTTCGGCACCGGCGAGAACGCCGGGGTGCTGGCGACCCAGTTGAAGTCGCCGTAGGCGCGGGCGAGGTGGAAGACGATGGTCTTGGCGTCCGGCGTCTGGATGGTGTCGAGTTCCTTGCCGCCGTCGAACGGCCCCTTGTACGCCAGGCCCGGCGAGAGCAGGTCCTTGTGGTAGGCCAGGCCGCCGGAGAACGCGGGCGCGAACGATCGCTCCAGGCCCCACTTGACGTCCTCGGCCTTGATGGGCGTGCCGTCGGCGTACTTGAGACCGTCCTTGAGGGTGAATGTCCACGTCTTGCCGCCGTCGCTGGGCCGCCCGGTGTCGGTGGCCAGGTCGGGCACGATCGTCGTGTCCTTGCCCGGCGCGACGTCCCACGACGTCAGCCGCCGGTGGATCAGCCCGAGCGTGGTGACGACCAGGTTCGAGCTCTTCGCCGGGTCCCACGTGATCGAGGGTGCGTCGTTGAGCAGGACCAGGTTTCCGCCGGGCTTGACCGTGCCGCCCTGCCCGGAGGGTGTGTCGTTGGCGCCGCACGCCGTCAGCAGCGTGACGGCGGCCAGCACTCCCGCGGCGAACCGCAGCTGTTTCATCGTTTCCCCTTCAGACGAGGCGAGCCCGCGGATCGAGCGCGCCGTAGCAGAGATCGACCAGGAAGTTCAGGACCGTGACGAGCAGGGCCGAGAACAGCGTGACGCCGAGCAGCACCGGCAGGTTGAGCGACGCGATCGCGTCGACGAGCAGCCGTCCGACCCCGGCCATGCCGAAGATCCGCTCGGTGATCACGGTCCCGGCCAGCAGGCCGCCGAGGTCGACGCCGAACACCGTGACCACCGGGAGCAGGACGTTGCGCAGCGCATGCCGGCCCACGACCTTGCGTTCGGTGAGGCCCTTGGCCCGCGCGGTGCGGATGTAGTCCTCGCCGAGGGTTTCGAGCATCTGGCCGCGGGTGAGCCGCGCGTAGATGGCGGCGTGCAGGAAGGCCAGGACGAACCACGGCAGCACGAGGTGCCATGCCCACTGCGCGGGATTTTCGGTCAGCGGCACGTACCCGGACTTGGGCACGACGTCGAGGGCGAAGGCGAAGATCGTGATGCCGATCATTCCGGCCAGGTAGGCGGGCATGGACACGCCGGCCATCGCGGCGGCCATGGTGATCCGGTCCACGGCGGTGCCGCGGCGCAGCGCCGACAGCACGCCGAGGCCGACGCCGAGGACGATCCAGATCGCCGCGGCGCCCAGCGCGACGGAGAAGCTGACCTCGATCCGGCCACCGATCTCGCTGAGCACGTCGACGTTGTTCTGGAAGTCCCAGCCGAAGCACGGCGCCGTGCAGTGGATCGCCGCGGTGCCGGTGCCGAACGTGCGGCCGCCGAAGATGCCGCCGAGGAAGTCGAGGAACTGCCGGTACCAGGGCACGTCGTAGCCCATGAACTCCCGTGCGAGCTGCAGGCCTTCCGGCGAGCAGGGGCGGCCGCAGGCCATCCGTGCCGGGTCGGCGGGCAGGACGTAGAACACGACGAACGTCACGAAGGCGACGACGAGCAGGACCAGGAGCATCCCGGCGAACCGGCTGGCGACGAAGCGGGCGGTGCGCATCAGGCCGCACCCCCGGAGCGCGGGTCGAGCGCGTCGCGGACCGCGTCGCCGACGACGTTGAAGGCCAGCGTGATCAGGAACAGCAGGAGCCCGGGGAAGACGAGGTACATCGGGTCGGTCTCGAAGAAGTCGATGGCAGTACTGATGGTGCGGCCCCAGCTGGGCGTCGGGGGCAGGACGCCGACGCCGAGGAACGACAGCGCGGCTTCGCTGCCGATCATCGACGGGATGGACAGGCTGCCGACGACGATGATCGGCGCCCACAGGTTGGGCAGCAGCTCCTTGGTGAACACGTGCCACGGCCCCCCGCCGATGACCCGGGCCGCGGCGACGAAGTCGCGCTTGGCCAGCGTCAGAGCCTGCGCCCGCACGATCCGGGCCACGCGCGGCCAGCCGAAGAGCCCGAGGACGACGATCAGCGTGACCTGCCGCGGGAAGTCCACCGGCAGGACCGCGCCGAGCGCGATCATGAAGATCAGGTACGGGAAGCCGAGGATGACGTCGGCGGTCCAGGTCACCAGGCGGTCCCACCAGCCCCCGAGGTAGCCGGCGCCGACGCCGATCAGGACCCCGAGCGCGGTGGCGAGCACGGTGGCGCCGAGCCCGACGAGCAGCGACGTCCGGGCCCCGTGGGCGACGAGCGCGAAGAGGTCGACGCCGGTCAGCGGCTCGACACCGAACCAGTGCGCCCCGCTCACGCCGCCGAGCGTCCCCGCCGGGAGCCCGGTCGGGCCGAGCGTCGAGATGTCCGGGACGAGATCCTGCCCCTCGGCCAGGACGAACAGGTCGGCCCCGGCGGCAAGCAGCACGATGACGACGACCAGGAGCGCGCAGACCGACGTCCACCACCCGGAGCGGACGGCACGCCAGACGGCGGCCGGCAGGGAACGTGCCGCGAGGGCCGGGACACCGGCGGGTGTCGGCGGAGGGTTGATCACAGCACCTTCAAGGTTCAGCCGATCGAGTGACGATCAGGACCTTAAGGAAGTTCTCCTGCCGAACCCAGTGATCGATCAACCTTCCCACAATCTGGACAGTAAGTCGCCGACCTCACTGGTGTTTTATCCACCGATGTCCGTTTTCCGTCCACTGAGCGGAAGCCATCACCGATCTCGACGAAGACGTCCGCCAGGATTCCGTGCGGGCTTCGTGTTCGACGTCGCCACTGGAAAATTGAACGAAGTGGAGTGACCCGCGGTTAATTTTTGGCGTTCCCCACTCGCCCCAGGCGCCCAGGTGCGCAGGCGGCGAGTACCGCCGCTGACCGCGGACTGACTTTCCCGGTCACAGGGCGGCTCCTTCGACGGTGGCCGCCGCGTCGGCAGAGCTGCGCCCGTGGACGGCAGGACGTCCACCGTAGGGGTCCTCGTCCGCCCACAGTGCCGTCGGCGCCGCCGCGCGCACCACAGGCACAACTTCGGCGGCGAAGCGTTCGAGCATGTCCAGCTGCTGCTCGTGCGGAATCATGGTGGGCAGGCTGAACGACTGTAGGTCGTGCCCGAAGGCTTCGTGCCACCACAGGATCTTCTCGGCGATCCGCTGTGGACTGCCGACCAGGACCGGCCCGCGCGCAATCGCGTCGTCGACCGTCGGGTTCTC
>Ga0070668_100003131_pt1 | contig 12220 bp, 11 predicted proteins | sample KBSS43metaG_FD_64661 | JGI IMG/M metagenome (GOLD analysis project Ga0070668, IMG submission 64661) | Switchgrass rhizosphere microbial communities from Kellogg Biological Station, Michigan, USA - KBS S4-3 metaG | ecosystem: Host-associated > Plants > Roots > Rhizosphere > Soil ... | reverse complement strand
CGCACAGCGAGGAGGAGTGGGGACTGGTCGAGCGGCCGGACGGTGCGTGGCTCGCGCGCGGCGGCGAACTGCTGGTGCCGGCGTCGTCGCTGGCGCTGGTCGGGCGCCACAACGCGCAGAACGCCCTGGCCGCACTCGCGCTGGTGTCGTCGATCGCGCGCATCCAGCGCCCGGTACTCGATGCGCTGGCGCGCTTCCGCAGCCTGCCGCATCGAATGGAGCGGCTGACCGAAGCCGGCGACGTGCTGTTCGTCGACGACTCGAAGGCGACGACGGTCGCGGCAACGGAGGTCGCGCTGGCCGGGCTGGGCCGGCCGTGCGTGCTGATCGCCGGCGGCGACGGCAAAGGCCAGAGCTTCGCGGCGCTGAAGCCGGCCGTCGACCAGGCTTGCCGTGCCGTGCTCCTGATCGGCCGCGATGCGCCGTTGCTCGAGCGCGCGCTCGCCGGATCGCCGGCCATCGTCGAAAACGTCGGCACGCTCGAGGTTGCGGTCGCCCGGGCGTTCGCGCTGGCACGCAGCGGCGACGCGGTGCTGTTGTCGCCCGCTTGCGCCAGCTTCGACCAGTTTGCGAGCTACGAGGCGCGCGGCGCCCGCTTCGCGACGCTGGTGCTGGACCACATCGGGGAGCGCCTGCATGCGTAACCGCGTCGCACACACGGCGACGCTGCGGCCGTCTGCACTGTTCGGCGCGGCCGGTGCGCCGGGCGCGAGCCGAACGATGCTCGTGTTCGACGCGTCGTTGGCGTGGACGGTGCTGCTGCTGCTCGCGCTTGGCGTGGTGATGGTGTATTCGGCGTCGATCGCGATGGCCGAAGCGTCCGGCCACACCGGTTATCGCGCCTGGTATTTCCTCGCCCGCCACGGCGCGTTCGTCGCCGTCGGCCTGCTGGCCGCGCTGATCACGTTCCAGGTCCCGATGAAGGTGTGGCAACTGCTCGCCCCCTGGCTGTTCATCGCCGGCCTCGTGCTGCTCGTGCTGGTACTGGTTCCCGGCATCGGCCGCACGGTCAACGGTTCCCGGCGCTGGCTGTCGCTGTTCGTCGTCAACGTGCAGCCGTCCGAGTTCATGAAGCTGATCGTCGTTCTGTACGCCGCCAGCTACGCGGTACGCAAGGCGGCGTTCCTGCACGCCGAGCGGCCGCTGCGCGAGACGCTGACGCGTGGGTTCGCACCGCTGTTCGCCGTGATGGTCTTCGTCGGTGCGCTGCTGCTGCTGGAGCCGGATTTCGGCGCGTTCGTCGTCATCGTCGCCATCGGCTTCGGGATCCTGTTCGTCGGCGGGCTCGACTGGCGGCTGTTCGTCGGGCTGTCGGCACTGCTGCCATTCGCGCTGGGCGCGATCCTCGTCGCGGCGCCGTACCGGCTGCAGCGACTCACGGCCTTCCTCGACCCGTGGTCCGATCCGCTGGGCAAGGGCTATCAGCTGTCGCATTCGCTGATTGCCTTCGGCCGCGGGGAATTCTTCGGCGTCGGGCTCGGCGCGAGCGTCGAGAAGCTCTTGTTCCTGCCCGAGGCGCATACCGACTTCCTGCTGGCGGTGATCGCCGAGGAGCTCGGCTTCGCCGGCGTTCTCGCCGTGCTCGCGCTGTTCGTGTGGCTGCTGTATCGCGCGTATGCGATCGGGCGTCAGGCGGCGCGTCTTTCGCGGCCCTTCGCCGCCCTGGTCGCGCACGGCATCGGCATCTGGCTCGGCGTGCAGGCGTTCATCAACATCGGCGTCAACGTCGGCGTGCTGCCGACCAAGGGCCTGACGCTGCCGCTGTTGTCGTTCGGCGGCAGCGGCATCGTCGCCAACTGCATCGCGATGGCGATCCTGCTTCGCGTGGATTTCGAGAATCGCCGCCTGCTGCGCGGCTTCCACGAATGACGGCGACGGTCATGATCACCACCGGCGGCACTGGCGGACACGTGTTTCCCGGCCTCGCGGTCGCCGCGAAGCTCGTCGCCCGCGGCGCGCGGGTGTTCTGGCTCGGCACGCGCGACGGGATGGAGGCGACGCTGGTGCCGCAGCACGGCGTCGAATTCGAGGCGCTCGATTTCCGCGGCGTTCGCGGCAAAGGCGTGAAGACGCTGCTGCTCGGCCCATTCGCGCTGCTCGCCGCATGCATCGACAGCGTGAAAGTGCTGCGCCGCCGCCGGCCGGACGTGGTACTCGGCTGCGGCGGATTCGCGTCGTTTCCCGGTGCGTTGATGGGCGTCGCGACCGGTCGCGCGCTGGCGTTGCAGGAGCAGAACGCCGTCCCGGGGCTCGCCAACCGGATCCTCGCCTATGGCGCCGACCGGCTGCTGCTCGGATTTCCCGATTCGTTCGCGGGCCGGCACGCGCGGATCGCCGAATGGACCGGCAATCCGCTGCGCGACGACATCGTCCGCGTGCCGCCACCCGCCGAGCGCTTCGCCGGTCGCGAAGGCCCGCTGCGCCTGCTGGTCGTCGGTGGCAGCCTTGGCGCGCAGGCGCTGAACGAAACGGTGCCGGCGGCGATCGCGCAAGTGCCGGACTCGGCCCGGCCGGCGATCGTCCACCAGGCCGGCGCGCGCCACATCGATACGCTGCGCGCCGCGTATGCGCGCCACGGCGTCGCCGCCGAGTGCGTCGCGTTCATCGATGACATGGCAGCGCGTTACGGATGGGCGGACTTCGCGATCTGCCGCGGCGGCGCGCTGACGGTGGCCGAACTGGCGGCCGTAGGACTGGGATCGCTGATCGTGCCGCTGCCCGGCGCCATTGCCGACGAGCAGAGTGCGAACGCGCGATTCCTCGTCGACGGCGGCGCGGCGTTTCGCATCGCTCAGGACGAGCTCGATGCCGCCGCGCTTGCGGCGTTGATCGGTGGCCTCACGCGCGTGCAGACGCGGCAGATGGCCGAAAGTGCACGCAAGCTCGGCCGCGGCGACGCCGCCGACCGCATCGCCGACGCCTGCCTGGAGCTCGCGCGATGAAGCACAAGGTGAAGCGCGTGCACTTCGTCGGCATCGGCGGCGCTGGAATGAGCGGGATCGCCGAAGTGCTGGTGACGCAGGGTTACCAGGTTTCGGGATCCGATCTCGCGCCGAACGCAGCGACTCGCCGCCTTGCGGGGCTCGGGGCTTCGATCGCAATCGGCCACGCGGCGGGCAACATCGCCGGCGCCGACGCCGTCGTCGTCTCCAGCGCCGTCGCCGCCGACAATCCCGAAGTCGGTGCTGCGCGCGAGCGCGGTATCCCGGTCGTGCCGCGCGCGCTGATGCTGGCGGAGTTGATGCGCCTGAAGCAGGGCATCGCGGTCGCCGGCACGCACGGCAAGACGACGACGACGAGCCTGATCGCGTCGATCCTTGCCGAAGGCGGTCTCGATCCGACGTTCGTCATCGGCGGCCGGCTGCTGGCCGCCGACGCCAATGCGAAGCTCGGCTCCGGCGAGTTCCTGGTCGCCGAGGCCGACGAGTCCGACGCGTCCTTCCTCCACCTGACGCCGGTCGTCGCCGTGGTCACCAACATCGACCACGACCATATGGAAACGTACGGGCATGACTACGCACGGCTCGAGAAAGCGTTCGTCGACTTCGTGCAACGGCTGCCGTTCTACGGCGTCGCCGTGCTGTGTGTCGACGATGCCAACGTTCGCGCAATCATCCCGCAGCTCGCGCGGCAGGTCGTCACGTACGGACTGTCCGACGAAGCGCAGCTTCGCGCGACCGACGTCGTCAATGCCGGCGGCAGCATGCACTTCGTCGTGCGCAGCGCGAAGGCGAAGGATCTCGCGGTCGAGCTCGCGCTGGCCGGCGTGCACAACGTGCAGAACGCGCTGGCGGCGATCGCCGTCGCGCGCGAGATCGGCGTTCCCGACGCGGCGATCGGCAAGGCTCTCAGCGGGTTCCGTGGCGTCGGTCGCCGCTTCCAGCGCTACGGCGACGTCGGTGTCGCCGGCGGTGCATACACGCTGATCGACGACTACGGCCACCATCCGGCCGAGATGGCCGCGGTGATCACCGCGGCGCGCGAGAGTTTTCCCGGACGCCGCGTCGTGCTCGCGTTCCAGCCACACCGCTACAGCCGCACCCGCGATCTGTTCGAGGATTTCGTGAGGGTGCTGGCGACGGTCGATGTGCTGCTGCTGGCCGACGTCTACCCGGCCGGCGAGGCGCCGATTGTCGCCGCCGACGGCCGTGCGCTGGCGCGGGCAATCCGCGTCACCGGCAAGGTCGAGCCCGTGTTCGTCGAAGCGATCGGCGATCTCGCCGAGACCATTCGCGGCGTCGTTCGCGCCGGCGACGTCGTGTTGACGATGGGCGCCGGATCGATCGGACAGGTCGCGCCGCAACTCACCGCGCCAGGCAACGCATGAACATGGTCGAGCCACGCAACTTCGACGGCCTGCGCGGAAAGCTGGCACTGGATGCGCCGCTGGCGAAGCACACGAGCTGGCGCGCCGGCGGGCGGGCCGATGCGACGTACGTTCCGGCCGATCGCGACGACCTCGCTGCGTTCCTGCGGCGACTCAATGTGTTCGAGCCGGTGACCGTGCTCGGTCTCGGCAGCAACGTGCTGATCCGCGATGGCGGCGTGCGTGGCGTCGTCGTGCTGCTGCACAACCCCGGTGGCGTGCTGGCGGTGTCCGACGGCCTGGTCTACGCGGAGGCGGGCGTCGCCAGCCCGAAGCTGGCGCGGTTCGCGGCGTTGCACGGCTGCGCCGGCGCCGAATTCCTGGCCGGCGTGCCCGGCACGATCGGCGGTGCACTGGCAATGAACGCCGGCTGCTACGGCGGCGAGACCTGGTCCTGCGTGGCCCGGGTCGAAGTGCTGATGCGCGACGGCACGTTCGGCATCCGGACGCCTGCCGATTACACGATCGGCTACCGGACGGTAAAACGGCGCGAGGGCGCACCACCGGACGGCATCTTCACTGCGGCATGGTTCCGCTTCGCACCCGGCGACGGCGCCGCCGCGCGCATCCGGATCAAGGAATTGCTGGCGAAGCGCATCGCAACGCAACCGTTGTCGCTGCCCAACGCCGGCAGCGTGTTCCGCAATCCGCCCGGCGATCACGCGGCACGGCTGATCGAGGCATGCGGACTGAAAGGGTTCGCGATCGGCGACGCGCGCGTGTCGGAAAAGCACGCGAATTTCATCGTCAACCCAAAGGGAACTGCGCGAGCCGCGGACATCGAGGCGCTGATCGGCGAAGTGCGGCGCACCGTCCGCGAGAAGACCGGCGTCGACCTTGAACCCGAAGTGCGGATAATCGGAGACCCGGTCTAATGAGCGCCTCCGGGCCACCCCAAGGCGCTCGCCCCGTAGGGGGAGGCGAACGACGTTCGCTTCGGGGGGAGCCATTCCAATGAGCGCTGCCGGGCCGCCCCAAGGTGCTCGCCCCGTGGGAGGAGGCGAACGCAGTTCGCTTCGGGGGGATCAATCCCTGCGCGAGCAATTCGGCAAGGTGGCCGTGCTGCTCGGCGGGCCGTCGTCCGAGCGCGAGGTGTCGCTGATGTCGGGCAACGGCGTTCTCGGCGCGCTGCGCGAGAAACGCGTCGATGCCCATCCGTTCGATCCCGCCGAGCGCGACCTGTGGGAACTGAAGCGCGACGGGTACGACCGCGTCTTCATCGCGCTGCATGGCCGGTTCGGCGAGGACGGCACCGTGCAGGGCGCGCTGGAGACGCTCGGCATCCCGTACACCGGCAGCGGTGTAATGGCGTCCGCGCTGGCAATGGACAAGTGGCGCACCAAGCTCGTGTGGCAGGCGTCCGGGATTCCGACGCCGCGCTACCGCGTTGTCGACGCAACGACCGATTGGATGCGCGTCGTCGCCGAGCTCGGCCTGCCGCTGATCGTGAAGCCGGCGCGCGAAGGCTCGACGATCGGCATCACCAAGGTGACCGGGGTCGATTGCGACGAGCTCGCCGTCGCGCACGCCGCGGCCGCGAAGCACGACTCGCTGGTGCTGGTCGAGGAGTTCGTCACCGGCCAGGAGCTGACGGCGTCGATCGTCAACGGCCGGGCGCTGCCGCTGATTCGGATCGAGGCGCCCAACGGCAACTACGACTATCACAGCAAGTATTTCTCCGACGAGACCCGCTACTTCTGCCCTGCCGGGTTGAGCGACGCGACCGAGCAGGCGATCCGCGCGCAATCGCTGGCGGCCTTCGACATCGTCGGCTGCACCGGATGGGGACGGCTCGACCTGATTCTGAAGCCGGACGGCCGCTGGTCGTTCCTCGAGGTCAACACATCGCCGGGAATGACCGGGCACAGCCTCGTCCCGATGGCGGCGCGGCAGGCCGGCATGCCGTTTCCCGATCTGTGCGTCGAAATCCTGCGGAGCGCTCATGTGGGATGACGCGAAGACGCTGAACGCTGCGGCGCTGACGCTCGCCGCGCTGGCCGTCGCCGCGATCGCGTGGGGCTGCGTCGCCTGGCTCGTCCGGCAGCCGGCATTCGCATTCCGCGATGTCGTCGTGATGACACCGCTGGCGCGCGCCAGTGCGCCGCACCTCGAGGCGGTGATCCGCGGCGAGCTCACCGGAACGTTCTTCACGCTGAACCTCGAGCGCGCGCGCGCGACGCTGGCGAAAGTGCCGTGGGTGCGCGGAGTGGCGCTTCGCCGACAGTGGCCGCGCCGCCTGGAAGTGACGATCGAAGAGCATGCGCCGCTGGCGCGCTGGAACGACGGTTCGCTGGTCAACGTGCAGGGCGAAGTCTTTACCGCGGCGTGGGATGGCGAGCTGCCGCAGTTCACCGGCCCCGAGGGCCGTTCGAACGCCATGACCGAGCGCTTCAACGAGTGGGGCGCCGCGCTCGCGCCGCTCGGCCTCGCGGTGCGCGCGATCACGTTGTCGGCGCGCGACGGCTGGTCGCTGAAAGCGGCGGGTTCCGCGGGCCCGCTGTCGATCGAGCTCGGGCGCGACGATCCGGGGGCGCGCCTCGCGCGCTTCGTCGCCGCTCACGGCCGCACGCTGGGCGCGCTCGAGCGCGCCGGTACCGTCGTCACGCACGTCGACCTGCGCTATCGCAACGGCTTTGCGGCGCGCGTTCCCGGATTCCGGGAGAAACCGGCACGCAAGGCCGCATGAGGGGACGGGGACAACCACGCATGGTCAAAGAGAACAAGAACCTGATCGTCGGCCTCGATATCGGCACGTCGAAGATCGTCGCGATCGTGGCCGAAGTCGGTGCCGACGGCGGCCTCAACGTGATTGGCCTCGGCACGCAGCCGTCGCGCGGGTTGAAGCGCGGCGTGGTCGTCAACATCGAGGCGACGATGGCGTCGATCCAGCGCGTGCTCGAGGAAGCCGAGCTGATGGCCGACTGCCGGATCACCGAGGTCTACACCGGCGTCGCCGGCAGCCACATCCGCAGCCTCAACTCGAGCGGCATGGTCGCGATCAAGGAGAAGGAAGTCACGCAGGCGGACATCGACCGCGTCGTCGAGACGGCGAAAGCGATCGCGATTCCCAACGACCAGCAGATCCTGCACATCCTGCCGCAGGAATTCATTATCGACGGGCAGGACGACGTGCGCGAGCCGCTCGGCATGAGCGGTGTCCGGCTCGAGGTCAAGGTGCACATCGTTACCGGTGCGGTGTCGGCAGTCGAGAACATCGTCAAGTGCGTGCGCCGCTGCGGACTCGAGGTCAAGGACGTGATCCTGCAGCCGCTGGCCTCGGCGGCGGCGGTGCTCAACGACGACGAGAAGGACTTGGGCGTCTGCCTGATCGACATCGGCGGCGGGACCACCGACCTCGCCGTGTTCGCGGGCGGCGCGATCCGCCACACGGCGGTGATTCCGATCGCCGGCGACCAGATCACCAACGACATCGCGATGACGTTGCGCACGCCGACGAAGGAAGCGGAGGAACTCAAGCTGCGGCACGGCTGTGCGCTGCGCCAACTCGCCAACGCCAACGACATCGTCGAGGTTCCCGGCGTCGGCGAGCGGGGGCCGCGCAAGCTGTCACGGCAGATGCTGGCCGAGGTGATCGAGCCGCGCGTCGAGGAACTGTACTCGCTGGTGCAGGCGGAATTGCGCCGCTCGGGCTTCGAGGAGCTGCTGTCGTCCGGCATCGTGATCACCGGCGGCAGCGCGCTCCTGGCCGGCATGGTCGAGCTGGGCGAGGAAGTTTTCCATCTGCCGTGCCGGATCGGCGTGCCCGCCTACATGGGCGGGCTGGCCGATGTCGTCAGGAGCCCGCGCTACGCGACGGCGGTCGGGCTGCTGCTCGAAGGCCGCGACCAGTGGCTGCAGGACGAGACGACGCGCGCGCAGACCAAAGGGCTATCCGGCGTCGGCGAGCGGATGAAGCGATGGTTCAAGGCCAACTTTTAGTCATCGGAAAAAAGTGAACCCCTACTTTTTTCCGGACAGTTTTCCCGTGAATCGCGGGCAGAGCCCGACGATTCACAGCGGCAACTTCTGGAAGCAACGTGCGCGGGGATGGCGCCATGGATGAATTGAAGGGTTCGAAATCGAAGTCAGCCGGAAACCGTGACTCATTTGCATACGAGGCCCGTCGGTTTCCGGGAGCGAGTTCAGGGAATACCAAAACAGCAGCAACACAACGATCCGATTCACATCGACAGGAAAGGAAGGGTACCGATATGTTTGAGATCATCGACCAGGCGCCGCAGGACGGAGCGATCATCAAGGTCATCGGCGTGGGCGGTTGCGGCGGCAACGCCGTCGAACACATGATCACGCGCGGCCTCGCCGGCGTGGAGTTCATCTGCGCCAACACCGACGCGCAGGCATTGAAGCGGTCGACGGCGTCGATGCAGCTGCAGCTCGGTTCCGCGCTGACCCGCGGCCTCGGCGCCGGCGCGCGGCCCGAGATCGGCCGCGACGCGGCGATCGAGGATCGCGATCGCGTCGCCGAACTGATCGAGGGCGCCGACATGCTGTTCATCACCGCCGGCATGGGCGGCGGCACCGGTACCGGCGCCGCGCCGGTCATTGCCGAAATCGCGAAGTCCCTCGGCATCCTCACTGTCGCCGTCGTCACCCGGCCGTTCGCGTTCGAGGGCAAGCGGCAGAAAGTCGCTCAAGCAGGGATCGACGAGCTGTCGAAGAAAGTCGACTCGCTGATCATCATCCCCAACGACAAGCTGATGCAGGTGCTGGGCGAGGACGTCTCGGTGCTCGACGCCTACGCTGCGGCCAATGACGTGCTGCACGGCGCGGTGTCGGGCATCGCCGAAGTCATCAACAACCCCGGGCTCGTCAATGTCGACTTCGCCGACGTGAAGACGGTCATGGGTGAGGTCGGGATGGCGATGATGGGGTCGGCCACCGCCGGTGGCGCCGACCGCGCGCGGACCGCGGCGCAGCAGGCGGTCAAGAGCCCGCTGCTCGAGGACGTGAACCTGCTCGGCGCCCGCGGCGTGCTCGTCAACATCACCGCGTCGTCGGGTCTGAAGATGAAGGAGTATCACGAGGTGATGAACACGATCAAGGAATTCACCGCCGAGGATGCAATGGTGATCGTGGGCACGGTGATCGACGACGAAATGGAGGATCGGCTGCGGGTCACGATGATCGCCACCGGACTCGGCGCTGCGCAGGCCCAGGCCCGCCAGCAGAAGCCGAAGCTGGTCGAGATGGAGCCGATCGTGCAGCGCACCGGCACCGACAACATGGGGGTCATGCCGGGCGAGACGATCGATTACGAAAAGCTCGACCAGCCCGCCGTCGTGCGGCGGCGCGCACCGGGCGGTCCGGCCGCCGCGGCGAGCTACGATGCGTCCGACATCCCGGCGTTCCTGCGCAAGCAGGCCGACTAGGAAATGCGTGACCCGGCGCGGCGAGGTGTGCTAAAATTTCGCCGCTAAACCATTGACCGCACGCGTAAATCCTCCCACGACCATGCTGAAGCAGCGCACGCTCAAGACCTCGATCCGCACCACCGGCGTCGGTCTGCATACCGGGGCTCGCGTGGAACTCAGCCTGCGCCCGGCGCCACCCGACACCGGCATCGTGTTTCATCGCAGCGATTTGCCGCAGTCACCGGCGATTCGCGGCATGGCCGGTCACGTCGGCGACACGCGATTGTCATCGACGCTGAAGGATGGCGCCGTGAGCATCTCGACGGTCGAGCACTTGATGTCGGCGCTCGCCGGGCTCGGCATCGACAACCTGTTCGTCGATGTCGCGGGGCCGGAGATCCCGATCATGGACGGCAGCGCCGGACCGTTCGTGTTCCTGCTGCAGTCGGCCGGCATCGTCGAGCAGAAGGCGCCGAAGCGCTACCTGCGCATCGTCGCGCCGGTCGAGATTCGCGATGGCGACAAATGGGCGCGCTTCGAGCCGTTCGACGGCTTCAAGCTCGACTTCACGATCGATTTCCCGCACCCGGTATTCGGCACCGAGAACCGGCACGTGGTGATCGACTTCGCCGAGCACTCGTACGTGAAGGAGGTCGCGCGCGCGCGCACGTTCGGCTTCATGCAGGACGTCGAGGCGATGCGCTCCGCCGGTCTCGGCCTGGGCGGCAGTCTGCAAAACGCGATCGTCCTCGACGAGACGAAGGTGTTGAACAGCGAGGGTCTGCGCTACGAGAATGAGTTCGTCCGCCACAAGGTGCTCGACGCGATCGGCGACCTCTACCTGCTCGGACATGCGCTGATCGGCCAGTACACGGCGTACAAGACCGGCCACGCGCTCAACAACACCGTGTCGCGGGCGCTGCTGGAGCGGCCTGACGCGTTTCGGATCGTCACGTTCGACGCCGAGTCCGACGTCCCTTCCGCTTTCCAGGGCTGGGAATTGAGCGCCGCGTAGCGCGGCGTTCCGCCGCGCTTGCGGGCGCTCGGGGTTAGGGTAGGGGTTAGGGATTAGGCTGCCCAAGCCGACGCGTCGCGGACTCCGCAGCGTCCAAGGCGCGTTTCGCTGAACGCGGGAATCCAGCGCAACGACCGCGTGGGCAGGCTAACCTCTAGCCCCTGGCCCCTAGTCCCTGCCTTCATGGTCCTCGTCCGCCTCCTCCTCTTCCTGTCGCTGACCACGATCGGCATCTCGCTCGCGCTGTATGCGATCAAGCGCGACCGCGTCTACCTCCGGTTCATCGTCAAGGTCGTGAAGTTCACGCTGTTCATCCTGCTTGCCATCCTGCTGATGTTCGCGGCGGAGCGGCTGCTGGTCCCGGTCGTCGGGCCATTCCTGTAGCCGGCGAGCCGCCTATCGTCGGCGCAGCAGCCGTGCCAGCGACGCCTTCAACGGACCGGAAGGAAGGCCGGCCTCGAGCCGGGAAAGTACCCGGGTTGCGTTGCTATCCCATTGATTGGGAAGCTGTTTCTTGGGTGCTACCCCGTCACGCTGCGGTTGCACGCGCACCCGTATCACCGTAAACTCCCACCCCTCGCGCTGCAGGGCCGCGATCAGGTCCGGGCTGCGCTGGCGGACGACGGCGGCGACCGCGCCGCTGGCGGTGGCGAGCTCGAGGGTTTCGGAGACGGCCGCACAGACCGACACCTGTTCAGCGATGGGGCGGGGCAGCGAGCGCCGGATCATCAGCGTCAGCGCCTGTTCGTGCCGGCGCCGCGCGTCCCAGGCGGCAAGGCGGGGGTCGGCGGCCAGCACGCGGAAAAGTGGTTGCAGCGGATTCGGCTTCGACATGGGTCCGGCGACGGTAAGAAGGACAAGCGGAGGGCGACCAATTGAACATCATCCTCGTGACGGGCGCCAGCGCGCGTGCGCGGACGATCACGCTGGACTGGCGGCACTGGCTGGTCGGCAGTTTTTCGCTGCTGACGGTCTTCATCGCCTTCACGCTGCTGTTCAACTTCGTGACGCTGAAATGGGCGGCCGCGGTCCAGCATCCGTGGCTTCAGACGATCGTCCTGGCCGACCAGCGCGAAGAAGCGATGCGTGCGCAGGAAAAGGTCCAGGGGCACCTGAACACAATGGCCGTGCGCCTCGGCGAGTTGCAGGCGCAAGTGTTGCGCCTGGACGGTCTCGGCGAGCGCCTGGCGCGGATCGCCGGCCTGAAGCCGCAGGAATTGCCGTCGCTGACACCCGGTACGACGCCCGGGCGCGGCGGCGCCGAATCGTCGCTGCCGGCGCGCAACCTGTCGATAAACGAGTTCTCCGATCTCGTCGACAAGCTCGGGAAGCAGGTCGCAAATCGCTCGGACCAACTCGGCGTACTCGAGGCCTTGCTGGTGCAGAACTCCGCCAACCGTCAATTCCTGCCGTCGATGGCGCCAGTGGTCGACGGCTGGTACTCGTCGAACTTCGGTTACCGGATCG
>Ga0070668_100003129_pt1 | contig 12228 bp, 9 predicted proteins | sample KBSS43metaG_FD_64661 | JGI IMG/M metagenome (GOLD analysis project Ga0070668, IMG submission 64661) | Switchgrass rhizosphere microbial communities from Kellogg Biological Station, Michigan, USA - KBS S4-3 metaG | ecosystem: Host-associated > Plants > Roots > Rhizosphere > Soil ... | reverse complement strand
GTATGAACGCTCGACGTGTTTCTGGCAGCGCATCGCGTACCTGTACTCACGCTTCGACGCGCTGGTCAACGAGGTCAGGGACGCCGGTCAGGCCAGCCACAACGAGATGGACTCCGAGATGGGTGCGGCGTATCTGGCTCTGCACACGCTGCGTTGCCGCTCGCGCGCCACGCAACTCCGGCTGGCCGACGGCGCCAAGCTGGGTGCGGACACGTCGATCGACAAGGTCTTGCTGGCCAGCGCCGAGCAGCAGCTCTACGACACCGCACGCGACCTGCTGCCGGGCGCAATCGAACTCGACGATTCCGCGTGGCGCACCGAGTTCCTGTACTCACGCGCATCCACCATCTACGGCGGCACCGCCGAAGTGCAGCGCAACATCATCGCCCGCCGCTTGCTCGAACTCGGGAAGGAGTGACGATGGCCGTGCAATCAGAGCAGGCGATGGATGCCGAGTCACTCGCGATGCTCGAAGACACCCTGCGCAAGACCATGCAGTCGACCTCCGGCGCCGAACTCGACGCAGCGCTGGCCGAACTGGGCTGGGCCGACATGCTGACCGACATGTCCGAGCTGGCGATACCGCTGGTGTTCCGCCTCTTGGGCGAAACGGGTTCGCACGCTTCGGTAGTCAACGACGTCGTGCTTCTGACCGCCGGCCGAGAGGAGGGCTCGACCCCTGCGCTGCCATACGCCGGCGGAGGCTGGGTGGTGTGGGACTACGCACGACAGGACGAGAGCTCGACCCTCGGCGGGCTGCCGCTGTGCCGCGTCGAGGAGGGCGGGCACTTGCGACTGCCCGACGCCCGCCGCGCAGTGGCCTGGTGGCTGGTCGGCTCGGCCAAGGCGATGCTGAGCCTGGCCCGTCAACACGCACTGGACCGGGTCCAGTTCGGCAAGCCGATAGCGTCGTTCCAGGCGGTCCGGCACCGGCTGGCCGAGACCCTGGTGGCCATCGAAGGCGCCGAGGCAACGCTGACCCTGCGCGGGGATGACAACCCCGATCTGACCGCGCTACTAGCCAAGGCAGCCGCAGGCAAGGCCGCGCTGACCGCGGCCAAACACTGTCAGCAGGTGCTGGGCGGCATCGGCTTCACCGCCGAGCACGACCTACACCACCACGTGGAACGGGCCCTGGTGCTCGACGGATTGCTCGGCAGTTCAAGGGAACTCACTCGAAGGGCCGGCGCGGGGTTGCGGGCCCGCGGCTCGGTACCGCGCCTGGCCCAGCTGTAGGGAACTCGGCGGGTGCGGACTTAGTATCGGACGCGTGCCACCCGACGCGTCGAAGACCAAGGCCAAGCTGCTCGACAGCGCAGCCCGGGCATTCGCCAGTGACGGGGTGTTCAACGCGTCGCTGATCGGCGCTGGGCGCTGGAAACCACGCCGAAATCGCCATGTGGGGGAGGTGGGCGTCGAACGTAAGCTCGATTAGGTTCCTGAGACGCGGGCTTTCCAGGTAAGACTGTTATAAAGCCACGAATGAGAATATTATTCTCGCCATGAGAAAGTTACAATCTCAGACACGGCGGCCGCGAGGGGGTCTAGGAGCGCAATGCCCAGGCATTCTCCGGTACAGTTCATTCATGTTCTTCCAGCACGGCCCGCATCCGAGGAGCCGGTGACCAGCGCGAGCGAAGAGCCCGCCTGGAAGCAGCGCGCGGTTGAACGCTCGATCAAGACCGCGAAACTTCGCGCTGCTCAGCGCGTGCAACGGTTCCTCGACGCCGCCCAGGCCATCATCATCGAAAAGGGCACTACCGACTTCACGGTCCAAGAAGTGGTCGACCGTTCGCGGCAGTCGCTGCGCAGCTTCTACCTGCAGTTCGACGGTAAGCACGAGCTGTTGTTGGCGTTGTTCGAGGACGCGCTCAGCCGGTCCGCCGATCAGATCCGCGCCGCGACGGCCAGTCAGTCCGATCCGCTGGAGCGGGTGAAGGTCGCCATTTCGCTGCTCTTCGAGTCGTCGCGCCCAGATCCCACCGCGAAGCGGCCGCTCTTCACGGATTTCGCGCCGCGCCTGCTGGTCTCGCATCCGTCCGAGGTCAAGATCGCGCACGCGCCGCTGGTCGCTCTGCTCACCGAGCTCATGGAGCAGGCCTCCGAGGCCGGCGTGTTGCGCCCGGGAATCAACCCAAAGCGCATGGCGGCCATGACGATGCAGACAGTGATGTTCGTCGCACAGTCCAGTGGTTCCGACGATGCCTCCATCAAGCCGATTTCGGCCGACGAGGTGTGGGAGTTCTGTGCCCACGGATTCGCCGCCGACTAACCTGAGAACTTCATTCTCAGAACGGTAGAACTTCGCTTACACTGAGCGCGTGTCCGAGCTCTGGTCCGACCTGCTCGCGTGCTTGGACATCAGCGACTCGCGGTCGGGAAACCATTTCACTGGCCGAAATCAACGGCTTCAGTACCACCGAGTGTTCGGCGGCCAGCTGCTCGCCCAGTTCATTCAGGCGGCCACCGCGGTGCGTCCGGAGAAGACGGTCAAGTCGCTTCACACGCTGTTTCCCCGCGAAGGCCGCGCCGACGAGCCCGTCGAGTACGACGTGACGTTGCACCACGAGGGCCGCTCCTTCGCCACGCTGTCGATCACCGCCACGCAGAGCAAGGGCCCCATCGGCACGGCGTCGGTGTCGATGCACGTCGCCGAGGACGGACCGGCGCTGCAGAGCATCGCGCCGGCCGGCGTCCCACTCGGACCCGACGACGTCGTCGGCCTCGACCTCATCCCGTGGGAGACCCGGTCGACCGTCGACCTGAACGCGACCACCACCGGGCCGCCCGAGTGCGAGGTGTGGATGAAGACCCCGGCGGTCGATCCGGAACTCGCGCCCGCGCTGGCCGCGTATGCCACCGATCTCACGCTCATCGGCACCGCGGTGCGGCCCATGGAGGGACTCAGCCAGACCGGCAACGGTACCCAGTTCACCTCGGCGGTCACTGGCCACACCATCTGGTTCCATCGGCCGTTCACCACCGACCAGTGGCTGCTGCTGCGCCAGCACAGCCCGATACTGGCTCACGGCCGCTCATTCGGCCGGGGCGACCTGCTCACCGCGGACGGCACCCTGGTCGCGTCGTATGCGCAGGAGGCATTGCTCCGAGTCGCGAACTGACCTGAAGCGTCGGGGAATCCGCTCCTAAGCGGACAGTACAAACGCCACGGTCTCCCTGCTCTCGTTGACACAATGGCACCTGAGTGTAAGAGTGCTGTGCAAGTGCACAGCAGCAAAGCGAAGCGAGGAGCAAAGTGGGTCGCGTAGAAGGCAAGGTCGCATTCGTCAGCGGAGCGGCGCGTGGTCAAGGTCGCGCACACGCGGTGCGCCTCGCCCAGGAGGGCGCCGACATCATCGCGGTCGACATCTGCAAGCAGATCGACAGCGTCCAGATCCCTCTGTCGACGCCTGAGGACCTGGCCGAGACCGCTGACCTGGTCAAGAATCTCGACCGCCGCATCTACACCGCCGAGGTCGACGTCCGCGACTACGACGCGCTCAAGGCCGCCGTCGACGCGGGCGTGGAGCAGTTCGGCAAACTCGACATCATCGTGGCCAACGCCGGCATCGGAAACGGTGGCCAGACGCTGGACAAGACCAGCGAGGGTGACTGGACCGACATGATCGACACCAACCTCGGCGGGGTCTGGAAGACCGTCAAGGCGGGCGTCCCCCACATCCTCGCGGGCGGCAACGGCGGATCGATCATCCTGACCAGCTCCGTCGGCGGGTTGAAGGCCTATCCGCACACCGGCCACTACGTCGCTGCCAAGCACGGCGTCATCGGGTTGATGCGCACGTTCGCCGTTGAGCTTGGCGCGCAGAACATCCGGGTCAATTCGGTGTGTCCCACGAACGTGAACACCCCGCTGTTCATGAACGAGCCAACGATGAAGTTGTTCCGCCCCGATCTGGAGAATCCGGGTCCCGACGACATGAAGATCGTCGGCCAGCTGATGCATACCCTGCCGATCGGCTGGGTCGAGCCCGAGGACGTTGCGAACGCGGTGCTATTCCTGGCCTCCGACGAAGCCCGTTACATCACAGGGGTCGCGCTTCCGGTCGACGGTGGCAGCTGCCTTAAGTAATCGCTGGTCCTGGCTCCGCGGCGCGCGTAGAACTATAGGTAGTGCCTGCGATCGGGAGCCCACGATGACCATCACAACCACAGCACGCACGCCGGCCGCCGAACACGTCGCCGTCCGTTGCGTCGACTCGGACGTCCACCCCGTCCCACGAAGTGGCGAGTTGGGCCAGTACATCCCCGAGCCGTGGCGCAGCAAGTACTTCGGCACCCATCCGTACGGGGACCTGATCTACTACGACGCCCCCGACTACGCCCACTCCTACGCCATGCGCGCCGACACCTTTCCCGCCGACGGCCAGTTCCCCGGCAGCGACCCTGACCTGGCCTTCAGGCAGCTGATCATGGAGGCCGGGTCCGACATCGCGATCCTCGAACCTGGCGCCTACCCCGCACGCCTCGCCGAGGCGGACCATGCGATGAGCCAGGCGCTCAACGAATGGCAGGCCAACCACTGGCTCGACAGTCACAACAACTGGCACCAACGCTGGCGCGGGTCCATCTGCGTGTCCATCGAGGCGCCAGAAGCGGCCGCCACGGAGATCGAGAAGTGGGCCGGACACCCCTACATGGCGCAGATTCTCATCAAGGCGGAGCGACGGCCGTCGTGGGGCGACCCCATGTACGACCCGGTCTGGGCGGCCGCCACGAAACACGACATCACCGTCAGCTGCCACCTCTCGCGCAGCCACTTCGAGGAACTGCCCATCCCGCCGGTCGGGTTGCCCAGCTACAACCACGACTTCATGACCACCTACTCGCTCCTTGCCGCCAACCAGGTGATGAGCCTGATCTTCGACGGGGTCTTCGACCGCTTCCCCACGCTGCGGATCGTCTTCGTCGAGCACGCGTTCACCTGGATCCTGCCGCTGATGTGGCGCATGGACGCCATCTACGCCAAGCGCAAGTCGTGGATGGACATCAAGCGCAAGCCAAGCGAGTACGTCAAGGACCACATCAAGTTCACCACCCAGCCGCTGGACTACCCGGAGGACAAGACCGAGCTGATGCGGGCGTTCGAGTGGATGGACTGCGAGAAGATCCTGCTGTTCTCGTCGGACTACCCGCACTGGACGTTCGACGATCCCCGCTGGCTGGTCAAGCACCTGCCCGAGCACGCCCGCGAGGCCATCATGTTCCGCAACGGCATCGCGACCTACAAGCTCCCCGATACCGTCCCCGCGCTCGAAGGTCAGGTCAGAGTCTTCTAACGGGCGGCCTTGCGCCGGCCGCCCAGCGCGGGCTCGGTGCCGATCACGCCGTCCGCCTCCAGTGCGGCGAGCTCGTCGTCGGTGACGCCAAGCGCGCCAAGCACTTCGCGGTTGTGCTCGCCGAGCAGTGGCGCGGGCTGCTGGTGAAAGGTCGACGGCCCACTGGCCAACCGGATGGGCAGCGTGCTGTGCGGCGCCGCGACGTTCACGGGGTGACCGACGTACTCGAAGAAGCGCCGCTCGCGCAACGGGGCCAGCTCGGTCTGTCGGTGCGGCTGCATCACCTTGGCCACGGGAACACCTGCGGGCCAGAGCAATTCGACGATCTCGTCACCGGTGCGCTGGGCGCACCACTGCGTGAGCCGCTCGTCGATCAGATCATGCGCAGCCCGTCGCCCGTCGACGTGTGCGAGCCGATCGTCGCGTGCCCAGTGGGGCCCGCCGATGGCGTCGCGCAGCGCGGCCCACTGCGCGTCGGTCGTCACCGCGATCGCCACCCAGCAGTCGGACCTGCCGAACTCGTCGACACCCGCGCACTGGTAGACGTTCTGCGGTGCGGCAGTCGGACCGCGGTTTCCGTTGCGCTGCAGCAGAGCTCCGTTGGCGGAGTACTCGATCACCTGTTCCGCGGCGATGTTGAGTGCCGCGTCGACCATGGCCGCCTCGACGAACACGCCCTGACCGGTCTTCCGCCGGTGCTCGAGGGCGAGGAGCAGCGCGTTGAGCGCGTGGACGCCGGCGTTGGGGTCACCGACGGAGTACGGCTCGGATGGGCTGCGGTCGGGATAACCGGTCAGCCAACTCAATCCGGACGCGTCCTCGATGATGTAGGCGAACGCGGGATTGTCCCTCCATGGCCCGTCGAGGCCGAAGCCCGGCATGCGCACCATGACGATGTCGTCGCGCAGCGTCCGCACGGTGTCGAAGTCCAACCCCAATTGGTCGATGACCCGCGGCGTGAAGTTCTCGACGACGACGTCGCACGTGGAGATCAGCTGGCGCAGGAGTTCGCGGCCGCGTTCGGTATGGAAGTCCAGCGTCACGCTCTTCTTGTTGGTGTTGAGCGCCGAGAAGATCGGTGAGCGCTCCCACCACAGCTCCTCGGTGGCGGGGATGCCCGCGATGAGCCGGGTGCCGTCCGGGCGCGGCGTTGACTCCAGGTGGATCAGTTCGGCGCCGAGCATCGCCAGCACGTGGGTGCAGGACGGTCCCGCCCAGAAAGTCGTCATGTCGAGCACGCGAAGCCCGCTGAACGGCAACCGGTCTCGGCCAGCCGGGGCGACGGGCGGCGGCTTGGGCGAGCCGGGGCGCACGTCCGCCGTGAGCTCGCCGAGTCGAGGAGCGGGTGCTGGGGCGCGCAGCGTGGCGCCGCTCAACCGGTAGGGGTGGTTGGGTTGGGCGAAACCGTCGCGCGGGTTGCGCACGAACGCCTTCCGCTCGACGAAGTGATCCATGGCCGTCACGTTCTCGCCGTTGCCCACTGGGGAGTTCGGGATCCGGAACGCCGACGCGAGCTCGCGGACGTCGTCGACCTTCTGGTCGCGCAGCCACTCGTACAGCTCCTCGGCATGCAGATTCGCCTGCTCGGTGATGGTCAACGTGGTGTGCTCGTCGATCCACTCGTCGTGACCCGACATCGCGCAGAGGTCGTGCCACTGCTGGGCCGTGCCGCAGCCGAGCGCCACCAGCCCGTCCTCCGCCTGAGCCACGCCCGGCACCGTGGGCTTGCGTTCGGTGCGCCACGGGCGGCCCAGCGTCTCGAAGTACGTCACCGGATAGTAAGTGAGACAGAGAATTTGGCATTCCAGCATCGACAGGTCGATGAGTTCCCCGTGCCCGTCGCGGAGCGCCCTGGCGCGGAACGCCAACGTCATGGCGGACGCGTACGCACCGGACACCCAGTCCCCCACCTGGCCGCCGACGTGCACCGGCGCACGATCCTGCGTGCCGCGCCCGATGCCGATGGCACCGCCGGACCACGCTTGAAGCGTGAACTCGGTCGCGGGCCGGTCGTGCCAGGAACCCTCGAGGCCGAACGGCGTGATGGCGGTGACGATCAGGTGCGGGTATCGACGATGAAGCTCGTCAGGAGCCAACGTGGCCAGGTCGGCGACAGCCGAGCCACGTGACCAGACGACCGCGTCGGCCGACGCCAACAGCCGCTCGAGCGACTCGACGTGCGCCGCCACGTTGGGGTCGACGACGACGCTGCGCTTCGAGCACGCCAGGAAGGTGAACAGCGCTCCATCGGAGTCCGGTTCGATCGGCGCGCCGGACGCCGACCAGCGGCGCAGCGGATCACCCTCCGGTGCTTCGACTTTCACGACGTCCGCGCCGCCGTCGGCAAGGAGCTTCGTGGCGTATGCCCCGGCGATCCCACTCGATAGATCGACGACGACGTATCCGTCGAGCGGATGCTCGTTCACCAGCTAGTCCTTCTTTGCCCGGTTCTTCTTGCTGAGCCTGAAGTCGGGAGGAAACTTGTCGTCGTTGTCGTTCACCGCAGCCGCCAGGCCGCTGTCGATCGCCTCGTACATGTCGAGGTCGGCGTCACCGTCGTTGGTGACCCCGCTGCCCATCGACTCGAAGAACGCCGACAGCAGGCTGCCCATGTACTCGCCCTGGTGCTGCTTGTACACCTCGAAGAAGAGCTTCTGCATGAAGACGGTGTCGACGGGCCGGTTGCGCGCACATGCCAAGGCGTACTTGTGGGTTTCGGCTTCGAGCTCGTCGCGTGACACCACCTTGTTGAGGAAGTTGCACTTCTCCATGTCCTCGGCGGTGAACGGCCGTCCGGTGAAGACCATCTCCTGAAACTTGCGCAACCCCATCATCTGCACCCAGGTCCACATGCGCGGGCCCCAGCCGTAGTAACGGAACGACGGGTGGCCGAACAGCGCGTCGTCGGACGAGATCACCAGGTCGGCGTCGGCGCACTGATAGAAGTGCCAGCCGTAGCAGTAGCCCTTGGCCTCGACGATGCTGATCTTCTTGAGTTCCTGTAGCGGCCGGTTGCCCGCCTGCGCGTTGGCGTACCACCCGCTGATCGTCGCGCCGTTGCGGAACGACCCCTTCGGCGGATACTCGACGCCCATGCCCTCGACCCTGAGCTCCCGCAGCCGAAGTTCCGGATCGTCGTTGCCCTCCATGAACTCTGGAAGGTCGGCCCCGCTGCCGAGGTTGTCGCCGACGCCGCGGATCACGACCACCTTGACGTCGTTGTCGACGCTGGATGCGCGAATCAGGTCCGCGTAGCGCAACCGTGCATCCGATGTCGGCGCGTTGAGGAAGTCGGGCCGATCGAACGTGATCGTGGCGATCTTTGTCTTCGGGTCCTTCTCGTAGCGGATGATCTCCTCAGCCGACGGCCGCTTCTTCTTCTTCGACATTCGTACGCTCTCAGCTGGTTCCGACGGCAGCACTGTTGAACGCAGGACTCGAGGTCAGAACCTCGGGTCCGTCGTCGGTGATCAGTACGGCGTCGCGGCTGAACACCGCACCGACGCCTGGCTCCCACACGTACGCCGTGACGGCCAGCACCGTGCCCGGGTCGAGTACCTCGCCCGCGGACGTCTGCGGCAGGTCCGGCGAGATCACCGGTGGATCGAAGCCAAGGCCGAGCCCGTGCGCCACCGGCATCGGGGGCAGGGACTCGCCCGCGGCTTCGTACGCGGCAAGGAGATCACTCGCCGGCGCGCCCGGCCGGCACGCGTCAACCAGCCGCTCCCACAGGTCATTCGAGCGTCGGTACAGCGCGTCGGCGCCGGCGACCTCACCCACGGGCCAGGTGCGGGCGACCTCGCCCACGTATCCGTCAGCCAGGGCACCGGCGGCGAAGGCCACCAGATCGCCGTCCTGAACGCGGACGTCGCGCCGGCCGACCCGCCACGAATGCTCGCGCGAGGTGACCCACGCTCCGTCCTGAGTGGCCGACGTGCTGAAGCCGCCCGCCGTCATCGCTTCCATGAGCACGCCGTTCAACGCCTGCTCGGTGGTGCCGACCGCCAGTTCGGACACGGCCGCGGCGAGCCCACGCTCGGCGACCGCGAGTGCGCCGCGAAGCACGCGGAGTTCATCGGGGGTCTTGGTGCGCCGCGCTGCCTTCATGGCACCCTCGCCGTCGACGAGTTCGGCGTTGGGGAAAGCCATCGGTAGCAGCTGGGCGAACGAAGGTGACATGGCGTCGGTTCCGACGCGTCGAGCCGTCGACGCGCCGTCGATGTGCTTGAGTACCTCGATGTTGGTCATGGGATTCCAGGCCAGGCCGTAGAGGTGGTCGTGGCCGATCTCCTCGGGGATGCCCTCGTCCCAGCTACTGTTGAGGTGAATCTCTCCGGTGGCCCGGACCAGCACGCAGATCGGCGCGAACGGACGCGTGCCCGCCACCCACAGCTGCGGTGCCCCGGTGACGTACCGGACGTTGGCCTGGCGGCCGAGCACGAGCACGTCGAGGTCATTGGCCTCCATCTGCGCGAGCGCTCGTTCACGCCTTCCGGTGCGCAGGGCCAGGTCGTCGGGCAGAATCTGTTCAGCCATTACGACGCTCCATACGGTGTGTAGGGGTAATCGGTGATGGACTGATGACCGTCCTCGGTGATGATCACGATCTCCTCGCTGCGATAACCGCCGGTGCCGTCCTCCCAGACCACGGGCTCGAGCACGAGCAACATGCCCGCCGGGAAGACGAAGTTGTCGTCGAACTCCTCGCCCAAATCCGTTCCAATCATGGGCATTTCAGCCGCATTGGTGCCGATGCCGTGACCGAGATAGAAGTGCGGCAGCCAGGGCTTCTTGCCACCGTTCGCGGCGATGGCCGCGCGGGCGAGGTCACCACAGGTGGCGCCCGCCTTCGTCACCGCCAGCACCGCGTCGAGGATCTCGCGCCACTTGGCGAACTGCGCCTGCTGCTGGGGCGACGGTTCCTCGCCGACCACCCAGGTCCGCCCGAAGTCCGAGCAGTACCCCTCGTACGTGATGCTCACGTCGGTCCACAGCACGTCGCCCTTGGCGAGTTCCTTCTCCGTGGGCAACAGCGGTAGCGCCAGGTCGCCGGTGGTGGTCCACACCGCCCCGCTGTTCCGCGTGGTGGGCATCACCTGCCAGATGGCCTCGATCATGTTCGTCGTGGCACCGAGTTCGAACGCGCGGCGTACGAACGCGGCCGAGAGGTCGATCTGCCGCACACCTGGCGCGAGGGACTTCTGCACCTCGACCACGGCCTGCTCGGTGATGCGACAGGCCTTGCGAACGCTGGAGATCTGGTCGATCGTCTTGACCAGCTTGGCCGGCCCCACCACCAATGCCGCGTCCGACGGTGGCCCCGCGGGGAACAGCCGGGCCCCCGCCCGCCGCATCGCACCGGTCAGTTCATCGACGGCCACCGTTGCACCGCTGGGTACGAGCCCGGTGAGTATCTTCGCGAAATGCTCTACGCCTTCGTCGAATTCGAGATAGAGCGGGCCGTGGACGTGGTCGTCGGGGAGCTCAGAATCGAATGCGCTGCCTTCGCGGAACGGCATGTACAGGTGCGGGTGCTCGTCGTCGGCAAGCACGATCGCCACCGGGCGTTCGACGTGTGACAGGCCCGCGTCGAGCAGCGGCCAACTGGCCCCCGTCGCGTAGACGACGTTGCCGTTGCCGAGCAGGACGAGTGCGTCGACGCCCTTGTCCTTCATGGAGGCTCGCAGCCGGGCTCCGCATTCGCGGTACATCCTGGTCCGGTCCGGGAGGTCGGGGATGTCGAGCAGCGACGTAGCCCGGGCCGAACCCGGAGAGAGGACCGTCACGAGATGCCCAGGAACTTCTTGACGTTGGTGCTGACGATCTTGACGGCGTCCTCGGGACCGACGGCCTCGACCACGGACGCAAGCGACTTCTCGGAGTAGCCGAAGGTGCTCTCGTTGTGCGGGTAGTCCGATGACCACATCACCCTGTCGACGCCGATCTGGTCGATGAGCCGAAGGCCCAACGGATCCACCATGAACGACGCACTCATGTGGTTGTCCCAGTAGTAGCGGACGTCGTGCTCCAACTGGTGGTTGAACATGTGCCGGTAGGACGCAAACAGGTGTTCGGCGTCCTGCAGCGCCGTTGGCACCCAGGCGATTCCGCCCTCGAACCAGCCGATCCGCAGGCTCGGGTGCCGGTCGAGGATGCCGGAGAAGACGTACTTGGCGAACTGTTCGCGGAACGAGTCGACGTTGATCATCATGCCGACGACGACGCTGTTGTTCTCGCACGGCGTCTTCGGGGGCGTCTCGCCGATGTGGTGGGTGACGGGCAGTCCGGCGTCCTCGATCTCGTCCCACACCGCGTCCATCGATGCGCTGCCGTAGTCGTAGACGTTGCCCTCGTCGTCCTTGCCGGGGTTCAGCGGCAGCAGGAACGTCTTGAGCCCAAGCGACTTCAGCTCCTGCAGCGTGCTGCGGGTGCCCTTGGCGTCCCACCAGTTGATCAGTCCGACGCCATAGAACTGTCCGTTGCTGCGCTCCTGCAGATCGGCCATGTACTCGTTGTAGATGCGGAACACCCGCTCGCGCAGGGCCTTGTCCGGGTAGTGGAAGAGGGCCAGGACCGCGTTGGGGAACGCGAGCTCCCGCTGGACGCCGTCCTCGGCGAGCTCACGAATGCGGGCCCCGATGTTGTTCGTGGCGGCTCCGGCGAGATCGTCGTACTGCATGAGTACGCGGCCGAAGTCACCTGCCACGAAGGACCGGCCGTTCACCCCGACCATGTAGGCGCCGTCCTCGTACCAGATTCGGGGCGCCTGGCCCTTGAGGTCGTCGGGGAAGCGTTCGAAGAAGATGTCGTCGGCGACGGAGATGTGGTTGTCGGCCGAGAACACCTCGGTACCGGCGGGAAGCCCGACGACGGTGCCTTGGGCGTGCCCTTGGCGGTCCTTGGGCGCGCCCCACCCTTCGGGGGGATAAAC
>Ga0070668_100003127_pt1 | contig 12231 bp, 10 predicted proteins | sample KBSS43metaG_FD_64661 | JGI IMG/M metagenome (GOLD analysis project Ga0070668, IMG submission 64661) | Switchgrass rhizosphere microbial communities from Kellogg Biological Station, Michigan, USA - KBS S4-3 metaG | ecosystem: Host-associated > Plants > Roots > Rhizosphere > Soil ... | reverse complement strand
AAGCAGGCATGAGTGATACCACTCGCACCAGATTGTCTGGCCGCCCTTGCGGCTGTTGCGCGTGAGGCCGGTGGTGCGCGGCTCCTCGCCGCTCATGAGACGCGTCAAGAGCTCGGCGACGGCGCCCCGGTCCTCGTCGTGCAGCAGCGGGTTGCCATCGAGCGGCATGCCGAGCACTTCGTCCGCGCGCCAGCCGAACAGCTCTTCGGCCTGCGGCGACCAGCGCACGAGCCGGTAATCGCGGTCCCACTCGAGGACGGCCAGCGGCGTGTTGTTGATGTGCGAGGACAGCATCCAGTTCGCGCGGCGCAGCGCATCCTCGTTCTTCTTCTGGTCGTGGACGTCGGTGTGCACCGCGTAGATGCCGATCACGCGACCTTCGGCGTCGCGGTTCGGCGCGTAGTGCACGGATTCCCACCGCTGGTCGCCGACCGGCTGCGTCAGCAACTGCTCGACGGACACGGTCTCGCCCTGCAGGACGCGCTCGAGCAGCGGGCGCATCTGGGCGAAGCGCTCGTCGCCGACGACGTCTGCCACCGCGCGCCCGTTGAGCTCGTCGCGCTTCAGCCCAAGCCACTCTTCGTTGTGACGATTGAGAAAGCGGTAGCGGTAGTCGCGATCGATGTACGCGACCCGTGCCGGCACGTTGTCCATGATGAGGCGAAGCTCGGATTCCGACGCCCGCAGCGCTTCCTGCGCCTGCTTCAGCTCGCTGATCTCGTGCAGCACCACGTAGACGCCCTGTATCGCGCCGTCGACGCGATGGTCCGGGACCATGCGGCCGCGAATCCAGCGCGAGCGACCCGACGCGTCGACGAGCGCCCGCTCGAAGCTCACGGTCTCGCCGGCGAACGCGCGATCCTGGTACGGCGTCTCGGACGCCGTGTCCTCGAGACCTACCACCTCAGCCGTCGTCTTGCCGATGACCGCGGCACGGTCGAGGCCGTTCAACTGCAGGAACGCGTCGTTGACGAACGCGTAGCGCCGTTCGGTGTCGAGGTAGACGACGGGGTCCGGGATGTTGTCGGTGAAAAGACGAAGCTGCTCCTCGCGCGCGGCCAGCGCCTGCTCGGTGCGCTTCAGGTCGTGGATGTCGTATTCGGTGCAGTAGATCCCGCGGAGCTTGCCGTCCGCATCGAAGTCGGGCGCGACGCGACCGTGGACCCAGCGCTGCTCGCCGCTCGCCTGCGCGTCCACGCGCTCGTACTCGACGTGCTCGCCGCCGTGCGCGCGCTCGAGCACCGGCCGGAGGAACGAGGCGACCGCGGGCGCCAGCACCTCGAACGGCGTGCGCCCGTAGATCTGCTCCTGCGGCAGGTCCACCCAGTTCGCGAACGCCTGGTTGACGAACGTGTACGTCGAGGCGCGGTCGAGATAGGCGATCGGGCCCGGGATGTTGTCGGCGAAAAGCCGCAGCTGCACTTCCTGCTCGGTGAGCGCATCGCGGATCCGGACGTCGTCGTCGATGTCCGTCATCACCGCGAAGATGCCGTCGACGCGGCCGCCGACCGCGCGGTCCGGGAACAGCGTCATCCGCACCCAGCGCAGCTCGCCCGTGTGCTTGCGTTCCCTGCGTTCGAACGAGACCTTCGCGCCGCCGAACGCCCGGTCGATGTACTCGTCCATGTCGGCGAATGTGCCGCCGGCGATCAGCTCCTGCATCCGCCGGCCGAGAAGATCGTCCGGCGCGACGCCGATCCAGTCGCCGAACGGCTTGTTCGCGAACCGGAGCTTGAGGTTGCGATCGAAATGGATGATCGGCGAGCCGACGCTGTCGGTCACGAGGCGCAGCCGGTGCTCGCGTCCGCCGGCTTCGAGCTCGAGGCGCTTGAGCTGATCGACGTTGGCGTAGCAGATGAGGAAGCCGCGCACCTCGCCGTCGGTGTCTCGATCGGGGTAGTAGTCGACGTGTATCCAGATCGCCGGCCGGCTGGGGACGTGGAGTTGACGCTCGAACCCCGTGCGCTCGCCGGCGAGGGCCGCCTCGACATAGGCCTCGTACAGCGGAAACACCTCCCGTCCCATCACGTCGCCGATCTGCTGCCCGATGACGTCGATGTAGGCCTTCCCCGTCCATTCCAGGAACGCCTTGTTGACGAACCGATAGCGCCGGTCGCAATCGACGTAGGCGAGCGGCAGTCCCAGCGCATTCAGCTTGCGCTGGGACAGCGACGCCAAGTTGGCGGAGCTGGTGGCGCCCCCGACCTTGCGCTCGATGGTGGCGAGACCGAATCGGGTCAACGATTGGGTCAGGGCCATGGGAAACTGGGGTTCATTGGGGGCAGGCGGCGGGGATTTCGGACTTGTTCGCAAGGTGATAAGCAAAGTCCAGGCCCGGGCCGGTTGCCGGGGCGCCTCCTGCCGTTGCATGAGGCGTGCCCGTCCCGCCGAAAGCTGCGCAAACGGGCGCGTTGCTGAGGTTCGTCAGAAAGGAACCCGCTCTGTCACTCGAAGGGAGTGCGACGCCATCGGCTACACTTCAAGCTTGTGCACGACAAACCAGCACACCACAACCACGCGAGGTGCGCCATGGGTAACATTCCTTTTCGATCGATAGCGCGCGGACTTCGGCACATTGGCGCCGCGCTCACGCTTATCTCGGCGTTGCCCGCTTGGGGCGGCGAGGTCATCCTGTACCAGATGGAAAACTTCAGGGGCCCGTCGTATCTGGTCGACAAGACGACGACGGATGTCTCCGCCGGCGGGTTCAAGGACCGCGCGTCGTCGGCAATCGTACGGTCCGGATCGTGGCAACTCTGTACGGATGCTTACTTCCGCGGCCGTTGCGAAATGCTTCCGCCGGGCGAATATCCGACGCTGCGCAGCATGCGGCTCGATAATCAGATCTTGTCGGCGCGCGAGCCCGCATGGGAAGGAGCGGCGGCGCCCGTACCCGGCGGGCCGCCACCAAGACCCGGACCCGGAGGAGCGGGACCGGGACCCGCGCCGGGCTCACCGGGGCCGCAAGGTCAGGTCGAACTCTACGAGTTCGACGGATTCAAGGGCCGCGCGTTTGCCGTCAACGGCGCCATCGACCACTTCCCGAACGACTTCAACGATCGTGCGAGCTCGATGGTCATCCACAACGGCCAGTGGGAAGCCTGCGAGAACATCCGCTACGGCGGAAGATGCCAGGTCTTCGGCCCTGGCGGCTATGCGAGCCTCGGCGGGATGGGGAGTCGCATCAGCAGCATTCGCCCGGTTGCAGGTCCCGCGCCGGTTGCACCCACGCGGCCGGGCGGCGATTGGGGCCGCGGCGCCCGCGCGCTGCTCTACGAGAACGCGAACTTCGCCGGCCGCGCGTTCATCCTCGACAACGAGGTCGCGAGCAATTTCGCGAGCAGTGGCTTCAACGATCGCGCGTCGTCGCTGCGGGTAGAAGCCGGGTACTGGGTGTTCTGCAGCGATTCCAACTTCCAGGGTGACTGCCTGACCTTCGGGCCGGGCGATTATCCGAGCTTGCCCCCCTCCCTCAACAATCGCATCTCCTCGGGCCGCCGCATTCGCGAACAGTACCCGTACAACCAGAACCCGAACTGGCAGCGGTAGAGGGCGGGAAAACGGATGGCGATCGTCGACGACATCGCGGGGTTGCGTCGCATCCTGCTGCAGTCCCGGGTGATCGCCGTGGTCGGCTTGTCCCCGAGCTGGTACCGGCCGAGCTTCTTCGCTGCCAAGTACATGCGAGAGCACGGTTACCGCGCGATTCCCGTCAATCCGAACGCGAGCGAGATCCTTGGCGAGACGTGCTACCCCACCGTCGGCGCGATTCCCGAGCCGGTCGACATCGTCGACTGCTTTCGCCAGCCGGACGAGATGCCGGACCTCGCGCGCGCGGCGGTGGCCAAGGGCGCGAAGGTGTTCTGGATGCAATTGGGGCTTCGCAACGACGAAGCCGCGCAGATCGCCAGCGCCGCGGGTCTCGACGTCGTGCAGAATCGATGCGTCAAGATCGAGCACGCGCGACTGATGGGCGGCCTGCACTGGGCCGGCGTGAACACGGGCGTGATCTCGGCGCAGCGGGCAAGATGAGCGCCGCCGGGCCGCCCCAAGGCGCTCGCCCCCGGGGGAGGGCGCGCACAGCGCCGCTTCGGGGGGATTAATGACTGATCGCAAGTTCGGCTTCGACACGCTGTGCCTGCACGCGGGCCAGATTCCCGACGCGGCGACGGGCGCCCGGGCGCTGCCGATCTACCAGACGACGTCGTTCGTCTTCGACAGCGCCGATCACGCAGCGAGCCTTTTCAACCTGCAGACGTTCGGCAATGTCTATTCGCGGATCTCGAATCCGACCGTCGCTGCGCTGGAGGAGCGCGTGGCCGCGCTCGAAGGCGGTCGCGCCGCGCTGGCGGCGTCCACGGGCATGGCCGCGCAAATGCTCGCGCTGCTCACGCTGTGCCGTCGCGGCGATCACATCGTCGCCGCGCGGACGCTCTACGGCGGCACATACTCGCAGCTCGCGACGACGTTCGATCAGTTCGGCATCAAAGTCACCTTCGTCGATGCCGACGACCCTGGCGCATTCCGCGCCGCGCTCGAGCCGACCACGAAGGCCCTCTACGCGGAGACGATCGGCAACCCGCAGTTGAACGTGTGCGACATCGCCGCCCTGTCCGTGGTCGCGCACGAAGCAGGCATCCCGCTCGTCATCGACAACACGATGGCTTCACCCTTCCTGTGCCGGCCGTTCGAGCACGGCGCCGACATTGTCATTCATTCGGTGACGAAGTACCTGGGCGGGCACGGCACGACCATGGGAGGCGTCGTCGTCGAATCGGGCACGTTCCCGTGGGACAACGGCAAGTTTCCGCAGATGACGGAGCCCTCGCGCGGCTATCACGGCGTGCGCTTCTACGAGACCTTCGGCGACTTCGGCTTCACGATGAAGGCGCGCATGGAGACGATGCGCACGCTCGGTCCCACCCTCGCACCTTTGTCCGCGTTCTTGCTGCTGCAGGGAATCGAGACGCTGCACCTGCGGATGCCGCGGCATTGCGAGTCCGCGCTGGCGATCGCACGGCATCTCGCCGCGCATCCGGCCGTGGAATGGGTGAACTATCCGCTGCTGCCGGGCAATCGCTACGAGCCGCTCGCGCGGCGCTACCTGCCGCGCGGCGCCGGCGGCATCCTGACGTTCGGTGTCCGGGGTGGAGAAGGCGGTGGTGCCGCCGCCGGCGTGCGCTTCATCGAGAGCGTGCAGTTCCTGTCGCATCTCGCGAACATCGGTGATGCGAAGACACTCGTCATCCATCCGGCGTCTACCACGCATCGTCAGCTAACCGAGGACGAGCAGCGCGCGGCCGGCGTGACGCCGGAGATGGTCCGCCTGTCGGTCGGGCTCGAGACGCTGGACGATATACTCTGGGACCTCGATCAGGCGTTGGAGAAATCGCAGCGATGATGCGCTATGCCGAAGTGCCGTGGCCATGGGCCGGATTGACCATTGCACTCGTGCTGCTCGCGCAGGAAGCGTTCGTCAAGCTCGTCGGCGACTCGAGCTCACTCGCCATGACGTCGTGGCGCATCCTGGTGATGACGATCGGCGTCACGTCGCTCGCGCTCATCCTGCTGCCGCGGCGGCGGCCCGCGTACCTGCTTGGTGCGCTGACGTGCGCGGCGCTGATGGGGTGGGCGCTTTGGCTGCAATACGGTCTGCACATCGACCCTTGCCCGCTGTGCTCGCTGCAGCGGATGGCGGTCGTCGGGATCGGCATCGTGTTCCTTGTCGCCGGCATCCACAACCCGGGACGCCTGGGCGCGTCGATCTACGCCGGCCTCACCGTCATCCTCGGCTTGTTCGGCGCGATCACGGCGATGCGTCACGTGTGGATCCAGTCGCTTCCCAAGGGGGAGGTGCCGGAGTGCGGGATGGGCCTCAACTACATGATCGAGACGATGCCGCTGTCGGACGTCCTGACGAAGGTTTTCACGGGCAGCGGCGAATGCGCGGAACAAGGATGGGTCTTCCTGGGCCTTGCGATACCGGCGTGGACGCTCGTGTTCTTCATCGCGATGATGGCCGCGGCGATCGTGCTCATCCGCCGGGACTGAAGAGCCCGCACGCTGACTACGTTTCGTGCCCTCCGCGGGGGAGCACCGTGCGCCGCTGTTGCGTTGGAGTGGCCCGGCGCGCACCGGCCCTTCGGCCTGCATCGAGATAGACGCGGACCGCATTGCCGCCAAACACCGCGGCCCGTTCGTCGGCCTTTAGCTTGCGCAGCGCTTGCTGCGCCATTGCGTGCCAGCGATCGTAGCCGCCGTCGAGCTCCACCACCGGCCAGTCGCTGCCCCATATCAGCCTCTGCGGCCCGAAAAGCTCGAGGAGCGCATCCACATAAGGCTGCAGGACGTCCAGTCCGGCACGGTCCGGCGCTTCGGTCACTAAGCCGGAAAGCTTGCACGTGACGTTAGGATGCGCCGCGATGGTCGTCATGTCGGCACGCCACGTGTCGATCTCCCGCTCGCGGATACGTGGCTTCGCGCCGTGATCGACAACGACCGAAAGACCGGGATGCCGGTCGAGGACCCGGGCGAGCCGTGTGAGATGCCGCGGCAATACGAGCGCATCGAAGACGAGGCGATGAGCAACGAGCGCGTCGAATGCGGCGCGCAACGCGGGGCGAAGCAGCCAGTCGTCGTCGGGCTCGTCCTGCACCATCGGCCGAAGTCCGACTAGCAGCGGGTGCTCGGCGAGCGCCGCGATCTGGGTCGGTGCATCAACGCTGGCGAACGGTGCCCAGCCGACGACGCCCGCGACGAGCGGAGTCGCCGTCGCCAAGGCGAGGAGGAAACGGGTCTCGGCGACGGTCGGCGCGGCTTGCACGAGGATCGTAGCGTCGACACCCCGCCGGGCGACGATTGGCGCAAGATCAGCAGGCAGGAAGTCGCGGTAGATCGCGCCCAGACGTGGCGTGAGCCAGCCGTAGTCGCCGCGCTCGATCCGCCAGAAGTGCTGGTGCGCATCGGTCACCGTCGGCACTCGCTCGATTGGTCGTGCGGCCATGGCGAGGGCTTGCGTGGTCACTGCGGAAACGCCTGCCTACGGGTCCCGGTGCGACGCGTTGCGCAACATCACCGTCGCCATCGCGGCGATCCCTTCGCCACGGCCGGCAAAGCCCAAGCGCTCGGTGGTGGTCGCTTTCACGCTGACGTCACCTTCGTCGCAAGCGAGGTCGGACGCTAGATTTGCGCGCATCGCCGGAATGTAGGGAGCGACCTTCGGTGCCTGCGCGATCACCGTCACGTCGAGATTGCCGATGCGATAGCCGCGCGCGGTGGCGAGGGAGAAGACGTGGCGCAGCAGTACACGGCTGTCCGCATCCTTCCAGCGAGGATCGGAGTCGGGAAAGTGCGCGCCGATGTCGCCCAGCGCGAGCGCACCGAGGATTGCATCGCAGACCGCGTGCAGCACGACATCTGCGTCCGAGTGGCCGTCGAGGCCGCGCTCGTACGGGACTACGACGCCACCCAGCACGAGCGGACGCCCCTCGACGAGCGCATGGACGTCGAGCCCACTGCCTATCCTCATGTGGCCACGACCAGCGGCTCGAGCGCCGCGCGGATCCTGGGCGGAATCTGCACGGGCCGCTCGGTTGCGCGGTCGACCCACACGTGAACGAAGCGCCCCGATGCCGCGGGCTCGTCGTCGCCGCGCCGGAAGATGCCGATCTCGTAGGTGACCGACGACGTGCCGAGGCGCGCAACCCGCAACCCGACGTCGACGGTCTCGGGAAAAGAGAGTGGCTTCGCAAACCGGCAGCTCGTCTCGGCCGCGTAGCCGATCACGCTGCCATTGCGGATGTCGAGGTTTCCGCAGCGGATCAGGTGCTCGTTCACGGCAGTGTCGAAATACGAGTAGTAGTTGACGTTGTTGACGTGGCCGTAGCTGTCGTTGTCCATCCAGCGCGTGGCGATGGACAGGAAGTGCCGATACGCCGCGCGAGTTAGGGAAGAAGCGGGCGCAAAAGGGGCCGGGGTACCGGGCGCGCTCACGTCACACCGTCGGCGCCGGCTGCGTCGGCGCTCTCATTGGCCACTGAGACCACCCAGCATCCGCTCGTCGAGAAGCTCGATCCAGTGGCGCACCGGCACTTTCGCGCCGCTCGCGAGGTGCGTCATGCACCCGATGTTGGAGGTGGCGATCAAGTCGGGACCATCCCGCTCGAGATTCCCGAGCTTCGCCGCCTTGAGCTCGCCTGCGAGCTTCGGCTGCAACAGCGAGTACGTGCCCGAAGAGCCGCAGCAAAGGTGCGGATCGACGACGGGCACCAGCTCGAGACCGATCGCTTGCAGGATCTCCTCGACGCGTCCGCCGAGCTGCATGCCGTGCTGGAGCGAGCAAGGCGATTGAAATGCGACCGTTAGCGGACCGCGGTCGAGCGCGATCGCCGGCGCGATCCGCGTCCACTCTTCACCGATCACTTCGACGGGATCGCGGACTAGGCCCGCGATGCGCTTCGCCCGCTTGCGATATCCCTGCTGATGCTCGAGCAGCCGGCCGTAGTCCTTGACCATCACGCCGCAGCCACTCGACGAGACGACGATCGCCTCAACGTCGCGGTCGACGTGCGGCCACCAGACGTCGACGTTGCGGCGGATGATCCCGAGCGCGCGCTCTTCGCCGCTAAGGTGATGCGGCAGCGCGCCGCAGCAGCCTGCGGCCGGGACCCGCAGCAGCGAGATGCCGACGCGGTCGAGCACGCGGGCGAGCGCCGCGTCGATGTTCGGGGCGATCGAGCGCTGAACGCACGCGTCGAGGGCCAGCATCTTCCGCGAGTGCCTCGCCTCGGGCCAGACGCCTGCCGGATGCGCGGCGGGAATCTTCGAGGCGAGCCTCCCCGGGAGCAGCGGCCGCAACAAGCGTCCGGTCGCAAGGCCAAATCCGAAAACGCCGCGCGACAGCAGCGTCTCGCGAATGAGCCAGCGGCCGGCGCGCGCGAGCGGCGAGCGCGGCGCGCGCTGATCGACGACATGCCGGCCGATGTCGACGAGGCGGCCGTATTTGACTCCGGACGGGCACGTCGTCTCGCAGCTGCGGCACGTGAGGCAGCGGTCGAGGTGCAGCCGCGTCTTGCCGCTGACTTCTCCGCCCTCGAGCATCTCTTTCATCAGGTAAATGCGCCCGCGCGGGCCGTCCAGCTCGTCGCCCAGCAGCAGATACGTGGGGCACGTTGCCGTGCAAAACCCGCAATGCACGCAGGCGCGCAGGATCGCATCGGCTTCCCTGCCCTCGTGCGTGTCACGGATGAAGTCGGCGAGCGCGGTTTGCATCGGTGATGTCTATAGACCTGGATACAGACGGCCGGGGTTCAAGATGCCGTTCGGATCGAACTGCGACTTGAGACGGCGATGGAGAACGAGCAGCGCCTCCGGCAATGGGTGGAACGCGCCAGCTCTCTTGTCGGCCGCGCGGAAGAGCGTCGCGTGGCCGCCGTTCTCGCTCGCGTACGTTCGGATGCTCGCCGCGTCGGCGCGGTCGGTTGCGACGAGCCAGCGCAGCGCGCCGCTCCATTCGATCATCTGCTCGCCGCCCAGTTCGCGATAGGGGGCGCTCGCCTTGACGGAGATGCGCCACAGCGGCGCGTTGCGCTCGCGTGCCTCGTTGAACCACGGATCGGATTGCTCGCGAACGCCCTCCCACAATGCGTCGCCGTCGGGAAGCACCGACCCGCCGATCTGACGGGCAGCCGCTTCGACGGCAGACGCCGCGCCGGACAGTCGTACCGCGAGCCGACGACCCCGATGACACGTTGCCGAGATGGGCAGGGGCTTGCCCGTCCATTGGTTCATCATCCGCAGCGCGTCGGGCGCCTCGCATTCGAGCAATCGTGTCGCTTCCAGCTTCGGCAGCGGAATGCACTTGAGCGAGATTTCCGTCAGCACGCCGAGCGTCCCCAGCGAGCCGGTCAAAAGTCGCGACAGATCGAAGCCTGCGACGTTCTTCATCACGCGGCCGCCGAACGAAAGATCCTGGCCGCGGCCGTCGAACATCCGCACCCCGAGCACGATGTCCCGCAGCGCCCCCGCGTAGGGACGGCGGGGGCCCGACAGGCCGGCGGCAACGGCGCCGCCTAGCGTAGCGTTCGCACCGAAGGCGGGCGGCTCGCTCGCAAGCATCTGGCCGGACGCGCGCAGCGTGGCAATGACCTCGGCGAGCCGCGTGCCCGCGCGCGCCGTCACGACGAGCTCCGTGGAATCGTAATCGACGATGCCCGCGTACGCGCTCGTGTCGAGCCCATCGTGTCCGACTCGGCCGACGATCGCTTCGCCGTAGAAATCCTTGGTGCCGCCGCCGCGAATGGCCAGGGGCCTCTTTGCGAGCGCTGCAGCGCGGATCCGCTCACCGCAAGCTTCGAGCACCGCGTCCGTCAATGGATCGCCCTCCGGAACGCGCCTCGCGATCGCTCTGTGATGCGCGGGTGCGCGGCGCCACGACTCATGCGGAAGCAACTCCCCTTTTCGCGAGCCGGTCGCGGTAGAGGATGCGCGGCTCATCCGCATCGATGATGGCCGTTTCCTGCAACGCAGCCGCTTCCCATTCGCGAACCGATGGATCAGAGAGCACCCGCTCGAGGTAAGTGCCTGCGTCGCCGCCGGGATCGACCCCGTAAGTCCGAAAGCGAAACGCGACCGGCGCGTAGAACGCGTCCGCCACGGTGAACGCACCGCAGAGATACGGCCCGCCACTGCCGAAGCGCCGCCGGCTTTCGTTCCAGATTTCAGTGATGCGCGCGATGTCGCCTTCGACCCCCGGCGACCAGGGACGAATGTCGACGCGCTCGCGGATGCACATCGGCATCTCGTTGCGCAGCGCCGAGAACCCCGAATGCATTTCCGCGCAGATCGAGCGGGCCCATGCACGCGCGACGGCGTCGGCCGGCCACATCCCGGGATGGCGTTCGGCCAGGTACTCGGCGATCGAGAGCGAATCCCAGACGACCGTCGTGCCATCGTGCAGACACGGAACCCGCATCGTCGGCGAGAACGAGCGAAACGCGGGATTGAGCGTGCCCTCGGTCGACAGCGCCACCGGCATCTCCTTGAATGGCGCACTCGACAGCTTCGTCGTGAGCCAGCCGCGCAACGACCACGACGAGTAGTTCTTGTTGCCGACGTAGAGTGTGTACAAGGTCGATCCTCCCAAACCAGAGGTCGATGCTAGAGCGGAACCGTCTTGCCCGGATTCATGATGTTGTGCGGGTCGAGCGCGCGCTTGATCGTCCGCATGAGCTCAACGGCGTCGCCATGCTCGGCGACGAGCGCGTCGAGCTTGTGCACGCCGACGCCGTGTTCGCCCGTGCACGTGCCTCCCATCTCGATCGCGCGCATGCTGATACGCTTCGCGAGCCCCTCGGCGCGCTCGCGCTCACCCGACTTCTCGTCCGGGTCGAACAGCACGCACAGGTGGAAGTTGCCGTCGCCGACGTGGCCGACGATCGGGGCCACGAGCCCGGTCGCATCGGCATCGGCCTTCGTCTCGAGCACGCAGTCGGCGAGCCGCGAGATCGGCACGCAGGCATCGGTTGCGAACACGTGCTTGCCCGGAGCCAGCGCCTTGGCCGCGTAGTACGCGTTGTGTCGGGCCTTCCACAACCGCGAGCGGTCTTCCGGCTTCGTCGCCCGCTCGAACGCGCTGCCCCCGAACTCCGAGGTGATCGCCTGCATCTGCGCGACCTGCTCCGCCACGCCGGCGTCCGAGCCGTGGAACTCGAACAGGAGCGTCGGCTTGGCGGCGAACCCTTCGAGCTTGGAGTAGCGAATGCACGCCTCCATCTGGACGTCGTCCAGCAGCTCGATGCGCGCCACCGGGATGCCGTGCTGCATCGCGAGAATGACCGTCTGCACCGCGCCTTCCAGCGTCTCGAACTGACAGATGCACGCGGAGATCGCTTCGGGCACGCCGTAGAGTCGCAGCTGGATCTCGGTGATGATGCCCAGTGTGCCTTCGGCGCCGATATAGAGGCGCGTCAAATCGTAGCCGGCGCTCGATTTGCGCGAGCGGCCGCCCGTCCTGATGATCCGCCCGTCGGGGGTGACTACGGTGAGGCCGAGCGCGTTCTCGCGCATGGTCCCATAGCGAACCGCGTTGGTGCCCGATGCGCGCGTCGCCGTCATTCCGCCGATCGTCGCGTTGGCCCCAGGATCGATCGGAAAGAAGAGCCCCGTGCCCTTGAGCTCGGCATTGAGCTGCTCGCGCAGCACGCCGGCCTGCACGCGGCAGTCGAGATCCTC
>Ga0070668_100003125_pt1 | contig 12233 bp, 11 predicted proteins | sample KBSS43metaG_FD_64661 | JGI IMG/M metagenome (GOLD analysis project Ga0070668, IMG submission 64661) | Switchgrass rhizosphere microbial communities from Kellogg Biological Station, Michigan, USA - KBS S4-3 metaG | ecosystem: Host-associated > Plants > Roots > Rhizosphere > Soil ... | reverse complement strand
TCCTCGTAGTCGCCCTGGGAAAGGTCGACGATCTCGCGCTCCGAAGAGCCGCTGATCAGGATCATCGGGAAGCAGTTGACCGTGGCGTGCGTGAGCGCGGTGACGCCGTTGAGGAAGCCGGGCGCGGACACCGTCAGGCAGATGCCGGGTTTTTGCGTGAGGAAACCGGCGATGGACGCCGCGTAACCCGCGTTCTGCTCGTGCCGGAACGAGATCACCCGCAGGCCTTCCTTCTGCATGCGGCGCGTGAGGTCGGTGATCGGGATGCCGGGCAATCCGAAGATCGTGTCGATGCCGTTCAGCTTGAGCGCGTCGATCACGAGCTGGAAGCCATCGGTTTCCGGGGCGCTGATGCTCGCGCCTTTCGACGTGTCATCGGCGGTGGTGCTGATCGCGGATTTCCCGGTGGAGGGGGTAATGACGTCGCTCATGCTGCCTCCCGAATCGATGCAGTTCGGAACATGCGAAGCCGCACCCAAAGGCGGCGGCGCAGAACCGGGATTGTTGACGGACCCAAACGTCGAACGCGCTTGGCTTCCTTTGATATTCGGCGTAACGTATTTGGTATATCAGTCGCTGTCAACAGGATTTCAGCCGTCGACGGCGAACACGCCGCAACAAAATTCGGGTAGCGAATCGCGAGATTCCAAGCCAGGGAGAATTTGTTGCGATGCAGCAAACGAGACTCGCATCGGCGCGCCATGGAAACCACCACCACATTGCTTCCACCGCTTTCCCCGCTGCCGACCGCGGTCAGTTTCCGTGACCAGGCCTATGCCGCACTGAAGCAGATGATCACCGAGGCGGACATCTACGCACGCCCCGAAGAGATCCGCCTCGACGAAAAACAGCTGTCGCAGGCACTCGGCGTCTCCCGCACGCCGATCCGCGAAGCGATGACGCTGCTCGAGCAGGAGGGTTTCCTGCGCACGGAGCCGCGGCGCGGGATCTTCATCGTGCGCAAGACCAAGAAGCAGATCATCGAGATGATCGAGATGTGGGCGGCGCTCGAGAGCATGGCAGCGCGGCTCGCGACGGTGAACGCGTCCGACGAGGACATTGCCGGGCTGCGACGGATGTTCGACGAATTCCGCACGACGACGCCGGCCTCGCATATCGACGAGTATTCGGAGGCGAACATCGCGTTCCACCAGGCGATCATCCGGCTGTCGGGCTCGCACCTGATGGGCAAGACGATCGACAACCTCTTCATCCATGTGCGTGCGATCCGCAAGATGACGATCTCCCAGAAGGACCGCGCCGCGCGTTCGATCATCGACCACATGAACATCATCGAGGCGCTGGAGAAGCGCGACACGGAGCTCGCCGAGCGGCTGGTGCGTCAGCATTCGCTGGATCTGGCGGCGCACGTGGAGAAATACTGCGACTTCCTCGACTAGCCATGCGCCCTCACACTCGTTTCGCTCGCGGCCCCCTGAGGGGGCGCAGGCAGTCCCTTGGGACGGCCCACCGGGACTGACATGACCGATACGTTCACCATCGACACCTCGGGGCTGCGCAAACGCCGCGGTCTACGCAACCGGCCGAAGGGCCGCGCCGTCGAGCCCCAGGCGCGCGCGGACATTGAGGCGCTGCTCGGCGACGCGCCGCGACGGCGCGACCTGCTGATCGAATTCCTGCACCGGATTCAGGACACGTACGGCCACATCAGCGCCGCGCACGTCGTCGCGCTGGCCGAGGCCATGAAGCTGGCGATGACCGAAGTCTACGAAGTGGCGACGTTCTACCACCACTTCGACGTCGTGAAGGAAGGCGACGCCGCGCCGCCGCCGCTGACGGTCCGCGTCTGCGAGACGCTGTCGTGCCAGATGGCGGGGGGTGACGCGCTGCGCGCCGAACTCGCCACGCGCTGTGGGCCGGACGTGCGCGTCATCGGCGCGCCGTGCATCGGCCGCTGCGAGCACGCGCCGGCCGCAGTCGTCGGGCGCAATCCCGTCGATCGCGCAACGGCCGACGCGGTGCTGCGCGTGGTCGATTCGCGCAATGTCGAACCAGCGCCGACGAAGCATATCGATTACGCGGCCTATCGCGCTGGCGGCGGATACGCGACCTACGCTGCTTGCGCAGACGGCAAACACGCGGTCGATTCGGTCATCGCGACGATGGAATCGTCCGCGTTGCGCGGGCTCGGCGGCGCCGGCTTTCCGGTCGGACGCAAGTGGAAGATCGTGCGCGCGGAGCCCGCGCCGCGGCTGATGGCGGTCAACATCGACGAGGGCGAGCCGGGAACGTTCAAGGATCGCTACTACCTCGAGCGCGATCCGCACCGCTTTCTCGAAGGCATGCTGATCGCCGCGTGGGCGACCGGCATCGACGAGATCTACGTTTACCTGCGCGACGAGTACGCGGCGTGCCGCGAAGTGCTGACGCGCGAGATCGCCGCGCTCGAAGCCGAACCGCCGGGACCGTTGCCGCGCATTCACCTGCGCCGCGGCGCCGGTGCCTATATCTGCGGCGAAGAGTCGGCGATGATCGAGTCGATCGAAGGCAAGCGCGGAATGCCGCGGCTCCGCCCGCCCTACGTGGCGCAGGTCGGGTTGTTCGGCCGCCCGACGCTCGAGCACAACATGGAGACGCTGTTCTGGGTGCGCGAGATCCTGGAGAAGGGTGGCGACTGGTTCGCCGGTCACGGGCGGCGCGGCCGCAAGGGGCTGCGCTCGTTCTCGGTCTCGGGGCGTGTCGCCAGGCCGGGCGTGCATGTCGCACCGGCGGGCATCAGCGCGCGCGAATTGATCGACGAGTATTGTGGCGGCATGCTGGCCGGGCACGAGTTCTACGGCTACCTGCCCGGCGGTGCGTCGGGCGGCATCCTGCCGGCGTCGCTCGGCGACCTGCCGCTCGACTTCGATACACTGCAGCCGCACGGGTGCTTCATCGGCTCGGCGGCGGTGATCGTGCTGTCGCAGCATGACCGCGCGCGCGATGCGGCGCTCAACCTGATGCGCTTTTTCGCCGACGAGTCCTGCGGCCAGTGCACGCCGTGCCGGGTCGGGACCGAAAAGGCCGTCGGCCTGCTCGCCCAGCCGCGGTGGGACACGGCGCTGCTGGCCGAGTTGTCTCAGGCAATGGCCGATGCTTCGATTTGCGGGCTCGGCCAGGCGGCACCGAATCCGATTGCCTGTGTCGTCAAGTACTTTCCGCACGAGCTCGCTTGAGCGAAGCGAAGGACCGCTAGATGAATGCACCCGCCGCCGCCGACGTACGGACGATCGAGTTCTCGCTGAACGGCGCCACCGTCGAGGCGCGTGACGGCGAGACGATCATCGAAGTCGCCGACCGCCTCGGCGTGCCGATCCCGCGTCTTTGCTACAAGCCGGGCATGCGTGCCGACGGCAACTGCCGTTCGTGCATGGTCGAGATCAAGGGCGAGCGCGTGCTTGCGCCGTCGTGCTGCCGGTCCCCGGCGCCGAACATGGAAGTGACGAGCAACAGCCCGCGGGCGGTCCACGCGCAGAAGCTGGTCGTCGAGATGCTTGCCGCCGACGTGCCCGCGCGCGTCTACAAGCCGGACTCGGAGCTTGCCTACTGGCAGCGTGCGCTCGGCATCGGTACGCCTCGCTTCGCGGCGCGCCATCAGCCGCCCCGCGACGTGTCGCATCCGGCGATGGCCGTCAACCTCGACGCCTGCATCCAGTGCACGCGCTGCGTGCGCGCGTGCCGCGAGGAGCAGGTGAACGACGTCATCGGCTACGCGTTTCGCGGCGGCGCATCGAAGATCGTGTTCGACCTCGACGACCCTATGGGCGACTCGACGTGCGTCGCCTGCGGCGAGTGCGTGCAGGCGTGCCCGACCGGTGCGCTCGCGCCGGCCGCCGACGCCTATCTCGCGCCGGTCGCGAAGAAGGTCCGGTCGGTGTGTCCGTATTGCGGTGTCGGCTGCCAGCTGACGTATCACGTCAACGAAAACAAGATCGTCCGCGTCGAGGGCCGCGACGGCCCCGCGAACCACGAGCGCCTGTGCGTCAAGGGCCGCTTCGGCTTCGACTATGTCCAGCATCCGCAGCGGCTGACGAAGCCGCTGATACGCAGGCCCGGCGTTCCCAAGACGGCGGACTTCACGATGGACCCTTCCGATGTGCTGTCGGTATTCCGCGAGGCGACGTGGGACGAGGCGCTGGCGCTCGCCGGGGGCACGCTCCGGAAAATCCGCGACGAACTGGGCGGGCGAGCGCTCGCCGGCTTCGGCTCGGCCAAAGGCTCCAATGAAGAAGCGTACCTGTTCCAGAAGCTGGTGCGCACCGGCTTCGGCTCGAATAACGTCGACCATTGCACGCGGCTGTGCCACGCGTCGAGCGTCGCGGCACTCCTGGAGGGCATTGGATCGGGCGCCGTGTCGAACCCGGTGATGGACGTGACCAAGGCCGACGTCGTGCTGTTGATCGGTGCGAACCCCGTCGTCAACCATCCGGTGGCCGCGACGTGGATCAAGAATGCGGTGAAGAACGGCACCACGCTGATCCTCGCCGACCCGCGCCGATCGGAGCTCGCACGCCACGCGAAGTACTACCTTCAGTTCAAGCCGGATACCGATGTCGCGATGCTGAACGCGATGATGCACACGATCATCGAGGAGGGGCTCGTCGACAAGGACTTCGTCGCCGCGCGGACGACCGGTTACGAGGAAATCTGCAAGAACGTCGCCGCCTTCAGTCCGGAAGCGATGGCGCCGGTGTGCGGAATTCCCGCGGAGACCATCCGCGAAGTCGCGCGGCAGTTTGCCACGTCGCGGGGTTCGATGATCCTGTGGGGAATGGGTATTTCGCAGCACGTGCATGGCACCGACAACGCGCGCTGCCTGATCGCCCTGACGATGCTGACCGGTCAGGTCGGCCGGCCCGGGACCGGCCTGCATCCTCTGCGTGGCCAGAACAACGTGCAAGGCGCATCCGACGCGGGCCTGATCCCGATGATGTACCCGGACTACAAGCGCGTCGACGGCGCCGCCGCGCAGCAGAAGTTCTCGGCGCTGTGGGGCGCCGACCTCGATCCGCAGCCGGGGCTGACCGTGGTCGAGATCATGGACGCCGTTCACGCCGGAAAGATCCGCGGCATGTACATCATGGGCGAGAACCCCGCGATGTCCGATCCCGATGTCGCGCACGCGCGCCAGGCGCTCTCCGAGCTCGAAATGCTCGTCGTGCAGGACATCTTCCTGACCGAAACCTGCTACCTGGCCGACGTGATCCTGCCGGCATCGGCGTTTCCGGAGAAGACCGGCACGTTCACCAACACTGACCGGCTCGTGCAGCTGGGTCGCCAGGCGCTGAACCCGCCCGGCGATGCGCGGCCGGACCTCGACATCATCATCGCGATGGCGCGCCAGCTCGGCCTCGACTGGAAGTACGCGCACGTGCGTGAGGTGTTCGACGAGATGCGTCAGGCCATGCCGTCCATCGCCGGCATTACCTGGGACCGGCTGGAGCGCGAAAGTTCGGTGACCTATCCGTGCGAAAAGGAAGGCGACCCGGGTACGAAGGTCGTGTTCACCGAGACGTTCCCGACCGCCGACGGCAAGGCGAAGTTCGTCCCGGCGGCGTTGATCCCGGCCGCCGAACAGCCCGACGATGCGTACCCGTTCGTGCTGATCACCGGCCGCCAGCTCGAACACTGGCACACCGGCAGCATGACGCGGCGCACCGAGGTGCTCGATGCGATCGAGCCGTACCCGGTTGCATCGGTCAATTCGCGCGATCTGGCGGCGCTCGGCGTGAAGCCGGGTGGCACGATCACGGTCGCGTCGCGGCGCGGCAGCATCACGCTCGCCGCCCGTGCCGACGATGGCACGCCGCACGGCGCTGTGTTCATTCCGTTCTGCTACTACGAGGCGGCGGCGAATTTGCTGACGAACCCGGTGCTCGACCCGTTCGGCAAGATCCCGGAGTTCAAGTATTGCGCCGTGCGCGTCACCGCGGGTGGCGACGTCGTAACCGACTTCGGCTACGGCGACAAGGTCAGCGCGGACTAGCGGCTCGCTTCGAACGCGAAGTCGAGATGCGGGAGAGTCCGCCGGAACCCCGGCGGGCTTCGTTTCATGCGCCTCGCGACGCCGGAACGCGGAGGTTGCTAGAGGTGAAACGCCTTCCACCACATGTAGGCGCCCAGCACCAGCAGCATGACGCCGAACGAATTGCGGAGACGCGACACGGGCCACGCGTGCGCCATGCGCGCGCCCACCGGGGCGAGCAGCGTGCTCGTCACGACGATCGCGAAGAGCGCGGGAAGATAGATGTAACCCAGCGCGTACGGCGGCAGGCCCGCCTTGCGCAATCCCGCCAGGATGAAGCCTGCGGCGGCGAAAATCGCGATCGGGATTGCAAGGGCGGACGAGGTGCCGACGGCTGTGTGCAGCTTCACGTTGCAGCGAGTCATGAACGGCACGGCGATGAACGCGCCCCCGGTGCCGACCATGCCGGCCACGGTGCCGATCACCGCCCCCATCGCCGCCATCCCGGGCGCACCGGGGAGCTGGCGCGATGCCACCGGCGGCTTGTTGCGAAACATCCGATACGCGCCGAACCAGATGAACGCCCCGAACGCGGCGGCCATGATCGGCGCCGGAAGTGCGCTCGCGATCTGCGGCCCGAGCAGCGAACCGACGACGAGCCCCGGCGACATCGCGCGCACGATGGGCCAATTGACCGCGTCCCGCGCATGGTGCGCGCGCGCAGACGACACCGCCGTGAATACGATGGTCGCGGCCGAGGTGCCGATCGCCATCGGCACGAGATGCTCGGTCGCGAATCCCTCGCGCGAGAAGATCTCGATCAGCACCGGCACCGTCGTAAAGCCGCCGCCGATGCCGAGCAGTCCTGCGAGGAAGCCGATGAATGCGCCGAGTGCGAGAAAGACCGGCAACAGCGCGAAATTCATCGCGACAGCTTCAATATCGCTTTCCACTCCGCGGAAGTCACCGGCGTGATCGACAGCCGATTGCCGCGCTTCAGCACGATCATCCCGGCGAGCGCGGGGACGGTGCGCAACTCGTCGAGGGAGATCAGGCGCGTCTTCTCGCGGAACGTCACGTCGACATTGAGCCAGCGCGGATCTTCGCGGGTCGCCTTGGGATCGAAATACGGGCTCTTGGCATCGAACTGCGACGCATCCGCGTAGGCTTTCTTGCTGATCTCGACGATGCCGGCGATGCCCGGCTCAGGGCAGCTCGAATGATAGAAGAACGCGAGATCGCCGATCGCCATGCCGTCGCGCATGTAGTTGCGTGCCTGGTAGTTGCGCACGCCGAACCACGGCGTCGTCTTCCGCGGAAGCCGCACGAGGTCGTCGATCGACAGCTCGTCCGGCTCGGACTTCATCAGCCAATAGTTCATAAAATGAAACGGCGCCGTTGCCGGCGCCGCCTCGATGGGTCCCCCCGCATGTGCCGTAAGGCCGCACCCTGAACAGCAGGTTCAGGTGGCCACCCCGCCGGAACCATCAGGCACCTCCGCGTGGGAAGCGCACACCGGTTCACAAGAGGCGTCGGGCAGCCTCGCTATTTAGCATTGGTTCAAGGAATGACTGGCCAGGTCTCGAACACCGCAGGGGGATTGATCGGAACGACGGATGATACTTCGGGTGTTTCAGAACAGCTTTTCCTGCCCCGCCATCAACTGGTCGATCGCGGTGTGCATGTCACGGATTCTACGCTGCGCGCCTGCACCGTCAATGGTCGGCGTCGACGAGTCCGAGACTTCCGCCGCGGCCGCCGGCGCCCGGCGCAGGCGCAGCAATTCGTTCGCAATGTTCAGCGCCGCCATCACCGCAATGCGATCGGCACCGGTGATCTTGCCGCCGTCGCGGATCTCGCGCATCCGCTGGTCGAGGAACGTGACCGCCTCGCCCAGCTCGGCACGCTCGCTTTCCTTGCACGCGACCTTGTAGTCGCGGCCGAGGATGTTGACGTCGAGCGTGAACGCGCGATCGCCGGCGGGGACGCGCGCGCTCATTCTGCCGGGATGCGCGCGAGCAGCGCATCGAGCCGCGCCGTAGCGGCCTGCATCCGCGTTGCCAGTGCGCGGTTGGTTTCCACCGCCGCCGCCAGATCGCGCCGCAGGCTCTCATTGGCCGCGCGCAGCGCGCGCGTGTGCGCGATCAGCGTCGTGAGCTTCTGTTCGAGCGCAGCGAGATCAGCGTCCATCCGGACACTATAGGCAGGCGCGGCGCGGGGCGTCAACCGCGCTCATCGGACGCCACCGGTCGCCAGCGGATCGTAACGGACCGCGAGCACTTCGAGGTCCTCGACACCGCCTGGCGTGCGCAGCGTGACGACGTCGCCTTCGCGAGCCTTCAGGAGCGCGCGCGCCATCGGCGACACCCAGCTGATGTAGCCGCGCGCCGTATCGATCTCGTCGACGCCGACGATGCTGATCGTGCGCTCGCCGAGCGTCTGACCGGCAACGGTGACGGTCGCGCCGAAGAACACCTGATCGGCGGCCTCGTCGTCGCGAGGCGCTGCCGGGTCCACGACTTCCGCATTGTCGAGACGCTTGACGAGGAAGCGGATGCGCCGGTCGATCTCGCGCAGCCGCTTCTTGCCGTAGATGTAGTCGCCGTTCTCGGAACGGTCGCCGTTGCCGGCGGCCCACGCAACCGTGGCGACCAGCTCCGGGCGCTCCTTCGTCGTCAGCGTGTCGAGCTCGTCCTTCAGCCGTGCGTAGCCGCCCGGCGTCATGTAATTCCGCGCGCCGGCCGGCAGCGGCGTGCCGATTTCCGGCTCGTCCTCGTCGAACGCCTCTGCGGCAGCGTCTTCGTTGGTGAAGGCCTTGTTCATGTCGATTCCCCGTGGCGCACGGGGATGTCGATTCTACGCCTCGAGAGAATGCAGCGCGCCGCCGCCTATAATCGACGCGCGATGCGCGCGCCGCTTTCCGTTACCCGCACGCTGACGGTGCTGGCGATCTTTTCCGCCATCGCCGCCGCGGCGATGGCGCTCGCGCTTTCCGCCGGCAGCGTCCACGTTGCGCCAGGCACGGTTGCCGCCGCGATGTTCGGCAACACCTCCGGCGAGGGCGCCGACATCGTCGTCGGGTTGCGGCTGCCGCGCGCGCTGGCGGCGTTCGCCGTCGGCGCGCTGCTGGCGCTCGCCGGCGCGCTGATGCAGGTGCTGCTGCGCAACCCGCTGGCCGATCCCTACGTGCTCGGCATTTCCGGCGGCGCGGCCGTCTGTGCGCTGGCGGTGATCATGACCGGGGCGCTCGCGTGGGTGGGGCCCGCAGCGTTCGCCGGCGCGCTCGCGTCGACACTGATCGTGTTCACGCTGGCGCGTACTGGGCCGGAACGCATGCCGTGGACACCGACGCGGCTGCTGCTGACCGGTGCCGTCGTCGCCGCCGGATGGAGCGCGCTGATCGCGCTGTTGCTGACGGTGGCGCCTGCCGCACAAATGAAAGGCATGGTGTACTGGCTGCTGGGTGATCTCGGCAGCGCAAGCCAGCCGGCGCCGGCGTGGCTGGCGCTGGGTTTCACGCTGCTGTGCGCGCTGGCGATGGCGCGCGATCTCAATGCGCTCGCACGCGGCGACAGCGAGGCGGCCGCGCTGGGCGTAGCCGTTGCCCGGCTGTCGCTCGCGCTGTACGCGCTCGCCGCACTGGCAACCGCAGCCGCCGTCACCACGGCCGGCAGCATCGGCTTCGTCGGGCTCGTCGTCCCGCATGCGCTGCGCTTCGTCCTCGGCAACGACCAGCGGTTGTTGCTACCGGCGTCCGCGCTGGCCGGCGGCACGTTGCTGGTGGTCGCAGACACGCTGGCACGCACGCTGACCGCGCCGGTGGAGGTGCCGGTCGGCGTGATCACCGCGCTCCTCGGAGTTCCGACGTTCCTATGGCTGTTGCAGCGCGACCGATGAACGACACCACGCTGCTCCTCGAAGCGCGCGGCCTGTCGCTCGCGATCGCGGGACGTGTGCTATGCGAGGGCCTCGACCTCGACGTGCGCGCCCAGCAGGCCTGGGCGATCGTCGGCCCGAACGGTGCCGGAAAGACAACGCTGCTGCGCACGCTCGCCGGGCTCGCCGAGCCCGCCGCCGGTGACGTCCGCTACGCCGGCACACCGATCTCGATGCTTTCTCCGCGCGAGCGCGCACTACGCCGGGGAATGCTGCCGCAGGATTCGCAGGACGCGTTTGCGGCAACCGTGCTGGAGACAGTCCTCGTCGGCCGCCATCCTCACCTGTCTCGCTTCGCGTGGGAGGACGCGCACGATCTCGCCATCGCGCACAACGCACTCGCCGAGTTCGGGCTTGCAACGCTTGCCGGGCGCGACGTGCGCACACTCTCCGGCGGCGAACGGCGCCGCGTCGCGCTGGCCGCGCTGCTGGCGCAGGATCCGCCTCTGCTGTTGCTGGACGAGCCTTCGTCGCACCTCGACATCGCGCAGCAGGCAGCCGCGCTGGATGTCCTCACCGCGCTGGCGCGCGCGCGCGGCAAGGCACTGATCATGGTGCTGCACGATCTGCATCTGGCGATCCGCTACTGCGATCATGTGCTGCTGCTGGGCCATGGCCGCGCCGAGGCCGGGGCCGCGCCGGACCTGCTGCGCGCCGACCGCTTGTCGGCGTTGTTCGGCCGGCCATTGAAGGAATTGCGCGACGGCGACGCACGCGCGTTCGTTCCGTTGTAGCAAATGCTGCGACGCAGCCGCGGGGCCGAATTCATTCGGTCCTGCTGCCGCAACATCGCATCCGTCTGAAGCCGGCGCCCACAATCCGGCAGCGGTGCGCCCGACTCGCTCATTTCGCCCGGCCGAGCACGCCGCACAACTGTGCGACGCCCTCGGCAAAGCGCGGCCCGGGACGGTGCAACAGGTTGGCGTCGACGACGAACAGGTTGCCGTCGCGAGCGGCCGGCAACTCGCGCCAGCGCGTCCACGCGTCGAGCCACGGTGGGCGCGCGGCGCCATCGGTGCCGGCGACGATGACGTCCGGGCGCCCGGCCAGCACCGCTTCGACGCTGACCGTCGGCGCCGGAAGCGCAAGCCGCGCGAACACGTTGTCGCCGCCGCAGGCGGCGATCGCCTGCGTGATCAGGCTCCCGCCGCCGATCGTGAACACCGGCGTATCCCAGATCTGGTAGAACACGCGGAGCCGGCGCCGTTGCGCCACCGTGCGCGTCGCGTCGGCGATCGCCGCCCGGAATGCCGTCGCGGCACGCTGCGCCTCAAAGCGCGTGCCCGCGAGCTCGCCCAGCCGCTCGAGATCGGCGGCGATGCCGTCGATCGTGCGCGGGTCCGTCGTGAACACCGCGATGCCCCGATCGCGAAGCATCGCGACCTGCGGCGTCGTCGTATACGGCCACGTGACGATCAGGTCCGGCTTCAGCGCGACGATCCGCTCCAGATCAAGCGCAAAAACATCGCCGATCACCGGCAGTCGCGCTGCTTCCGGGGGAAAATTGGACCCGGCCACGACACCGACGACCCGTTCGCCGGCGCCAGCGGCGAACAATAGCTCCGTCGCGTGCGGCGCGAGGCTGACGATGCGTCGCGCCGGCGCCGACAGCTGCACGACGGCGCCGGTGTCGTCGGTGACGCGAATCGCCGCCGCCCCCACCGGAAGCACGACCGCGAAGGCGACGACCGCGACGGCCCGCGCCAGCATCACATCGCCCAGCGCACGCCGGCAAAGACCTGTGCACCGCCGGTTGAATAGTCGGCCGCCAACTCGTAGTTCTTGTCGAACACGTTGTCGGCGCGCACGAACAGTGCGAGCCCCTTCGCCACCGTCCATTGCGCGGTCAGGTTGAGGATGCCGTAGCCGCCCATCCGGCGGCGGTTCTCGGCGTCGTCGTAGCGGTACGAAGATGCGACGAACTCGGCCCCGAGCTGCCACGCGCCCCATGTCTGCAGCAGCGACACGGCTCCGTGGACCCGCGCGCGCCGCGGCAGCAGGCGTCCGGTCAGGTCGTCTTCGGGCGACTGCAGGTCGAGCGAGGCTTTCAGCGTCGTGTCCCGCCACGAGGCGTCGACGCCCAGCGTCACGCCCTCCAGCGTCGCGCGGTCGACGTTCTGCGGCGCGCAATTGAAGAAATTGCTGTCGCACTGGAACACGATCAGGCTCTTCACGCGATTGTGATACGCCACGGCCCGGGTCTCGACGGTGGCGTCCGCGAGCACGCCGTTCCAGTACACACCGCCTTCGACGTTGCTCGACGTCTCGGGCACCAGGTTCGCGTTGGAGAAGCCCGGGTAGTAGAGGTCGTTGAACGATGGCGCCTTGAACG
>Ga0070668_100003124_pt1 | contig 12236 bp, 12 predicted proteins | sample KBSS43metaG_FD_64661 | JGI IMG/M metagenome (GOLD analysis project Ga0070668, IMG submission 64661) | Switchgrass rhizosphere microbial communities from Kellogg Biological Station, Michigan, USA - KBS S4-3 metaG | ecosystem: Host-associated > Plants > Roots > Rhizosphere > Soil ... | reverse complement strand
GCTGTCGGCACTGGAAGGAACCCTGATGCTGCCGCTCTACCTGCGCCGCATCGGCATGGACATCGGCAAGCGCGTCGTGCTCGGCGAAGGGTTCGCCCAGGTGGTCGACCCCGACATGCTGCACTTCGGCGACGGCGCGACGGTCAGCGCGATGTTCCAGGCCCACACCTTCGAAGACCGCGTCCTGAAGATCGACCACGTCTACGTCGGCGCGCATTCGACACTCGCCCACGGCACGGTTCCGTTGTACGGCGCCGAAATCGGCGAACACGCCTACGCCGCTCCGCACAGCGTGATCATGAAGCAGGAACGCCTGCTCCCACGGTTGCGCTACGCGGGCGTGCCCACGAAGGAACAGAAAGCGCCGTCGCCGCGGACGAACCCGGCGTCGCTGGCCCAGCCGCTGCGGCCGGCCGGGCGGCACCGGATCGTCCCCGAGCCACCGACGCAGGCCTTCTGGCGGTTCGAACGCACCTTCGCCGTACCCGGCGAACAACCGGCCGGACGGCCGCGGCCAAGCCTGCGGGACTGAGCCGTTGCCGGGCTTTCCCGGAAACCGGGCGGCCCGGTCTAGCGGCGGTGGCCGGTCAGCGGCAGGCGGAGCCGGAGCCGGAACCCGCCGTCGGGGGTGGGGGTGGCTTCCACCGTGCCCTCGAGCAGGGCGGCGCGTTCCTGGATGCCGACGAGCCCGTGGCGGGCGCTGGGCAGCGCGAGGGTCGGGCGGGTGGGCGGGGTGTTGGTGACCGTCACGGTGAGATCGGTGTCGTCGTGGGCGAGTTCGATCGTGGCGGTGCCGCCGGGAGCGTGTTTGCGGACGTTGGTGAGGGCTTCCTGGATGGTGCGGTAGATCGTGCGCTGGACAGCCGTGTCGATGCCCTCCGGCGCGGCGCCGGTCAGCCGCGTCTCGATGCCGCTGCCGGCGATCAGGCGGTCCAGGTCGGACAGGGTCGGCTGCGGGGTCAGCCCGGTGGTCCGGCTGCCGGACGCGCGGAGCAGGTTGACCATGTGCCGGAGTTCGTCGAGCGTGTCGACGGAGAGTTTCCGGACGTTTTCGGCCGCGGCCTGCACGCCGGGGTCGGTGGTGGAGACGCCGAGCGCGCCGGCCTGGACGGCGATCAGGCTGACCTGGTGGGAGACGACGTCGTGCATCTCGCGGGCGAGCTGGTTGCGTTCCTTGGCCAGGATCGCCTGCGCGTCGAGTTCGCGTTCGTGTTCGCGGGCGGCGCGGATGTCTTCCAGCCGCAGCGCGAGTTCCTGCCGCGCGTGCACCAGCCGGCCGAAGAAGATCGGCGCGGCCGCCGTCATGGTGGCGTAGATGCCGGTGAGCACCAGGTCGGTGCGGGGATACTGGTAGTCCATGCCGGGGAAGAAGTAGCCGGCCGCGGCGAGTGTCCCGCAGGCGGTGAGCAGGTACCGGTTCGCATAGCGGGCGGCGACCACGTAGAGCGCGATGAGCGTCGCGATCACCGAGCCCACGAGGGCGAGCGCGGGCAAGGTGAGCAAGAAGACCGGGACCGGCAGGCGCCGCCGGAGCACCAGCGCGCCGACGGCCAGGACCGCGGCGCCGACGGACAGGAGCCCACTGGGCTGGTTGAACGCGGCATCGACGGCGGCGACGGCGAGCAGCCCGGCCTCGGCGAGCAGGGCGTTCGTTCGTTTCACGACGACGCTTCGCCGGTTCCGAGCAGGCCCGCGCGCTGGGCGACGAGCGCGGCCTGCACCCGGCTGCCGACGCGGAGTTTGGTGAGGATCGCGGACACGTGGTCCTTGACCGTGCCGACGCTGACGTGGATCCGCTTCGCGATGTCCGCATTGGACAGTCCGTCCGCGATGAGGACGAGCACGGCGCGTTCGCGCTCGGAGAGCTGGTCGACCTGGGCGGCCGCGGGGGAGCCCGCGCCCGAGTCGAGGTAGCCGTCGACGACCGTACGGGTGACCTTCGGCGAGAGCACCACGCCGCCGGCAGCCAGGGTGCGGACGAGCTGGGCGAGCTGGGCGGGCGCGGTGTCCTTGAGGATGAACCCGGCCGCGCCCGAGCGCAGCGCGGTGGCGATGTACTCGTCGGAGTCGAAGGTCGTGAGCATCGCCACGACGGGCGGGTTCCGCAGCCCGCGCAGCTGCCGCAGGACGGTGAGGCCGTCGACGTCGGGCATCCGGATGTCGAGCAGGACGACGTCGGGGCGGTGCAGGCCGACCTCCTTGACCGCCTGCGCGCCGGTGACCGTGGCCACCACTTCGATGTCGCCCGCCGCCTGGAGGATGAGGCGGAATCCGGAGCGCACCAGCTCCTCGTCGTCGACGACGATCACTCGAACCATGGGAGCAGTCTCGCCGGAACCGGCACCGGTGTGCCATCCGGGGCCCGGCGACACGCGTCGGCCGATCGGCTGGAGATCGGCAGCCGGTCGGCGGGGAGTTCGGGCCGGTTCACCGGTGTCCGTGCGTGGTGCCCGGCGCCGAGCATGGACGTCGAGGAAAGGAGTTCCCATGGACAACCAAGACCGCGAGCTGATCCTCGGCCTGGCGAACCGGCTGCGCCAAGCGCCGCCGGTCGTGAAGGACCCGCAGGTCGCCGAGCTGATCGCGCACCACGTCGGGACCCAGCCGGACGCGCTCTACCTGCTCGTGCAGGCCGTCCTCATGCAGGAGGACGCGCTGCGCACGGCCCAGGCGCGGATCGCCGAGCTGCAGGCGGCCCCGCCCGCCGCCACGTCGTTCGCGCAGCCGGCCTACGGGGCCGTCCCGGCGCCGGGTTACGCACCGCCGCCCGCTCAGCAGGGCGGGTTCATGTCGCGCATGTTCGGCCAGAACCGGGACCAGGCGGCTCCGGCGGAGGCGCCGCAGGGCCGTTCCGGCGGCAGCTTCCTGAAGACGGCCGGGGCCGCGGCGGCCGGTGTCGCCGGTGGGGCGCTGCTGTTCCAGGGCTTGAACGGCGTGTTCGGCGGGCACGAGGCGTCGGCGAGCGAGGGACACCACGGCGGCGGAGAAGACCCGGGCGGCTGGGACGACGGCGAGCAGTGGTGAGCCGGTGACCGTCGCGGTTCCGGAGGAGGTCGCCCGGCACGCCAGGGAAACGGGCGTGCTCGAATCCCCCTGGATCTGGCTCACGTGCGTGGTCCTGGCGGTCGCGTGCGTGGGGCTCACCGTCCTGGTGCGCCGGCGCACGGGCCCGCGCCGGTGCGGAATCGCGCTGGCGGTGGTGTTCGCGCTGCTGGCCACGACTGCCGGGGTCAACGCCCATGTCGGCTACGTCCGGTCGCCGACGGACCTGGTGCTGCTGCTCCAGCGCGGCGGTGGGCCGCTGCGCGACCTGGGGCCGGAGCTCGAGCAGGACGGCTCGATGCCCGGAACGCGGCGGATCCGGCTCGGCGGCCCGGACGGCCCGGTCGCGGAGCGGATGGTCATCGCCGACCCCGGCAACGCCGTGCCGGGCGGGCGCAACTTCGTCCTGCTCCCGCCCGGCTACACCGACGCGGCGAACGCGAACCGGCGCTATCCCGCCGTCTACCTGGTGCACGGCAATCCCGGCGGGCCCGAGGACTGGCTCGCCGCCGGCGACGCACCCGGCACGCTGCAGCGGTTCTACCGGCTCCGGGCGCTCCCGCCGATGATCGTGGTCAGCGTCGACCTCACCGCCGGCCACGCCCGCCGCGACTGGGAAGGCCTCGACGTCCCCGGTGGCCCGAAGCTGGAGACCTACCTGGCCCGCAGCGTGGTGCCGGCCATCGACCGGCGCTACCGGACGCTCGCCGACCGGGGCCACCGCGCGCTCGGCGGCATGTCCGGTGGCGCGTTCGCCGCGCTCAACATCGGCCTGCACCACCTCGACGCGTTCGGTGCGCTGCTGCTGGCCATGCCCTACGACGTCCCGGACAACCGGAACCGGCTCGGCGAAGATCGGGCCCTGCTCGCCGCGAACACGCCACGGGACCACCTGCGCACCATGCCGTTCCCGCTGCCGGTCGCCGCCATCCTCACGGCCGGCACGGGAACACCCGGCGACGTCGAGGCGGCACGCCGCATCGCGGAGGCGTTCCGCTCCCGCGGTCAGCAGGCGACCGTCCGCACCGAAGAGGGCTTCGGCCACACCTGGCGGACGGCGCGGGCGTCGCTGCCGTACCTGCTGGCGTTCGCCGCCGGGCACTTCGAACGACCGCGCGGATAGCCCGCGCGATCCTCCGCCGTCCGGCGCCCGGAGGGGCGAGTTCCAGCCGGGCGGCGGGGGAGGTTCCGCTCACCGGCGGGTGGGCGAGCCCGGCGCGGTTCGCCACGCTGAGAAGCGTGTCGATTACCGAAAGTACAACAACCGAACCGGGTGTCACGCGCCTCGCGGGCATCGACCTGGCGCGAGGACTCGCCGTCTTCGGCATGTTCGGCGCGCACGTCGGCCCGGATCCGACCACCGGCGGTGTCACCGGTGTGCTGATGGAGTTCGCGCAGGGCCGCTCGTCGGTGTTGTTCGCGACCCTGGCCGGCCTGTCGCTGGCGATCATGTCCGGCAGGCAGCAGCCGCTGACCGGAGACACGTGGCGGCAGGCCGCGGGCCGGATCGCGATCCGCGGCGGCATCCTGCTGCTGTTCGGGACCGCGCTGACCATGACCGGCACCACCGTCACGGTGATCCTCGCCTACTACGGCGTGTACTTCCTGCTGGCGCTGCCGTTCACCCGGTTGCGCGCGCCCGCGTTGGCCGCGATCGCCGCCGTCACCGCGATCGCGGGACCGTTGCTGTCCTTTGTGGTGCGCGGGGCCCTCGACCGGAGCGGCTGGGGCCGGCTGATCACCACCCACGACCCCCTGGAAGCGATCGGCGGCGAGGGCATCGTGCGGCTGCTGTTCACCGGCAGCTACCCGGTCGCCACCTGGATGCCGTTCGTGTTCGCGGGCATGGCACTCGGACGGCTCGACCTCGCCGCCGCCGCGACCAGGATCCGCCTGGCGATCCTCGGCCCGGTGCTCGCCCTCGTCGGTTACGGCGGTTCCTGGCTGGCGATCCGCCTCTTCGGTGTCACGGAGCTGCTCGAATCCGGCGCGACGTCCGGTTCCGGCAAGCTGCCGGGACCCGGCGGCGGGCTCGCCCTCGGCTACCAGGACGGGGACCGGTGGGTGGCCTCGGGCGTGGTGCCCGCCGACGAACCGGCGTGGCTGCTGGGAACGACCGCGCACAGCGGCACCCCGTTCGAGATCGCCGGCTCGGTGGGCGTGGCGGTCACGGTGCTGGTCTGCGCACTGGTCCTGACCGACAAGCTGCCCCGGCCCCGGCTCTGGAGCCCGGTGACGGCGGTCGGGTCGATGTCGCTGACCGCCTACACCGGTCACGTCATCGCGATCGCCGTGCTCGGGCTCAGCGGGGGAGGGGGCGAGCCGCCTGCCGTTCTCCTCGGCTTCATCGCGGGCGCGATCGTCTTCGCGCTCGTCTGGTCCCGGTTCTTCCGGCGCGGTCCGCTGGAGTTCCTCATGCACACGGCCACGAAACCTGCTTTGCGCCTGGGCACAAAGCAGGCGTGATGGCGTGCGGGCTGCTCACCGGCACGACACGTCGCCGGTGAGCAGCTGGGTGGCGGCGAACTCCGCGTACAGCGGATCGGTCGCCACCAGTACGTCGTGGGTGCCGGTCGCCCGGACGGTCCCGTCGTCGAGCACCACGATCCGATCCGCCCGCGTGACCGTCGAGAGCCGGTGCGCCACCACGAGCCGACCGCGCTCTGGGCGGCTCGCGTCGCCTTTTCGATCATCGGCATGCCCGCACCGGCGAGCAGGCCGACCACGGTGAACAGCTCCACGATGTGTCGTCGGTGCCGGAAGAAACCCGGTCCGGCCACGCCGACGGGGGAGTCGGAACGCGGCGGACCGGCCTTCGATCCTCGGCGACGAGACGTGCGTCCTGGAATCGGTGCACCGGCCGGACGCACCAGCCGGACGGCTGGTCGTGCCCCCGTCACCCGGCGGCAGGCCGCCGCGACCCACGCCGGGTCAGCAGGAGCGCCAGCGGCTTGGCGCCCATGCCGTGCAGCACCACGCTGCCCAGGACGCACACCACGGTGATGATCAGGATCGTGTCGGCGGCGGGGCCCTCCGGCAGCCGGTTGAAGGCCAGGAGCCCGAACACGATCGTCGTCGTGCCACGCGGTCCCAGCGCCCCGACGAGCAGACGTTCACGCCCGGACAACCTCGACCCGGCCAGGGACAGGAGCACCGGTACCACGCGGACCACGGTGAGCACCCCGGCGCAGAAGAGCACCACCTGCCACGAAACGCCCAGCGAGAACGCGAGGACGCCCGCGATGCCCACGACGAACCACATGGTCGTGGTCAACAGGGTGGTGACGTCCTCCAGCAGGTGCAGGTCCTTGCCCAGTGCGTCGGCCCGGACCTCCGCGCGATCGCTCCGGCCGTCGCGGACCCGGTGGGCCTTGAGCAGCCGGTGCACGTAGCGGAAGGCGATCCCGCAGACGAACGAGGCGACGAAGCCGTTGCCGTCGATGGTGACGGTCGCCGTGTAGGTCAGCAACGGGGCCAGCAGCACCGCGATGCGCCCGGACTGGCCCGTCACCCACCCGGCGTGGTGGGCCCGATCCAGCAGCCACGCGAGGACGGCGCCGAGCACGACACCGACGACGAGCGCCTTGGCAGCGAAGGGCAGTGCCGTCGCCAGCGCGTCGAGCGGCGTCCCCTTCTGGGTCCGGTCGCCGGCCAGGATCAACGCGAAGAGGAACAGGGGGGAGACGATGCCGTCGTTGTAGCCGCTTTCCACGTTCAGCACGCTGCGCACCCGCATCGACAGGGTCCGGTCGCGCACCAGCCCCTCCGCCGGGGCGAAGTCGGTCGGCACGGTGACGCACGCGATCAGCAGCAGCACGGCCCACGGCAGGCCGGGGAACAGCAGCCAGCCCAGCAGCGCCGCCAGCGCGAGGCTCACCGGCATCGCGACGAGCAGCACCCTGGTCACGAGCCGGGGGTAGCCGCCCCAGAGGCGGCCTCCGCGGACCTCGGTGGCGTCGACGAACAGCAGCACGGCGAGGATGATCTCCGCCGCGTGCTGCACCGCCTCGGTGTTCAGCACGGCCGCGATGGAGTTCTCGTTCAGCAGGCCGACCAGGACGCCGGCCAGGACCATCACGACCGGTGCCCCCAGGTTCCACCGGTCGAGCCGGGCCGCCGCCAGCGACCGGATGATCATCGCGAAGGCGGCGGCGAGCAGCAGCAGGTTCATGCGCTCATTCTCACGCAGCGGGTCCTAAGAGGATCGATCGGCCTGACGCCGGCCGGTATCCGAAGGTCCACAAGGGACCGTGACGCACGTCACCGATCGTCGGCGAGGGGTTGCGTCTTGCCCGGCTGACGGTCAGGGACCGGCCTGGGCGGGTTCGGCGTCGGCCATGAGGGTGCGCAGCCGGGCACCGTGGTCGGCGACCTGGCCGAGCAGGTGGTGGCCGGCCTCCTCGCCCCACAGCTTGCCGACCAGCTGCCGGTACTCCGACAGCCGTGGCAGCTTGCTGTCCAGCCGGAAGAGGATGGCCAGCGGCCGCCGCTGCCACCACCGGCGGATCCAGTCGGCCGGCTGGGTCACCAGCAGGGCGCCGTAGCTCGTCGGCAGCGCCGGGCCGGCGGCGGCTTTCACCGCCTTCTCGGTGAGGTTGAGCATCTCGGTCAGCGACACGATCTCGCGCTCGGGACCACTGGCCTCGGCCAGCAGCACCCGGTACCTGGCCAGCAGCTTCCGGCGCTCGCGGACGGTGTCGGCGGTGCGCAGCGCGGCCTTGAAGTCGCCGAAGTAGCGGCGGTAGCGGCGGAACTCGTCGCGCACGCGCAGCAGTTGCTCCGGGACGTCGTCGAGCGAGGAGGCGCGCGAGAGCACCAGCGCGCTGATGGGCGGGATCGGGATGGTCGACATCGCCGCCCACTCGGCGACGAGTTCACCGCCGTTGAGCGGCTCGTCGAGCGATTCGGTGACCGTGTCGTAGAGCTGCCGCGGCAGCGAACGATACGTCTTCTGCAACGTGCCCGCGACGAACGGCACCCGGTCGAAGTCCGGGAAGTAGTCCAGGCCGTGCGCGGCCGCCACGATGAGGTAGCCGTTGCCCCGGTACATCCGCTCCTTGACCGAGCAATCCCCGCAGCTGGCGTACCCGCCGAGCGCGTCGACCTGGGCGAGGAGGTTGTTCAGCCCGGTCGTGTAGTCCAGCCCGGTCGCCGCGCCGGTCGCGTCGACGGCGTGCTCGTGGCCGCCGGCGTCGAGCGCGATGCGTTTCGCGAGCTCGTCCGGCAGCCGCAGCATGACGCGCCGGAGTTCCTCGGGGGACAGGGTCGGGTGGAACGTGCGGTAGAGCCCTTCCACGCCGAGCCGGCCGCCCATGACGGTGTGGTGCTCGTCCGCCGCGCCCAGCGCTTCCAGCCGGTCGAGGAGCACCACCGCTTCGCAGAGGGCGCAGAGATCGAGGAACAGCGGCAGGGTCAGGGATTCCGGACGGCTCAGCACGGTGCTGGCGTTGGCGAGCAGGGTCTGGGTCACCAGCGCCACGTTTTCCCCGGGGTCGGCCACGCCACTCATTCTATGCTGGGGTGGTGACGTTCCTCCTCGACCTCGGTGCGACGCGCTTCGAGGCGACCGAGTTCGCCGGCACCGACCTGCCGGCCGTGCGCGAGCTGGTGGAGCGCGGCGAGATCGTGCTCCTGCGCGACGAGATCCCCCGCGTCGGCTCCCTCGACCAGTGGCCGCGGGACGTCGCGGAGTCGGTCGGCGAGTGTGCGGTGGTCCCGCTGTCGTGCCTGACCGGGGCGGGTGGCCCGCGCTACCCGCTCGTGGTGGGCGGGCGCGAGAGCATCCGCTTCCTCTGCTCGTACGCCGATCGTGTCCCGCCGCCACCGTTTCCCTGTGCGGCGCAACCGGTGGTGACGGACTACCGCGAGTTCCGGCACCTCTGGGTCGAAGGCCTGAAGGACGCGACGCTCGATCAGGACGGCTTCGCGATCGGCACCACGCTCGCCCAGCTGCATTCCCGCAACGTCCTGCACGGCGACGCCCACCGCGGCAACTGGCTGTTCGACCGCGACGGCACGGCGCTGGTGCACGATCCGCGGCCGGTCTTCCTGCACTGCCGGCCGAGCGCGGAGCAGTGCGCGACGGACATCCGCCCGCTGCTGCCCGCCCTGACCCCGGGCGGCTGGCAGAGCTTCCGCCTGGGATATCGCAGTGCCTGGCCGGAGGAGGGGCGCGTGCTCGACCTGATCCAGCTCGGCGACCGGTCCGGCTGGGCGGCCGCGTTCCGCACCGGCGACTTCGCCGGGGCCGTCGAGCTGACGGCCCGCCAGCTCGACACCGAAGACACGCCGATCGTGCGGGTGATGCTGCTGGCGAACCGGGCCATGGCGTCGAGCCGCACCGGCCGGCACGACGCAGCTTGGCGGGATTGCCTCGCCGCCTTGAAACTGGCCAAGCAGCGCTGCCCCCACGTGGCCAGCGGCCTGGGGATCGTGCTGGCCGTCGTGCTGTCCGGCCAGGGGCAGCGGGCCGAAGCGCTGGACGCCTTGCGAGCGGTGACCGACCAGCCCGAGCAGCTCCTCATCCGGGTGACCCGCCCCGACGCCCAGCTGCCGATCATGAACCTGTGAGCGGTTTCGGAGCCCGAGCCGGCCGCGGGTACCGTCGGCGAGGTGATCACCAGGTGCCCGCACGGCTGGTTGCTCCCCGAGACCGAGCTGACCTGCCTGGACGATGCCGAGGTCGTGCTCCGGTGCGAGCGCGACCCGTCGGTGTCGGTGCGTTTCGCGGAACGGCATGCGGCGGCAGCGCCGCAGGACCGCAGGCTGTTCTTCGTCGTCGGCGCGCAGGCACCCGGGCTGGACGCCCGGCTGGAGGGCGTCACCAACTTCGTGGTGGGCCGAGGTCTCGTTCGTTTCGTCGACGGCCTCGACTTTCGCGGTTGGCAAGGTGAGCAACGCTGGGCCAACGCGGATCGCGATCTGGAGGTCGGTGCGAGGTTCGAGTCCGGCGGACACGTCGAGCTGACGTGGACGCTGCGGCCATGGCGTTCTGCCTGTGGTGGGTGGGACGTCACGATCGTCACCTGGCTGGAGGCCGGCGCGGCGAAGGACGATCTGGCCGTCCGGCTCGACGCTTTCCTGACCGCGGAAGGATTCCCCGTCGACTACTACGAGAGTGACAACGAGTTCACCTGACCGGTGACGGGCCGGCTCATCCGGGCCGGAGCACCGCGCGACCGATGATCTTGCCCGCGCGGAGGCGTTCGAGTGCTTCGGCTGCTTCGGACAGCGCGAAGATCTCGGTCTCCACCCGGAGCACTCCGGCCCGCGCCAGGCCGATCACCTCCGCCAACTCGGGGCGGCTGCCCCAGAACGGGAGGGAGACCGAGCCGCCCGCGGGGAGCGGGCCCGGCTTGCCGATGGTGAGCTTTCCGCCGGCGCTGCCGACGAGCGCCAGGTCGCCGCCCGGTCGCAGGACGCCGGCCGCCAGGCGCAGGGTCGCGTCGCTGCCGACGAAGTCGAAAACCGCGTCGGCCGAGCGCCCCGGCAGGGACTCGGCGCCGGGCAGGGTCCGGTGGGCGCCGGACCGCTCGGCGAGGGCCAGTGCGTCTTCGCGCACGTCGACCGCGACGACCTCGGCCTCGGTGACGGCGCGCAGGATCTGGATCGCCACGTGCCCGAGCCCGCCGACGCCGACGACCACGACGGTGGAATCCGGGCCGAGTTTCCGAGCCACCCCGGCCACCGCGTGGTACGAGGTCAGGCCGGCGTCCGTCAGCGGCGCGGCCTGGGTGGCGTCGAGGTCGCCGATCGGGACGAGGTGCCGCGCGTGCGGCACCAGGAGGTGACCCGCCATGCCGCCGTCACGGCCGAGACCGGCGCCGGAGAAGCCCAGGTCCGCGCGGCGGTCGCAGTAGTTGTCCCGCCCCGCGGCGCAGCTGCGGCACTCGCCGCAGCCCCAAGGTCCGTAGACGGCGACGCGGTCGCCGATCGCCACGCCCGTGGCCGTGTCGCCGAGGGCGCGGACGTGGCCCGCGGTCTCGTGCCCGAGGGTGAACGGAAGGCGATAGGGGAGGACGCCCTCCGCCGCGTCGAGGACGTGCAGGTCCGAGTGGCAGATCCCGGCCGCCTCGACGCGGACGAGCACTTCGTCGCCCACCGGGTCGGGTACGTCGACGTCGGTGAGCGACGGCGGCGTCCGCCAGGCGGAGAACCGCAGAGCCGGGGTCTTGCGCGTGGTGCCCACAGCGCCGACCATACAGAAATGAACTCAGTTCAGGAAGCGTGGCGGGACAAGGTGGCGCTCGTGACGGGCGCGGGTTCGGGGATCGGGGCCGCGGTGGCGCGGAAGCTGGCCGCGCGCGGCGTGGGGCGGATCGTGCTCGCCGACCTCGATGCCGGTGCCGCGGAGCGGGTCGCCGCGCCGCTCGCCCCGGCGCGGGCGGCCGAGGTGGACGTCGCCGACCCGGACCGGGTCGACTGGCTGGTCGGCGGGATCGCCCGCGACCACGGCCGGCTCGACGTCGTCGTGCACGCGGCGGGCATCGACGATCCCCAGGCCAAGCAGTGGATCGCGGACGCGCGGGAGGCCGGCCGGCCGCCGGAGGTCACCGCGGCGCTGGACGTCCGGTCCTGGCGGCGGGTGCTGAGCGTGAACCTCGACGGCACGTTCCACGTCCTGCGTGCGGCGGTTCGCGTGATGGTGCCGCGACGAGCCGGCGCGGTGGTCGTCGTCGGGTCGTCGTCGGCGTTCGACGCGCCGGTGGGCTATCCGCACTACGCCGCGTCGAAGGCCGGGGTGCACGCGCTGGCCCAGGCCGTGGCGAAGGAAGTCGTCCCGTTCGGGGTGCGGGTCAACGTCGTGGCGCCCGGGCCGACGGAGACCGGGATGGCCGCGCGGACCCCGGCCGTCCTGCGCCGGGCCTTCCGCGAGTCCGGCGCCTACGCGACACCGGACGAAATCGCGGACGTCGCCCTGTTCCTGGCCGGTGGGGAAGCGTCGAACCTGGCCGGCTCGGTGGTGCTCGCCAACGGTGGCCGCTTCACCGTCTGACGGGGTCAGGGGCCCGGCAAAGTCGCTTCCCGCCGTATCCAGGGCAGCCTCACCACTCGGCTTGGTGTCGCGAATGACTCATTCGGGACCTACGAGGTCCCGAATGAGTCATTCGCGACCAAGAAACCCTCGTAGCCGCCCCTCGTCAAGAGACTTTGCCGGAGCCATGGCCTGACGGGTTGCCAGCGACGGCAGCGCG
>Ga0070668_100003123_pt1 | contig 12236 bp, 12 predicted proteins | sample KBSS43metaG_FD_64661 | JGI IMG/M metagenome (GOLD analysis project Ga0070668, IMG submission 64661) | Switchgrass rhizosphere microbial communities from Kellogg Biological Station, Michigan, USA - KBS S4-3 metaG | ecosystem: Host-associated > Plants > Roots > Rhizosphere > Soil ... | reverse complement strand
TGCTGACGGCGTTGATCTGGTTCGTTGCGCTCGGAGGCTCGGCATGAGCGACATCAAAACACCCGGATCCGACGTCCGGCGCGATTTCCGCACGCCGGTCGGACGCGCGCGCGGCCTGGGTTCGGCGAAATCCGGCACCGGACATTTCTGGTGGCAGCGCGTCACCGCCATCGCGCTCGTGCCGTTGGTGGCGTGGCTGCTCGGCACGCTGGTGTCGCTGGTCGGCGCCGATCTCGACACCGTGCGCGCGGCGCTCGGCAAGCCGTGGAACGCGATCTTGTTTTCGCTGTTCCTGCTGGTGGGATTCTGGCACGCCAAACTCGGCCTGCAGGTGGTGATCGAGGACTACGTCCACGATCGCGCCGTCGAGATCACGCTGCAACTGCTCGTCACCCTGGCCTGCGTCGTCGGCGCACTCGCATCGCTCTACGCGATCGGCCGCATCGCGTTCCTCGCCTGATCCCGCCTTCCGAAGCCGACGATGACCTCTGCCTACCAGATCACTGAACACAACTACGACATGATCGTCGTCGGCGCCGGTGGCGCCGGGTTGCGCGCGACCTTCGGCCTCGCCCACAAGGGCCTGCAGACCGCGTGCATCACGAAGGTCTTCCCGACACGCTCGCATACCGTGGCGGCGCAGGGCGGCATCTCGGCCGCGCTCGGCAACATGAGCGAGGACGACTGGCGCTACCACTACTACGACACGATCAAGGGTTCCGACTGGCTCGGCGACCAGGACGCGATCGAGTACATGTGCCGCGAAGCCATTCCCGCCGTCATCGAGCTCGAGCACCAGGGCGTGCCGTTCTCGCGCACCGACGACGGCAAGATCTACCAGCGTCCGTTCGGCGGCATGACCACGAAATACGGCGAAGGCCCTGCCGCGCAACGCACCTGCGCCGCCGCAGACCGCACCGGCCATGCCATCCTGCACACCCTGTACCAGCAATCGCTCAAGCACGACGCACGCTTCTTCATCGAATACTTCGCGCTCGATCTGATCATGGACGCCAGCGGCGCCTGCCGGGGCGTGTTGGCGCTGGACATGGCCGAAGGCACGCTGCACCTGTTCCGCGCGCAGGGCGTGGTGCTGGCGACGGGCGGCTACGGCCGCGCCTATTTCAGCGCGACCTCCGCGCATACCTGCACCGGCGACGGCGGCGGCATGGCGCTGCGTGCCGGGCTGGGCCTGCAGGACATGGAGTTCGTGCAGTTCCATCCGACCGGCATCTACGGCGCCGGCTGCCTGATCACCGAGGGCGTGCGCGGCGAAGGCGGCATCCTGCGCAACGCCAACGGCGAGCGTTTCATGGAGCGCTACGCCCCGAACGCGAAGGACCTCGCGTCGCGCGACGTGGTCAGCCGCTCGATGACGATCGAGATCCGCGAAGGCCGCGGCGTCGGCGAGCACAAGGACCACATCAACCTCGACCTCACGCACCTCGATCCGAAAGACATCCACGAGAAGTTGCCCGGCATCGCCGAAAGCGCGCGCATCTTCGCCAACGTCGATGTCGAGAAGCAGCCGATTCCGGTGATTCCGACCGTGCACTACAACATGGGCGGCATCCCGACCAACTACCATGGCGAAGTCGTGCAGTTGAAGAACGGCAATCCCGACGAAGTCGTGCCGGGGCTGTACTCGATCGGCGAAGCGGCATGCGTCTCGGTGCATGGCGCCAACCGGCTCGGTTCGAACTCGCTGCTCGACCTTGTTGTCTTCGGCCGCGCGGTCGCCAACCGCTGCGCCGAGACCATTCGTCCGAACCAGCGTCACGCCACGCTGCCTGGCGATGCCTGCGACAAGGCGCTTGCCAACCTCGATCGCCTGCGCAACGCCAACGGCGGCACGCCGACGGCCATCATCCGCGATCGCATGCAGCGCACGATGCAGGCCGACGCCGCGGTGTTCCGCACCGGCGAGACGCTGGCCGACGGCGTGCGCAAGATCCGCGAGATCAACGATTCCTTCGCCGACGTGAAGGTCAGCGATCGCTCGCTGGTCTGGAATTCCGACCTGGTCGAGACGATGGAGCTGCAGAACCTGCTTGGACAGGCGCTGGCGACGATCGTGTCCGCGGAAAACCGCACGGAATCGCGCGGCGCGCATGCGCGCGAGGATTTCCCGGATCGCGACGACGCACAGTGGCAGAAGCACACGCTGTGCTGGGTCGGCGACACCGGCGAAACCAAGATCGACTACCGCCCGGTGCACATGTACACGCTCGACGACGAAGTCGCCGTCGTGCCGCCGAAACCCAGGGTCTATTGACCTGTAGGAGCGGCTTCAGCCGCGAGCTCTTGCTCTTCTTCGCAAAATGGTAAAAAGCTCGCGGCTGAAGCCGCTCCTACAAAAATACGCTGCAGGAACGCGACATGGCCGAATTCACCCTTCCGAAGAACTCGAAGATCCACAAGGGCAAGCGCTATTCGGCGCCGGCCGGCGCCAAGCGCATGCGCGAGTTCAAGGTGTATCGCTGGAGCCCGGACGACAACGAGAATCCGCGCACCGACACCTACGAGATCGATCTCGACAGCTGCGGCCCGATGGTCCTGGACGCGCTGATCAAGATCAAGAACGAGATCGATCCGACGCTGACCTTCCGCCGCTCCTGCCGCGAGGGCATCTGCGGCAGCTGCGCGATGAACATCGACGGCGTCAACACGCTGGCGTGCACGCTGGCGATCGCCGATTGCAAGAAGAGCGAAGTCCCGATCTACCCGTTGCCGCACATGCCGGTGATCAAGGACCTGGTGCCGGACCTGACGCACTTCTACGCGCAGTACGCGTCGATCCAGCCGTGGATTCGCGCGCAGAGCGCGCCGCCGCCGGATCGCGAGCGGCTGCAGTCGAAGGAAGATCGCGCCAAGCTCGACGGCCTGTACGAATGCATCCTGTGCGCATGCTGCACGACCAGTTGCCCGAGCTACTGGTGGAACGGCGAGCGTTATCTCGGCCCGGCGGTGCTGTTGCAGGCTTATCGCTGGATCGTCGATTCTCGCGACGAGGACACGGGTGCGCGCCTCGACGATCTCGAGGATCCGTTCAAGCTGTACCGCTGCCACACCATCATGAATTGCGCGCGGACCTGTCCCAAGGGCCTCAATCCGGCGAAGGCGATCGCGGGAATCAAGCAGCTGATGCTGGCGCGGCAGGGATAGGTCTTCATCGTCGTTCCCGCGAAGGCGGGAACCCAGCGGCTTTCGCTGTTTCCGCCTGCGACGAGGTCCCGAATGACACAGCAAGCGATCTTCCTGCCGGCATTCGCGATGGCTGCACTGACCTTCGCGGTCTATTGCCGCATGTACTACATGCGCATCGCGCAGATGAAACGCGAGCGCATCCACCCGCAGTCGGTCGCGACCTCGGCGCAGGCCACCGCACGCCTGACCGACAGCCGCGCGGCGGACAACCTGCGCAACCTGTTCGAATTGCCGGTGCTGTTTTATCTGGCGCTGCTGATCGCCGCCGTCGCCGCACTTGCCACGACGACCCTGCTGGTGCTGGCCTGGCTGTTCGTTGCCCTGCGCGTGGCGCACAGCCTGATCCATTGTGGCTACAACAAGGTCATGCACCGCTTCCAGGTGCATATCTCCGGGGTATTCGTGCTGTTCGTATTGTGGGTCTACTTGGCGTTCGCCCTGTACCGATGAGCGATGACGCCGAACTCGGCCGGCTGCGCTGGCACTGCCGTCGCGGCATGCGCGAGCTGGACCAGTTGCTGACGCGCTACCTCGACCTGCGCTGGTCGCAGGCCCCCGAGGGCGAGCGCGGCGTTTTCCTACGATTGCTGGAATGCGAGGACGATAAGCTCTGGCGCTGGTTCCTCGGTCATGAGACCGCATCCGATGCTGCCCTCGATGCCCTCGTCCAACGCATCCGCGCCCTGCCGGCTTGAGTGGCGACCATCGCGCTGGGTGGCGATCGCGCTGTGCCTGTTGACGGTGTTCAGCGTGCCATCGTTGCTCGCTTCGGACCTGCCGCGTCCATTCGCGTGGCTGATCGCCGTGGTGGCGTCCACAGCTGGATGGCGGTCGATGGGCCGCGAGTTGCGCCGGCCAACGTGCGAAATATGGATGGCCGGCGACGGACAGGTCACGGTCGATGGCGAGGCCGTGCATGCGTTCGCCATCGACTGGCGGGGCCCGATCGCATTTTTGAGCTGGCGGGACGCGGAGGGGCGCATGCAGCGCCGGAGCTTCTGGCCGGACACGTTGCCGCGCCCGCGACGGCGTGAACTGCGGCTGGCCGCGCGGGACCGGATGGCTCCGCCGGAGACGGGCGGGATGGCACACTAGCGCGCTATGTTCAAACCTATCCCTGTCGCCATCGGCCTGCGCTACCTTCGCGCCAAGCGCCGCAACGGTTTCATTTCCTTCATCTCGCTGGCCTCGATCCTCGGCATCGCCATCGGCGTGGCCGCGCTGATCACCACGCTGGCGGTGATGAGCGGCTTCCAGCGCGAGATCCGCGACCGCATGCTGCAGATGGCCGCGCACGCGACCGTCAGCGCCGACGGCGAGGTGATGGAGAACTGGCGACAGGCGATCACCGAAGCCAACCGCGACAAGCGCGTGGCCGGCGCCGCGCCCTATATCGAGACCGAAGCGCTGCTGCGCGGCGCGCGCAACCAGCCGGCGATCGTGCGCGGCGTGGTGCCGGTCGAAGAGGGCAAGGTGTCCGTGCTGGCGCAACGCATGTCGCAGGGCAAGCTCGATTCGCTCACCCCGCGCAGCTTCAACATCGTGCTCGGCAAGGAGCTGGCGATGTGGCTCGGCGTCGGCATCGGCGACAGCGTCATCGTCACCACCGACTACCAGACCACGCCGATGGGGGCGGTGCCGCAGCTCAAGCGCTTCACCGTCAGCGGCATCTTCGAAGCCGGTTACCAGGAATACGACAAGGGCCTGGCGGTGGTGAACCTGCACGATGCGCAGCGCCTGCTGCGCATGGGCGACGGCGTCACCGGCGTGCGTCTTCGGCTGCACGACATGGACCTCGCCTGGGACGTGGCGCGCGATCTCGCGCTGCGCCTGAAAGGCCCCTATCGCGTCAGCGACTGGAGCAGCGAGAACGCCAACATGTTCCGCGCGCTCAAGCTGGAGAAGACGATGATGGCGATCCTGCTGTCGCTGATCATCGCGATGGGCGCGTTCAACCTGGTGTCGTCGCAGGTGATGCTGGTGACCGACAAGCAGGCCGACATCGCCATCCTGCGCACGCTCGGCCTGACGCCGCGCGGCGTGATGCAGGTGTTCATGGTGCAGGGCTCGCTGATCGGCTTCATCGGCACGATCATCGGCGTGCTCGGCGGCATCGTGCTGACGCTGAACCTCGAACACATCCTGCGCGCGATCGAGCGCGTGTTCGGCGTCGTGCTGATGCCCGAGGACGTCTACTACATCACCGGCTTGCCGACCGAGCTGAATCCCGACGACGTGACCAGAATCGCGCTGGTCGCCCTGGCGATGGCTTTCGTTGCGACGATCTACCCGGCATGGCGCGCGGCGCGCACGGCGCCGGCGGAGGCATTGCGCTATGAGTGATGTCCGCCTGCCGACCGAGGTGATCCATTGCGACAGCCTCGGCAAGACCTATGCCGAGGGCAGGCTGCACACGCCGGTGTTCGATGGCCTGGAACTCACGGTGCATGCCGGCGAGACGGTCGCGATCCTCGGCGCGTCCGGCGCGGGCAAGAGCACGCTGCTGCACCTGCTCGGCGGCCTCGATACGCCGACCGCGGGCGAGGTGTACGTCGCCGGCAACAAGATGAGCTCGCTGTCGGATGCCGAGCGCGGCCGGCTGCGCAATCGCGCGCTCGGCTTCGTCTACCAGTTCCACCACCTGTTGCCGGAATTCACCGCGCTCGAGAACGTGATGATGCCGGTGCTGATGAACGGCACGTCGGTGCGCGACGCGAGGGAGAAGTCGAAAGCCTTGCTCGAACAGGTCGGTCTCGGCCATCGCCTGGAACACAAGCCCGGCGAACTCTCCGGCGGCGAGCGCCAGCGTGCCGCGGTCGCGCGTGCGCTGGTCAACAAGCCGGCCTGCGTGCTCGGCGACGAGCCGACCGGCAATCTCGACGAGAGGACCGCAGCGACCGTGTTCGAGCTGATGCTCGAGCTCAACCGCGCGCACAAGACCAGCCTAGTGCTGGTCACGCACGACCGCCGCCTCGCGCGCCGTCTCGACCGGGTGCTCGAACTGCACGAAGGCAAGCTCAGGGAGTTGTCACCAGCAGAGGTGTGAACCATGCACGACGCGGCAAGGACGCCGCCCTTCGGAATCGCCACGGCCATCGCGCTGCTGGCTGGAACGCTCGTCTGCCTGCTGTTGCCGGTCCTGCCGCCGTGGCCGCTGCTGGCGCTGCTGTTCGGGATTGGATTCGCGTTGTGGCTGTACGAGGGGAAATACAGGATCGTCGGCGCGCTGGCGCTGGGGTTCGGTTTGGCTGGCCTGCATGCGGCATCGAGCCTGGCGCAGCAGCTGCCCATTGCGATGGAGCAACAGGAGACGACGCTGTCGGGCCGGATCCTCGACTTGCCGCAACACGAGCCGCGGCGCACGCGATTCCTGTTGCGGGTCGATGCCGATGCGCGTCAACCGGCAGCCCTTCGCGGAAAGCTGCTCAGATTGGCGTGGTACGACGACTACGAACGCAGCGCGCCGCGCGGCAGGTTCGCCTTGCGTGCCGGCAGCCATTGGCGCATGACGTTGAAGCTGCGTGCGCCGCGCGGCTTGCGCAATCCTGGCGGCATCGACGGCGAACGGCATGCGTTGATGCAGCGCATCGCCGCGACCGGCTATGTGCGTAATCCGGAGGCTGCCCGGAGATTGCAGCCGGCGCATGGCATCAATGCGTGGCGCGAGCGCATGTCGTCGCGCATCGCGCAGGCCGTGCCGCGGCCCTCGTCGCGTTTCGTGCGCGCGCTGGCGCTCGGCGACACGCGCGCGCTCGGCGATACCGATTGGGAAACGCTGCGAGCAGCCGGGCTCACGCATCTGATCGCGATTTCCGGCTTCCACGTCGGTCTCGTCGCCGGCTTCTTCGCGTTGCTGGCCAATGGCTTGTGGCGCTGCCTGCCGGCATTGGCGCGCCGCATCCCGAGGCCGCAGGCCGCGGCGATCGCGGCCCTTGCAGGTGCGGCGCTTTACGCCGCCGTCGCGGGCTTCGCTTTGCCGACCGTGCGCACGGTGCTGATGGTGGCGGTGGTGGTGATCGCCCTCGTGTCGCGGCGCGCGCAACGTGCGGTCGATGCTTTGGCGCTGGCCACGATCGTCGTGTTGCTGGTCGATCCGCTGGCGGTCCTCGGCGCCGGTTTCTGGTTGAGTTTCGCCGGCGTGGCCTGGCTGTTGTGGTGCCTGCCTCCGGCTGCCGGCGATGCTTCGCGCGGCGCCAGATTGCGCGCCTTCCTGTCGGCGCAGGGCGTCGCCACGCTCGGCCTGTTGCCGCTGAGCGCGATGCTGTTCGGTCAGGCTTCGCTGGCAGGGCCGTTCGCAAACCTGATCGCGATCCCATGGTGGAGCCTGGTGGTCGTGCCGCTGGCCTTGATCGGAACGGCGCTCGACGCGCTCCATGGCGGCTGGGGTGCGTGGGCATGGAACTGGGCAGCGAGCGCTTTCGATCCGAGCTGGTGGGCATTCGAGCATCTCGCGCACGGCCGCCTTGCGCTGTGGTGGCTGCCGGAGCCGCGCTGGTTCGCCCTGCCGCTGGCGCTGGCCGGGGCTTTCTGGCTGCTGCTGCCGCGCGGCGTGCCGGGCAAGTGGCTGGCGCTGTTGCTGTGGTTGCCGCTGCTCTGGCCGCAACGGGACCTGCCGCGCGAAGGCGATGCCGAACTGGTGGTGCTCGATGTCGGGCAGGGCTTGTCGATGGTGGTGCGCACGGCAGAGCACGTGCTGCTGTACGACATGGGCCCGGCCGTCGTGGATGGATTCGATGCCGGCGAGCGTGCCGTCGTACCGGCATTGCAGGCGTTCGGCGTGGCGCGGCTCGATGCGGCCGTCATCAGTCACGGCGACAACGATCATGCCGGCGGGTTCGATGCCGTGCGGCGTGCGGTGCCGATGCCGGCAGCATTCGCGCCGGAAGGCGTCGGCATCGACGGCACACGTCCCTGTCTCGCCGGGACAGCGTGGCGCTGGGACGGGGTCGCATTCCGGTTCCTGCACCCGCCGCTGCATTTTCCGTATCTCGGCAACGAAGCGAGCTGCGTGCTGCGCATCGAAACCGCGCATGGCGTCTTCCTGCTGACCGGCGACATCGGCGAGGTGATCGAGCGTGAACTGGCGCGGCGCGACCCGGCATCGGTGCGCGCGGACGTCGTTCAGATCGCGCATCACGGCAGTTTCGGTTCGTCCGATCCAGCCTTCGTCGAGGCCACCCAGGCCAGCGTCGCGCTGGTCTCGGCGGGCTACGGCAATCGCTTCAGGCACCCGAACCCGACGGTTGTCGAGCGTTGGCAGCGGCATGGCGCCCGAGTGCTCGACACCATCGATGGCGGCGCGCTGCGCATCCGCCTACAGGCCTCCGGATTGGCCACGCAGGCCCGCCGCCGCGCGCAGCCGCGGTTGTGGGACGCGGCGCAGCGGCAGGAAAGGGCCGCTCAGTTATCCTATCGGCCTGACTGACGCGGCCATTGGCCGGGGGGCTGTAAGTGCTGGAACTGGTGAAGGCCGGCGGTTGGCCGATGATTCCGTTGCTGCTGTTGTCGGCCGTGGCTCTGGCGATCATCGTCGAGCGGTTCTGGACCCTGCGCCGCAAGGCCGTGCTGCCGCCCGGGCTGGGCGACGAGGTCCGGGCGTGGGCGGCGCGCGGCAAGCTCGATCCGGCGCACATCGATTCGTTGCGCCGCAATTCGCCGCTCGGCTCGCTGCTGGCCGCCGCGCTGGACGTGCGCAACCGCCCGCGCGACCAGATCCGCGAGCGCATCGAGGACGTCGGCCGGCACCTGGTGCACCGCATGGAGCGTTTCCTCAACTCGTTGGGCACGATCGCCTCGGCCGGCCCGTTGCTGGGCCTGCTCGGCACCGTGGTCGGCATGATCCAGATGTTCCTCGGCATCCTCGATCACGGGCTCGGCGACGTGAACCAGCTCGCCGGCGGCATCGGCAAGGCGCTGGTGTGCACCGCGACGGGCATGATCGTGGCGGTGCCGGCATTGATGTTCCATCGTTACTTCCGCGGCCGCATCGCCGAATACATCGTGGCGATGGAGCACGAGGCGATCCAGCTGCTCGACACGCTCGACAAGCACGGCCACAGCCTGCGTGCGGCATCGGCGCAGGTCGCGCCGGGCGCCATGGGCATCACGCCGCCGGTGAGCGCGAGCTGAGGCATGCGCATCCGCGACCATCGTGCCGACGACGAACCCGAGATCAACCTGATCCCGCTGATCGACGTCGTGCTGTGCCTGATCATCTTCTTCGTGATCACCACGACGTTCGATGCCCGCTCGGTGCTCAAGCTCGAGTTGCCGCGCGCGGCCGGCGAGCCCAGCGAGGCCGAGCCCAAGGCGCTGAGCCTGCTGGTGAACGCCGACGGGCGGTATTTCGTCGGCGATCGCGAATCCCTGCGCACCGACGTGGAATCATTGAAGCGCACGATCGTCGATGTCGTCGGCGATGACCGAGAACGCGCCGTCATGCTGCGCGCCGATGCGCGCACGCAGCACCAGGCCGTCGTGACGGCGCTCGACGCGCTGGGCCAGCTCGGCTTCCACAAGGTGTCGATCGCGACCGCGCCCGAGCAACAGCGCGGCCCGGCACGCACGCCGCCGGGCGCGCCGCGTTGAGGAATCAGCCTTGAAAGGCGACCCCCAACGCGCCGCTTGGCCGATCTACCAGCGGCTGATCCGGTTCGCAAAGCCCTATCAACCGCTGTTGTGGCTGGCGCTGCTAGGCATGCTGGTCGAGGCCGCTGCCGGCGGTGCGTTCACCAAGTTGATGGAGCCGATCGTCAACGAGACGTTCGTCGTCAAGAACCGCGAAGTCAGCCTGCTGCTGCCGTTGGCGATCGTCGGCCTGTTCGTGTTGCGCGGCATCGCCGGCTACATCACCGACTTCAACATGGCGCGCGCCGGCCGCGGCATCGCGCGCGACCTGCGCGTGCGCGTGCTGGGCAAGTACCTGCGCCTGCCGGGCCTGCGCTTCGACACCGAGCCGGTCCCTTCGATGCTGCAGCGCCTGGGCTCCGACAGCGACCAGGTCGCGCAAGCCACCGTCGATGCAGTGAAGGTGATGCTGCAGCAGTCGTTCCAGATCATCGCCGCGTTGGTGGTGATGTTCTGGACCAGCTGGCAAGTCACGCTTGCGGTGCTGGTGCTCGCGCCGCCGCTGGCCTGGGTGATGGACAAGGTCGGTCGCCGCTATCGCCGCATCAGCCATCGCATCCAGGAGAGCGGCGCTGGCCTGATGCAGGCCGCCGACCAGGCCTTGAGCAACCATCAGGAGGTCAAGGTCTACGGCGCCCAGCAGGTCGAGGCCGGGCGTTACGGCGCGCTGGCGGACGACTACCTCAAGCTCAGTTTGAAGGTCGAATCCACGCGCAGCATTTCTTCGGCGCTGGTGCAGTTGATGGGTTCGATCGGGCTGGCGTTGCTGCTGTTCGTGGCCGGTCGCGAAGCGATGGCCGGCCGCCTGACCGCGGGCGGCTTCGTCGCGCTGATGTTTTCGATGATGGCGATCATCCCCGCACTGAAGCAGCTGACCAACGTGCAGAACATGGTGCAGCGGGGGCTCGCGTCGGCAGAACGATTATTCGGCGTGCTCGACGCGCCCGACGAGGTCGATGCGGGCACGCAGCCGCTGGCGCGCGCGAAAGGCCTGATCGAGTTCCGTGATGTCGGCGCACGCTATCCGGGCCAGGCGCAGCCGGCACTGGCCGACGTCAGCTTCACCGCGCGGCCGGGCACCGTCACCGCGATCGTCGGGCGCTCGGGCAGCGGCAAGTCGACGCTGATCAAGCTGATTCCGCGCTTCTACGACATCGAGTCCGGCAGCATCCTGCTCGACGGCCACCCATTGCAGGACTACAGCCTTGCCGACCTGCGCCGCCAGATCGCGCTGGTCGGCCAGCAGGTGATGTTGTTCGACGGCACGATCGCCGCCAACGTCGCGTACGGCGAGATGGCGCAGGCGCAGCCGGCGGACCTGGATCGCGCGATCCGCGGCGCCAATGCGATGGAATTCGTCGAACAACTGCCCGAAGGCCTGCAAAGCAGCATCGGCAGCAAGGGCGGGCGCTTGTCCGGCGGGCAGCGGCAGCGTCTGGCGATCGCGCGCGCGATGCTCAAGGATGCGCCGATCCTGATCCTGGACGAGGCGACCGCTGCGCTGGATGCCGAGTCCGAGCGCCTGGTGCAGGACGCGCTCGATCACCTCATGCCGGATCGCACGACGCTGGTGATCGCGCACCGCCTGTCGACCATCGAGCATGCCGATCAAGTCCTCGTGCTCGACCACGGCCAGTTGGTGGAACAGGGCACGCATGCCGAACTGTTGCGGCGCGATGGCTTGTACGCGCACCTGCATCGCATGCAGTTCCGCGAGTCGCCGGACGCATGAGCCACGACGGACCGAAAGCGCCCGGTTACTGGTTCGGCGATCGTGCGCCACCGCTTTACGCGCGCGCACTCGCCGGCCTGTATGGCGGCGCGATCGGACTGCGTCGATCGCTGTATCGCAAGGGCCTGCTGCGCCGCGTGCGGATCGCGCAGCCGGTGATCGTGGTCGGGAATCTGATCGCGGGCGGCAGCGGCAAAACGCCATTGACGCTGGCGCTGGTCGAGCGCCTGCGCGCAGCCGGCTTGACGCCCGGCGTGGCCAGTCGCGGCTACGGTCGCGAACAGGCGGCGACGCCGATGTGGGTCGATCGCGATACCGATCCGGTGCAGGGCGGCGACGAACCCGTGCTGATCGCGCGCAACAGCGGCGCCAGGGTGCGCGTCGATCGCGATCGCGTCGCGGCCGCACGCGCGCTGGTCGAGGCCGGCTGCGATGTCGTGGTGTGCGACGACGGCCTGCAGCACTATCGTTTGGCGCGCGACATCGAGATCGAAGTGATCGATGGCCGTCGTCGTTACGGCAACGGCCAGCTGCTGCCGGCAGGTCCTCTGCGCGAGCCGGCCGAGCGCGGCAATGCTTGCGATTTTCGCGTCGTCAATGCCGGCGGTCCACAGGTGCTGTCGCCGGGTTTCGGGGAATGGCCGATGCGCCTGCTCGCCGACCACGCGCA
>Ga0070668_100003121_pt1 | contig 12238 bp, 9 predicted proteins | sample KBSS43metaG_FD_64661 | JGI IMG/M metagenome (GOLD analysis project Ga0070668, IMG submission 64661) | Switchgrass rhizosphere microbial communities from Kellogg Biological Station, Michigan, USA - KBS S4-3 metaG | ecosystem: Host-associated > Plants > Roots > Rhizosphere > Soil ... | reverse complement strand
ACCGTCACGTCGGGCAGGTGCGTGCCGCCGTTGTACGGTGCGTTCAGCACGAATACGTCGCCGCGGCGCATCGTCGCCGCCCGGCGGTCGATGATCGTCTTGACGCTCTCGCCCATCGAGCCCAGATGCACGGGCATGTGCGGCGCGTTGGCGATCAGGTTTCCGGCAGCGTCGAACAGCGCGCAGGAGAAATCGAGCCGCTCCTTGATGTTCACCGAGTACGACGTGTTCGCCAGCGTCACGCCCATCTGCTCGGCAATGGCCATGAACAGATTGTTGAACACCTCGAGCAGCACTGGATCGGCGGTGGTTCCGATCGCGTGGGCCCTCCGGATCGGCTCGACCCGTTCCAGCAGCAGATGATCGCGAGGCGTCAGCAGCGCACGCCAGCCCGGCTCGATGACCGTCGTTGCATTCGCTTCCTTGATCACCGCCGGCCCGCTGATCGCGTCGCCGGGCCGCAGGTCCTCGCGCGCGTAGACATGCGCATCGTGAAACGCTCCGGCCGTGTACACGCGCCCGACCTTGATCGGTTTCAGCACCGCGGTGCGCGGCGCGAACGCCGGCTGCAGATCGGCGGCCGATTCCGTGCGGCCTACGGCCTCGACGGCGGCCGCCTCGATCACCAGCGCGCGGCCGGGCATCAGGAAGCCGTATTGCTGCGCGTACCTGCGCTCGAACTCGGCGACAATCGGCGCCGGGTCCGCGCCAGCGCCGATCTCCAGCGTCGTATCGGTGCCGTCGTACTTGACATGCAGTGTTCGCGTGCATGCGATCCGGTCCGCGGCGATCCCCTGCGCGGCGATTTCATCGCGCGCGGCACGTTCGAGCTCGTCGAACGTCGCTGCCGCCGTTGACAGCGCGGGCGCTGTCAACGATGCTTCGACCGCGCGCTGCCGCAGCGCACGCACGTCGGCGAGGCCCATGCCATACGCGGACAGCACGCCTGCCAGCGGATGGATGAACACGCGCGTCATGCCCAGCGCGTCGGCCACCGCGCATGCGTGCTGGCCCCCGGCGCCGCCGAAACAGCACAGTGTGTATTCGGTGACGTCGTATCCGCGCTGCACGGAGATGTGCTTGATCGCGTTGGCCATGTTCTCGACGGCGATGCGAAGAAAGCCGTCGGCGATTTCCTCGGGCGCGCGGCGCGCGCCGGTCGCGCCGGCGATATCGTCGGCCAGCCTGGCAAACTTGCTGCGGACGATATCGGCGTCGAGCGGCTCGCTGCCTCCCGGGCCGAAGACGCGCGGAAACAATTCCGGATCGAGCTTGCCGACCATGACGTTGCAGTCGGTGACGGCCAGCGGACCGCCGCGCCGATACGACGCCGGGCCCGGGTTGGCGCCGGCCGATTCCGGGCCGACGCGAAAGCGCGTGCCGTCGAACGTGCAGATCGACCCGCCGCCGGCGGCCACCGTGTGGATCTTCATCATCGGCGCGCGCAAACGCACGCCTGCTACTTCGGTGTCGAACGCGCGCTCGTACTCGCCCGCCCAGTGCGTGACGTCGGTCGACGTGCCGCCCATGTCGAAACCGATGATCCTGTCGAAGCCCGCGAGCCGCGAAATTTCCACGGCGCCGACGATGCCGCCCGCGGGGCCGGACAGGATCGCGTCCTTGCCCTGGAACAGTCGCGCGTCGGTCAGCCCACCGGAGCTCTGCATGAACTGCAGCCGGATTCCGCTGTCGCCGCGGCCACCGGCGAGCTCGTGCTCCACCTGTTCGACGTAGCGGCGCAAAATCGGCGACAGGTAGGCGTCGACGACCGTCGTGTCGCCGCGCGACACGAGCTTCATCAGCGGCGACACTTCGTGCGACACCGAAACCTGCGTGAACCCGATCGTCCTCGCGAGCGCAGCCAACGCCCGCTCGTGCTGCGGAAAGCGATAGCCGTGCATCAGCACGATCGCCACGGCGCGCACGCCGTCGGCGTACGCTTGCCGCAATCCCGGTTCGACGCTCGCCACGTCGAGCGGCTGCACGACGTCACCGTGCGCGCCGATGCGCTCGTCGGCCTCGATCACCCGCTCGTACAGCAGTGACGGCAGCTCGATCCGGCGCACGAACAGCTTCGGCCGATGCTGGTAGGCGATCCGCAGCGCATCGGCGTAGCCCCGCGTGATCACCAGCGCCGTGCGCGAGCCGCGGCGTTCGAGCAGCGCGTTGGTCGCCACGGTCGTTCCCATCTTGACCGCCTCGATGACGCCGGCGGGGATCGGCGCATCGGCGGCGAGGCCCAGCAGCTCGCGGATGCCCTGCACGGCGGCGTCGCGATAGCGCTCCGGATTCTCCGACAAGAGCTTGTGCGTCGCCAGCGTGCCGTCGGGACGACGCGCGACGATATCGGTGAACGTACCGCCGCGGTCGATCCAAAACTGCCACATTGGGAGGCTGGGGCCCAAGAAAGCGGGGTTAGGGATTAGGGGTTGGGGATTAGCGTGCCCAAGCGTGACGACTCGCGAGGAGCAAGAGACCAACCGCCAACCAATCGTATTATAGGAGTGACGACCATGCGCGCGGTGGTACTGCCGCAACGCAGCAGCGTTGATGCTCGTGCAGGCAATCTAACCCCTAATCCCTAATCCCTAACCCCGTTTAGATTTGCTCGGCATCCTCACCCTCGCCACCGAGTTCCCGCGCATCGCCGGCGATGTCGGCGCGGCGGAAACGTTTGCGTTCCCTGTGCGCTACGCCCGGATCGACGGGGCGACCGTCGATGCCGTCGTCCATCGGCCCGACGATGCGCTGCTGGCGCGCTTCGTCGCGGCGGGCCGCGCGCTCGCGGCGGACGGGTGCGCGGGAATCGCGACGACCTGCGGTTTCCTCGCCCGCTGGCAGCGCGAGCTCGCGGCGGCGTTGCCGGTGCCGGTGCTCACCTCCGCACTGCTGCAGGTTCCGTTGCTCGAGCGCCTGCTCGCCCCCGGACGCCGCGTGGGGATCGTCACGTATTCGGCCACCGATCTGGCGCCGGCAACGTTGCGAGCGGCCGGCGTCGATACGGACGTACCGGTCGAGGGCGTCGCCCCCGAGGGGGTCTTTGCGCGGACGATCCGGCACGGCGCCACTGCGCTCGATCGCGAGGCGATGGCGGCCGACGTCGTTGCCGCTGCGCAACGGCTGATGCGGCGAGACCCCTCGGTCTCGATGTTCGTGCTCGAATGCGCGAACATGCCGCCCTACCGCGAGGCAATCGTCGCCGCAACGAAGCTTCCTGTTTTTGACGCCGCGCAGCTTTGCGCATGGTTCCACGCCGGGCTTCCACCGCGGTAGCCCGTCACGTCGCCGGCGATTTGTGGTAAAAATCGGTCGCCATGCGCCGCGGCGTCCGCTGCCGGCCGCGCGCCCCACAGGAGACTTCCGATGAAACGCCTCTTCACCCTGGCTGCCGCGCTGGGATTCGTGATCGCGCTGCCCGTTGGCGCGCAGACCAAGTGGGACCTGCCCACCGCCTACCCGGCGAACAACTTCCACACCGAGAACATCAACCAGTTCGCCGCCGACGTCGACAAGGCGACCGGCGGCAAGCTCAAGATCCAGGTGCATCCGAACGCCTCGCTGTTCAAGGCGCCGGAAATCAAGCGCGCCGTGCAGGGCGGCCAGGCGCAGGCCGGCGAGATCCTGCTCGTCAATTTCGAGAACGAGGACCCGCTGTTCGGCATCGACGGTATTCCGTTCCTCGCGACGTCGTACGGTGAATCGCTGAAGCTGTACAAGGCGTCGCGCAAGGCGCTCGACGACAAGCTCGCCAAACAGGGCGTCAAGCTGCTGTACACGGTGCCTTGGCCGCCACAGGGCATCTATTCGAAGAAGACGCTGGCGTCGGCCGCAGACATGAAGGGGCTCAAGTGGCGCGCGTACAGCCCGGCGACCGCGAAGATCGCCGAACTGGTCGGTGCGCAGCCGGTCACCATCCAGGCAGCCGAGGTGCCGCAGGCGCTGGCCACCGGCGTCATGGACAGCTACATGTCGTCGGGTGCAACCGGCTACGACTCCAAGACCTACGAGCACCTCAAGAACTGGTACGACACACAGGCCTGGCTGCCGAAAAACGCGATCATCATCAACGCCAAGGCGTTCGACGCGCTCGACAAGCCGACACAGGCGGCACTGCTCAAGGCAGCGGCCGACGCCGAAACGCGCGGCTGGAAGCTTTCGGAAGAGAAAAACGGGTGGTACGTCGCGCAGCTGAAGGACAAGGGCATGACCATCCACAAGCCGTCCGAACAGCTGATGGCCGACATGCGGCGCGTCGGCAACTTCATGCTGGCGGAATGGCAGCGCAAGGCCGGCGACGAGGGCAAGAAGGTGATCGACGGCTATCGCGCGATCCAGTAAACCTCGATGCGCGCTGCGCTCGACCGCATCTACGACGCCGCCGGTTATCTGGCGGCGTTTTTCGTTTTTGCGATCTTCGCGGTGATGATCGGCGGCACGGCGCTGCGCGAGCTCGGACTGCGCTCGGGCGGTTCCGACGACATCGTCGCCTGGTTCTGTGCCGCGGCCGCCTTCCTCGCGATGGCGCACACGTTCCGGCGCGGCGACTTCGTGCGCGTGATGCTGGGTCTCGAGCGGCTGGGTCCCGTCGCGCGCCGCAGGATGGAGCTGCTGTGCCTTCTCGTCATGGTCGCGTTCACGGGCTTTCTCGCGGTGGCGGCCATCCGCTTCGTCTACGAGAGCTACGCGCTCAACGACATGGCGAACGGCCTGATCGCCATTCCGCTTTGGATACCGCAATCGAGCTTCGTCGTCGGCGCGCTGCTGCTGCTGGTCGCGGTCGTCGACGAGCTCGCGACGGTGCTTCGCGGCGGCACGCCGGCGTATATCGTCGCCGTCGAGGAGCGCCACGCGCGCGGTGACTTCTCCGAGGACCTGTGACGCTGATCGGCATCGGAGCGCTGCTGCTGGCGGTGATGCTGGCACTGCTCGCGGCCGGGGTCTGGATCGCCGTGTCGCTGGCGATCACCGGCGGCATCGGTATGGCGCTGTTCACGAGCCTGCCGCTCGACGTCACCGCCAAGAACCTGTTCACGTCGTTCTGGGGCGCCAACGCGTCGTGGGAGCTTGCGGCGCTGCCCCTGTTCATCTGGATGGGCGAGATCCTGTTCCGCACGCGCCTGTCCGAGCAGATGTTCACGGGCCTCGCACCGTGGCTCAACCGCATTCCCGGCCGTCTCATGCACACGACGATCCTCGGCTGCGGCATCTTCGGCTCGGTGTCGGGGTCGTCGGCGGCGACCTGCGCGACGATTTCCAAGGTGGCGCTGCCGGAGCTCTTGAAGCGCGGCTACGACGAGCGGGTCGCGCTCGGCTCGCTCGCCACCGCCGGAACGCTCGGTATCCTGATCCCGCCATCGATCACGATGGTCGTCTACGCGGTCGCGGCCGAGGCATCGATCATCCGCATCTTCCTCGCAGGATTCTTTCCCGGCTTCCTGCTGATGTTCCTGTTCTCCGGCTATATCGCGTGGTGGGCATGGCGGCATCCGGATCGCACGCCGCCGCCCGATCCACCGACGACGTTTGCGCAGAAGATCAAGGCGTCGGGCGAGCTGATTCCCTGCGGCCTGCTGATCCTGTTCATCGTCGTCGCGCTGGTCAAGGGCTGGGCGACGGCTACCGAGTGCGCGGCATACGGCGTGCTGGGTTCGCTGGCGCTGGCGTGGTGGGGAAAGTCGCTGACGTGGAAGAACTTCATCGACAGCCTGATGGGCGCCACGCGGGTGTCGTGCATGATCATGTTCATTCTCGCCGGCGCCAAGTTCCTGTCGATGACGATGGGCTACACCGGCATCCCGCGCGCACTCGCCGAGTGGGTCGATTCGCTGCACCTCGCGCCCTACACGCTGATCGCCGTCCTGGCGTTGATCTACATCGTGCTCGGCACGGCGCTCGACGGGATCTCGATGATCGTGCTCACGGCCACCGTCGTGCTGCCGATGATCCAGAAGGCCGGATTCGATCTCATCTGGTTCGGCATCTTCATCGTGATGCTGGTCGAGATCGCCGAAGTCACGCCGCCCGTGGGCTTCAACCTGTTCGTGTTGCAGAACATGACCGGACGCGACAGTAACGAGATCGCGCTCGCCTCGCTGCCGTTCTTCGCCATGCTGGTCGTCGCCATCGCGATCATTACCGTGTTCCCGGACCTGGTGACGTGGCTACCCGACTACGTGATGGGTGTGGAGAAATGACCCGTGCCGTTCCGGCAACGCGCGGGTGGGCCGCGAAGATGGCAACGCCGTTCGCCACACTCGGACTCGTCACCGACGGTGGCCGGCTGATCGAGGTTCACTACCTGCCGCGCGACGAACCTGCGCAGGCGCCGCGTGACGCCATTTCCGAGCGCGCGATCCGCGAGATCGAGCTCTACCTCGCCGATCCGCAACACCCGATCGGCGTACCGCTGGCGCCGAAAGGCACGCCGTTTCAGCGTCGCGTGTGGGAGGCCATCGCCACGATCTCGCCCGGTGAGTCGCGCACCTACGGCGAGCTTGCGCGCCGGCTCGTCTCCGCGCCCAGGGCGATCGGGCAGGCCTGTGGCGCCAATCCACTGGCGCTCGTCATTCCCTGCCACCGCGTCGTCGGCAGCCGCGGTGCGCTCGGCGGGTTCATGCAAGCGGCCGCCGGCGATCCGGTAGTGATCAAGCGCTGGCTGCTCCAGCACGAGGGCTACCGGTTCGGCCAATGACTGGCAGGATTCGCCCCCGCACGACGCCGGCGGACACCGATTCCACTGCCGCGCGCGATGCCCGATCGCTGATCGATGCGTTCTGCGACCAGCTGTGGCTGCAGGACGGACTCGCGCCGGCGTCGCTCGCCGCGTACCGGCAGGATCTCGTCGCGTGGGCGGCCTGGCTCGCCGCGCAGGGAAGCACGCTGCTCGCCGCGCGGCGCAGCGACGTCGAGGCATGGCTTGCCGACCAGTTCCGCGCCAAGGCGAAAGCGTCGTCGGCCGGTCGGCGGTTGTCGGCGCTGCGGCGGTTCTACCGGCTGCAGCTCGAACGCGCGCAGGTGCGCGAAGACCCGACGCTGCGCGTGCGTGCGCCGAAAAAAACCCGTGTGCTGCCGAAAGGCTTGACCGAAGCGCGTGTAGAGCAACTGCTCGCGGCGCCCGACGTTTCCACGCCGCTGGGCCTGCGCGACCGGGCGATGCTGGAGACGCTGTACGCGACCGGGCTGCGGGTGTCGGAGCTGACCGGCCTCAAGCTCTCGCAGGTCTCGCTCGACGCCGGCGTCGTTCGCGTGCTCGGCAAGGGAAGCAAGGAACGGCTGGTGCCGCTCGGTGAAGAGGCGATCGCATGGCTTCTGAAGTACATGGCCGACGCACGACCCGGACTCGCCGGCGACGGGAAGAGCGCGCACATGTTCGTCACCGCGCGCCGGACGCCGTTGACGCGCCAGGCGTTCTGGGCACTGGTCAAGCGCTATGCGCTCATCGCCGGCATCGCGCCGGCCACGCTGTCGCCGCACGTGCTGCGCCACGCGTTCGCCACGCACCTCCTCAACCACGGCGCGGACCTGCGCGTCGTGCAACTCCTGCTCGGCCACGCCGACATCACCACGACGACGATCTACACGCACGTCGCGCGCGAGCGACTGAAGCGGCTGCACGCGCAACATCACCCGCGGGGGTAGAATCCGCCCGCGATGGGGAACAACCGACTGCCGGTGACCGCCGCTGTCCGCGTGCTGCGCGCGCACGGCGTCGCCTTCACCGACCACCCCTACGATTACGAGGAACGCGGCGGCACGGCGGTGTCGGCGCGCGAGCTCGGCGTGCCGGAGCACCAATGCATCAAGACGCTGGTGATGGAAGACGACGCCCGGCATCCGCTGGTCGTGCTGATGCACGGCGACCGCGAAGTCTCGACCAAGAACCTCGCCCGCACGCTCGGCGTCAAGACGGTCGCGCCGTGCGACCCCGCGGTCGCCGATCGACACTCCGGGTATCAGGTTGGCGGTACCAGCCCGTTCGGCACGCGGCGCGCGATGCCCACGTACGTGCAGCGCACGATTGCCGAGCTGCCGTACCTGTACGTCAACGGCGGCCGCCGCGGCTACCTGGTCGGCATGGAGCCCGCGGAGCTGATCCGCGTGCTGCAGCCGACGCTGGCCGACATCGCGGCCTGACATGGCGATGATCCCGATCGCACCCGACGGCGCCGCAATCCGCGCGGCGTTCCTTGCCGACGAACGCGCGACGGTTGCCGCGCGCGCAGCACTGGCCGGCGGCGGCGACGACGCCGCGGTCGCCGCGCAGGCGCGCGCATGGGTCTCCGGCGTGCGCGAACGGTCGGGCGGCAGCACCGGCGTCGAATCGCTGCTGCAGCAGTACGACCTGTCGACGCAGGAAGGCGTCCTGCTGATGTGCGTCGCCGAGGCGCTGCTGCGGATCCCGGACGCGGCGACCGCCGACCGCCTGATCCGCGACAAGCTCGCGCGCGGCGACTGGGAACGTCATCTCGGCGCGTCGGACTCGCTGCTGGTCAACGCGTCGACGTGGGGATTGATGCTGACCGGCAAGCTGACCAGCATCGACAACGATGCTGCCCGCGATCCGGCCGCGTGGTACGAGCGGCTCGTCGCACGGGCCGGCGAGCCCGTGGTGCGCGTCGCGCTTCGCCAGGCGATGAAGGTGATGGCCGAGCAGTTCGTCATGGGCCGCACGATCGGCGAGGCGCTCTCGCGCGCGCGAAGCGGCGAGCATGCGCAGTACCGCTTTTCGTACGACATGCTCGGCGAATCGGCGCTCACCGCCGCCGATGCCGTTCGCTATCACGCCGCGTATGCCGACGCGATCACCGCGATCGGCGACAGCGCTCGGGACCGCCACGCGCCGGTTTTCGTACAGCCGTCGATTTCGGTGAAGTTGTCGGCGCTGCACCCGCGCTACGAGTACGCGCAGCGCCATCGCGTGTTCGAGGAACTGGTCCCGGCGATCGTCGACCTCGCACAGCGGGCGGCGGTGCGCGGCATCGGCTTCACGATCGACGCCGAGGAAGCCGAACGGCTCGAGTTGTCGCTGGAACTGATCGCTCGCGTGCGCCGCGATCCGGCACTCTCCGGATGGCACGGGTTCGGGCTGGCCGTGCAGGCGTACCAGAAACGCGCGCTCGCCGTCGTCGATTGGATCGCAGCGCTCGCCCGCGAAGCGAAGCACCGGATCCCGGTGCGGCTGGTCAAGGGCGCGTACTGGGATACCGAGATCAAGCGCGCGCAGGTGCAGGGGCTGGCGGGCTATCCGGTGTTCACGCGGAAGGCGCATACGGATGTTTCGTACTTGGCCTGCGCGCGCCGGTTGCTCGAAGCCGGCGACGCCGTGTATCCGATGTTCGCGACGCACAACGCCCATACGATCGCGTGGGTCGCCGAATGCGCGGGGCGAGTCGGCGTGAGCGAGTTCGAATTCCAGCGCCTGCACGGCATGGGCGAGGCGCTGTACGCGCAGGTCACCGCCCCGCCTCACGGCCACGCCTGCCGCGTTTACGCGCCGGTGGGCAGCCACCAGGACCTGTTGCCATATCTCGTGCGGCGGCTGCTCGAAAACGGCGCCAACACGTCATTCGTCAACCGCATCGCCGATCCGGCGGTGAGCATCGACGAGGTCGTCGCGCATCCGGTCAGCCGCGCACAGCAGCACGGGCACACACCCAGTCCGCGGGTTCCACTGCCGGCCGACCTGTTCGGCGCCGAACGGCGCAATTCCGCCGGCGTGTCGCTGGCCGACCAGCCGGCGATGAGGGAGTTCGACACGGCGCTGGCCGCGTCGGCGACTGCGCAGTGGACGGCGCTGCCGACCGTCGCCGGCGTGGTACGCGACGTGCCGACGCACGCGATCACGGACCCGTCCGATCATCGCCGTGCGCTTGGCCGCGCCGGCGACGCCGACGTTGCGACCGTCGATCGTGCGCTGGCCAGTCTCGTCGCCGCGCAGTCGGCGTGGGATGCGCGCGGCGGGAATGCACGCGCCGACCTGCTCGATCGCACCGCCGACCAGATCGAGCAGGCGCGCACGGAACTGGTGACGCTGCTCGCGCGCGAAGCGGGCAAGACGCGCCCCGATGCGCTGGCCGAGGTCCGCGAGGCGGTCGACTTCTGCCGCTACTACGCGGCGCTCGCACGCAAGCATTTCGCGGCGCCCGAGCCGCTGCCGTCGCCCACCGGTGAAGCGAACACGCTGGCGCTGCACGGCCGTGGTGTATTCGCGTGCATCTCACCGTGGAATTTTCCGCTGGCGATATTTGCCGGTCAGGTCGCGGCGGCGCTTGCCGCGGGCAATGCAGTGGCGGCGAAGCCGGCCGAGCAGACGCCGCTCACGGCGTTGCGCGCCGTCCAGTGCTTCCACGCGGCCGGCGTGCCGGCCGACGTGCTGGCGTTGCTGCCCGGGCCCGGCGAGACGATCGGTGCCGCGTTGTGCGCCGATTCGCGCGTCGCGGGCGTTGCATTCACCGGCTCGACCGACGCGGCAAGCGCCATCGCTCGTACGCTGGCCGCGCGCACGCCGCTGGTGCCGCTGATCGCCGAGACCGGCGGCCAGAACGCGATGATCGTCGACAGCTCGGCACTGCCCGAGCAGGTCGTGCAGGATGCGGTCGCGTCGTCGTTCAACAGCGCCGGCCAGCGCTGCTCGGCGCTCCGCGTGCTGTGCGTCCAGCAGGACATCGCGCCGAAGATCGAGCAGATGCTGATCGGTGCGATGAACGAACTGGTCGTCGGCGACCCGGCGGACCTCGCGACCGACGTCGGGCCGGTGATCGACGCCGACGCCCGCGACGCGCTGGAGGCGCACATCGCGACGATGCAGGCCGCCGGCCTCGTCCGCCATCGACTGCCGTTGCCGGACGCGTGTGCGAACGGGACGTTCGTCGCGCCGACGCTGATCCGGCTCGATCGGCTGGATCGATTGACGCGCGAAGTGTTCGGGCCCGTCCTGCACATCGCGACGTTCGCGGCCGGCGAAATGGACACGTTGGTCGACGCGATCAACCGCTGGGGCTATGGACTGACGCTCGGGATCCACAGCCGCGTCGACGCGACGATTGAACGCGTCGTGGCCCGTGCGCGCGTCGGCAACATGTACGTCAACCGCAACATGATCGGCGCCGTGGTTGGTGTGCAGCCGTTTGGCGGCGAGGGCCTGTCCGGCACAGGCCCGAAAGCCGGCGGACCGCACTATCTGTTCCGCTTCGCCGTCGAGCGCACGCTGTCGGTCAATACCGCCGCCGCGGGCGGCAACGCCGCGCTGCTGGCGCAGGGAGATGCGTGAGCTTCAGCACGACCGACATGCTGTTCGCGGCAGCGATCGCGCTCGCGGCGCTTGGTGCGATCGTGGTCGGCGCGGGCCTGGGCGCGTTGGTGCGCCGCCGGCCGCTGCGGTTCATTGTGCGCGTGCTGGCCGGGCTGCTGCTGCTGACGCTGGGCGCGTTGGCGGGCGTCGTCGCGTCCGGCACGCAAGGTTACCGGGCGCTGACCCGCGAAGACGTCGTCGCGCACGTCACCGTGCTCCCTGAGGGGGCACAGCGCTTCAAGGCCACGCTGCGCGAGCCGGGCGGCGGCGAGCAGACCTTCGCGCTCGCCGGCGACGAGATCTACATCGACGCGCACATCATCAAATGGAAGCCGCCCGTCAACCTCTTCGGCCTCCACACCGCCTACGAGCTCGACCGCGTCGGCGGACGCTACCGCGACATCGAGCAGGAGCGCACGGCACCGCGCACGGTGCACGCGCTGACGCACGAGCGGCGCATCGACCTGTTCAGCTTGCGCCAGCGCTACGCGGTGCTGTCGGCGCTCTTCGACGCCGAGTACGGGTCGGCGACGTTCGTGCCCGTGACCCGGCCGGCCCTGCTGGAGATTCGGTTGTCGACGAGCGGACTGCTCGTGCGCGAAGCCGACGTCCGGCGCTGATCTGGTTGTTGCAGGGTGGCGTGTGGCCGCGTCACCCGCCCGGCGTGCGCGCGATCCCGCGTACCGTCAAGCGAGATGGGCGGCCACCGCGTCCTCGTTCCATTCGACGCCGATGCCGGGAACGTCGGGAATGTGCAGCTGGCCGCCTTCGATCGCGAACGGCCGCTCGAGGATCGGGTCGGCCCAGTCCTGCCACTCGAGCCAGTGCGCGGTCTCGGTGACGCGCATCAGGTGCGCCGCGATCTCAGGGTACAGATGGGTCGACATCGGGATGCCGGCTGCGCCTGCGATCGCCGCGGCGCGCAGCCATCCGGTCACGCCGCCGATC
>Ga0070668_100003116_pt1 | contig 12248 bp, 15 predicted proteins | sample KBSS43metaG_FD_64661 | JGI IMG/M metagenome (GOLD analysis project Ga0070668, IMG submission 64661) | Switchgrass rhizosphere microbial communities from Kellogg Biological Station, Michigan, USA - KBS S4-3 metaG | ecosystem: Host-associated > Plants > Roots > Rhizosphere > Soil ... | reverse complement strand
TGGGTGAAATGGATGTCGAGCCCATCGATCTCGGTGATGAACTGCGGGTAGCTGTTGAGGCGCGCCTCGACCTTTCGCCAGTCGTAGCTGTCCCGCCAGTAGTTGAGGACCTGCTCGACGGTCTTGAGCGGCACGCCCTGGGTCTCATCCGAGACCGTCTCCTTGTCGGGCAGACGTGTCGCGGCGAGCCGACGCCGCAGGTCCGCGATCGCCTGGTCAGGAACATTCACCTGGAACGGCCGGATCGACGCGTCCTGCGCCGGCTGCGCCCTGGCGGCTTCGCCGAATGCGGCGGGCTCGGGGGCCGGCGCGTTCGCGGGCGTGGTCAGGGGGGGCGGCGAAACGCGCTCGGCGCCGCCTGGGGTGGTCGGCATTTGCGGTTCGGACATGGTCGTTCTCCCATCCTGCGTAGGCCGCCTGCGGTGCGCAGGGGTCTGGCGTGGCGAATTGTGGGGACGGCCTACGGAGCCGGGAGATATCCAACGGCTTGGACGGGATTGATTGAACGAGGCGGCGCTTTTGGAACGATTGTGTCGTTGAATTTCAACTCGCCGACGAGCATGCCTAAGCCCTACCCAGGATTGGCCCATGGCTCCCGGCCAGATAGACCACCATGTCGGCGCAGGAGGGCTTGCGCCCTGGCAGGTCGAACTCGCCCTGCGGCTGATGCAGCGTGACATCTGCGCAGACGTTCCCGCCGACGAACTCGCGAGCCTGTGCGGCCTGTCCCGCAGCTACTTCACGAAGGCGTTCAAGGTCAGCATGGGCGCGCCGCCCCACCGGTGGCTGGTGCGCCAGCGCATTGGCCGCGCCATGGACCTGTTGGAGGCGACGGACGAAAGCATCAGCGTGATCGCCCTGACGTGCGGCTTCTCCGACCAGAGCCACCTCACCCGCATGTTCCACGCCGCGGTCGGGGCCAGTCCAGCGGCCTGGCGCCGCCAGCGCCGGGCCCGGTGGGGGACATGTACGTCAGGAGGTGTCCCGGGACCATACCTGCACGGCGGTGATCATGGGTCCTCGGGACAAGCCCGAGGATGACGACTGAGAGGAGGATCGGGGAGGAAGATCGGGGACACGTACCGAGGTAAATGTCCCCGTTCGCCCAGTCAGCCGTCCTGGACGACATACTCCGCCAGGCGGCTCCAGGGGCGGACCGGGTCGGTGCGGCCGTCCCAATCCTGGTGGGCCCTCAGCAGGGCCTCGTGGGAGGGGCGCCAGACGGCGTAGTCCATGATCTCCATGAAGGCGCCGAGGGACGCTCGCGTGTCCACGAAGGTGATGAGGCGCTCCGGTCCGGCCGCCGTCAGCGACGCGACCTCCTCGAAGCCCAACTGCTTGAGCCGCCCGACCTCCGCGATCCGGCTGGGGGTCGCGTACTTCAGGTGATGCAGGCCTACGCCGCGGCTTTCCAGCACCTCGGAGAACACCGACGGGTTGTCGTCCATCTGCTGGACGAGCTCGATGGTCATGGCGCCGCTCACTCCGAAGGCGAAGCGGGTGTGCAGCGGCGTGGGCCGGCCGCGATAGGTGCAACTGGACGCCGGCAGGGGGTACTCGCCCAGGAAGAACGGCCCGGCGTTTCCGGCCCCGCGCCAGGATTCGACGGCGGCGTCGAGGTCACGGACGACGTAGGCGTTCTCGATCAAGGCTCCGGACTGGATCATGAGCTGCTCGTTCGTCTCCCGGGTGTCCACGGCGACAGGATCGGCCGTCCGGGCCCCGTCCACAAGCGCGCCCTGCCAAAGGCCTCCCCTTGTGCGGGGTCGGCATGAGGTACAGCGTGAGGTCTCGCAGCCGCAGGAACGGGGCCTGACGCCATGAAGCACATGATCAACTGGTTCGAGCGTCCGCAAGGCTCGCCCATCGAGTACGAGAACGCGCAGAAGCGGATCCTCGAGGTGTTCGGCCAATGGACCGCGCCCAGCAACTTCAAGATCGAGATGTTCGTGGTCCGCGTCGGCGAGTGGGGCGGGCACATGCTGGTGGACTGCGACGACCCGCTGGAGATCCACAAGCTCTGCTCGATGCTGCCGGCGTTCGTGTTCCAGGTGCACGCCGTGGTGCCGGTGGAGGACGCCATCCGCGCCGAACTCGAGGTCATCGCCTGGCGGGACGGCCTGAAGCGCGCCTGAGGGCATGGAGCGGCTGGCGAACGCCCGCATCGTCATGTGGGAAGGTGGCGGGCTGTGGATCGTCGAGGCGACGCCCGCCGCGACGCGCCAGACGCAGCGCACCGACGCCCACGCCCACCACGCGATCCAGGTGACCATAAGCCTGGGCGGCCGGTTCCGGCTCGACACGCCGCAGGGCCATGTGGGCGGCGACGCCGTCGCGGTCGCCGCCGACGCCTCCCACCTGTTCGAGGCCGAGGGCCTGGTCGCGTTGCTGTTCGTCGAGCCGGAAAGCCGGCTGGGCCGCGCCGTCGCCCGGGAGATTTTCGACGGGGCGGCGCTGGCCAGGGTCGCCGAAGCCAGGATCGGCGACTTCCGCGCGCGGGCGGCGGCGGCCTATGCTGCGCCGGTCCGGGACGGCGCGGCGCTGGAGGCGCTGGGCCGCGACCTCGTCCATCGCCTGGCGGGCGCGGCCAGGGCCGATCCGCCGGACCTGCGGGTGCGCCGAATGATCGCCTGGGCGGCGGAGCATATCGAGGGGCCGGTCAGCCTCGCCGATGCGGCGGCCGTCAGCGCGCTGTCGCCTGGACGCCTGAGGCACCTGTTCGTCCGCGAGACCGGCCTGGCCTTCAAGACCTACCTGCTTTGGCTGAGGCTGGTGCGGGCGGTGGAGCGCGTCGCGGCCGGCGCGTCCCTGACCGAGGCCGCCCACGACGCCGGGTTCGCGGACTCCGCCCATTTCAGCCGGACCTTCCGGCGGATGTTCGGCGTGACGCCCGCGGCGCTGCGCATGACGTAGCCCTTGCGTTCAAGTGCGCGGGCCGGAGCCGGCCTACATCGGGGTCATCGCCCACCGGAAACCAGGAGGTTCCAATGACCGAGCAATGCACCTGCCAACCCTGCACCTGCGCGCCGACCTGTACGTGCGGCCCGTCCTGCCGCTGCGGCGCGCAATGCGCCTGCACGCCGCAAGCCGCGTGCGCCCCGCCCGCCGACCAAGACCCGGAATGACCGCCCGGACCGCCCCCGCGCCGCGCCTTCGGAAGGGCGCGGGGGCGCTCTGAGGCCCCTCCCCGTCAGTCCCCCAGCACGCGCCGCAGGAACTCGCCGCCCAGGTGAAGGCCGACGTCGTCGATGCTGTGGCCCAGGCCCGGGGAAACGTGGGTCTTCACGTCGAAACCCAGCGGCCGCAGGGCCGCTTCGGCGCCGGCGAGGGCTGCGACCGGCACCATCGGGTCGGCCTGGCCATGCACCAGCAGCATGGGCGGCTTCGACCTGACCTCGGCGGCCAAGCCGTCGGCGTCGGCGAGCATGCCGGAGTAGCCGAGCAGGCCGGCCATGGTCTTCTCGCGGCGCGGCGCCACATGCAGCGCCATCATCGTGCCCTGGCTGAACCCCACCAGCGCCAGCCGGTCGTCCGTGAGGCCGTAGCGGGCGAGCTGGGCGTCGATGAAGGCGTTCACCGTGGGCGCGGCGGAACGCACCCCGGCCGCGCGGGCCTGCGGGCTGAAGTCGGTCAGCGCCCACCACTGGTAGCCGTCCGGCGCCCCCGGGCATTCCTGCGGGGCGTTGGGCGCCACGAACACCGCATGCGGCACGACGTTGCGCCAATAGGGGGCGAGGCCGATGAGGTCGTCCCCGTTGGACCCGTAGCCGTGCAGCAGGATGACGATCGCGCGGGGATCGCCGCCGGCGGCGGGCGGGACCATCGGGCCGCTGAGGTTCACAATCTCTGTCATGAACGATGTGGTGCGGGACGCCATTCGCCGGGTCAAGCGTGCGGCGCCCCTTGTTCCGGCGGCGGTCCGCCCCAGATTCAAGGAGCTGGGCAGGAGATTGACGTGACGTCACCGTTCGATGGCTATGAGGTCGAGGCCCGGATGCGGCCGTCGGCGCAGGCCTGTTCGTTCGACCTGGACGAAGCGCTTTCCGCCGTCGTGGCGCTGGAGGCGCGCGTGCCGCCGGACGCCTTCACGGCCGCCTCGCTGGGCGCCGAGCGCCTCGGAAACGGGGCGGTGATCGGACCGACCGGCCTGGTGCTGACCATGGGCTACCTCGTCATGGAGGCCCAGGAGGTCGTCCTGACGCTCAACGACGGATCGCGCGTGCCGGCTCACGTGCTGGGCTCCGACGCGGTGACCGGCTTCGGCCTGGTCCAGGCGCTGGAGCCGCTGGGCCTGCCCACCCTGCCGCTGGGAAACTCGAAGACCCTGGAGGGCGGCAGCCCGGTGATCATCGCCGGCGCCGGCGGGCGGGCGCATGCGGCGGCCGGGCGCGTCCTCACCCGGATGCCGTTCGCGGGCTACTGGGAATACCTGCTGGACAACGCCATCATCACCGAGCCCGCCCACCCGCACTGGAGCGGCGCGGCGCTCTTGGGCGCGAGCGGGGAGCTGATGGGGGTAGGCTCGCTCAGCCTACAGCGGCAGACCCAGAGCGGCGCGGTGAAGCCGATCAACATGTTCGTGCCCTCGGAGCTTTTGCCGCCGATCCTGGACGACCTGGCGCGCGGCAAGCCGGCGCATCCGCCGCGGCCCTGGCTGGGCGTGCTGGCGCAGGACATCGACCCGCACGTCGTGGTGGTGGGGGTCAGCCCCCACGGTCCGGCGGCGCGGGCCGAGCTGCGCGCCGGCGACGTCATCCTGGCGGTGGCCGGCGTCGAGATCGAGGACCTCGCGGACTTCTACACGCGGATGTGGGCGCAAGGTCCGCCCGGCGCGATCATCCCCCTGCGTGTCCAGCGCGAGGAGGACGTGTTCGACGTGGAAATACGCTCGGCGGATCGCGGCGCCCTGTTGCGGAAGCCCAAGCTCAACTGAGCGGATCAGGCGACGGAGATCCAGTCGCCGGTCAGGGCCGAGAGCGGCACGCCCACCAGCACCAATTGCGCGCCGCCGGCCATGCTGACGACGACGTCGGCCCCCGACTGGCTGACGGTGTACTGCGTCCCGGGGTCGAGCACGACCCGGTCGCCCTGTGCGCGCGAGAAGTCGGTGACGCGGTCGAGGCCGGCGTCGCCGAAGCTGTGGAACACGTCAGCGCCCGTGCCGCCGGCGACGGTGTCGTCGCCCCGGTCGCCGGAGAGCCAGTCGTCGCCCGCCCCGCCGCTCAGGGAGTCGGCGCCCTGGCCGCCCCGAACGGTGTCAGCCCCCGCCCCGCCATCGCAGGTGTCGTTCCCCATGTTGCCGTAGACCAGGTCCGCCGCCTCATAGGCGAAGAGGAGGTCGTCGCCCTGCCCGCCCAGCACCCAGTCGCCCGAGACGTTGCCGTGAACGGTGTCGCTTCCCTGGTTGCCGTTCAGGTCGTTGAAGTCCTCGCCGCCGAAGATGACGTCGTCGCCCTCGTCGCCGCGCAGGTAGCTCGGCCCGACGTCCATGTCGAAGCCTATGCGGTCGTTTCCTGCGCCGCCGGAGATGGAGGTGGCGTAGGACAGGGAATGGATGACGTCGTCGCCCGGCGAGCCGATGAAGTTCTCGACGTCCTGGAAGGTGATCCGCCAGCTCGCGCCCTGGACAGGATCGAAGAGGTCCGCCACCCCGCCCTGGTGGGACGACCCGCTCCAGGTCGTCCCGACCCGGATCGTATAGGGTCCCGCCTCGAAGGTGTCGGCGCCCAACCCGCCGTCGATGACATCGGCGCCCGGAGACGCGCGGATGATGTCGTCGCCGCTCGTCCCTGCGAGGGTGTCGGCGGCTGGGGTCCCCTCGACCGTGGCCATGGAGGGCGCTCCTTTGGGCGCGCGCATCTTCGCCTACCTCGAGGACCCGTCAATTCGAGGTTGTGAAATTCTCCGGCCGGGCGACGTTCAGGCCCGGCGGCTGACCGTGAAGTCGGCCAGGTCCTCCATGGCCGGGCGCCAGGGGTTGGCGGCGGGAAACGCGGCCAGGGCGGCCTTGGCGCTGCCCGCATAGTCGGCGGCGAGGTCCAGGGTGGACTGCAGGGCGCCGGTGGCGCGCATCAGCTCGCGGGCGCGCTGGAAGTCCGCCTCGGTCTGCTCGCGCCGGTCGACGGTGCGCCGCCAGAACTCGGCCTCCGCCTGGCCGGTGCGGGCCATCGCGTGGATCAGCGGCAGGGTCGCCTTGCCCTCGCGGAAGTCGTCGCCGGGGTTCTTGCCCAGGTCTTCGCGCACGCCGGAATAGTCGAGGGCGTCGTCCACCAACTGGAACGCCAACCCCACCTCCTGGCCGAAACGGCGCAGCGCCTGGGCCCGCGCAGGCGGCGCGCCGGCCACCACGGCGCCGGCCTCGGCGGCGGCGGCGAACAGCTCGGCGGTCTTGGCCTGGATGATCTGCAGGTAGATCTCCTGGGAGAGGTCCAGGTCGTGGGCGCGGGTGAGCTGCAGCACCTCGCCCTCGGCGATCACCCGGCTGGCGCGGGCCAGGATCTCCAGGGCGGCCATAGAGCCCGCCTCGACCATCAGCTCGAAGGCGCGGGCGAACAGGAAGTCGCCCACCAGCACGCTGGAGGGCGCGCCCCAGATCAGGTGGGCCGCCACCCGGCCGCGGCGCAGTTCCGAGGAATCCACCACGTCGTCGTGCAGCAGGGTGGCCGTGTGGATGAACTCCACCGCGGCGGCCAGCTTCAGGCAGGCGTCGTCGCGCGCGCCGCTGAGGCGGGCTGCGGCGATGGTGAGCAGCGGACGCAGGCGCTTGCCCGACGAGCCGATCAGGTGCTCGGCCAGCGCCGGGATCACCGGCACCGAGCTCTGCATGCGCTCGCGGATCAGGGCGTCGACGCCGGCCATGTCCCGCCGCGCGAGCTGCACGAGCCCGTCGATCGAGGGCTTGGCGGCGGTGGCGGCGACGGCTGCGTCCACGGACGAATTCACTCCAAAGAGCGGCGCCGGGCGGCATTTTCACCCTTGCGCCGTTGCGGGCGACAATGGTCAGGCGATAGGGGGTCGGTCAAGGCGCGCCTTCTGCGGCGCGAAGACCCTTAAAGCATGTCGAACGTCACCGAAGACTCATTGCTGGGCGGACGCCTGCGGCTTCGCCAGGCCAAGGACGGCTATCGCGCCGGCCTGGACGCGGCGCTGCTGGCTGCGGCGTGCGAGGTGGCGGGCGAGGCCCGGGTGATCGACGCCGGATGCGGCGCGGGCGCGGTGTTGCTGGCGGCGGCGCACCGGCGGCCGTTTGCGAGACTCTGCGGCCTGGAGCGCGACCCGGCCGCCGCCGCCCTGGCCCGCGAGAACGCCGCGCTGAACGGCCTGGCCGACCGCATCGAGGTGATCGAGGGCGACGTGGCGGACGGGTTCGCCAGGCTGGGCCTGGCCCCCTTCGACGCGGCGCTGGCCAACCCGCCCTACTTCGACGACGCCGCGGCGCTGCGCGGGCCCGCGCCGGCCAAGCGCGGCGCCTGGATCGCCGACGACGGCCTGGCCGCCTGGACGGGGTTCCTGCTGAAGGCGGTGCGGGAGGGGGGAACGATCACCGTGGTCCACCGCGCCGAGCGGCTGGCCGACCTCCTGGCGCTGCTGGCCCCCAAGGCGGGGTCGTTCCAGGTGCGCCCGGTGCACCCCTTCGCCGACGCCCCGGCCCGGCGCGTGCTGGTGCGGGCGGTCAAGACCGGCAAGGCGCCGCTGGCCATCCTGCCGGCGCTGGTGCTGCACCCCAGGGAGGGCGCCAAGCATACGGACGAGGCCGAAGCGATCCTGCGCGGCGAGGCGGGGTTGGGGTGGCTCTAGGCCGCCGGCGCCAGGTCCGTTCCGCGGCCCAAAAACACCTCCAGGCCCCTCGGACACGGAAGGGACTCGTCGCCCTTCAGGTGGGCCAGCAGATAGGCGACGGCCACGACCATGTCTTCCGCGCTGTAGGGCTTGGGCATCGAGCCGATCGCCACGGTCTGGGCGGTCCTGGCCCGGCTCACCTGCCCGCTGATGAACAGGACCGGAATGTGCAGTTCCTTCAGGTGTTCGGCCAGCGCGATCCCGTCGTCGCGGCCGGCCAGCCGGATGTTCACCAGCGCCAGCGCCGGCGGACATCGCCGGGCGACCGCCACGGCCTCCTGGTGGCGGTCCGTCAGATCGAGCACGTGATAGCCGGCGGCTTCCAGTTCGTCCCGCAGCGTCATCGCCACAAGCACTTCGTCCTCGACGATCATGAGGGTCTCGCCGCCGGTGTCGGTCTTCGCCTTTTGCATCGAACGTCCCTCGTCGTGTTTCACGCACCGCGATCTAGGCGGCGGATTGGCCCGCGGATTGAGCCATCGACATCTGTTGGGCGTCTTCAGCGACCAAAGCCAGTTGCTGATGCTCCACGCGCACGGTCGTGCCCGAAGCGCCGGCGGCGACCTCGACGCCGGCTCGAAGCTGTCGAGCCAGAGCCTCGATGATGCTCGTGCCGAGGCCGACGTGCATGCGTTCCGGCGCAGCGGGCATGCCGACGCCGTCGTCACTGACCGTCAGCGTCCAGTTCGGACCGCCACCTTCGAAGCTGACACTGATCTTGCCCTGTCGACCGTCGGGAAAGGCGTGCTTCAGGGCGTTTATGACCAGCTCGGTGGTGATCAGGCCCAGGCTGACGGACACGCGGGAGGCGACAGCGCCTGCGCCGTCGGCGACGGTCAGCGAGATCTGATCGCTGTCGGCGATCATGGAGGCGGCGATGCTCTCGCAGAGGCTGCGCAGATAGCCGTGCACCTGCACTTCGCCGTCCGGCTCCCCGGCCGCCGAAAGCAGCCGCTCCAGCGCGGCGACGGACATGACCCGGTTGTGCGCGTCCCTCAGGTGGAGGCGGGTCTCGTCGGACTGGGTCCGCTTGGCGTTCTGCAACAGCACGCTCGCGATGATCTGCAGGCTGTTGGCGACCCGGTGGCGGATTTCCTTGAGCAGGACGCCGTTCCGGGCGAGGGCTTCGTCCTTGAGCCTGGCGTCGGCGCGCGCGGCGGTCACGTCCGACACGGCCACCAGGATTCGAACGCGATCGAGGTCGACGTAGGCGAGCTTGCGCGCCTGAATGATCAGACGCCGCGTAGCCCGTCCCGGCTGGTCGAGATCCATCTCATAGGCGTCGATCGCGGCCGAGCCGGAGACCGTGGCCTCCAGCAACGTCCGAATTTGCGGTACGCGCCATTCTCCCCCGCCCAAGGCGAAGAAGGTGCCGCCCGGCGCCACGGCCCGATCGATGTCGAACGCGGCGCAGAACGACGCGCTGGCGGCGACGACGTTGAGTTCGCCGTCCAGCAACAGCAGCGGGCCGGGCGAGGAAGCGACCATCGCCATCGTCAGGCTGAGGGCCGCGTCCTCGGGAGGTATGGGCAATGGCGGAGCCATCGGCTGCCGATCTGAGTGGCCGGGGGCTCGCAGGGCGAAAGCCGATGCCGGGATGGGGGAGACCGACCGGAGGCGCGACGCGCAGAGCGCTCCTGTCGGATTCCCGACATTAAACGCCCGGGAACCCTTCAGGTTGCAAACAATCAGCTCTACAAGCCCCCCGCGCTGTCCGGCCGTCCTACTGCGTCACAAGGCCGTCGCGGGTGAACCGGAGGATGGGCTGGTCCACGTCATCGTAGACCTCGATCGCATCGAACGCGCCCCAGGACGGCAGCTCCGCCTGGATCACGTCGGGCAACATGTCGTCCGCCTCGCACGCGACGATGCGCAGCTCAGGCGTGAACGAGTCGGGCCGGTGGAGGTAGCAGGTGAAGGTCTTGGACATGGCGCACTCCGATGCCATCAGGCGGGAGCGCGCGGTCGCAACCGTATCTCTCAGTCGCCGGCGCCCGGAGGGTCGCTGCCAGCGGTGACAGACAATAGCACAGGCCGGCCGAACGCCGAGGCATTAGTGTAGCCGACCCGACGTATTGGCCTGGAATCCGACACAGAGGATTCGAAATCAGACAGCGTCCTAGCGTGATCGGAAGATATGGGGACAGACCGACACGCTGCGCGAAGCGGCGACGTGAGACGAACCTGAACGATCCTCGAATCTCCAGTTGATGCGGATCAACGCGCGCCGGAGCTGCTCTGGCAGGTTCGGAAGGCAGGCGGCGTGACGCCGCAAACACCCCGCGGTCTCGTGGAGATGCGCCGATGGACGATGAGATCAGACGGAAGATCCTGGCGATCCTGGACCAGGACCGGATCATGACCGTGGCCACGCTGCGACCGGACGGCTGGCCGCAGGCCACGACGGTCGGCTATGTGAACGAGGGCCTCACCCTCTACTTCCTCTGCGGCCTGGACAGCCAGAAGGCGCGGAACCTGGCGCGCGATGACCGGCTTTCGCTGACCATCGATCACGACACCGCGGACCTGATGGCGATAACCGGCCTGTCCATGGCGGGACATGCGCGCGCGGTGGAGGACCGGGCCGAAGCGGAGAAGGTCCTGGGCATGCTGCCGCTGAAGTATCCCGACAGCCCGCCCTTGCCGATCCCGATGCCGACCCCGGAGCAGGTCCGCATATTCCGCGTGACGCCGGTCGTGATCTCCGTGCTCGACTACGCCCAGGGCTTTGGACACACCGACCTGGTCCCCTGCTGAGGGCGTCAGGCCTGCGCCTTCGAAAGCCAGCCGACGTAACTCAGCCAGAGGCCGAGGAGCAGTTCGACCGCTGCGGCGAGCAGCAGCAGCGCGGGCGTGCGCGCCACGGCGGCCGTCAGTTCCCCGCCCAGGTTCGGCGCGATCATCAGCCAGGCGCCCTTGAGAGCGACGACGATTCCGATCGTCGAGATCGCGATCGCGCTCGCCCCCGTCCAGTGGTGGTGGCTTGCGATGATCGCAAGGCCCGCCATCAGGGTGAAGGCGCCGGTGGCCAGGACCAGCGGCCCATCCTGCATGAACCCAGGCAGCAGCATCGCCAACGATCCCTGCCGTACGAAAAGCGCCGCGGCCACGATGACCAGGTAGGGTCCGACGATGCGGGCCAAGGTGCGGGTGCGGGCCGGTCTGTCGTACGCCGCCATGTCGTCTTTTCCTCCGCACGGAACGGTACGGTGCGAGTGTGTCGCCGACAGATCAAGGGGCGGCCGGGACAGTTCAAGCGCGCGCCGTCTTCCAGCATCTTCCAGAATCCGTGTCGCGACTGCCAAGACGTGCGCCGGAACGCCTGCTATCCCCGAGTTTCACCCCGGGCCTTCGAAGACTTGACCACGACCGGCGCCATCAGTCACAACCGAGAGGTGCAGGCGTTCGCCGGCCGTCCGTGCGGCGGCTAGCTTGCCTGTCGATCGCCGCTGTCCTGGCGGCGAGAGGGGTCGACCGTATTGCACCGCCCGCACGCGCTCATCATCGTATCGACGGCGGTGGCGGCTGGAGCTCTGGGCTCCGTGGGGATCGGTCTTGGCTTGAAGAAGGCGCGCTGGGCGCTGCCCGCTGCGGCGGCGGGCGTGCTCGTGATCACCTGGATCGCCGCCCTTTGCTGGCGACTGACGGACGGCGTTTCGCTTGCTGGGTCGGCGAGCGACGCGACCTACGCCATGGGGTTCGTGTTCTGCATCCTGGCGATCTCATGGGCGCGGTCGCACACGCCCCGCCGCATTCGAGTTCCGTTGGACGATCAAATCGACCGCCAGTTCATCTACAGTCCGAAGGATTTCGGCGGCGAGAGCCCCGCCGTTTCGGCGGCCCCGCAGCGGCAGGCCGTCGCTCGGCACCCAGCGACGAGCGCCCCAGCGGGTTCGCGGGGCGACGCGCTCAATCCCCAGCCTGCCCTCCTGTCCGGCCGCAACCCCCTGCAGGACCTGTCGTCCGGCGGGACGCCGTCACAGCGTCGGCGAGGACGCATTTTCGAGGTGGGCCTGCAACTGGCCGCCATGTCGCCACTCGCGCTGTGGGTGGCCTTCATCATCTGGAGCTCTTGGCGATCCCGGGACGATGGCGTGCGAATGTACGCCCACGCCCGGGCCGTACTGGCGACGGCCGGCTACGGCGACGCCGACGTGGCGCCGGCGCGGCGGCACTGCTCTCGCGACACATGGGGCTATCGCTGGCGATCGGCGCACGCCAAGGGCTATGTCTGCGTCTGGTGGGGTGGGGGTCGCGTGCAGGTGACGAACTGGTGGTGAACCGCCCGCCTCGCAGCAAAAAGGCCCGGGCTCGCGCCCGGGCCTTCGCAGGTCTGACTGTGACGGACGCTAGTTGCGGGCGGTGTCGACCAGCTTGTTCTTGGTGATCCAGGGCATCATGGCGCGCAG
>Ga0070668_100003112_pt1 | contig 12252 bp, 8 predicted proteins | sample KBSS43metaG_FD_64661 | JGI IMG/M metagenome (GOLD analysis project Ga0070668, IMG submission 64661) | Switchgrass rhizosphere microbial communities from Kellogg Biological Station, Michigan, USA - KBS S4-3 metaG | ecosystem: Host-associated > Plants > Roots > Rhizosphere > Soil ... | reverse complement strand
GCCTGCCGTGCCTATGGCATCGAGGGTTGGGAGAAGATCGACAAGCCGGGCATTGCAGAGGCGATCGGTCAGGGCCGTTGGCGTGAATATGGTCGTGAGGCGGTGTTCAAATATTGTGAAGAGGACGTGCGCAACTCGGCGGAGCTGCTGCGCCGTCAGCTCATCGGCTATTGCCACTACGCGCCCGTCGACCCCCGTCTTGTCATTCGCTGGAGCGAATACAGTGCCAAGTCCGTCGCCCGGATCCAGGCCCGCGGAATGCCGATCGACATGGCGTTGTGGGATCTCGTGCAGGAAAGCAGGATGGCCGTGGTCGCCGCGCTGATCGCCCGGTTCGATCCCAGCCAGGGCGGCGAAGATCCGATCTATTCGCCCGATGGCGAGTGGAGCGGTTGGCGGTTTGAACGTTGGCTGGTTGCTGTCGGTATTATCGAATGGCCCCGACTTGAGTCCGGCGCACTCCAGCTCGACGGTGACGCTTTCAGGATGATGCGCAACGCGCACCCGGCGATCGAGGGGCTCCACGCGCTGCGCGACGCCCTTGGCGTCATTGTCCGGGCTCGCATCCCGATCGGGCCTGACGGTCGCAATCGCCCGAGCCTGTTTCCGTTCGGTACCACCACTTCCCGCAATGCGCAGGCAAAAAGCCTGTTCAACGCCCATGCGTCGATGCGTTCCTTCATGAAATTTCCGGTCGACAAGATCGGGCTTTATTTGGATTGGCGAACCCAGGAGGTTGGGATCGCGGCGGCGCGCAGCGGCGATAGGGCGCTGGCGGAGGACTATTTGTCCGGCGACATCTACCACGCACTGGCGCGGATGTGCGGCTTGACTATCCAGGACGCCAGAAGTTGGAAGGGCACCGACCAGGGTAAGCGGCAACGCCAGCAGATGAAGGCGCTGCAACTCGGCATCAATTACGGCATGGGCGTTCGCTCGTTATCGCGAGGTCTCGGCCGGCATCCGCTGATCGGCAGTGAAATCATCATCCGGCATCAGCAACGTTACCCGGCTTACTGGAAGTGGCGCGCCGGCGTCGTCGAGCGCGCAATGCTGGAGCGCGAGATTGTCTCCGGGTTCGACAGCTGGCCGCTGCACATCAGCAACTCGCCGAACCGGCGCACGCTCTACAATTTCCCAATGCAGAGCGGCGGCGCCGAGATGTTGAGATTGGCGGCCAACCGACTGTGCGATGCCGGCCTCGTGCCGAGCATGCTGGTCCATGACGGCATCCTGTTCGAACTGGATGATGCGGAACAGGTCGAGCACGCCAAGGAGATCATGCGGATTGCTGGCACCGAGGTCTGCGGCGGCCTGGAAATCGGCGTCGACGAAGATCAGAAGCTCATCGGTGGCGCGCGCTATCGCGACAAGCGTCCGGTGGCGAAGCACATGTGGGAGGTCGTGATGGGCGTGTTGCGGGGGTTCGGTGCACTGTCGGTGGAGGCGGGGTGAACTTCATCGACAAATTTAGGTCGAACCCGGCCAATGTACCCAAGCCGAAGCGGATGCCGAGGTCGACGGAGCCGTTTGTCAAAATTACCCTTTCGCAGGCGGAGCGGCTGTTCCAGCTCAAGCCCGTATGTTGGCCGCTCTTCACGTTTCTGCTGTTTGAAAGCTTCAGGTGTCGGGGCAGGCCTTTTACCCTGCCGATCGACAAGCTCGACAGCCTCAGGGGGCTCCGCCAAACCAACACCCGTGCGGCATTACGTCAACTGGAAGCGTGCCATCTGATCTCAGTGCGGCGGCAGCCCCCGAAGCCGCCGGAGATAACCGTTCTGAGCGTCACAACTTGAAGGGAGCGGACCGGCCGCTGAAGGTTGGAATCGAGCGCAACCCCGCGGCCCTGCGCTCGATCACGCGGTGGTCAGGAAACAGGAGCAGATCATCCCTTTCATCACTGGCGGAGTCTATGCACTTCGAAGCGTATGAAGGAGAAGCGCGCCGTGCTGGACGGCGTCGCAGGCGAGTTGCGGCGCATCATTGCGATCGCGGAAACCGAACTTCGTCTTGTCGCCTCATCAACGCTAATCCCGCAATTGCGGATGTGAGCAGCCCGGCCAGCGCAAAGCTGGCGGGCTTTTTCTGTTGAAGCACCGTGAAACGCGCCATTTGGCCACTGGTGCGTTCAGGGACGTGTGGGGAAATGGGCCGGGTCCTTGGCGGACCGCTCTTACCCTGTAGCCCCGGCGTGCGCTGTGGCCCAGCCCGGACGGCTCCCGGTGCCTGTCCCTCCCGGCGGGCTTTGCCGGGGTCTAAATCCCGAGAACCCAGACCGCAACAACCGTCCCGAGCACGGCTAGGCCGGAGATTGTCCAACCCGTGACGTAGACCGCACCATCCGTTTCAGGTCTATCGACCATCGTGTCGTGCCAATGGGTCATGACAGCCTCCGACAGATTGCCTGTGTAGGTGGGTCGCCGGAAGCGGCTGAAGGTTCAAACCCTTGCGGCAGTAGCATCGCCATCGCTAGCTTTTCAGCAACACGGTTCAAAGAGGTCTGGCCCCAGTCGGAGAAACTGAGGCCGTGGGGTGTGGGTTCGTGTACCGTTGGGGCCGGTACCCAGCCATCTAAACTCAAGAACCCAAGCTAGGGACAGGTTTCCCGAAGCACAGTGTCCCGAAGTACAATTTGTCCCTAATCTCAATTTTGGGATGTCATGACGACCTACCGGAAGTCACATTCGCGCGAATCCGGCGTCCGACGAGATCCCACACGAGTTACCCCAGCTTGTCCTCAGGGCATCGCGCTGTCGTAGGTGCGTTGTCATCGCTTCAGACAAATTCAGGTCCTGATCGGAGATCAACCCAGATGAAGAAAAAACGCCCACTAGTGAAGAAACTACTGCGAAGGTCCTCCCGACCGAAGGGGTGGTCCGAAGACCTATGGAACGGCATCTTCCGCTCCTCGATGTTTAAGCTGATAGTGGATCGCTATCGTTTTTTATCAAAGACGAGCGATACCACTCGGGTGCTTGGCGAACCGGGAGATGTGAGCTTTGCATCTAAAACTCACAGCTTTCGCTCGATAAGCCTCATCACGCGTGAATACTTTGGAAGGCTGGGTCACCTGGATGAGTCCCATCCCGCGAGCACCATGCGCGTCAGGTTATCTTGGAATACTGACCGCCTAATGATCGGCGCCCAAGAATGGTGGCATTGGGGTACTGCGACCGTACCAAGTAAGGGCGTGTATGGAATGGTAACTCCGATTGAACTGAGTGAACCATATGCCTCCCCAGTAAGTTTGAGCATCACCCTCGGCACCGACAACGCGGGTGAAGCACTCTTCGAAGAGTTATTCTTGAGATCGAAGGACTTTGGATCCGGTCCCGTGGTCATCTACGGTCGAATTAAGACCTTGCCAATGCAAGATACGCGAATTGGTTTAGTTTCAGAGTACTCTATTGAACAATCCGTAGGGTAGCGCTTACCCGTGCCTGAGGAGGCAGTGTGCCGGGAGCGCGAGGAGGAAGGGAATAAGCCTTGCGCGGACTCGACAGTCACCAAAGGCCGGACGAGTTCGTCATGCTTCCGCGGGGTGTGGCGAGCCGCTTTTGCTGAAAGGGTTTTGGCGAGAATGAAAATCGTCGGGAAGATTGTCGTCACTGTTGTTGCGCTATTGGTGGCAATAGCGATCGCGTCCACCGCCTTCGAGTTCTTCTTCGGATACCGTTATCCTGCACTTATCATTATTACCGCGCTGGTAATCGTGTCGCCCTTAGTTTTTCTACTCTGGCGAGACAGGTTAACGTAGCCCGCGCAACTCTCATTCCAAAACTATCGGTCGCAGCCGCGATCCGGCCCGTGACGTGTGCGCGGTGACGTGATCGCCGCTCGCCGGTTCACGGGTTCCTTTGAATTAGGCCTCATGAATGCGGAGACCGCGCGACGGCGCTTAGTGAGAATATCTGGTGCGAGAGAATCCGTGGTTGCAGTTACATGGGAGGCAACACGTAGGGAAATTGCGGTGCTCCCTACTCAATGTCCGCTATGCTCAGCGCTGCCCGGAACTCGGCGTCTCGCCGGGGTCAAATCGCAAATTGCCGTCCAATCTCGACAACCTCATCCCTCGGCAGGTGGAAGTAGTCGATCGTCTCGCTCGAATTGCGTAACATGAACGAGAACACGACCACTACCGGCCACGGGAGCCCCCTGCCATCCGTGCGCCTGACGACCGTCTCGCGCCCGATGAAATAGGTCACCCTGGAGGGATCGACCGGGTAGCCCTCTGCGCGTGCGCGCTCCAGCAAATCTGGGAGATCGGGCTGCTCCATAAAACCGTAATGAATATGGTTTCGCCACACCTGCGGGGCGATCTGGCGCACCTCTAACCGGTCCTCCTCTACCACATAGGGGATCATCTCGGTGACAACATTCAGGATCCCGATTGAATCGTGCAGCGCGCGCATGTGTCTGAGGTGCCAGACCACGAGCGGCGGGATGTCGCGCGAGATCCGTGCCACAAACACAGCAGTGCCCGGCACGCGCCGAATCTCGCCGCTGTCGATCTGCGCTACGAGATCGCCGATCGGAATCTGCATTTCATCCGCCTGTGTCTGCACCGCGGCGCTGCCCGTTTGCCAGATCCGCATGAGCGCGAAGAGCGCGACGGCAAGCAGCACAGGCACCCATCCGCCATCGGCAAACTTCAACAGGTTGGCGGACAGGAAGGCTGTCTCCACCGTGGCAAACCCGACGCCAATTGCGATCGCTGCCGGCAGCGGCAGCCCCCAAATCTCGCGCAGGGCAATCGAAAGCAGGAAGGTTGTCAGCACCATGTCCGCCGACACTGCTATTCCATAGGCGGCGGCCAGGTTTTCCGAGGTTCGAAAGCCGATGGCAAGCGCGAGCGTTGCAGCCATCAGCAGCCAGTTCACCGCGGGCACGTAGATCTGGCCAAATCCACCGGCCGACGTCTGGACGATCCGCAGTCGCGGGAGCAAGCCCAGCTGGATCGCCTGGCGTGTCATCGAGAAGGCACCCGTGATGACGGCCTGGCTCGCGACGGCGGTTGCAATCGTGGCGAGTATGACCAGCGGCAGCAGCAACACCGGCGCGGGGCAGAGGCGATAGAAGAGACTTCCGTCAACCGGCCCGCCGGCCAGCACGACCGCCGCTTGCCCCGCATAATTGAGGACCAGCGCCGGGAAAACCACGCACCAGCCCGACCGGATCGGCGCCCGGCCGAAATGGCCGAGGTCAGCATAGAGCGCCTCCGCCCCAGTGACGCAAAGGAACACGCCGCCGAGCACCAGCATGACGTTGCCACCACCAGAAAACAGGAACTGCAGGCCCAGCCCCGGATTTAGAGCCCATAACACGGCCGGATACTCTGCGATCCCCCACAGGCCGAGCAGGGCGAGCACCGCGAACCAGGCCGCCATGACCGGCCCCAGGAATCGACCGAGCAGTGCCGTCCCACGTTGCTGCACGGCGAACAAAGCGGCGAGAATTGCCACCGTCGCCGGCAGTACGAAGCGGTCGAGCTCAGGTGCTATGACGTGCAACCCCTCCAATGCCGACAATACCGAGATCGCCGGCGTGAGGGCGCAGTCGCCGTATACCAGCGCCGCGCCGAACATGCCGATGAACAAGATGAAGCGGCGTCCCGGCTTCCGGCTCAGCAGCGCCATCAATGCGAGAACGCCACCTTCCCCTTCATTGTCCATCCGGAGCGCCAGGATGATGTACTTTACCGTCGTGATGATGATGAGCGTCCACACAATCAGCGACAGCGAGCCAAGGACGGCCTCTGGCGCGGGATGCTTGCCCGTGGCACCAAGCACGACCTTGAACGTATAGAGCGGGCTTGTGCCAATATCGCCATAAACTACGCCAAGGGCGGCCAAACTCAGCGCAGAGAGGCCGTGCCCCGAATGGTGCGAAGAGGCCTTCTTCGTTTCAACGGCCATTTGAACCATTCTCCCAAAGCGGGATGTTGTATGCCGAGGGATTTCCCCGCCACCCTTCTCTGGACCGCCCGACCCTTGGGCAACCAAAGCCGATCCAGATTGATCTGGATCAAGCGGCTTCTGCGGTGCCGAAGTATCCCGCCATGCGGGCGGGAGCGGACATTTTGCTGGAAAATTGCGAACCGGAAGGGGCGAAGCGATGTGGAGGCTTTTTGGGCTTCTAGTGGTTTTTTTCTGGACGGCGATAGATCCAGCGATAAGCCAAACCCAAAAAATTCAGATCGACCCCAAGATTTGGCAAGGCCACGAGGCACCTACGGGCTCTGCCATTAGCAGTTGTGCCTCAACTGCCCCGCCCTGAGAGCTTTTATCACCCGAGAAGCGGTAGCTCTCCGCCATTTCGCCCCACATCTGATTGACAATTTGCGCGAGGGGTTGAGCCGCGGAATCATGGGGGTGGTTCAGCGACGACGATACACGAGATGGGCGGGCAACTACATCCACGGCACTGGCAAGGCAAGTCCACCAGCACGGCGTCGCCTGTCATTTGCGACCGGGGTCGAGCCAACAGCACGTCCACCCATGTCTCCTATGCCGCCGAATGCGGAGGTGAGTTCACAGCATTTGGGTTGCGATTGGGAGCGGCCCTCCCGCTGACGCTGCCATCGGAGTATCCTACTGCGACGCAACAGGAATGAACACGATGACCGAGCCCGTCGCCAAGCCTATCTCTCGGTCGCGATCCAGAAAGCCCGCAACCGTCAGCGCGTCGGCATTGGCGCTGCACCTCGATTGCAGAGCCGAACGCGTGATCCAGCGGCAAGGTGACGGCTTCCCACTCGATCCGAGCCGCGTTGCCTACCTACGACACTTGCGGAGCGAGCGACGGCAATCGCCGCGCACGGAGGCCAACGCTGATCCACATTAAGGCCTGCCTTGCCCAGTGCCACCGCGTCGCGCGAGAAAGCATACACCCGCCGCATAGGCCGGACCAGGGGCGCTTATCCGACTCTCAGATCTTCGGCGGACGTCTTGCCACGGTATGGCGGCCCCATGCGACTACCCATTCCGCCAGGTAAGGGCTTCCGGCGGCAGCTGACAACAAAATCCGCTGGCTTGGTTGCGGGCGTTGACGTGAGGAGGTTCTGGCTCGATTCCACGACCTGCGGCACCGGGCGCTGTGAGTCCCCTATGGACTTGTGGTGACGGCACCTTCCCGAAAGCAGTGGCGGTCAGGGAACTGAAATCTGTCGCATTCAGGCGGCGAGAGCTTTGAAGATCGAAGTCGCCACATTGTTCACAGGTTGCAAGCCATCAATGGTTTTGAGAATTCCCCTCACTCGATAATAGTCGACGAGCGGTTCAGTTTGCCGGCGGTATTCCTCGAGGCGGACTTTCAATGCGGCTTGTGTATCGTCTGCTCTTACAGTCTGTCCGTTGGACTTTGCTTCTTCGGCTCGCTTGAGGATACGACCTAACAAAACCTCTTCATCCACCTCAAACTCAACGACGCAGTCAAGATTGAGGCCATTGGTCATTAGGATATCATCAAGCGCCACAGCTTGGGCAATGGTTCGAGGAAATCCGTCGAGTATGAATCCCTTCGTGCTATCAGGATGAAAAATGCGCTCAGCGACAACGGCCACTGCCAGCTCGTCTGGTACAAGCTCACCGCGTTCCATTACCGCCCTGGCTTTTCTCCCTATGGAAGTTCCCGCCGACACGGCGGCGCGCAGTATGTCGCCGATGGAAAATTGCGGAATGACCAACCGTTGAGCCAATCGTGTCGCCTGAGTTCCCTTTCCGGATCCTGGCGGCCCCAACAGAACAACCCTCATTTTGTATTGTCTCCCTCGATACTGAATTTCGTTGGCTCACGTATTAGCCATCGTGACCGGGCGCTAAACTCACCGGCCTAGTTGGAGCCCGGAACGAAACTCGCCGCGATCAATCTTGCCGCGCCACCGGCCTGCCACGGCACCCACCACGTCCATCGCTAAGGCAACAATCGCTTTCAAGGGCGGCTGTCATTTCTATTCATCACCACCGGTGAAACACCGACAAGCGATTTGTTGCGGATGATCTTGATCGCCCGGCGCATGACTACTTCTTCTTGGCTCGCGCGACGCCTTCCATGATCAACCGATGGGCTTCCTCGGCGTCGCCCCAGCGCAGCACCTTCACCCATTTGCCCTTCTCGAGATCCTTGTAGTGCTCGAAGAAATGCTGGATCTGCTGCAACGTAATATCGGGGAGGTCGTTGTAGTTTCTGACCTTGTCATAGCGCTGCGTCAGCTTCGAAGACGGCACCGCGATGATCTTCTCATCGCCGCCCGCCTCATCCTCCATCAGCAGCACGCCGATCGGCCGCACGCTCATGACCGCGCCCGGCACGATCGCGCGGGTATTGGCGACCAGTACGTCGCAGGGATCGCCGTCGTCCGACAGGGTGTGCGGGATGAAGCCGTAATTGCCGGGATAGCGCATCGCCGTATAGAGGTAGCGGTCGACCACCATCGTGCCGGCCTCCTTGTCCATTTCATACTTGATCGGTTCGCCGCCGACGGGCACTTCGATGATGACGTTGACGTCGTGCGGCGGATTGATCCCGATTGAAATGGCGTCAATGCGCATGAAGGGCTCCGCTTAGCATTGATGGACGGGCCTGGGATCAGGCGCGCGTTAGGGTTCGTGACCTGAGCAACTCCGAAGAATTTTTCAACCTTGCCCGGAAGGATCGAGGGGTCCATCGAATATTGGACGACATTCTCTGGTTACAAAACGGCGCCTCGCGTCGGCAACGCTCTCGCGATAGTCGTCGTCTTTGTCGCGAGGAATCTTGAGAGACGGCTCGGATGGCTGTCCTGACATGTGTTTCTCCCAATCGCTGTCAATGCGCGGGCGCCACCGCCGGGACTCCCGCGGTTGATGCCGGCCGGATCGCAAGAAGCAGCAAGATTCCGGACAGCAGGTAGAGCGCGATCACGAAATACATGCTGTAGATATTGTCGCCAGTGTTCCTGATGATAAGCCCGTTGATCGATGGACTCATCGCTGGACCAAGGTTGCCGAGGCTGCTGATGAGCGCGAGGCCGCCCGCCCGGGCACCGACGGACAAGTATTCGCTGATCAGTGTGAAGAAGAGCGGCGTTGCCGCCGAAATTCCGATGACCGCGAAAGACAGGGCCAAGATCGATCCGACCAGGTTGCCCTGCAACAGTGTCGTTACGAAGAGGCCGACAGCGGCAATCGCGACGCAGGCGGCGAAATGCCAGCGACGCTCGTGCCACTTGTCCGAATTCCGGCCGATCAGGATCATGCCGATGACCCCCACGGCGTTCGGGATTGCTGCATAGATGCCGATGAGAAACAGATCTTTGACGCCCCAGCTCTGGATCAATGTCGGCACCCAGAACACCATCGTGTAGGTCGCCCCCAGCAGCAGGAAATAAACCAGCGACAGCAGGTAGACCTTTGGGTCTTTCAGCATTTGCCCGAACGTGCCGGCGGTCTCGCTTTCAACGTCCTTCGCATCGTGCTGCAGGCTGTCGTCGAGCAGTTGCTTCTCGTCACGGGAGAGCCAGTTGGCATCGGAAGGCTTGTCTTCCAGAAGGAAGTAGACAAGGAAGCCCAGAATAATCGCGGGCAATCCCTGCACCAGGAACAGCCATTGCCAGCCGTAGAGACCACCAAATCCATTGAAATATTTCAGGGTCGCCCCACACAAGGGTCCTGTAATCACGCCCATGATGGTGGTGGCCGACATGAAAATCGCAATCACCCGGCCGCGCCGCACCGACGGATACCAGTAGGTGAAATACAGAATGACACCGGGGAAGAAGCCGGCCTCGAAGACGCCGAGCAGGAATCGCGCCACATAGAACTGGAGCGGTGTCGTTACGAACATCATGGCTGAAGCAGTCAGGCCCCAGAGGACCATGATGCGCAATAACGTCTTGCGTGCGCCGATCCTCTCCAGGAGGAGATTGCTTGGCACTTCAAACAGGAAATATCCGATGAAGAACATGCCCGCGCCGAGGCCGTAGACGGCGTCATCAAACGGCAGGGTTTGCTTCATCTGAAGCTGCGCATACCCGATATTGACGCGGTCGAGATAGGCAATCATGTAGGAGATCAGCAAGATCGGGATCAGGCGCCGGTCGATCTTCGAAAATAACGTCTTGATAGCCCCGTCTTCGACTAGCGAGGATTGCGGTGACGAATTGTTTGCAGCGGGCGGTTGCATGTTCGTTACCTCCACGAAGATTTTTTGGTTCTACACCTGCTCGATTTACCCGGGCGCTTTCGGCCGTGCTCCGGCGGTCTTCTTCGTGGAGACTTTGTTCGGTTCGATCAATGCCGGCGCTGCAGACTCGACGTCGGCGTCCGCATGGATCGTCGCCAGCGCCTCGATCTCGCCCAGGGCAGCCTGCAAGTGCTCAACGATCTCGTAGGATTCGTCCTGTGACACCACACGCCGACAGGCGGTGAGGCCGAACTCCAGCAACCCGGCGTAGCTCTGCACCGTGATATTCAGCCCACTGCCGTGAGACGGGATTGAGACCGGGTAGTAATGCACCATCCGCGCGCCGGCCATGTAGAGCGTCATCGGTGGCCCGGGCACATTCGAGATGACGACGTTGCCGGCCGCCGGCGCGCGGCTCGCGAGATTGGAGCGGCCAAGCAGCGAAGCGAGCCCGGTCATAAGCCAGGGCGATCCCGTGATCGGGAGTTCTAACCCGAGCACCGGCTTCAGCTCCTTCACCACCGCCTTCGCCGCCTCGGACGACGCGTGGATCGCCTTCAGGCGCAACGGCAATTCCGTGATGTCGGTCGCCAGGTCGACGCGGACCATCGACGCCTGATTGTTCATCGCGCTGTCGCCTTCAGCGCGGAGGCTGACCGGCACCAAAGCGATGAGCGGTTCCTTCGGCAGCAGATCGCGTTCCTTCAGGAAGCGATGCAGTGCGATACTGCACATTGCCATCACCATGGTATTGACGGTGCCGCCGACGCGCTTGCCAAGTTCCTTGATGTCCGCCAGCGGCACTGACAGCGTGCTGTAGGAACGCTGGTTGGTGATCGAGACGTTGAAAATCGTTTTTGGTGCGAGGCCCAGGTTCAGCGAACGGGCGCCACCGGTCGTTCGCTGGCTCGCGACGACTCTTGCTGCTGCCGTTAATGCCTTTGCAGCACCGGGCAGCACACCGGCGAGCTTGCGGTACTGGCTGGCCGAATTGGCGGCCGCTGCCTGTAGAAGTTCGGTGATGCCGAGTTGGTAAGAACTGCTGCCGCGTTTGCGTCGCGGAGGTGGCACGTCGCGTATCTTCGGCGACACATCATAAAGCACCTTGGCGAGTTCGACCCCGGCCTTGCCGTCGACACCGCTATGATGCGCCTTGCTGTAGAAAGCGACCTGTCCGTTCTCGAGGCCTTCGATGACGTACATCTCCCACAAAGGCCGACTGCGGTCGAGCAGCGTGGAGTGCAGCCGTGCGATCAGCGAGTCAAGCTGCTGCATGGTCCCGGGGCGACGCAGCGTGACGCTGCGCACATGGTAATCGAGGTCGATATCGTCGTCCTCGATCCAAACCGGTTCGGCAAGTTCAAACGGCATCTGCGCCAGCTTGCGGGTCAGCACCGAGGCGAGGTGCAGGCGCTTGCCGAGCATCGCCTTGACGTCCTCGTAGTAGTCGCCCTCATAACCCTCGGGAAGCTCGAAAAGCATCAGGCTGCCGACATGCATCGGCGTTTCCGGCGTTTCGAGATGGAGAAACGAGGCGTCAATGCTACTGAGTTGATCCATTCTCGTGGCTCCTCTGTGGTCTCGATCGAGCCGAGGCCGATATGTTCGCGGATGTCGCGCCGTCAGGCGACCGTCTTCGACAACGCGGCAGCTTTCGAGTTCCTGCACGCGGACGGCGCTTGGACGGAAGCTGCGTTCCTGAAAGGTTCACCGCAAACGCATCGTAGGAATGCTCGTGTAACCTTCTGGCCAAGCCTTCAGATCAGCACCTAGACCGCGCGTTTGCGTTCCTCCTCGTCGTACAGCGCTGACTTGAAAGGCTTGCCGACCGCGGTCATCGGCAGGAGAGGGATAATTTCGAGCGCCTGCACCATTTCGTGCTTGCCGAGCTTGTCCTTCAGAAACGCCTGCAATTGTTCGAGGGTGAAGGCCATGGCATTGGCCTTCAGCTGGACGAAGGCCTTGGGCGACTGGCCGCGATATTTGTCGGGGATGCCGATGACCGCGACCAATTCGACCGCCGGGTGCTTGTAGATCGCTTCCTCGAGGACACGCGGATAGACGTTGAAGCCGCTGCACAGCAGCATGTCC
>Ga0070668_100003110_pt1 | contig 12254 bp, 10 predicted proteins | sample KBSS43metaG_FD_64661 | JGI IMG/M metagenome (GOLD analysis project Ga0070668, IMG submission 64661) | Switchgrass rhizosphere microbial communities from Kellogg Biological Station, Michigan, USA - KBS S4-3 metaG | ecosystem: Host-associated > Plants > Roots > Rhizosphere > Soil ... | reverse complement strand
ACGTCGATGACCTCCCCTTCCGCGAACACCAGGGCCTGCTCGATGACGTTCTCCAGCTCGCGCACGTTGCCCGGCCACCCGTACGCACACAGCCGCGCCAGCGCCGCGTCGCTGAGGCTCTTGACCGCCGGGTTCGTGCGCGGCGCCAGCTTCGCGATGAAATGCGTCGCCAGCCGCGGCACGTCGTCCTTGCGCTCGCGCAGCGCCGGCACGGTGCAGGGGACGACGTGGAGCCGGTAGAAAAGATCCTCGCGGAACCGCCCTGCCGCGACCTCGGCCTGGATGTCCCGGTGGGTCGCCGACAGCACGCGCACGTCGACCTTGATGGTCTCCTCGCCGCCGACGCGTTCGAACTCTTTCTCCTGCAGCACGCGCAGCAGCTTCAGCTGCAGGCCGGGCGTCACGTCGCCGATCTCGTCGAGGAACAGCGTGCCCTTGTCCGCCAGCTCGAACCGCCCCAGCTTGCGTTTCACCGCGCCGGTGAACGCGCCCTTCTCGTGGCCGAACAGCTCCGATTCCAGCAGGGTCTCGGTCAGCGCGCCGCAGTTCACCTTCACGAACGGGCCCTGGGCACGCTTCGAGCGTGCGTGGATCGCGCGCGCGACCAGCTCCTTGCCGGTGCCCGATTCGCCGAAGATGTAGACGGACGCGTCGGTGGGCGCGACCTTCTCGATCGTCGCGAACACGCTCCGCATGGCGCTGGTCTCGCCGACGATCTCGTCGAACTGGTACTTCGCCGCCGCGTCGGCGCGCAGCGCAGCGCTCTCGGCCTCGGCGCGCTCGCGGGCGCGGCGCTCGCTCCGCAGCTCGAGAGCGCGCGCGACCTTCAGGCGCACCACCTCGGGCGCGAACGGCTTCTGCAGGAAGTCGAACGCCCCCAGCCGCATCGCCTCCACGGCGGTCTCGACGGTCCCGAACGCCGTCACGATCATCACGGGGCAGTCCGGATCGCGTTCGCGCACCGCCTTGACGACGTCCAGCCCGCCCACGCCGTCCATCTTGAGGTCGGTGATCACGAATTCGACGGGCGGGCGGCCGGGCGCCGCGGTGACGTACGTCAGGCCCTCCGCGCCCGAAGACGCGATGACCGCCTCGTGGCCCATGCGGCGCACCGTGGCACCCAGGCCTTCGCGCATCGTTTCGTTGTCGTCGATGATGAGGATCCGCGCCATGCCGGCTGATTGTCCCTTCGTGTTAGGTTTTAGTCGATAGTCGCGATGTCCACCAACGACGACGCCAAACGCCCCTCTGCCGTGGACCTGTTGCGACCGGCCGTGCGCGCGATGCCCGGCTACACGCCGGGCGAGCAGATCAGCGACCTCGTGAAGCTGAACACCAACGAGGGGGCGTTCCCGCCGTCGCCGCGCGTGATGGCGACGCTGGCCGCCATCGCCGACGAGACGCTGCGCCTCTATCCGGATCCGGTGAGCCTGCGGCTGCGCGCGACCGCGGGCGCCCGTTTCGGCGTCACCGCCGACCAGATCCTGGCGGGCAACGGCTCCGACGACTGCCTCACCATCCTGTACCGAGGCTTTCTGGACCCCGGCGACAAGATCGCGTGCCCGTGGCCCACGTACGGCCTCTACGACACGCTGGCGTCGCTGCAGGGCGCCGAGCTGGTCCGCGTCGCCTTCCGCCAGAACGCGCGCCGCTGGGAGCTGCCGGCCGATCTGGCGCGCCAGCGGGCGAAGATGATCATCCTCGCCAACCCGAACAATCCGTCGGGGACGCTGGTGCCGGTCGACGAGCTGCGCCGGTTGTGTGACGCCGCCCCGAACGCCGTCGTCGTCGTCGACGAGGCTTACGTGGACTTCGCGCTGGGCGCGGGCATCGACGCGAGCATGCTCCCCTACCTGGCGCAGCACCCGAACCTTGTCGTGCTGCGCACGATGTCGAAGAGCTACAGCCTGGCGGGCGCGCGCCTGGGCCTGCTGTTCGCGGCGGCGCCGCTGGTGGCGGAGCTGACGAAGGTCAAGGACAGCTACAACGTCAACGCGGTGACGCAGGCGATCGGCGTCGCCGCGCTGGAAGATCGCAGCTACCACGAGGACTGCGTCCGCCGGACGCTGGACCAGCGCGCGCGCCTGGAACGCGAGCTGGAGACGATGGGCTGGACCTGGCCCGAATCGGCCGCGAATTTCGTGCTGTGCGAGATCGGCGAGCGCGCCGAGCAGGTTTACAACGCGCTGAAGGACGAAGGCCTGCTGGTACGCTGGTGGCGGGCGCCGGAGTTGCGCACGAAGCTCCGGATCAGCGTCGGGAATCCCGACGAGAACGACCACCTGCTCGCCGCGCTCAAGCGCCTGGCGTGAGCCAAGTTCCTGTCGATCCCGCCCGTTCCCGTCATCGCGGTCACAGCGACAAATTGACCATCGTGATACGGTAGTGCTGCGTGAATCTCTCGCGCCCCACGTGGATCGTGGTCCTCGCGCTGGCCGGCGGATGCGCGCCGTCGCTCGCGACGATGCAGCCCGCGCACGTCGCGCCCAAGGGTCACATGCAGGTGACGACGGCGTTCGAGGTCGGAATTCCGACCGGCACCATCGGCAGCATCATCGACACGGGCAAGACGATTTCCGACATCGCCCAGAGGGACGGGATGATCACCCCCGAGCAGGAACGGCAGCTGTTCGATTCGGGCGTGACCGTCGCGGTCAGCCCGCCCGCGTTCGGCTATCACTTCGCCGCCTACTACGTGCCAATCGATCGGCTGGAGGTGGGCCTGCGCTACGCGGGCGCCGGTTTCCGGGCGGGCGCGCGCTACCAGATCCTGCGGCACGAGACCGACCCGCTCGACATGACGATCGGCGCGGGCGTAGCGCGCTCGGCGTACGAGATCCCGCTGTCGTCGTACATCCCGATCCTCGAGATCGAGGACTTCACGCGCTACACCATCGACGTCCCGCTGCAGATCGGCACCTCGCGCACCTACTACCGCGTGTGGGGTGGCCCGAAGGTCCTCTACTCCCACTACAGCACGGCGCTGAAGGTCTCGCTCCCGTCGACGCCCGATCTCGCCACCTTCGAGGGGCATACCTGGTACTACGGCGGACAGGTCGGGTTCGCGGTCGGGTACAAGTACGTCTTCGTCGCGTTCGAGCTGACGCTGGCCAGGCTCAGCGGTCGCGCCGACGTCGAGACCGCGCCCGACCCCCGCAACAACGAGCCGCTGGTCCGGAACGTCGACATCAACGGCTTCATCATCTATCCCGCGTTCGGTTTGATCGGCGAATTCTGAGCCACGATCCAGCGGTCTATACTCTGTGCTCTTCGGATGTCGCGAAGGTGCTCGCTTCTGATCGCCTTGCCGGTGCTGCTCGCCACCGCCTGCGGCGGTGACGGAGTCGCGACAGAAACGTTTCCACTTTGTGCGGACGATCCGGGGCCGGCGCCGCTGCGGCGGATGACACGCTTCGAGTACGGCCGCACCCTCTCGGACCTCACCGGCGTTCCCGCCTCGATCGCGGATCAGCTTCCGCCCGACGAGGAGACGCTGGGGTTCGACGACATCGCCGACGCGTACAGCGTGTCCACGCTGCACGCCGCGCGCTACCTGGACGTCGCCGAGCAGGCCGCCGACGCGCTGGTCGCGGACGCCGTTCGCCTGAAGGCCGTCGCGGGCTGCGATCCGTCCAGCGGCGATGCCGGCTGCCTCGGTGACTTCATCGCCGGCTTCGGCCGCCGCGCGTGGCGGCGCCCGCTGGAGCCGGACGAGCTCGCGGCGATGCAGCAGATCTACACCGACACCGCCGATCCGGGCGCAAAGGACGGCGTCGCGGGCCTCGTCGCGGCGTTGTTGCAGTCTCCCCAGTTCATCTATCGCCCCGAACCGAGCGCGCCCGCGATGACGATGGCCGGCGCGCTGGAGCCGTACGCGCTGGCGACGCGTCTGTCGCTGCTGCTGACGGGCGCCGGCCCCGACGACGCGCTGCTGGCCGCGGCCGGATCGGGCGGGCTCGACACCGAGGACGGCCTGCTGGCCCAGACCGATCGGCTGCTCACCGGTTCGCGCGCGGCCGAGCTGTTCGTCCACGTCGCGACGCAATGGTGGGAGCTGGGCGCCGTGCCGACGCTGGACAAGGATCGCGCCCTCTATCGAACCTGGACCGACGCGACGCCGGGCGCGCTCGCCGAGGAGACGCGCCTGTTCCTCGCCGACGCGTGGCAGGGAACCCCGAACCTGAAGACGCTGCTGACCGCGCCGGTCACGTTCGTCGACGCGGACCTGGCGGCCTTCTACGGCCTGCCGGCCCCGGCCGGCAGCAGCTTCCAGCGTGTCGACCTGGACCCGGCGCGCGCGGCCGGCTTGCTGACGCAGGGATCGTTCCTGGCCGAGCACGCGAAGGCCGATCAGACGTCGCCCGTGCTGCGCGGCAAGTTCGTGCGCGCGAAGTTGTTTTGCACACCGCCCACGCCGCCCCCGCCCGACATCGTCGTGCGGCCGCCGACGGTCGATCCCCGCCTTTCCACGCGCCAGCGCTTCGCGCAGCACACCGCGGACGATCGCTGCGCCGGCTGCCACGCGCTGATGGACCCGATCGGCTTCGCCTTCGAGCACTACGACGCCGCCGGCCGGTGGCGCGATGTCGACGGCGGCCAGGCCGTCGACGCCACCGGCAACCTCGTCGGGACCGACGTCGACGGCGCGCTGGACGGCGTCCCCAGCCTGGCGGCGCGGCTGGCCGGCAGCGCCGCGGTCGCGAACTGCACCGCGACGCAGTGGTTCCGTTACGCGTTCGGGCGCGCCGAACAGTCGCAAGGCGATCTGTGCACGGTGGGCAAGCTGGCGGCGGCGTTCAAGGGCACGAACGGCGACGGCGACTTCAAGAAGATGGTGCGCGCCACCGTGCGCATGGCGGCGTTCCGCAACCGCGCGTCCGGAGTCTCGCCATGACCAGGCGCATCTCTCGCCGCACGATCCTGCGGGGCGCCGGCGGCGCGGCGATCGCCCTGCCGTGGCTCGAGGCGATGGCGCCACGCCGCGCGCAGGCGGCGTCGGCGCCGGTCAAGCGCTTCATCGTGATGTTCTCGGCCAACGGCACCATTCCGTCGGCGTGGACCCCCGTGGCGGGAACCAGCGAGTCCGACTTCACACTGTCGCCGATCCTGGCCCCGCTGGAGCCGCACAAGTCCGACATCGTCGTGATCGGCGGGCTGGAGCAGAAGGGCGGCGGCGGCGATGGCCATCAGAACGGCATGGGCGGCATGCTGACGGGGCAGCCGCTGAACTCGGGTCCGTTCGCAGGCGTGGGCGCGCCGCCGGCCGGCTGGCCGATGGGCGCATCGGTCGATCAGCGCATCGCGGAAGGGTTGGCGGTCCCGACCCGGCTGCGCTCGCTGGAGCTGGGCGTTCAGGTGGGATCGGCCGACAACTGGGGACGGATGATCTACCGCGCGGCGAACCAGCCTCTGCCGCCCGACGACGATCCCGCCAGCGTCTACGGACGCGTGTTCGCCGACCTGCACACCGATCCGGCGGTGGTCGCCCGGCTGCGCCGGCGGCGGAAGTCGATCCTCGACGGCGTCGGCGCCCAGTTCACGCGCGTGTCGGCGCGCCTGGGCAGCGCCGACCGCCAGCGCCTGGATGCGCACCTGACCGCGGTGCAGGAGATCGAGACGCGGTTGACCACCGATCTCGTCGTCAACAACCCGTCCTGCCACGACCCGACCCTCTCGCCCGTTTCGACAACCGCCAACGACGCCTTCCCGATGGTGGGCGCGCTGCAGATGGATCTGCTGACGATGGCGCTCGCCTGCGACATCACGCGCGTGGCGTCGCTGCAGTGGTCGCGTTCGGTTTCGCAGACGCGCTTCACCTGGCTGAACATCACGCAGGGGCATCACGATCTGTCGCATCGCCCCGACAGCGAGCCGGACGCGGTCACCAGCCTGACCAGGATCAACACCTGGTACGCGCAGCAGTTCGCGGGCCTCATCAGCCGGCTCAAGGCGACGCCCGACGGCGCCGGCGGCACATTGTTCGACAACACGCTGCTGCTCTGGTGCAACGAGCTGGCGAAGGGAAACATCCACGGCCGCATCGGCGCGCCCTATGTGCTGGCCGGCAGCGCGGGCGGCGCCCTGCGCACGGGCCGTTACCTCAACTACGGCCCGTTGCCCCACAACAACTTGCTGGTCTCGATCCTCAACGCGATGGGGGTACCTGACACGACGTTCGGAAAAGCCGACTGGTGTTCGGGTGCACTGTCGGGAGTTCTCTAACAGGAGCGACAACATGCGACGCGCGCTTGCGATGTCTTCGATGACGGCCCTGGTGGTGCTGGTCTCCGCTGCGGCGGGCTGCGGTTCCAACGAGCCCACGTTCCCCGGCGACGGAGGGTTCGACGGCGCGGGAACCGCCGGGAACGGCGGGACCGGCGGCGGCGGTGGCAGCGCGGGGATGGGCGGCGGCGGTGGAATGGTTAGCTGCGGCGATCCGTACGCCACCATCGATCCGACCGCGGTGATCGACGACATGGAGGCACCCGACTACATGACCGTCCGCGCGGGCGGGCGAACGGGCGCCTGGTGGGCGGGCGGTGACGCGCTCTCCCCGGGCGCGGCCATCGTTCCGAACGGCGACGCCGCCGCCGAGCAGATCGCGGGCGGCCGCTGCGGCAGCAAGTTCGCCATGCACGTGACGGGACACGGGTACACGATGTGGTCCGTGCTCAGCGTGTCGATGGGCTGGGGATCCGTCGACGGCGGCGCCGAGGGACTGCTGCCCAACAACAACGACTTCCGCACCGGCGTCACGTTCTGGGCCCGTATCGGCGATACGTCGTCGGACAAGGTGCGCCTCGCGATCAGCGACAAGTATTCGCGGCCCGAGGGCGGCATCTGCGTCGAAAACGGCCCCGCGGACGTCGCCTGCTACGACACCCACGGCGTCGACCTGACGAAGCTCGACACGGCCTGGAGGCAATACCGCATCCCGTTCGCGGGTCTCACCCAGCGGAACTTCGGCCTGCCCCGCGCGCGGCTGGATCCCAGCAGCATCTACACGATCGAGTTCCAGTTCGCGACGACGACGCCGTTCGACTTCTGGGTCGACGACCTGTCGTTTTACTAGCCGCCCGACGGGCTGAACGCCTCACGGCGAAGCCGGTAGAGGACGTGCGGCCGGAGCGGGTGTCCCTCCGCGATCAGCGGGTGCAAGAAGTCGTCGCCGGGTGAGCGCTGCAGGCCCAGCTTCTCCATCACGCGCCGGGAGCGGACGTTCGCGGCGGTCGTGAACGAGACGATCTCGGGAAGGCCCACTTTCTCGAAACCGAACGCGAGGACGGCGCGCGCCGCCTCTGTCGCATAGCCCTGCCCCCAATGCTCGGCCGCCAGGCGCCAGCCGATCTCGACCGCCGGCGTGAAGTGCGCGGTGAAGTCGGGACCGGCGAGACCGCAGATGCCGATGAACGGCGACCCGCCAATCACCTCGACGGGCCAGAGGCCGTAGCCGCGCTCGGCCAGGCGCGCGCTCCCGCGAGCAAACCGCTCGCGCGATTCCTCCCGCGACAGCACGCCCGGAAAAAACTCCATCACGCGCGGATCGGCGTTCATCGCCGCGTACGCCTCGAAGTCGTCGTCGCGCCACGACCGGATGCGCAGCCGCGCCGTCCGGATCTCGAAGGTCTCGCTCACGCCGCCAGCATACGGCGTTTCATGGCTACATCGCCACGCAGCGATCCATCGTGACGCTCTCGGTGTCGCCGTCGATGGTCACGTCGGCTTCGCCGCAGCCAGTGATGGTCACCGACGCCGACTTGCCGTCATGCTTGCCGCCGCTCACGGTTCCGCTGAGCGTTCCCGACGACGCGCAGTTGCAGCTGCTGGTCCAGGCCAGGTTGTTCGCGGTCAGCGTGACCTTGTAGGCGGCGACCTTGTGATCGATCTCGAAGCTGCCCGAAACGATCTTCAGATCCGCCCGCGAGCTGCCCGTCACGACGATCGGGGCGGTCGTCCGCGTGGCGACGTCGAACAGCGTGCGGCCGCCCGGTCCCGTCAGGACGCGCTCCATGCCGCCGACGCTGTACTCGAAGCCCTCCGCCGTCTTGGTCAGCGTCTGACCGCCGCCCGGTGACGTGATCGCCAGCGTGCCGCCGTAACGGCCGGTCAGCGTGAGATCGGCGGTGCGCGTGACGGCGTCGCCCGCCGTGAGGACGACGCACAGCGGGCGATTGAACGTCAGCGTGGCCGTGCCCTCCAGCGTCGCGCCGCCGATCATGCAGCCGCCGAAGTCCTTCGTCCGCACGCCCGTCGCGCTGCACGCCGAGAACGTCGGCTCCCAGCAGGTGGCCGCGTACGCCGACGGGATGACGCCGTCGATCGCCCGCTGCCACAGCGAACCCTTCAACGCGTCGGGGACGCGACGGAACGGAAGCCGCATCGCCGCCGACTCGCCCGAGACGGACTCGTCCAGGCTGGACATCGCCTCGCCTACCGTCTCGCCGATCTGTTCAGCCTCGTCCTTCTTCCGGCAGCCGGCCGCCGCGGCCGCCACCATCACCGTCAAGAGAACCGCTCGTGAACTCTGCCGCAGAATCATGGACGCTCCTTCGCTGTTATGGCGACCTGCCGGACGCATCGGGACTTTCACCCGTCCGGTTGAGGTCATGCGCGATCGACACGGCACGCCCGCAGAAACGGCAAAGGAGTAAAATCGGTCACGCATGAACTTCAATCCAAATTACGACCCATCGACCGCCCCCCTGGCCCTGAAGCAGCGTTCCAACGGCCCGTGGATCGTGGCTTTTCTGGCGGCCGCCGGGGCCGGCGTCGGGGGTTACTGGCTACACCAGGGGCGGCAGAACGCCCGCCAGGACGCCGCCGCGGCGACGCAGCGCGCGCAGGCCGCCGAGGAAGCCAAGACCGACCTCACGGCGAAGGTCGAGAAGCTGGAGACCGAGAAGGCGGAGCTGACCACCGCCAAGGACGAACTGTCGAAGGACGTGCAGGCGAAGACCGGCGAGCTGGAACAGCTGAAGGGCACCTACAACCAGCTCGAAGAAAAGATGAAGGACGAGATCTCCAAGGGCGACATCCGGCTGTCCCAGAGCGGCGGGAAACTGCGCGTCGACATGGTCGACAAGATCCTGTTCGATTCGGGCGAGGCGGTGATCTCGAAGCGCGGCGAGGGCGTGCTGGCGCGCGTGGGCGCGGTGCTGGCGACGATGGACGATAAGCAGATCCAGGTGTCGGGACACACCGACAGCAATCCGATCTCGGAGAAGCTGGCGACGCAGTTCCCGACCAACTGGGAGCTGTCAGTCACGCGCGCGGTGAACGTGGTGCGCTTCCTGGAAGAGAAGGCCAGCGTTCCGCCGAAGAACCTGACCGCGACCGGGTACGGCCAGTACCATCCGATCGCCAGCAACAAGAGCGCGGCCGGGCGCGCGCGCAACCGCCGCATCGAGATCCTGCTGACGCCGTCGCTGGCGCCCAAGGCCATCGCGAAGTCGAAGCTGAAGGAGGCCGAGGCGGAGGCGCAGGCGAAGGCTGACGCCAAGACGGAGGCGCCGGCGAAGACGCACGCGAAGGCTGACGCCAAGACGGAGGCGCCGGCGAAATCGAGCAAGGCGCGAAAGCCGAGCAAGCCGGCGGCGAAATCGAAGGAGATCGCCGCCGCGACGAAGTCGGCGAAGACCTCGTCGAAGCATCACCGGTGAAGTCGCCTACGGGACGTCGACCCAGATGCCGTCGTCCTGCAGCTTCGTGGGCAGGCGCCGGAGCGCGGCGCTGCCGTGGTCGTCCAGCCCCTGGCCCGTGCGCGCGTCGTACCGCCACAGGTGCATCGCGCACGTCAGCGTCCCCGATGCCCCCTCCAGCTGACCGCAGCTGAGCGCCACGCCGCGATGCGGGCAGCTGTCCTCGTAGGCGATCACGTCGCCGTCCAGGTTGACCAGCAGGACCTTGATGGTCTCCAGGACCAGGCCCTTCATCTCGCCTCGGGCCACGCTGCCGGCGTCCGCGACGCGACGGAAACTCATCGATATTCCTCGCTTCTCACTGTCCCATAATTCGGCGCCGATTTGAGGAACATCGGCCCGGCGGCGTTGTCCCTGGTTTCGTGGGTCGGTCTGGCCTCGCGGCTAGCCTGGTTGCGCTCGCGACGGCGCTGGCGGCGTGTGGCGACAAGCAGCCTGCGGGGCCGCCGCGCGCACAGACGCGGTCGGCCCATGCCGTGCTCGGGACGTCGCCGGCCCCGGTGCCGCGCGCGGCGTTCGACGCGGATCCGGCCCTGTTCCCGCGCAAGCGCCCGCCCGGTTTCCTCGACTGGTCGGCGGTCCATCACGAAGCCGACCAGAGCTTCCAGGAGTACGTCGAGGATGCCCCCACCCGCCCCAGCGCGACCCGCCGGACGATCGTCCTGCAGCCGATCGGCCCGTTCTCGCCGGCCGAGAACGAGCTGCTCGACACCTTGAGCGACTACCTGGGCATCTACTTCCAGATGGAGACGCGCGTCGCCGAGCCGATCCCGCTGCCCACGCTGGGAATGCGCACCCGCGACGAAGACGGTCGGCTGTGGGTTCAGTACCGCACCGACATCCTCATCTATCAACTGCTTCAACCGCGGCTTCCCAAGGACGCCGTCGTGTACCTCGGCATCACGACCGCCGATCTGTTCCCGGAGCCGGCGTGGAACTTCGTGTTCGGCGTCGGCAACATGGACAAGCGCCTCGGGGTCTATTCGCTCGCGCGGCTCGGCCCCGGCTTCTATGGCGACCCTGACACGCCCGAGACGCGCGCCCGGACGCTGCGGCGCGCGCTGGCCGTCCTCGCCCACGAGACCGGCCATGTGTTCTCGCTGCGCCACTGCCGCGCCTTCGAATGCCTGATGAACGGCGCCAATTCGATCGACGAGCTCGACCGCGGGACGCCCTGGCTCTGTCCGGACTGCCTGCGCAAGCTGCACTTCAACACCGGCTTCGACATCCGGAAGCATTACGACGAGCTCCGCGCCTTCTATTCGACGCGGCAGATGCACGAACCGACCGATTGGCTGGACCGGCGGCTGGGTTCGATCGGGCGGTGACCGCGGCCCGCCGGTTGCGCCTATAATGGCGGTTCCGCATGCCCACCCGCCCGCTGGATCCGGCCCTGGATGCGACCGTCGCGCCCCAGGCCGACGGCCGCGCCGGGACGCTCGCGGCGAGCCAGCCGGGCGCGACGGGCCCCTCCCCCTCCGGCCTGCGCCCCGGCATCATCGTCGCCGAGACGTACGAGATCACCCGCCTGCTCGGACAGGGCGGGATGGGCGCGGTCTGGGAGGCGAAGCACCTGCGGCTCCCCGGCAAGCGCGTCGTCGTCAAGGTGCTGCTGTTCGGCGCGACCGACGCGACCGTGCTGGCGCGGTTCCGGCGCGAGGCGGAGATCGGGTCGCGTCTCGGGCACCCGAACATCGTGCAGGTGCTGGACTTCAACACGCTGCCCGACGGCACGCCTTACATCGTGCTCGAGCTGTTGCAGGGTGAATCGCTGGCGTCGCGCCTGCTGCGCGGACCGCTGCCGCAGGAGCAGGTGAAGTCGATCGTCACGCAGGTCGGCTCGGCGCTGGCGGCCGCGCACCGGGAAGGAATCGTCCACCGCGACCTCAAGCCCGACAACGTCTTCCTGTGTCCGACGGATCTCGGCGGCGAGGTGCGCGACGTGGTCAAGGTGCTGGACTTCGGGATCTCGAAGATCCGCGGGGCGAACACCGTGCTCACGCAGGACGCCGCGCTGCTGGGGACGCCGCAGTACATGGCACCGGAGCAGGCGACCGGGCGCAACGACGAGATCGACGCGCGCACGGACGTGTTTGCGTTCGGCGCGATGACGTTCGAGATGCTGGCGGGGAAGGCGCCGTTCACGGGTGACACGCTGGCGGCGGTCATCCACGCGATCGTGTACACCCCCACCCCGCCGCTCGCGACGCTGGCGAAGGAGACGCCGCCGGCGATCGTCGCGGCGGTCGAGCGCGCGATGGAGAAGAACCGCGACGCGCGCTTTCCCGACGTCAACAGCTTCGTCAAGGCGGTCACGTCGCGCAGCCTGGCCACCGCGCCCGGGACCGAGCAGGTGCAGGCGCGGCAGCCGACCGTCGCGGCGACGGAGCGGGTCGAGCGCGAGCGATCGTCGAAGTCGTTCTTCATCATGGTCGGCGTGGCCGTGGTGGCGGTTGTCGGCTTCATGCTCTACCGGGGAAGCCTGGAGAAGCAGCGAGAGAAGGCGCTGGAGGCCGCCGCGACGACGCCTCCGCCGAGTACACCCCCGCCACCGAC
>Ga0070668_100003105_pt1 | contig 12262 bp, 7 predicted proteins | sample KBSS43metaG_FD_64661 | JGI IMG/M metagenome (GOLD analysis project Ga0070668, IMG submission 64661) | Switchgrass rhizosphere microbial communities from Kellogg Biological Station, Michigan, USA - KBS S4-3 metaG | ecosystem: Host-associated > Plants > Roots > Rhizosphere > Soil ... | reverse complement strand
GTAAGCCGGCTTACCTTTTCCGCTTTCTATCCTGCTCAACAGGTTTTTTGCCGCTCTTTCTTTTGTCTCCATGGCATCTTCATGAGGCGCCATGCGGTAGCAGGTGATCAGGTCGGTTTGTTCCGCCAGGCGGAGAGAAACATTTCCATGCAGGTCCATCGTGGTGGAAATAAGGGTCGAAGGACCGACGACCGCGCGAATGCGGGTAATAAAATCACCTTCCGGATCGTCAAGTCCCACCACGCTCATAGCGCCGTGAATATCGAAGAGCAGTCCGTCATAAGGTCCGTTTTTCCTGAGAGAATCCAGGGTTTTGTTTACCAGCGATTCATACGCCTCGCGGGTGACGGCTCCGCCCGGGAGTGCATGTCCGGTTATGGCGGGTATCCAAATTGCCCGACGTCGCAAAGGCGAATCTGCAGACAGGAAGGGATAATTGGAAAAAATCTTTAGTCCATGGTCGGCATGAAAGGCTTCTTCGTCGGTCGTTGCCGGTGAAAAAGTACTGGATTCAATGCCCAGACCGGCAATGGCAATGCGGGGCGGCCGCCCCTGCTGGGCATCGATCCTGAGACTACTGAACTGGAAGAAAATAATCAATATGGCAAAAAATCGCTTCAAAGGACAGTTTATCCCTTAAATATATATCATGCCTGTGGGATGAGTATGAATTTTTATCGTCCGAACGCCCCCGCTACACAGGGACGAATCTCATTGTGCTTGTAGATGGAGCCGGAGTTCCAAAAAAGCGACTACCTGAATAACCGGCCCATATATGGATCATTGAATATCATTCTCCTCAGGAACTCCGGGTCTGTCAAACCCTGTTTTGAAAAAACAATTTTACCGCCGGGTTCCACCAGGATGGTATAGGGCAGTTGCTCCCCGCTGAGAGAAGAGAGGGGTTTTATTTTTTCCAGTTCCTCTGTGTAAAGTTTATTGTCACCGGCAGATTGCTGTTTCTCGAGGAAAGCCAGCACGCTTTGGAAATTTGTCGAATCGCCTGCACAAATGGTCACCAGCTCAAACTCCCGTTCCTGATAGATTCTTGCAAGTTTTACATATTCCGGAAATGCGGTTTCACAGGCTTTGCATCCTTCAGACCAGAAATAGATCAGCCTGAGGTTGCCGGATGTGGTGTTTTTCAATGTTGCGTCTACATCTTCCGGATCCGCAATGTCCAGTTTAACTGCTTTTTTCGCCCATGCTTCATCCGCTTTTGCCAGCCAGTCACTTTTTGATTTCCATTTTATTGAACATCCGAAGGTCCTGGTGGTCTGTACCGGTACCGGCTGATTTTGCAGAAGGGCTTCTATCGCATTGCGGGCGTCCTGACTACGCACCGGTTTACGGAAATTTTCTTCGTCATCAATACGCCCTGTATATCGTAGAATTCTGTTTTGGTCAAAAATAAAAACATGTGGCGTCGAGACAGGGCCGTATTTCAAAGCGGTTTCTTCTGTATCTCCATCATAGAGATAGGGGAAATTGAAAGCCCTGTCCTTTGCTCTTCTTTTCATGCCTTCGAAATCATCCGGCTCGTCGCTCCAGCCCAATTCGTCATAGCGAAGAGAGCCGGCATAGTTTGGCATGATGGCGACGAGCTCTACCTTCCTGTCTTTGTAATCAGTCACGAGGCTTTTCATTCGTTCCTCATAAGCCTGTGCCGTGGGACAATGATTACATGTGAATACAACGACCAGCACTTTCGCTTCCTTAAAACTTTGCAGTGAATACATTTTACCGTCAATGCCCTCCAGGTTAAAATCAGGCGCCCTGGAACCGATGGCAAGGGTTTTAGGATTGTCATGACCGCAGACAACAAACGATGAGATCAAAAGTAAAAGAAGGACCTGACCGGCTGCCGCGCCGCATATACGAAAAGAATTAACCAGGGAATCTGTCGTGATTTTCATTTGGCAGTCTGCACAGTGCGACTCAAATTACTAAAAATGAACCATGGCTTTGATAACGCCGGTTTCCGGCTTCAGCCATTTTTCGAATTCTGTCTTCACCATCTCAAAAGGAACCCGGTGGGTAATATAATTATTTGCATTGACTGCACCGTTTTTGATGGCGTCCATCACCTGTTCAAAATCCTGACGGGTGGCATTGCGGCTGCTCATCAGGGTAGCTTCCCGCTTATGGAATTCGGGGTGGCTGACACGGATATCACCTTTCTGCAATCCTATCAGAATATATCTTCCTCCGTGTGCAAGAAACTCAAACGCCCTGTTAATGGCTTGCAGATTACCGGTAGCGTCGATCACCAGGGTCGGCATGTCCCCATTGGTGATTTCCTTCAGTTTACCAACCGGATCTTCAGATCCGGCATGTATAGTGTACCTGACACCGAGTGTATCCCTGCAGAACCTGAGGCGGTTTTCGTTGATGTCCATCGCGATGACCCGCCCGCCGGCAATCTTAACAAATTCCATAGTTCCCAAACCGATGGGTCCGGCGCCAATCACCAGCACGAATTCGCCAGGCTGGATAACTGCACGCCGTACGCCGTGTGCGCCAATGGCCAGCGGTTCTACCAGCGCCAGTTCTTCGGGCGTCAGTCCTTCGCCATGAATTAACGCATAGGATGGTACCGAAAGATATTCTCTCATACCGCCATCGATATGAATACCGCAAACTTTTAAACTGACACAACAATTAGGTTTTCCAATCCGGCAGGCAATGCAATTACCGCAGTGGAAATAAGGCAGTATCGCAACCTGCTCGCCGGCTCCAAAACCCGGTGCTCCGTCTGATTCGACAAGTTCTCCGGAAAGTTCATGGCCGAGGATGCGGGGATATTGAAAGAAGGGCTGAATGCCCTCATAGGCATGGAGATCCGTGCCGCAAATACCGACGTGGCTTATCCGAACGATGGCGTGATCCTTCTTCAGCGCAGGACGATCACTCAGGCCATATTCGAAATTCCCCGGTTTGGTGCAGGTTAAGGTTTTCATTGCATTGCGAATGATAAAGCTAACTTATTTCGCAATTCCATGATTTTTCTCACTACCTGAATTGATACCATTCACTGGTCAGGACTGGCAAAAATCATAGTCAGGAAGTTAAATTCATTAGAACTTCGGAATAAACAAAGGGGACCGCATAGCCGGATAAGAAGTCTTTCTTCATTCTATTCCGAAAATACGATCACGATTATATCTGGAAAACAAAACAATACCTGATACCCGTGATGCCTGGTCCGGATAAATAAAAAATCCATGTATGGAACAACGCATTCCATTCAATGTCTTTAAACCCTTGAGCCGGTTTTTATTTGGCAGATCCGGCTGCCGTGAAATCGGCAGGCTCCCTGACGTTTTCAAGTCTAAGATCCTGGATCATGGGATACAGGGCCTGGATATTCACTTTATCAAAATCGTGTAACATTCGTTGTTTTTCCAGCGGATCCCTGGTTACAAAGGCTCCCATCCGGAGCAGCAGCCTGTCAATAGCAGAAATATTTTTCCTTATCACCCTGCCCGGAAGAAAATAAATTTTACATCTTTCCCGGATTTCTGGCGGTACATTGTCATTTACGATCTTTTGCAAAACAGCTTTCTGATCCGGCGGCGTGCCACACACGATAAACAGGTATAGTGCTTTTTCCTCCAGGTAAGACTGATTTTCCTTTATCCAGGATTTCAACTGCAGTTTTCCAATATACACAGAGCTGCCCATGACCACGCAATCAAAAGCACCGAGATTTTCCCTTGCAATATTTTCTGCGTCAACAACAGGAATTTGCAGCGTATTACCCAGCCACTCCGCGTATCGTGCTGTTGCACCGTATTTTCCTTTATAAATGACAATACTTTTCATAGTCTTCTGTCTTTTACAATAAACAATGGCAAACTGATGTCCTGCATCAGCACATCAACCATACTTGGCTTAAACAACCGGGACACCTTTCCTCTCTGATACGCACCAAGTACAATAAGTTCATCCTGATTCCTGTTTTTCACATGGTTTACTATTTCTATGTCCGGCAAACCTTTAATTACTGTATAAACAGCCTGTGGATAATGTCTCTTTAGGAATTCTTTCATCAGACGACCGTCGGGAAGATGCATTGATTCATCCGCTTCCTTTACCGTAACAACTTCCACAGGTATATCTCCCCAATTCGGAAACAGGTAACTGAACATTTTGATCGCGTACACAGAGGATGGCTCGCCGTCAAATAAAAAAACGACTTTTTTTATCTGTCTATACTTCTCTGGTACAACCATCAACGGGCACTCAAGATGTGTAAGCAGATATTTTATAAATCTGGTGGGCAGCTGCTCTTCGAAAGCAGTGAAAGTCTCTTTACCACTTATCACGAGCATATCAGCATATACGCTTTCATGAATGATATCGTGAAGAGCTATATTTCTGTCATGATGTATCGAATGATTCAAACAGGCATTCCTGCAGGATATTTCAAATTTTTCTGTGGCATCTTTTCTAAGATCCACCTCTTCCTGGCGATATCTTTCGATTTTCTTTTCCAAATTACCTGCTTCGATGTGAACGACATCATATAACTTGTAGGTATGATGCGTCATATCATCGAGGAAAACACCCACGAGGTGGGCATTTGAGTCGGTTGCGCATTGAATGGCATAATCAGTAGTCGCCTGCGAATACTTAAGGCCATCGAAAGCAGCAATAATCTTTTTCATGTAATGTGCTTTTTTTATCATAGGCCTGACAATTCTCTGCCTCACAATCCTTTCTTACACAAAAGTAAATTGCCGGAAATGCGAAAAAAATGACATGGATTAGGCTCTCGCATGACAATCCTCAAGAAACCTTAACAGGAGAATACTTTGGCGTTCACCTGTCACAACTGCTCCGAATTCGGGTTCTGCCTTATTTTACCCTCATCATATAAGGGAAAACACTTAGTTCATACTGAAACTCATGAAAACTCCTTCCAGAAGAGTATAATTCTTTTGTAATATTATGCCCGGCATACATTACGATTTTTAACCCTCAAACCCTTTGCATAAATGGATACCGCTACCTTAATCCGATGGGCCATAGCCGGAGTACTCATCCTGATTTCTTTATTACTCTATCGTGTCATCCTGCGCATTTTTTTTGGCGTCGTGATTGTACCGGAAGACAGGATCGGCCTTGTTACGAAAAAATATGTGCTGGTCGGAAAACAGGAATTGCCTGAAGGAAGAATCATTGCCACGGCAGGAGAAGCCGGGTTTCAGGCAAAGACCCTGGCGCCGGGTGTATATTTCTGGAAATGGATCTGGCAATACACCGTGGACTTTGAACCCTTCATGGTGATCCCTACCGGAAAGATCGGGCTGGTACTGGCGAAAGATGGTGCCGAACTGGAAATCGGATCCATACTGGGCAGGAAAGTAAACTGCGATTCCTTTCAGGATGCGGAAGCATTTCTGAAAAACGGCGGGCGCAAGGGACGGCAGACGGCCATCATCACGCCGGGTTCCTATCGTATCAATACGCTGTTGTTCGAGCTCGAAATAACTGATATGGTCACCATTTCCGATAATGCCGTGGGTGTTGTCACCACGATGGAAGGAAATCCCCTTGGTGAAGGCCAGATCGCGGGTAAGATCGTCGCAGGCCACAACAAATTCCAGGACGTGGATCTGTTCCTTACCAACGGTGGTTTTAAAGGCTTGCAGGAACAGGTGATCCTTTCGGGTTCTTATTTTCTAAACCCCTGGTTCGCCAAAGTGGAAATGGTGAGGATGACAGAGATCCCGATCGGCCATGTGGGCGTAGTGATTTCTTACGTGGGAAACGAAGGTCCTGACCTGAGCGGGGTAGAATTCAAACACGGTAATATTGTTGCGAAAGGTTTCAAAGGCGTCTGGGCAGAACCCCTCGGTCCGGGTAAATATCCCATCAACCCCTATATCATGAAAGTGGAACTGGTCCCTACCACCAACCTGGTACTGAACTGGGCTTCGGCAAGAAGTGAAGCCCATCAACTCGACAAGAATCTCTCCACCATCACCGTTCGAAGCAAGGACGGCTTTCCGTTCAACCTGGATGTTGCACAGATCATTCATATCCCGACAACAGAAGCGCCCAAAGTGATCGGTCGTTTCGGAAATATGACCAACCTCGTCAGCCAGGTACTGGAACCGACCATTGGAAATTATTTCCGGAATTCCGCGCAGGACAGCGATGTCATTGCCTTCCTGGGAACACGTAAGGAAAGACAGGAGTCCGCACGTGATCATATAGGAAAAGTACTGGAACAGTATAACGTTTTTGGTGTCGACACCCTTATTGGAGATATCGTGCCGCCGGAAAGCCTCATGAAAACACTGACCGACCGTAAAATCGCCGAGGAACAAAAAGTGACTTATGAAACCCAGATGAAGGCACAGGAAACCCGTCAGAGTCTGGAAAAAGAAACGGCCATTGCCGAAATACAAAAGGAGATTGTAAAAGCCGATCAGGGTGTACTGATTGCGGAACGCATCGCTGATGCATCAGTAAAAAAAGCCACCGGGGATGCGAACAGCGTGCGATTGCAGGCAACCGCCGAAGCCGACCGGCTGAAACTGCTCGCGAGCGGTGAGGCCGAAAAAACCCGCCTGATGGCTAAGGCCGATGCGGAAAAAATTGAATGGATTGCCAAAGCGGATGCGGAAAAAATCTCTCTGACCGGTAATGCCGAAGCGGAAAAGATCCTTGCCATTGGTAAATCGAATGCCGAATCATACAAACTTTCGGTCGAGGCCATGGGTGGAAATAATTTCACGCAGCTGAAAGTAATGGAGTCCATCGCGAGTCAGAATGTGAAGATCATGCCCGACGTGCTGATCGGGGGAAACGGTGATGGCGCGTCCGGCGGCATCAACGGTCTCCTTGGTCTGCAGATCCTTCAGCAGCTGGGCAAAAAGGTTAATGGAAGTGAAAAGACCTAGCCGTTAACCTTTTTCCGGCCTGCCACTATTTTTAATGTTCCCAAACCCGAACCAACTGATGCCGTCCCGCTACCGACTACTGATTTATCTTCTCCGCCTTCACCTGGTTTCCGTGGCCCAGTTTTCCGATGGCCGCAGGTACCAGCCCGCATTTAATAAAGTGAAGAGACGATAATCTACAGGATCAATTCAATGCTTCCATTCAGGGACTTACCATTTTCACACTACGATAAGCAGTGCCATTTTTTATTTCGTCGGATGGAAAGACCAGCAGGGTGTCTCCCCTATTGAGTTTGCCATAAATTTCAATTGATCCGTCTGACTCGCGCCCGGACTTCACAATCACCCGTTCTGCTTCGCCATTAAGCAGGCGTATGACAAAAACACTTTCTGTGGAATTGACGACGGCTGATTTGGGCACCACGAAAGTGCTGTCACTGGCCGGCATCGGTATGTTCACTTCGGCCACCATGCCGGGCAAAAGTTTTTTGTCGTTATTGTACACATCCATTTCCACCCGCTGGGAACGCAGGCGTTCGTCAATGGATCCGGAAAGCCGGTTGATCGTTGCCCTGAACTGATGTCCAGGCAGAGATCTGACCGTAAACCCCACTTCATTTTTATTATGCAGGTAGGCGGTATATGATTCGGGGACCGAAACTACCAGCCGCAGTTTCTTTTGTTCCTGGAGGTTGAACAGGGGAAGTTCGGAGCCTTTCCCCGCCGGCCCTACATAGGCCCCCGGATTGACATTCCTTGCCGTGACGACTCCGCCAAAGGGCGCATGAATCTGAAGATAATTCTGCGTTTGAGTTATTTCCCGATGGGAGGCCTGGGCCGCCTGAAGCTGGGCGAGATCTGAACTCTTGCGCGCGGCAGCCTGTTCCAGGTCATTGGGCGATATCGTTCCCGGTGTCTTGCTGGTTTCCAGCAGCCTTTCATAATTGGCTTTGCTCGCGAGGTAAATGGCCTCACGGGATTTAATATTGGATTCCGCTCCCGCCAGTTGAGATCCCATTTCAGGCGCTTCCATCGTAGCGAGTAAGTCTCCTTCCTTTACTTCTGAACCTACATCCACATATAATTTCTTTACAAAGCTGTTCACCTTTGCATACAGATCCACCTGTTGCCACGCGACAAGCTCACCGGGTATCTGCAGGGTGGAGGAAAGCCTTCCTTTTTTCAAAGAAAAAACTTCTGCGGGAGGATCACCCGCACTGGCAACTTCGGCCTTTTTCCCCTTAGCACTTTCTTCGCTGTGACAGCCCGGAAGAAAAATCATGAAGCAGATCAGCTGGAATAATCTGCCCGTGTGACGGGGTGCTGATATGTTGACTAAACGACGATTCATTTAATTTTTTTTGATCTAAGTATGCGGATTACCCGTGGTATGTAATTCAGGAATATAATGTGCACTTTCCCTGTCTTCAGGATCAAGAGAAACGGAAGCCGTAGAGGCACTGCCCTGTACCCAGGCAAAAACCAGCGGCAGTACAAAAAGCGCGGCAAAGGTAGACGCGATCAGTCCTCCCACGACGGCACGGCCCAGTGGCGCTGCCTGGTCGCCCCCTTCGCCCCATCCGGATGCCATGGGCAGCATGCCCACTACCATGGCCACACTGGTCATTAGAATCGGCCTCATGCGTAACGCTGCCGATTCCTTGGCACTGAGCAGAGCATTTCCCGTATGTCGTCTTAAGTGCTCAGCATTGGTGATGAGTAAAACGGAATTGGCAATGGACACGCCCACCGACATAATAATGCCCATGTACGACTGGAGATTCAGTGTGGACCGTGTAAGCAACAACACTACCAGCGATCCCAGCAGTACGGCGGGTACGGTAGACAGCACCACGAGAGAAACCTTGAAGGATTGGAAATTGGCTGCCAGCATAAGGAATATCACCGCGATGGCGGTGATCAGGCCAAGCTGCAAACTGGCGAGGGTGTCTGACAACACTTCCGTGAGTCCTTTAGTTTCAATGGTCAGTCCGCGGGGCAATTCCCCGATAGATTGAATGGCAGCGCGCACATCTTTGGTTGCCGTCCCGAGGTCCTTGTTATTCAGGTTGGCAGTGACGGAAAGAAAAGGCAGTGCGCCTGTGTTGTCATTTTCCCCATAACTCGAATCGGGCCTTATGACCGCCACATCACCGATCACAGGTCGCGATTCATTACTCAATACAGGGATTTCATTGATGTCGTCCGTACTCGTCATTTGATTTTCCGGGATTTCCACCTGTACTCCATAACTGATATTGCTTTTTGGATCGATCCATACATTTTTCTCTGTATACCTTGATGAAGACGTGGCGGCAACCAGCGAACGGGAAATATCCGCAAGGGTAACGCCCATCTGTGCAGCCTGCGTCCTGTCGATTTCAATATTCAGTGTCGGATACCGGGTAGGTTGTGCCAGTTGCACATCCCTCAAATAACCTATGCCGCTGAGTTTTTCGATCACTTTGGCAGCGTATTGTTCGTTGGTTTTTTTATCCTTACCGGTTATCCTTACCTCGACAGGCGTAGGGGATCCCTGACTGAGCACCTTATCCGTCAGCTCAATCGGTTCGAAGGAGAGTCGTACTTCCGGCATGGACTCTTTCATTTTCTGACGGAACCTTTCTTTCAGGTGATCCAGGTTCTCCTTATACTCTTCTTTCATGGCTACCTGCAAAACAGCTTCCTGGGGGCCGCTCATAAACAGATAGATCGGGCTCGTCGAGAACTGACCCGGATGTTGTCCGACAAAAGCCGAAGTCACGCCGATATTTTCTTTTCCCACCAGATCTTCCAGTATATGGATAGCTTTTATCGTTTTTTCTTCGGTTCTCTCTATCCGGGTGCCGTCTGCTATCCGGAGCCTCACCTGAAACTGGCCACCGTTGACCCTGGGCAATACGTCTCTTCCGATTTGCATAAAAAGGAATCCCACGAGTCCGCAGGTCGCCACCACATAGGCGATGACGATCGGTTTCCGCCAGGGAAACAACCGGTCAAGAAAGGTCAGAAAACGGTTTCGGAATTTATCAAACCGGGTCAGTTTGCCGTTCCCTTCATTCATTTGTTTTTCAAGCAATTTCTTTTTCTGATCCCAGGTATCCTGTTCTTCTGATGGGTTCATTCCCAGGGCGAGGTATTCCTCTTCGTCCGTTAGCTTATGGCCATCGACAGGCGATGCATGATGGTGCCCTTTCATCATCCAGTTTGCCATGATGGGCACAAAGGTCTGGGCGAGGAAATAAGACGTGACCATCGAGAACGCGATAGCCATCGCAAGGGGAAGGAACAGAGAGCCCGGTATACCCGTCATTGTAAAGGCAGGAGCAAAAACAGCCAGTATACAGAGCAGGATCAGCAGTTTGGGAAATGCGATTTCCTTGCACGCATCCCAGATGGCCAGTGCTTTCGGCTTCCCCAGGGCCAGGTGCTGGTGTATATTTTCTATAGTAACCGTCGATTCATCCACCAGGATGCCAATGGCCAGGGCAAGACCACTAAGTGTCATGATATTGATGGTCTGATTGAACAAGTAAAGAAACAGCACGCCCGAGATGATGGATGTGGGAATGGTCAGTACAACTATCAATGCGCCTCTCCTGTCTCCCAGGAAAAGCAGCACCATGAGCCCGGTGAGGATGGCGCCGATAGCCCCTTCGGAAATCAGGCTTTTCACGGCGTTGATGACATAAACCGACTGGTCGAATTCGTAGGACAGCTGCACGTCTTCCGGAAGCTGACTCTGGAAACGCGGAAGGGCTTTTTTCAGATTCTGCACGACCTCCCAGGTGGAAGCATCGGCAGACTTGGTAATGGGCAGGTAAATGGACCGTTTCCCGTTTACGAGAGCGTACCCGCTCGTGATATCCGCGGCGTCCTCGACCGAAGCAATATCCCGCATGTACACATTTTCGACACCCCCTTTGAAAATCGGAATATCACCGAAGTCTTTAATATTTTTTATCGTCGTGTTGGCCGGCGTATAATAATTCAGATTGCCGATACGGACATTCCCCGCAGGTGTTGCCTGGTTGTTGTTCCGAAGGGCCTCTACCACCTGATCAGGTGTGATATGATGAACCCTTAAAGCCTGCGGATCTACTTTGATCACGACGGTCCTTACGTTACCCCCGAAGGGAGCCGGGGAAACCAGGCCGGGAATGGAAGTAAAAGAAGAACGCACATACACATTGGCGAGATCCATCAGTTCGTTATTGGAGCGGACTTTACTGCTCAGGACAAGCTGACCGATGGGCAACGTGGAAGCGTCGAATCGCAATATAAAAGGCGGCTGTGATCCCAGCGGGAATATCGCCTGTGCACGATTGGTGAACGTAGACACTTCAGCGGCAGCCTGGGCCATATTGGTGCCCTGATAGAAAGTAAGCTTGATCAGTGTGAGACCCTGGATATTTCTGGTTTCAATGCTTTTTACACCTGACACATAGAGCAGCAGGCTGACATAATTCTTTGCGAAAAAAGCCTCCATCTGGGTTGGTGTAAAACCACCGTAAGGATGGGAAATATATATGACCGGCAGATTGAGCTCAGGAAAAATATCAATCTTGATATTGCGGACGGCATTGATCCCGAAAAAGAATAAGCCTACCACAATAACCAGGATGGATATCGGTTTCCTGAGAGCAAGTCTGATTAAACCCATGAGAATATTTTTATGATATGGAAACCTGAATTCTTTTTATCGCTGCCCTCCCAATGGAATTTCATTTTCAAACAATCCAAAATCGCCACTGGCCGCCGCCTTCAGCAACAGTGCCTGCCACACATTATTATTTGAAATATCCCGGTCTGTTTCAGCCCGGTTAAGCGCGTACAGCGCCTGGGTTACGTCCACGATATTGGTGAGTCCGTTGCGGTATAAGACGGATTTCTGAAGGTAGGCATCCGACGCCGCTTTCATCTGGACGGGTGCTTCGTGATAATTGGCGATGGCATATTTCACTTTCTGATCCGCCAGAGCAAGCTGTGTTTTTATCTGCTGGCTTACCAGTTCGTATTCGTCTTCCAGCCCGCGGGATGTCCATTCCTGCGCAGCCACCTGCTGTTTCACCCTGATGGGATTGGTCAGGTTCCAGGTAACGCCAACTCCCAGCAGGTAGTTGCTGTTCGTCGGCTTTATGCCATCCCAGTAATTATGAGTAAACGCATCCGGGTATACCTGGCTGTAATTGCTGGCAAAACCGGATCCCCTGCTTTGTACTACACCAACAAATGAAAAGACAGGATATTTAAACCGGTCGAAATATTTTTCCTGCTGCCGGCTTACATCGATACGGCTGTGATAGAATTTCAATACCGGATGCTGGTCTTCGTTCTGCGGAATAGAA
>Ga0070668_100003102_pt1 | contig 12271 bp, 9 predicted proteins | sample KBSS43metaG_FD_64661 | JGI IMG/M metagenome (GOLD analysis project Ga0070668, IMG submission 64661) | Switchgrass rhizosphere microbial communities from Kellogg Biological Station, Michigan, USA - KBS S4-3 metaG | ecosystem: Host-associated > Plants > Roots > Rhizosphere > Soil ... | reverse complement strand
CAGATCGCGCGCCTTGCCGACGTACAGCACGCCACCGGCCGCGTCGAACATCCGATACACGCCCGGACGGTGCGGCAGCGACTTCAATAGCTCGCTCGCATCGAACGTAGGCGCGGGCGGCGTCCCGGGCGACGGCGTGGTGACCTTCGACAGCTTCGAGACCTTGCTCACCCCTTACCTTGCAAGATGGGCGGCGACCGTCTTGAAAACGTCATCGAACATCGCCGCCGTCAATCTTCCCGTGTTCGTGTTGTAGCGGCTGCAATGATAGCTGTCGACGAGCAGGCGATCGCCGGTCAATGGATGCTCGGCACCGTGCGAAAACGGAAAGTCGGCCGCGCGCAGCGCCAGCGCGCGCAGCGTCGCGTCGTGGGCAATCCGCCCGAGCGCGAGCACGACGCCGCCCTCCGGCACGGTGCGCAGGTCGGCGGCGAGGTATGCGTTACATTCGCGCACTTCGGCGGGCGTCGGCTTGTTGTCCGGCGGCAGGCACTTCACCGCGTTCGTGATGCGGCATCCTTTGAGGCGCAGCCCGTCGCTGCGCGACTCGGCCACGGGCTTCGACGCGAAGGAGTAGCGATGCAGCGTCTCGTAGAGCAGGATGCCCGCGTAGTCGCCGGTGAAGGGCCGGCCGCTCGCGTTGGCGCCGTGCATGCCGGGCGCGAGGCCGACGATGACGAGCCGTGCGGCAGTCTCGCCAAAGGGCGGCACCGGCTTGCACCAATAAGTCGGATACTCGCGTTGCACATCCGCCAGGAACGTGGCCAGCCGGCCGCAGCGGGTGCAGTTCTCGTCGTATACGAGGGATCGGGTATCAGGCATCAGGAATCAGGAATCAGGAATCAGTAGAATGCGGCCTGCGAGTAATCTGCCCCTGCCGGCGTCAGCGATCATATCTGGGTACGCCTCTTGCGACATGCAACTCCGAACCGGGCCAGACACCGGCGCTTCGTCTGATTCTTGATATCCGACACCTGATTCCTGAACTCGAGGTCCGCTCCCGTCTCCCCGCCCGCCCCACCCGCAAGCCTCCGCTGCTGTTCGTGCACGGCGGCTACGCGGATGCGTGGTGCTGGGAGCCGTTCTTCCTCCCTTGGTTCGCCTCGCAAGGATGGCCGGCGCACGCGCTTTCGCTGCGCGGACACGGGACGAGCGCCGGCGCCGATGCGCTGTTCATCGCGGGCCTCGACGACTACGTAGCCGACGTTGAGCACGTCGCTTCGCAATTCGAGGCCGCGCCGGTGCTGATCGGGCACTCGATGGGCGCCGCGGTGCTCGAGCGCATGATGGCCACGCGCCCCGTGCGCGGCGCGGCGTTGATGGCGCCGGTGCCGCCTACGGGATTGCTGCCGGTCGCGGCGCGCCTCGCGACGTCGCATCCCAACTACGCGTCGCACATGATCGGACTCGACCCGACGCGTTTGTCGAGCGACATTCTGAAGGCCCTGCGGCCGTTCTACTTCAGCCGCGAGGTGGATCCCGCGATCCTGCGCGAAGCGATGCTGCACCTCAACCAGGAATCGCCGCGCGTGCTGTTCGATCTGTCGATGCGGTTGCATTGGATCGAGCCGCAGGCGTCGTCACCCGTCTTCGTGCTCGGGGCCGCGGCGGACCAAATCGCAATCCCCGCCGACGTCGAGGCAACCGCGCGCCACCATGGCGTCGGGCCCGCGATCCTTCCGGGGATGGGTCACATGCTGATGCTGGAGCCCGGATGGCAGGCCGCGGCGGCCGCGATCGCCGCGTGGCTCAACAAGCTATGAGACGACGCGCCCGACCGACTTGAGCCGCACGAAATCGTAGAAGGCGTCGGCCGACAGCGGCTTGCTCGCCCAGAAGCCCTGGAAGCAATCGCATCCGCGCACGTCGAGGAACTCGAGCTGCTCGCGCGTGCCGACGCCTTCGGCGACGACCTTGAGACCGAGGCCGCGCGCGAGGCCGATGATCGCCTCCGTGATCGCCGCATCCTGCGGGTCGGATTCGAGGTCGGCGATGAACGAGATGTCGATCTTGAGCGTGTCGATCGGGAAGTGCTTCAGGTGCGTGAGCGACGAGTAGCCGGTGCCGAAGTCGTCGATGGCGACCGTGAAGCCTTCGTCGCGCAGCTGGTGCAGCACCTTGCGGATCGCATCGAGGTCATGGAGGAGGCTCGTCTCCGTCACTTCGAGCTCGATCCATGACGGGTCGCACTCCTCGGCCTTCACGATCTCGGAGATACGTTGCGCCAGGTCCTCGCGATAGAACTGGCGCGCGGACAAATTGACCGACACCGAAAGCTTCAATCCCGCCTTTCGCCACGTGACACACTGGCGCGCGGCCGAGCGGAGCACCCAGTCGCCCAGCGCGTGAATGAGGCCGGACTCTTCGGCGAGCGGAATGAACACCTGCGGCGGCACGTTGCCATGCTCGGGGTCGTTCCAGCGCAAGAGCGCTTCGGCGCCGACGATCGTGCGGTCGCTCACGCGCAGCACCGGCTGGTAGTGGAGCTTCAGCGCGTTCTCGGTGAGTGCGTTGCGCAGCGCCGTCTCCAGCGTGTGCTGGCGCAGGCGGTCCTCGGCTAGGTTCGCGTCGAGGAACTGGTACGTGTTGCGGCCCAGGTCCTTGCTGCGGTACATCGCGACGTCGGCGTACTTCAGGAGCTCTTCCGGATCGTCGGAGTCGTCGGGGTAAACGGCGATACCGATCGAGGACGTGACGTAGATATCATGGTCCTCGATCTCGAACGGCTGCGCGATCGCGTCGAGAAGCTTCTGCGCGATGCGCCCGAGCACGGCGGGGTCGTCGAAGTCCTCGACGATGACCATGAACTCGTCTCCGCCGAGGCGCGCGAGAAGGTCGGTCTCGCGCAGCGCCGCCGACAGCGACGCCGTCACGCGTTTCAAGAGCTCGTCGCCTATGCGATGGCCGAGCGTGTCGTTGACGTTCTTGAAGCGGTCGAGGTCGATGAACAGCACGCCCACGCGATGACCGCTGCGCTTCGCTTGCGCGATGGCCTGCCACAAGCGCTCGTGCAGCAGCAGCCGATTCGGAAGTCCCGTGAGCGCGTCGCGCGTCGCAAGGTATTGCAGGCGCTCCTCCGCCTGGATGCGCGAGGACACATCCTGCACGAACGAAAGGATCGACACGATCTGCCCGTCGTCGTCGATCAGCGCGGAGTGGTACCACTCGCACCAGATCGTGTCGCCGTCGCGCCGGTGATTGCGCGTGAGGCCGGTCGCGCGGGGCTCCTCGCCGCTCATGAGGCGCGTCACGAGCCCGGCAAATGCCTCGCGGTCGTCCCCGTGCACGAGCGGGCTGTCGGCCAGCGGAATGCCGAGGATCTCGTCGCTCTTCCAGCCGAAGATGTTCTCCGCCTGCGGCGACCAGCGCACGAGCCTGAAATCGCGATCCCACTCCAGCACCGCGAGCGGCGTGTTGCTGATGTGGCTCGACAGCATCCAGTTCGCGCGCTTGAGGTCGTCCTCGTTGCGCTTCTGGTCGTGGATGTCCGCGTGCACGGCGTAGATGCCGACGACGTTGCCCTCGGCGTCGCGGTGGGGCGCGTAGTGCACGGACTCCCAGCGCTCGGCACCGTCGGGCTGGACGAGCTGCTTCTCGGTGGATACCGTCTCCCCTTTCAACACGCGGTCGAGCAGCGGCCCCAGTTGATTCGCGCGCTCGTTGCCGACCACCTCGGCGAAGGTGCGGCCCGTGAGGTCCTTGCGGCTCTCGCCCAGCCACTCCTCGTTGTGCCGGTTGAGGAATCGGTAGCGGTAGTCGCGGTCGATGTACGACACGCGTGCAGGCACGTTGTCCATGATGAGGCGCAGCGCCGCTTCGGAATCGCGCAACGCTTCCTGCGCCTGCTTCAGGCCGTGGATGTCGTTCATCAGCACGAACGCGCCGTGCACTTCGCCCGTCTGCGAGGCGTCCGGCACGACGCGGATGGTCATCCAGCGCCGCACACCGTTCGCGCCCGGTACCAGACGATCGAACGCGGTGGATTCGCCTTCCATCGCGCGCGTCAGCATCGCTTGCGCACTCTGATAGATGCCGTGGCCGACGACGTCGCGCAGCCGCATGACCGACACCTGTTCGGGCGTCAGGCCGAAGAACTGAAGGAACGTGCGGTTGACGTAGTGGCAGCGCTCGTCGCGATCGATGTACGCCACGGGCGCGGGCACGCCATCCATGATCGCGCGCAGCTGGCCCTCGCGCGCGGCCAGCGCGTCCTGCGCCTGCTTCAAATCGGTGATGTCGTGGCCGACGACGTACTCGCCTTTCACGGTGCCGTCGTAATGCAGGTCCGGGACGCAGCGCGCGCGAATCCAGCGCTCGCGACCGCTCGCATCGATGACGGCGCGCTCGTACGTGATCGCCTCGCCGGCGAAGACGCGGTTGCGATCCGGCTCCATCATGCCGGCGAGGTCGGGACCAAGCACTTCGCCCGTCGTCTTGCCGACGACCTCGTCGCGCGTGAGGCCGGCGAGATGCAGGAACGCTTCGTTGACGAACTGGTAACGGCGGTCGGCGGACAGGTAGACGATCGGCTCTGGAATGTTGTCGTTGAACAGCCGCAGCTGCTGCTCGCGCGCAGCGAGCGCCTGCTCGGTGAGCTTCAGGTCGTGAATGTCGTACTCGGTGCAATAAAGTCCGCGTACCGAGCCGGAGGCGTCGAGGTCCGGTGCGATGCGGCCGTGCAGCCACCGGCGCGGGCCTTGCATCGTGGCGCCGACGCGCTCGTATTCGACGTGCTCGCCCGCTTGCGCGCGCTTGAGGATCGGGCGCAGGAACGACGCGACGTCGTTCGCCATCACTTCGAACGGCGTCTTGCCGTAGATCTCGTCCTGGGGCTTGCACACGGAGTTCGCGAACGCCTGGTTCACGAACGTGTACCGCAAGTTGCGGTCGAGGTACGCGATCGGACCGGGGATGTTGTCCGCGAACAGGCGCATCTGCGCTTCCTGCGCCTTGAGCGCGTCGCGGATGCGGATGTCCTCCTCGATGTCGGTCATCACCGCGAACGCGCCGCCGACGCGGCCGCCCATCTCGCGGTCGGGGAACAGCGTGATGCGCGCCCAGCGCGCGTCGCCTTCGAGCTGGCGCTCGCGACGCTCGTACGTGACCGTCGCGCCCGCGAAGGCGCGGTCGATGCACGCCTGCATCTCCGCGAACGAGTCGGCGGGCAGCACGTCCTTCAGCGCGTGGCCGAGAACGTCGTCGGCCGGCACGCCGAGCCAGGTGCCGAACGGCTTGTTGGCAAAGCGGATCTTGAGCTGGCGGTCGAAGTAGAGAATGGGCAGGCCGACGCTGTCGGTGACGAGGCGCAGGCGGTGCTCCCGCTGTCCTGCCTCGAGCTCGAGCCGCTTCAGGTGATCGACGTCACTGTACGTGACGAGGAACCCGCGCACGTGGCCCTGCGCCCCGCGGTCGGGGTAGTAATCCACGCGGATCCAGATCGCCGGGCGGCCGGGCGTGATGAGCTGGCGCTCGTACGTGGTGCGCTCGCCCTCGAGCGCGGCGTCGATGTACGCGCGATAGAGCTGGAAGACGTCGCGGCCGAGCACCTCGATGGCTTCGCGGCCGAGCACCTCGTGGTCGGTCTTGCCGAGCCAGTCCAGGAACGCCTTGTTGCAGAAGCGGTACCGCTGGTTGCGGTCGATGTACGCGACGGGAACGCCCAGCGCATTGAGCTTGCGCTGCGAAAGGGCGAGCAGGCTACTACCCCGGTCGACGGGATCGCCTACGGTAAGCACCGGCAGGTCGACGCGATTGAGCGAGCGCGTGAGGGCCATTGGGGCCAGGTTGTTGGTGTGGGGGCGCCTGTTGAAGTCGTCTAGTACAAGCAAGGATCGCGCCCAGCCTTTCATGCGCTTCCGAGCGTCGCTGGCGAGGACGCCTTTGCGTCTAAATATTTAATATAATTATATGGTTACCTCATATGTTCGGGCACGGTTACAATCGCCCCAACAATAAGTGTCGGACGGAATTCCGCCGGCGCGTTCCGATCCCTCCCCAAAGAGAGCATTCGAGCCATGGCACGCGCCAGAGCCCCGTCTTTCACGGCCGCCATCGTGGCGGCCGCAGCCTTCGTAATGGCCGGCGGCGCGCAAGCCGCCGCCCCTGACGTGCTCCGCGTCGGACCGGTGCCCGTCGACTTTATCCTTTTCGGCGTGACTTTGCTCGGGGTCGCGCTGTTCCACCATCACACGCTGCGCGTGGCGTTGATCGGCCTCGCCGCGATCGTCGCTTACAAGGTGGCCTTCACGGGATTCAAGACAGGACCAGGCATGGAGGGGCTGGTGACCCACCTCGGCCACGAGTGGGTGATCCTCGCGAATCTGTTCCTGCTGCTCATGGGATTCGCGCTCTTGTCCCGCCACTTCGAGAAGAGCCGTATCCCTGTGATCCTTCCGCGGTTCCTGCCGGACGACTGGAAGGGCGGCTTCGTGCTGCTCATCATGGTGTTCGTTCTCTCGTCGTTCCTCGACAACATCGCGGCCGCGCTCATCGGCGGCGCGATGGCGCACCAGCTTTTCCGCACCAAGGTCCACATCGGCTATCTCGCCGCGATCGTTGCGGCGTCGAATGCGGGGGGCGCGGGCAGTGTCATCGGCGACACGACGACCACGATGATGTGGATCGCGGGCGTATCCCCTCTTTCGGTGTTCGAAGCTTACGTCGCGGCGACGGTCGCGCTCGTCATCTTCGGCATACCCGCGGCGAAGCAGCAGCACGCGTATTCACCGATACTCGCGCACGCGCACGAGCACGTCCACGTCGACTGGGTGCGCGTGGGCATCGTGGCGCTCATCCTTGCTTGCGCAATTGCCGCCAACATCGCGCTGAATTTGCGGTACCAGAACCTTGCCGGCGTATTCCCGCTGATCGGCGCGGGTGTCTGGGTCGCGATACTCGTGTCGATTCCCCTGCGGCGGCCCGACTGGGAAGTGCTGCCCGAGACATTCAAGGGCACGATCTTCCTGCTCGCGCTCGTGACCGCGGCTTCGATGATGCCGGTGGAAACGCTGCCGGACGCGTCGTGGCAAGTGGCGCTCGGGCTCGGCTTCGTCTCGGCCGTGTTCGACAACATCCCGTTGACGGCGCTGGCGCTCAAGCAAGGCGGCTACGACTGGGGCTTCCTCGCGTACGCTGTCGGGTTCGGCGGGTCGATGATCTGGTTCGGCTCGTCGGCCGGCGTCGCGCTGTCCAATCAGTTCCCCGAAGCGAAGTCGGTCGGGGCGTGGATTCGCAGCGGCTGGTACATCGCGGTTGCTTATGTCGTCGGCTTTTTCGTGTTGCTGGCCGTTCTGGGATGGCGCCCGGATGCATGACCGGGTTTGCAGGAGGACGCGATAATGATCAAGTTCACGCTGGCGGTCGCCGTCGCGGTGCTGACGGCATCGGCAAGCGCGCAGGACATCGTGCTGTACCAGGGCGAGAATTTCAGCGGGCAGCGCTTCTCGTCGAACGAATCGGTAAGCGATCTCGCGCGTGTCGGCTTCAACGACCGCGCGTCGTCCGTCACGATTCGCGGCGGATCGTGGCAGCTCTGCTCGGACAGCTACTACCGGGGCCAATGCGCAACGCTGCGGGCGGGAGACTATCCGTCCTTGGGCGCGATGGGGCTCGCTAATGCCGTGTCGTCGATACGCGAGGTGGGCTGGCAGGGCGGAGGTCCCGGGCCCGGGCCAGGGCCAGGACCCACCCCGGGACCCGTGCCTGGCGGCTCCGTGGTGCTGTTCGATTCGCCCGGCATGACGGGGCGCTCTCTCAATGTCAACGGCGCAATCCCCAATCTCGACGGCTCCGGCTTCAACGATCGCGCGCAATCGGCAATCATCCACTCTGGAATGTGGCAGTTTTGCGCGGACGCCGATTACCAAGGGTCGTGCGAGGGGCTCGGCCCCGGACAGTGGTCGAACCTCGGAGGCGTGACGGGCCGCGTGAGCTCGCTTCGTCCCGTGCCCGGCGGAGGCGGTGGCGGCGGACCAGCTCCAGGTCCTGGCGGCGGCTGGGGCGGCGGGCGCACGCGGGTCGTCCTCTACGAAGGCTCGAACTTCCAGGGCAGGTCGTTCACCGTGAACGAGGATGTGGTCATGAACCTCGGGACCACGGGGTTCAACGACCGCGTGGCGTCGATGCGCGTCGAGCGCGGCTACTGGATGTTCTGCACCGACGCCAGTTTCATGGGCGACTGCAGAACTTTCGGCCCGGGCGATTATCCGACGTTGTCGTGGTTCGCGAACCGGATATCGTCGGGCCGGCGCATTTCCAACGACTATCCCTACAATGCGCCGCCGCAGTGGCGCAACTAGCGCGCAAGGTCATTCATGGCTGAGATCGTCGACGACATCGCTGGCATCCGGCGCATCCTCGCGGAGAGCCGCACGATTGCCGTCGTCGGGCTCTCGGCCAACTGGTATCGGCCGAGCAACTTCGCCGCGAAGTACATGCAGGACAAGGGCTATCGCGTGATCCCCGTCAATCCCGCGTACAAGGAAGTGCTGGGTCAACGTTGTTATCCGAACCTCACCGCCATCGGCGGGGCGGTCGATATTGTCGACTGCTTTCGCAAGCCGGAAGACATCGTGCCGATCGCGCGCGAAGCCGTCGCCATCCACGCGAAAGTCCTGTGGATGCAGATCGGCATCCGCAACGAGGACGCGACTCGCATCGCCCTCGAAGGCGGGCTCGACGTCGTGATGGACCGTTGCGTGAAGATCGAGCATGCGCGCATTCTCGGCGGCCTCAACTGGGCGGGCGTGAATACCGGCGTGATCTCGGCCAAGCGACCGCTGACGCATGCCTGACCGCAAGTTCGGCTTCGACACGCTCTGCCTGCACGCGGGCCACATTCCCGACAGCGCGACGGGCGCGCGCGCGTTGCCGATCTACCAGACCACGTCGTTTGTCTTCGACAACGCGGACCACGCGGCGAGCCTCTTCAACCTGTCGACGTTCGGCAACGTCTACTCGCGCATCTCCAATCCCACGGTCGCGGCGCTCGAGGAACGGGTCGCGGCGCTGGAAGGCGGCCGTGCCGCATTGGCTACCGCCACGGGCATGGCCGCGCAGACCGTTGCGCTCCTCACGCTGTGTGCGCAGGGCGATCACATCGTCGCGTCGCGCACGCTCTACGGCGGCACGTACACGCAGCTTGCGGTCACGTTCGCGCAGTTCGGCATCGAGGCGACGTTCGTCGACAGCGACGATCCTTCCAATTTCGCCCCTGCCATTCGCGACAACACCAAGGCGGTGTATGTCGAGACCATCGGCAATCCGCAGCTCAACGTCGCGGACCTCGCCGCCATCGCCAGGATCGCGCACGACGCGGGCGTCCCGCTGGTGGTCGACAACACGCTCGCTTCGCCCTACCTCTGCCGGCCGTTCGAACACGGCGCCGACATCGTCATCCATTCCGTGACCAAGTATCTCGGCGGACATGGAACGACCATGGGCGGCATCCTCGTCGAGTCGGGGAAATTTCCGTGGAACAACGGTCGGTTTCCGCAGATGACAGAGCCTTCGCGCGGCTACCACGGCGTCATCTTCTTCGAGACCTTCGGCGATTTCGGCTTCATCATGAAGGCGCGCATGGAGATGATGCGCACGCTCGGCCCTACGCTGTCGCCGATGTCGGCGTTCCTGCTCCTGCAAGGCATCGAGACGCTGCACCTTCGCATGCCGCGGCATTGCGAGTCCGCGCTCGCAGTCGCTGCGCACCTCGCTGCGCATCCCGCCGTGGAATGGGTCGATTACCCGGGCCTGCCGCAAAGCCGCCACTTTGATCGCGCGCAGCGCTACTTGCCGCACGGCGCGGGTGGCATCCTCACCTTCGGCGTGCGGGGAGGCGCCGCAGCGGGCGTCAAGTTCATCGAAAGCGTGCAGTTTCTGTCGCACCTCGCCAACGTCGGCGACGCCAAGACGCTCGTCATCCATCCCGCGTCGACGACGCACCGCCAGTTGAGCGAGGACGAGCAGCGCGCGGCCGGCGTGTCGCCGGAAATGATCAGGCTCTCGGTGGGGCTCGAGACGCTGGACGATATAGTGTGGGACATCGACCAGGCGCTCGAGCGCTCCCAACAATAGTTTTATGAATCGCTACGCTGCCATTCCGTGGCCCCTCGCGGGCATCGTCGTTGCCGTCGTCCTCGTTGCAATCGATCTGCTCGTCACATCCCTCGGGCCCAACCCCGCGCTCGAGCAAACCGTTTACCGCACGGTCATGTGGTCGATCGGCATCGCGTCGCTCGGCTTGCTGTTGCTGCCTACGCGCCGCGCCGGCTATTTCCTGGGCTTCCTCGCATGCGCAGGTCTCATGGCCTTTGCGCTGTACCTCCAATACGGGCTGGGCCTGGAGCCGTGCCCCCTATGCGTGTTCCAGCGCGTAGCGATGATTGCGACGGGCGTCATTTTCCTCGTCGCAGCGCTCCACAATCCCGGGCGCGGCGGCGCGACGTTCTACGCCGTGCTCACGCTGATCACCGCAGGTATCGGCGCTGGCCTCGCCGCGTGGCATATCTGGATCCAGGGGCAGCCGAAGGGCAGCGTGCCCGCGTGCGGGATGGGCCTCGACTACATGCTCGACACGCTGCCGCTCACCGACGTCATCTCGCGCGTGCTGAAGGGTAGCGGCGAGTGTGCGGAGCAAGGCTGGCTTTTCCTGGGACTTGCGATCCCATCATGGACGTTCGTGTTCTTCGTCGCGATGATCGCTGCGGCGTTCGCGCTTATCCGCCGAGATTGAACAGCTGGGGCGGCCCTTTGGGACTGACGTCACTTGATGACATCGTCGGCGCGCAGCAGGAGCGGCGCCGGAATCGCAAGCCCGAGCGACTTCGCCGTCTTGAGGTTGATGACGAGCTCGATCTTCGTCGACTGCTCGACAGGCAGGTCGGAAGCTTTGGCGCCCTTGAGTATCTTGTCGACATAGGTCGCTGCGCGCCGGTAGTGCTCCACCAGGTCCTGGCCGTAGCTCATGAGCCCGCCGGCCTGGGCCAACGCGCGATTCGTCATCAGCGTGGGCACACGGTTCTGCAAGGCGAGCGTTCCCAACTGGCTCGCCTGCTGGCCGTAGAAGGGATCGCCCAGCACGATGAGCGCGCCCGCACCGTCCTTGCGAAGCATTGCGAAACCGGCCTCGATATCGGCCGGCGTACGGGCGAGGATCCGGGTAGCGCTCATCCCCATCGACTTCGCGGCGGCTTGCACCTGCGCGGCGATCCTCGGATGCGTCGAATTGTCGGGGTTGGTCAGCACTGCGATGCGCGTGAGCCCGGGCAAGGCCTCGCGCAACAGCTCGACGTACTTCGCGCTCACTTCCGCGACGACGTTGCTGAGGCCGGTGATGTTTCCACCGGGCCTCGAAAGGCTTGCCACGAATCCGCTGGCGACGGGATCGCCGACGGAGATCATGACGATGGGAATCGTCGTCGTCGCGGCGTGGGCGACCTTGACGCCGGGTGTCGAATCGACGACCAGAACGTCGATCCTGGCTTGGACGAGTTCCTGAGCGAGCGCCGGAAGCCGGCCGTAATCGCCGTCGGCGAAGCGCCACTCGATCTCGAGGTTCTTGCCTTCGACGTAGCCCAACTCCCGCATTCCCGCACGGAATGCCTCGAGCCGATCCGTGAAATTTGCCGCTGATCGGGGAACCAGGAAACCAACGCGGTACGTGCGCGGCGCCTGGGCCAGTGACACGCGCACGATGGCGGCCGCAATGAGCGCGACGATCGCCCTTCTGGTCCTGATCACCTCTGGCGTACCGGTTACTTCGGGGCCATGCGGATGGCGCCGTCGAGGCGGATCACCTCGCCGTTGATCATGGGATTGCGGACGATCTCCGAAACGAGCGACGCGAACTCCGAAGGCCGCCCGAGCCTCGGCGGAAACGGCACCATCTTCCCGAGCGAGTCCTGCGCTTCCTGCGGAAGGCCTGCCATCATCGGCGTCTGAAACAGCCCGGGGGCAATCGACACGACGCGAATGCCCGAGCGCGCGAGCTCGCGCGCGATGGGCAGCGTCATGGCGACGATGCCTCCCTTCGATGCGGCGTATGCCGCCTGGCCGATCTGGCCGTCGAATGCCGCGACCGACGCCGTGTTCACGATCACGCCGCGCTCGCCGTCCTCGTTCGGCGCAGATGCGCTCATCGCTTCGGCGGCAAGGCGGATCATGTTGAACATGCCCACCAGGTTGATGTTGATCGTGCGCGCGAACGTGGCAAGCGCATGTGCGCCTTCCTTGCCGACGACCTTCTCGCCGTGAACGATGCCGGCGCAGCCGACGA
>Ga0070668_100003100_pt1 | contig 12280 bp, 11 predicted proteins | sample KBSS43metaG_FD_64661 | JGI IMG/M metagenome (GOLD analysis project Ga0070668, IMG submission 64661) | Switchgrass rhizosphere microbial communities from Kellogg Biological Station, Michigan, USA - KBS S4-3 metaG | ecosystem: Host-associated > Plants > Roots > Rhizosphere > Soil ... | reverse complement strand
ACCCGGCCGACCCTCGAGGACATCTACCTCAACCTGATCGGAGCCACCCGATGACCACCGTTGCCACGTCATGGAAAGAACTGCCCTCGACGGCGACGAACGGGCTCGCCCGCGGCGGGGTCGAAGTCCTCCAGTTCCTCCGCGACCGCACCGCGATGATCTTCACCTTCGCGTTCCCGGCGATGCTGCTCCTGCTCTTCGGCACGATTTTCAAGGACTCGTACGACAACACGGACGTCAGCGCGAGCCAGGTCTACTCGGCCAGCATGATCGCGTACGGGATCCTCGCCACCGCCTTCGTGACCATGGGTGCCGGCGTGGCGCTCGACCGGGAGGACGGCACCCTCAAGCGCCTGCACGGCACGCCGATCACGCCCACGGCGTACGTGATGGGGAAGTTGATCTTGGTCCTGGTCCTGAGCGTGGCCGAGGCGGCGCTGTTGATCCTGGTCGGCATCCTGATCTTCGACATGCCGGTGCCGGACGCGGCGCACTGGCTGACCTTCGCCTGGCTGTTCCTGCTGTCGACGTTCGCCTGCACGGCCTGCGGCATCGCGGTCAGCGCGATCGTCAAGCACGCCCGCACGGCCGGCGCGATCCTCAACGTGCCCGTGGTGTTCCTGCAGTTCATCTCGGGCGTCTTCATCCACCCGATCACCGTGCTGCCGGCCTGGCTGATCACGGTGGCGTCGTTCTTCCCCGTCAAGTGGATGAGCCAGGGCTTCCGGTACGTGTTCCTGCCGGACAGCATGAAGCAGTACGAGGCGGCCGGGCAGTGGGAGCTGGGCCGGACCGCCTTGGTGCTGGGCGCCTGGTGTGTGATCGGATTGGTGCTGTGCCTGGTCACGTTCCGCTGGACCGAGAAGGATCGGTGACTTCTCTCGAAGCCCACCAGCGTTACTCACAGTGGTGGGACGTGTATTTCGGTGTGGTCGCGGTGGCGGTGGCCACCGCGGTCCTCCTCGCCGACAATCACCCGCTGTGGGGCCGGCTGCTCGCGGCCGGCGTCCTCGCCGTCATGGCGGCCCTGCACCTGGCGATCGGCCGGCGGCTGATCGATCGCAACGCTTCGTCGACTCTTTTCGCAATTGTGCAAATTGCCCTGTTTGCCGTCGCGGTCGCTCTTGTCCCCTTCACGACCTGGCTGCTCTTCGCGATGATTCCGATGATCTTCCAGCTCACGGAGATGCGCAGCGCCATCGTGCTGGTCGTCGCGGTCAACCTGGTGGCGCCGATCCGCGACCTGTTCCTGTCGCCCCGGGAGGTACGCGCCGACCTGGTCATCGCGGTCATCTCGGCGGCCGCCGGGGTCTGGCTGGGCTTCTGGATCATCCGGGTGATCGAGCAGAGCACCGAGCGCGGCGTCTTGATCGCCGAGTTGGAGGCGAGCCGGGCCGAGGTTTCGCGGCTCTCGCACGAGGCCGGGGTGGCGGCCGAGCGGGCCCGCCTGGCCGGCGAGATCCACGACACCCTCGCGCAGGGCTTCACCAGCATCATCACGCTGCTGCAGGCGGCCGATCCGGCTCTGAAGGACGAGCGGCTGGCGCTCGCGGTACGCACCGCGAAGGAAAACCTGGCCGAATCGCGGGCCCTGGTGGCCGCGTTGGCGCCGGCCGCGTTGTCCGAGGGCTCACTGCCCGATTCCGTACGCCGCCAGGCAGCCCGCTTCGCGGAGGAAACCGGCACGTCGGCCACCGTCCGGGTGACCGGCGAGGAACGACCCCTGCCGACGAAGGTCGAGGTGGTCCTGCTGCGGACCGCTCAGGAGGCGCTGACCAACGTGCGCCGCCACGCCTCGGCCCGGGAGGCGGCCGTGCTGCTGGCGTACGCCCCGTCGTCGGTCCGTTTGGTGGTCCGCGACGACGGCCGAGGCTTCGACCCGGCGGCGGCGGACGGCTTCGGCCTGAACGGCATGCGTGCCCGAGCCGATCAGGTACAAGGCCTGCTGACCGTCCACAGCGACCCCGACACCGGCACGACGATCGAGCTGGAGGTGCCCGCATGATTCGCATTTTGCTGGTCGACGATCACCCCGTGGTACGGCACGGCCTGCGCGGCATGCTGGATGCCGAGCCGGACCTGTCGGTGGTGGGCGAGGCCGGCTCGGGCGACGCCGGCGTCACCCTGGCCGCGGCCGTTCGCCCCGACATCGTCCTGATGGACCTGCGCATGCCCGACGGCGACGGCGTGTCGGCCACCGAACGCATCCTGAAAACTGTCCCCGGCGCGCGCGTGATAGTGCTGACCACCTACGAGTCCGACCGCGACATCCTGCGCGCCATCGAGGCCGGCGCGTGCGGTTACCTGCTCAAGGACACCTCCCCGGCCGAGCTGGCCGACGCCGTCCGAGCCGCCGCCCGGGGCGAGACCGTGCTGGCCCCGAGCGTCGCCTCGACCCTGGTGCGTCAGGTGCGCCAACCCGCGCCACCCGCTTTGTCGGCCCGCGAGTCCGAGGTGCTACGGCTGGTGGCGAGCGGCCTGACCAACGCCGAGATAGGCAAGCAACTGTTCATCTCCGAGGCGACCGTGAAGACCCACCTGCTCCGAGTCTTCAACAAGCTGGACGTGGCCGACCGCACCGCCGCGGTGACCACGGCGATGCGCCACGGCCTGCTTTAGCGGCTGCGCGACCGAGCGGGACGCCTACCGCTCGGCGAAGCGCTGCACGAACGCCAACGCCGTGTTGGCCACCTCGAGCCACCCGCTGTCGATGGTCAGCGAGTGCCCCCGACCCGGGATCGACGCGAACTCCGTCACCCCGCTGTTTTTCTGCTGCAGCTTGTACTGGTACTCCGAGATGGCCGGCGGCACCGTGTGGTCCTTCTCCCCGGAGATGACGAGCATCGGCCCCCGGTACGGGTTCTCGTGGTCCACCTTCACCTCGCTCCACGGGTTGAAGTTGGCCACCGCGGCCTGGAACAGGGGCGCCCCGGGCGCGGGCACCGCGTACTCCGAGTACAACTGGTGGGCCTCCTCCTCGGAGACCTGGTTGGCAAACGCGTACCGGAACTGCTCGTACGTCAGGGGAATTGCCTTCTTGTAGTTCGCCGGGTTGGACAGCACCGGCGACGCCGCCCGCAGCGCCGAGATCGGCAGCGGCAAAACCCCCTGGTAGGGCGCCGCGTCGATCGACACCGTCACCGTGGACAGTCCGCGGCCGGCCATGATCTGGGCGAGCAGGCCGCCGAAGGAGTGCCCGACGACCGCCGGCTGCTTGTCGAGCTTGCCGATCACCTCGGCGTAGTGGTCGGCAACCTGGCCGACCGTCTTGCCGGCGAAGACCTCGGGATGTTCCGCCGCCTCGGCGACCGTCGACGGGTCGTCCGGCCAGCCGGGGGAGATGGCCGCGTACCCGGCGGCGTCGAACACCTCGGCCCAGCGGTCCCAGCTGCTCGGCAGCAGCCACAGCCCATGGATGAAGACGACGGGCGTGCGCCCGCTCGCGTTGACCCGATCGATGTCGTCCAGCGTGTGCTGCGGAAGGTCGGACATGGATGGATGCTCCTTAGTCGAGCCGTCGTTGATCTCCACGCTAGGGAAGTTGGGGCTCCGCCGATACCGTCACATGACGGAGCTGAGGTAAAACCTTCACAGCTACCGCAGAGGATCCGCACAGGCCAGAGCGAGCCCCGCTCGGCACCCTTCGTTGTGTCGTCAACGAAAGGGGTGCACGCAGATGAAGCGGGAAACCGGATTGCGGCGCACGTCGCTGATCACCGGCGCGTTGGTCGCGGCGAGCGTGGCCGGCACGGTGGCGGTCGGTGTCGCGGCCCACGCGACCGACTCGGCCAAGTCCACAAGCACGTCGACCACCACGTCAACATCATCGTCATCATCATCATCGAACACGACAAATTCAGACAATTCCCCGACCTTGTCCAGTGGCAGCAGCGACAGCGGCAGCCAAGCCACCTCGGGCGGGAGCTGACATGCCGCTCCTGGAGACCCTTCCGATCCGCGAGGACACCGCGCAGTGGACCGTCTGGGGCACGGTGGCCCGCATCGTCGTCACTGACCCGGCAAAGCTGCCCGACGCGACCGACCTGGTCAAGACCGAACTGGCCGCCGTAGACCTGGCCTGCAGTCGCTTCCGCACCGACTCCGAACTGCGCGAGGCCTGCCGATCGGGTGGCCGTCCGGTGACCGTCAGCCCCCTGCTGGCCCACCTGATCAAGGCGGCGCTGCGGGCGGCGCACGACACCGACGGCGCCGTCGACCCCACCGTGGGAGCGGCCCTCTGCGGGCTCGGCTACGACCGGGACTTCGCCGCGATCACCGGCCGCCAGGTCGCCCCCTCGGTGCGGATCTTCGCCACCCCGGACTGGCGTGCCGTCCGCCTGCACGACCTGAAGCTGACCGTTCCCGACGGCGTACTGCTCGATCTGGGCGCGACCGCCAAGGCGGTGACGGCCGACCGGGCCGCGTCCCGGGTGGCCGAGCGCCTCGGCGTCGGCGTGCTGGTCGCGCTCGGCGGCGACATCGCGACCGCCGGCCGGGGGCCGGCGGCTGGGTGGCAGATCTTGGTGCGGGATCGTCCGGGTGACCCCCAAGATTGCGTACGCCTTCCGTCCGGCGCCGCCCTCGCCACGTCGAGCACGGCCGGTCGCACCTGGGGACGCCCCGGCGAACTCCTGCACCACATCGTCGATCCCAGCACCGGCCGCCCGGCGCCGCCCGTGTGGCGGACCGTCTCCGTGGCCGCACACAGCTGCCTGCGGGCCAACACCCTCAGCACGGCCGCGATCGTCCGCGGCCACGCCGCGCCCGGTCTGCTCGGCCGGGTCCCGAGCCGGCTGGTCACGCCGAGCCTCGACGTGCTGCGCCTGGGCGGGTGGCCGGCGTGACCGACGCTCTCTGGTATTTCGCCCGCGGCTCCGGGGTCGTCGCGCTGGTGCTCCTCACGATCGTGGTGGCGCTCGGCATCGGCGCCCGCTCCGGCCGGCCCGCCTTCGACCTGCCCCGGTTCGCGGTCTCCCTGCTGCACCGCAATGCCGCCCTGCTCGCGGTCGTCTTCCTCGCCGGGCACGTCGTCAGCCTGCTCTTCGACCCGTACGCCTCATTGCGTCTTTTTGATCTTGTGGTGCCGTTCGCGGGGAGCTATCGGCCGCTCTGGGAGGGGCTCGGGACGCTCGGCTTCGACCTGCTGATCGCGATCGTGGTGACCAGCCTGCTGCGGAACCGGCTCGGCGCGCGCACCTGGCGGGCCGTGCACTGGCTGGCCTATCTCTGCTGGCCGGTGGCCCTGCTGCACGGCCTGGGCACCGGCACCGACCGCGGCGCCTGGTGGCTCTGGACGATCTCGCTGACCTGCGCGGCCGCCGCGGTCGCCGCAGTCGGCTGGCGCGTCTCCCCGGCGTTCGCCCGATTCCCGGCCCGCGCCGAACGCCGCGTCGCACCCCGACTGCTCGAGGAGGTTTCCCGATGACCGGCGTGCTCGAAAAAATGACCTTGCTGACCGGCGGCGACGGCGGTCTCGACGACCATCTCGCCCGGCACGGCCGGCTGCCCGCGCTGGACGGCGACCAGATCGTCGGGCTGGCCCGGGACGCGTCGCTGACCGGCCGGGGCGGCGCAGGCTTCCCGATGTGGCGCAAGCTCGGCGCGGTCGCCGCGGCGGGCACCCCGGCCACCGTGATCGCCAACGGCGCGGAGGGGGAGCCGGCCAGCGGCAAGGACCGCCTGCTGCTCACCCGCCGGCCGCACCTGGTGCTCGACGGGCTGCACCTGGTCGCGCTCGCGACCGGCGCCCGCGCCGCCCACCTGTATGCGCCGGCCGCGCTGCTGCCCCGGCTGCGCGAGGCACTCTCCGCCCGGCGCGCGGCCGGGCTCGACAAGCTGCCGGTCACCCTGACCGCGGCCCCTGGCGCGTTCGTCTCCGGCGAGGAGTCGGCGGTGGCCTCGGCGGTCGCCGGCCGCGGCGCGGTGCCCACCGACAAGCGGATCCGGGTGGTGGCGACCGGCACGCTGGTGCAGAACGTGGAGACGCTGGCCCACCTCGCGCTGATCGCCCGGTACGGCCCCGGCTGGTTCCTCTCGGCCGGCACCTTCCTCGCCACGGTCAGCGGCGCGGTCGTCCGGCCGAGCGTGGTCGAGGCCCGGTACGGCGTGCCGCTCGGCGACCTGATCGCGGCTTCCGGCGGCGCCACCGAGCGCCTGCAGGCGGTGCTGGTCGGCGGCTATCACGGCGGGTGGGTGCCGGCCGACCCGGCGCTGCCGGTCAGCCCGGAGGCGCTGGCCCGGTACGGGGCGTCGCCCGGTGCCGGGGTGGTGGTCGCGCTGCCCGCGCGTGCCTGCGGGCTGGCCGAGAGCGCCAAGATCGCCGAGTACCTGGCCGGTCAGGTGGCCGGCCAGTGCGGCCCGTGCGTGAACGGCCTGCCCCGGATGGCGGGCACGCTCGCCGACCTGGCCGCCGGCCGCCCCCGCCCCGGGCTGGCGGGGGAGGCCGCCCGGCTGGCGGCGCTGGTCACCGGGCGCGGCGCCTGCCGGCACCCGGACGGCACGGCCCGGCTCGTGCTCAGCGCGATGCGGGCCTTCGAAGCGGACGTCGCGGCGCACCTGAACGGACGCTGCCTGGCCACGGGAGGGCGGCTGTGACCCGCTTGCACATCGACTGGACCGCCTGCGACGGGCGCGGCCTGTGCACCGAACTGCTCGAGGAGGTGCTGGTCGAGGACGACTGGGGCTTCCCGGTGGCCCGCGACGGCCAGGCCGAGCCGGTGGTTCCGCCGCCGCTCGAGGACGCCGCGCGACGGGCCGTGGACCGCTGCCCGATGCTCGCCCTGAAACTGGTGCGGCGCTGACTTCCTAAGATCGACCCGTGGTGCGGTTGGTGCGGGTGGTCGTGGCCGTGGTGATCAGCGTGGTTGCGCTGGGTGCCACGGTCCGGCTGGTCGGCCCCGCGCAAGACCCTTCGTCCGTACGCCGGCAGCTGGCTTTTCTGCGGTCCTCGCTGCAGGACGGCGCCGCGTCGGCGGCCCAGGGCCAGTTCCCCGAGGGCTACTTCTTCCTGTACGTCCTCTACGGCCTCACCGCGGTCGACCTCGGCGACGCGGCCGAGGCGCGCTGGGCGCTGAGCCACCTCGACTCGGCCGAGGGCCGGGCGCCGTTCGCGGCCGACCTGGCCCCGGCGTACGGCGTGTTCTACCGCGGCTGGCTCAACCGGCTGCGCGGCGGAATCCTGTCGCTGTCGCCGCCCGGCACCCAGGACCCGGCCTTCGACCGCGACTCGGCCGAATTGGCCGCGGCGTTCGACGCCTCCCCGGTCCCGTTCCTGGCCGCCTATCCCGGCCAGGCGTGGCCGGTCGACTCGACGGTCGCGATCGCGTCGCTCGCCCTGCACGACAAGCTGTCGGCGCCCCAGTACCGCCCGACGATCGTGCGCTGGCTCGCCGGCGTGCGGGCCAACCTCGACCCGGCGACCGGCCTGCTGCCGCACGCGGTGGATCTGGAGACCGGCCGGCCGACCTCGGGGGCGCGCGGCTCCTCGCAGAGCATCATCGAGCGGTTCCTGCCGGAGATCGACCCGGAGTTCGCCCGCTCGCAGTACCTGACCTTCCGCGACCGGTTCCTGGCCCGGCCGCTCGGGCTGGGCCCGGCGATCCGCGAGTACCCGCACGGCACCTCCGGCCCGGCCGACGTGGATTCCGGCCCGCTGCCGCTGGGCATCTCGTTCTCGGCCACGGTGGTCACCCTGGGCGCGGCCCGCGTGCAGGGCGACAAGTCCCTCGCCTCCGGCCTGGCCAACTTCGGCGATGTCGCCGGCCTCCCGCTCGACACCTGGCACACCCGCCGGTACGCCTTGGGCCTGCTGCCGATCGGCGACGCCTTCCTGGCCTGGTCCAAGTCGGCCCGCCCGCTCGCCGCCTCGCCGCCGCCCGGCGCCCCGGGCTGGTGGTGGCGGCTGCCGCTGCTCACCGTCTTTCTGGCGATCGCCGCGGCGCCGTGGATCGCGCCCGCGCTGCGGCGACGGCGTAGCAGGTTTAGCCGGTAGAAAACCGCGTTTCAGATTAAATCCGATTTTAGGCGACTAGATTACGGACGGCGCCGCGGCGGCGTGCCGACCGCCCGCGACGCCCGCTCGGCGGGTCGGAAGTGATGACCTTCACGCTACTTGGCCGGATTCGCACGGAAAAACGCATTCTGCCGGTAAAGGGGCAATAGCCCGGTTAGATTACGGAAGGCGCAGCATCCGCCGGATCTTTCACATCCGGTCTGCGCAGCTCAGCCGGCTTGCCCGGCGCCCCGTTCCGCCCTCGAGTGCGGTACCCGAACAGGCAAACCCGTCGCAAGGCGGGGACGCAAAGCCAGGGGCCTCCCAGACGAGGCAGCCCAGCCGCCGAAGGAGAAAGAAGGACATGCGCTATTCAGAAGCCCATGCGGCCAAGAGCGGCTCGGTTCCGTTCGCGCTGCGCGGCCCCAAATCGGTCCGGATGGTCCTGGCCACTGCCGTCGCCGGCGCCATCGGCCTCGTCCCAGCCGTCGCGGTGAGCACGCCCGCGTTCGCGAATGGACCTTTCCAAATCACACCGTCCAACGGATCGGTCACCGAGGGCGGTGACGACACGATCTACACCATCAAGAATGTTTCCGGCAGTTTGATCTCCGGCATCACCGCGTCGGCGATCGTAGACCTCACCGAGGGCGCCAATTCGATCGACGCCACGGGCGACGTCACCGTCACGCCGACGAGCTCGTTCTCCCTCGCCGACGGCGCCTCCAAGCAGATCACGGTGCACGCGGTCGACGACTCGAAGTACGAGGCGGCCGAAACCTTCAGGTTCGATGTCAAGCAGGGCGACAACGACTACTACGCCAACGGAGTGGTCTACGACAACGACAGCCAGCCGTCGTACACGCTGACTGCGACCCCGGCCACCGTATCGGAGAAGAGCTCGGGCGACCCGCTCCCCGCCAAGATCACTGCGACCCTCAGCGCCAAGTCGGGCGTCGACACGGTCGTCAAGCTGAGCACCGAGGACGGCACTGCGAAGGTCGGCGACGACTACAAGGCTCTCGACGCCGAGGTCGACAAGAACACCCAGATCACGGTTCCGGCCGGATCGTTCAGCGCCAGCGTGAACGTCTACGTGAGGAACGACGGGATCAAGGACGCCGCGTCGCCCGAGACCTTCAAGGTCAACGGCTCGGCCGACAACGCGACGCCGTCCGACCAGTCGGCGACCGTGAGCATCGTGGACGCGCAGTCGACCCCGGTCCTGACACTGACCCAAGATGCGGTTGACGGCGCCCAGGACGAAGGCAAGGACGTCAAATACACGGTGACCGCGACGCCGGCTTCCGAGGTGCCGATCACTGTGCGGTGGGACGCTGTCGCGGTGACGCCCGACGACGGCGACGACGCGGCCACCCCGGGGCAGGACTTCGCCTACTCCGCTCCGGCCACTCGCACGGTCACCATCCCGGCCCAGGCCGAGTCGGCCGACTTCACCATTTCGCTCCGTTCCGACGGGCTGAACGAGAATCCCGAGCAGTTCGGGGTGCAGCTCGCCGCGCCGACCAACGCGACGATCGACGACAAGGACGCGATGGTCACCACGACCATCACCGATGGCGACACCCTCGCGGTACCGACGGTGAGTTTCACGCCGACTTCCGTGACAGAGGGCAACTCGGGCAAGGTCACCAAGACCTTCACGGCGACACTCAGTCAGAAGTCGGGCCGGACGGTCAGCGTGGACTGGACAACGGCGACCCCGGGCAGCGGCGCGAAGGCGACCCCGGGCAAGGACTACACCGCGAAGAAGGGCACCCTGGTCTTCCCGCCAGGAACCACCAGCCAGACCTTCACGGTCGACATCGTCGGCGACACCACGCATGAGGACAACGAGGTCTTCAACATCGAGTTGTTGAGTGCGGACCACACGGCCGACATCGGCGAGGGCGACTCGCCGGTACCGGTCACCATCACCGACGACGACGCGAAGCCCACGGTCACGTTCGACAACGTGACCATGAAGGAGGGCGAGGCGACCGTCCCGGTCATGATGCAGATCAAACTCAGCAACCCGACCAAGGACCAGATCACGTTCACCGTCAGTGACGACAGCGGTGGCGGCGCCGGCATCGCCAGCGACACCAGCGACGAGGCGTTCGACCCCGATGTCGTCGGCGAGGGCGACTACACCCGGCTGGTCGACACGGTGACCATCCAGCCCGGCCAGACGGTGGGGTATGTCCCGGTGCTGGTCAACGGCGACGCCATCTACGAGAGCGACGAGACCGCGAGCATCTTGGCGACCGCCGCCGACAGCACGCTCCTGGGGATCGGCTCGGGCACCAAGACGGCGAAGCTGGTTCTGCAGAACGACGACAAGGCGCCGACGCTGGCGATCGACAGCGTCGCGGCCAGCGAGGGCGACACCGTCGGCGTCACCGGCACCGTCCAGGGCAGCACCGACCAGGACAGCAACTTCAACATCACGGTCGCCGGCGGCTCGGTGAACGGGAGCAAGGCCGCGGATTCGAAGGACTTCTCCAACCCCGGCCCGCTGACCGCCACCATTCCGGCCGGGGCCATGGACGGTGATACGGTCACGATCGGTGACGTCGGCATCGTGGACGACGCGGACTCGGAGGGCGCGGAGACCATCGTCGTCAGCGGGTCGCCGCAGTCCGGCAGCCAGGGCGCGGTGGTCTCGGGCGCGATCACGATCGCGGCCAGTGACGGTGGGGCCACCACGCCGCCGGTCACGCCGACGATCACCGTGCCGGCCAACGTGGTCGGGGCGGTTGCCGTGCCGATCACCGGCAAGGCGACCGCGGGTCAGGACGTCGAGCTGTGGGGGGCGCCGATCTCGTCCGCCAAGCCCGCTCTGGTCAAGCTCCAGACGCTGAAGGCCGGCACGAACGGTGCGTACGCCTTCTCGCGCTGGATCGGCTCGGGCTACCGGTTCGCGATCAAGGTGGGCACGTGGAGCTCGCCGGAGAAGCAGGTCACCGTCACCCAGGACCCGATCCTGGTGGCCTCCACCACGAAGGGCCTCGCGAGCTTCGCGGTGCAGGGCAGCCCGCGGGCGGCCGGCCAGACGGTCATCGTGCAGCGCTACGTGAACGGCAAGTGGGGCGAGATCGCCCGCGGCCTCACCGGCAGCACGAACCAGTGGAAGGGCTCCGTGAAGATCGCTTCGGGCACCGCGGTCGCGGTCCGGGCGTTCGTGGTCGGCGACACGACCATGGGCATCATGGGCGGCTACTCGGACATCAAGCGCTTCACGATCAAGTAGTCAGCTGACGGAACGAAGGCGGGGGCGGCCGGTGGCCGCCCCCGCCGCTTTCGTCAACCGGTCAGTCCACCTCGGCGACCGCCTGGGCGAACTGCGCCGAGTAGAGCCGGGCGTACGCGCCGTCCGCCGCGATCAGCGCGTCGTGCGTGCCCTGCTCGACGATCTGGCCGTGCTCCATCACCAGGATCACGTCGGCGTCCCGGATCGTGGAGAGCCGGTGCGCGATGACGAAACTGGTCCGGCCGGACCGCAGCGTGCTCATCGCCCGCTGGATCAGCACCTCGGTACGGGTGTCGACCGAGCTGGTCGCCTCGTCCAGGATCAGGATGCTGGGCTCGGCCAGGAACGCCCGGGCGATCGTGATCAGCTGCTTCTGCCCGGCGCTGACGTTCGAGCCCTCCTCGTCGATCACCGTCTCGTACCCGTCCGGCAGCGCCCGCACGAAGTGGTCGACGTGTGCCGCCTCGGCCGCCGCCCGTACCTCCGCCATGTCGAACCAGTCTTTAGTCCGGTCAAGGGTGGTGGCGGGGCGGTCGGATGGGGAATCGGAACCGTACGCGATGTTCTCCGCGATCGTCCCGCCGAACAGCCAGGTGTCCTGCAGCACCATGCCGATCTGCTCGCGGAGTTCCCCGCGCGGCATCTCGTTGATGTCGATCCCGTCCAGCGTGATCCGCCCGGCGTCGACGTCGTAGAACCGCATGATCAGGTTGACCAGCGTGGTCTTGCCGGCGCCGGTGGGCCCGACGATGGCGACCGTCTGGCCGGGCTCGGCCACCAGCGACAGGTGCTCGATCAGCGGCTTGTCCTTCAGGTAGCGGAACGAGACGTCCTCGAAGGCGACCCGTCCCTCGACCCGGCCGATGCCCCTCGCGGGCGGCTCGTCCGACTGCTCGGGCGCGTCGAGCAGGGCGAATACCCGCTCGGCCGAGGCCACGCCGGACTGGATCAGGTTGGCCATCGAGGCGACCTGGGTGAGCGGCTGGCTGAACTGCCGCGAGTACTGGATGAACGCCTGCACCTCGCCGAGCGACAGG
>Ga0070668_100003099_pt1 | contig 12285 bp, 8 predicted proteins | sample KBSS43metaG_FD_64661 | JGI IMG/M metagenome (GOLD analysis project Ga0070668, IMG submission 64661) | Switchgrass rhizosphere microbial communities from Kellogg Biological Station, Michigan, USA - KBS S4-3 metaG | ecosystem: Host-associated > Plants > Roots > Rhizosphere > Soil ... | reverse complement strand
CTTGGCTGCCAGCGCGCCGTTCAGCACGGGAGCATCGATCGTGCCCGTGACATTGGCCACTGCGCCGAGAGGCCCGGTAAAGTCGAACGCCTCGACCGCCGCCAGGCGCCAGAGTGCCTCGGCAGGGCCGCTGTAGCGCACTTGCGCGTTGAGCTTGCCGCCGCGCAGCCGCTCGGGCAGCGTTCCGCCACGCGGCATGTCGGCAATCACGGCCTGCAAGCGCCCGCGCACGGCGCCGCCATCCTTGACCACGGCCCGCGTCTGCAAGGCGGCAGCATCCAGCTGGCCGACGAGGTAGAGGTCGACCGGGTGCGAGGTCAGCACCAGGCCCGAGCGCGAGAAGTTGCGCACCTGGATCGCCACATGGCCTTGCGGCGCGCCGCTGCCATCGTCGCTGTAATCGATCAGGCCCGATGCGATGCCGCCCAGGCCCAGGTCGGCCACCGCGATATCGAGCACCGACAGCGGCATGCGCGCCACCTTGAGGTCGATCTTGGTCGGACCGCCCAGCACATGGCCTTCGGCGATCACGATGCCGCGTCCGAACGTCACCTGGGTCGGCTCCAGCCTCCAGCCTTCGCCCTCGCGCTCCATGACCATGCGGCGTGGCATGTCCACCGTGCGCCCGGCATAGTTGCCCGCGACATAGGCGACGATCTTGTCCGGCTCGAACGCAGCGGTGCCTTGCAAGGCAAACTGCGTGCCACGCCGCCCGGCGACCGAGGCGGTGACGCTGCCCGAACCGTTGACCAGCGCGGCGCTGGCGGCAAGGCGGCCGATGAAGACCTTGCCGGCCGAAAGCCCCTGCGCCGAAACGTTGGCGGTAAGCGTGCTGTTGCCCTTGGCGAACAGCCCATCCACGTCGATCCTGGCATTGCCGATAGCGAGTGGCAGATCCCCGCCGAAGCGCGCATTGCGCGCGAGGATCAGCGCCTTGACCATCTGCCCGCCATCTTGCGGTGCCAGGTGGATCGTGCCGTCCAGCCCGCCGCCCTTGAGCGCCAGGTCGCCGGCCACGCCACCATCACCCAGCGTCACACCGCCAGAAATGTCGGTCTGCCACACGCGCAGAAACTGGATTTGCAGCCGCGTTGGGCCACCCTTGGGCGAAAACAGCCCCATCGACCCGTTGAACGGCCCGAGGCGCGATTGGCCCTGCGCCGTGATACCCAGGCCATCGGCAATCGGGCTGATGCCGACGCGCACATCCTTGAGGCCGGCTGCCGGAAGCGGGCTGGCAAAGACCAGCTGCGCATGTGGACCGTCCTTGGCCATCCGCGCATCGACGGTGAAGGGGCCATAGTCGGCAGAGCGACCCTGGCCGACGACGCTGCCCGTGCCGTCCTGGCCCACCTGGCCATCCATGGTGAGCGTAAGCTTGGGCGCGTTGACCGACACCTTGCGCAAGGTGAGCGGAATGGCGCCGCCCATCCGTGCACTGCCTGAAAAGCGCACGTCCCCGCCAGCCAGATTGGCGAGCGTTGCATTGCTCAGTCGCGAGATTCGTCCAGCGGCATTGGCCTGGATCGACCAGGGCAAGCGATCGCCCACCTTGATGAGGACCTTGGCGGTGCCATCGAGCACGCCCACGTTGGGCACGGCAAAGCCACGCGCCACGATCGGTCCGGCCAAGGCATAGCCACCCCGCGCCATGTCGCCGCGCAAATTGAGGCGCGCGTCCAGCCCCTTGAGATGCAGCGACAGCGGGTCAGCGGAAATCGCGTTACCCCGCACCACCAGATCGCCTTGCAACCGCGCACCGGCCAGATGGGGATCGACCTGGGGCTGGCCGCTGTGCAGCGACTGCGCCGTGACGTTGAGCGGAAGGACAAGGGCCTTGCCGTCCCAATGCGCCGTGCCGGCCGTGCGCAACCCTTGCGCGGTCATCTGACCCGAACGCACGCTCCGCACGGTCAACTGATGCGCGAAAGACAAGTCTGTGAATGCGCCGTCGAGCGTCCCGGAAAGCGCGACGCCTTGAACCTGCGGATCGGATAGCAGCCGTTCGGGGCGCAGCACCTGCGCCTTGACGTTGATCGCTTCGGCCCGGTTGTTCGCCAGATCGAGGCCGCCCTGCGCCATGGCACGCAGCGCCGGGGTGACGGCGAAGGCCGTGCCCTGCGCGCGGCTTTGCGCAAAGGTGCCCTGGTAGACCAGCGAGACTTTGCCACCCGCAGCGGCAGCCGCGGTGCCCTTGACCAGATCGGCAGGGAATACCTGGCCAGCCAGTCGATAGTTGCCGCTGCGGTTGTCGAGCAGGAAAGCACCAAGCGTCTTGCCGTTCTGCTGCGCCCAGCCGAATCCATGCCAATCGGCAAAGCGCCCGCGCCCGGCCACGCGCATGTGTACCTCGCGGCGCAGGCCCGAAAGCCCGGCCAACAGGCCATCCTTGGGCGCATCATAGGCGCCGGCCAGTTCGAACCGGTCGCGGTCGGGCTCGCTGTCGAGGTGCAACACCAGCCGGTCGCGACCGCCGAGCTTGCCCGTCACGTCAAGCAGAGCGCGCCCGCCGCGAATGTCGGCGCGGGCCTTCACGTCGATCCGCCGCCGATCGCCCACGATGCCCTTGGCGATCGTCAGGTCTTCCAGCGCGAAGCGGTCGATGCGAATGTCGAAATCGGGCAGGATCGGCGCGTTGGGATCGCCCGGATTCATCTTGGGCGTGCGCCAAAGCGTGCCGCGATGGAACACGAGCGTGCGGATATCGAGGCCGCTGTGCAGCCACGACAGGGGCCGCCAATCCAGGTCCACTTCGGGCACGGTCATGAAGCGGCCATGGGGATCGCTGATCACCACGTCGCGCAAGGTCGACGCACCGAACAACGAGCCATCGATCCGCCCGATCTTGACCCGCAGCCCCGATCCGGGGGTCACTTGCGCGATGCGATCGATCACGAAACGGTGGCCGATCGCGGAATCGAGAATGAGGAACAACAGGCCCAGGCCGGCAGCCAGCAACAGCAGGGTCGTGACGATCCGCCGCGTCCACCGCGCGGCAAATCCCGGCCGCTGGGGCAGAGCGGCGGCATCCTGCGCGGGCGGCGCGTCTTGCGTATCCTGCGCCATCAGAACGCTTGCCCCAATGCGATATAGACGCCGATGCGGCTATCGCCTGGCCGCCGGTTGAGCGGCGTCCCCACGTCAACGCGGATAGGCCCGAAGTTCGTCTGGTAGCGCAGCCCCAGCCCGGCACCCAGGCGCAGGCCGCTGAGCGTGGGGGTTGCATTCGGCCCCACCGTGCCCGCATCGACAAACGGCACGAGGCCGACCGCGCCGCCGAACAGCGGCGTCTTCACCCGCGCTTCAAGTGAAAATTCGGTGAGCGAGCGCCCGCCAGTCGGCTCGCCAGTCGCGTCGAGCGGCCCGACGCGCTGGTAGGAATAGCCGCGTACCGAGGCGCCGCCACCGGCATAGAAGCGCCGCGAGGGCGCGATATTGTCAAGCGTGGTGCCCGCGATCGCCCCCAGCCTGGTGCGCGCGGCCAGGATCACGCTGCCGCCCACGCGCTGGTAGATGCTGGCATCGACCTGGGTCTTCACATATTTCGATCGCGTGCCGTTTGTCACCGACAGTTCGGGCGAGACCCGCAGCGACAGGCGCCAGCCCTTGGTGGGATCGAGCAGATTGTCGCTGCCGTCATAGGCACCGCGCAACGGCAAGGCCGCGATAAAATAGTTCGTGCGCGGAATTGTGCTGGTGGTTTCCTGCGTTCCGATCAGTTGCACGCCCACCGAGTAGGTCCAGGGCTTCTGGAAGATCAGCGTCGATTGTTTTTCCAGCGTGGCCGTGGCCGACAGCGTATTGGCGTCATAGGCGCGCACCTGGATCGTCTGTGCATAGAGATCGGCGGTCAGCACCTGATCACGTTCGTGGAAGTTGCTGCGGCGGAACGTCACGCCGGCAAGCTGTTCCTGCGTACCGAGCACGCCGCGCAAGCGGATCATGCCCTCGGGCGGGAAGAAGTTGCGATGCTCCCAGCTGCCTTCCAGGCGCGCGCCTTCGCCGCTGGAATAGCCGATCAGCCCGGCGAGCGTGCGCTGCGGCGCCTTGGTGAGGTCTACGTCTACGTCGACCACGCCGGGCTGCCCATTGGCAGGCGGTGTCACCTCGCGCGCCTTGACCGTGGCGGTGGAGACGAGGCTGGTGGCAAGGATGCCTTCACGCAGATCGTCCATGTCGCTGCGCTGGTACATGTCGCCGGGCCGGAAGCGGGCGATCCGCGCCAGATGGCGAGAGCTGAGATAGGACGGCAGGTTGCTGTTCACCTGGCCGAAGCGATACTTGCCCCCGGTGGTAACAGGCACGTTCAGATCGCCCGTGCGCGGTTCATGATCGATCACCAGGTCGGGTTCGCCCACGCTGGCAAAGGCATAGCCGCGCTCGCCCAGTTCCTTGTTCAGGCTGTCCTTTTCCAGCAGGATTTTGTCGCTGTTGATCGGATCGCCCACGTTGAGGTGGAAGGCAGCACGCAGGTTTGTGGCATCGCTGGCCGCCGGAACATCGCCCAGGTCGATCTTGGCGAACCGATATTGCGGCCCAGGCTGGACATCGAACCGCACCACCGACTTGGCCAGTTCCGCCTGCCGCCGCGCACGCGCCACCTCGGCAGCTTCCGCCCGCGTCGGTGCCGCGCCAGAGGCATCCGCGCTTGCGGTTTGCGCGGCTGGCCGCTCGATCGTCTGCGTCACGCCGGGATCGTAATAGCCATAAACGCGCAGCACCTGCTGCAACAATTCGGCATCGCTTTTCGCACGGCGGGTAAGCTGCGCGAGATTGTCTTCGTCGTCCTTGAGCGTCGCCAGCGCCGAAAGCCCCTTGAACCGGGCCACGATGGCGTCGCGATCGGGCATTTTCGCGTCTGGCGGAAAGGCCAGAACCACCTGATCGCCCACCCGCACCAGCGATGCGTCGGCAATCTGCGCGCCCTGGGCGGCATCATCGTTTTCCAGCGCCGCACCGGCCGCCTTGACCTGTTCTTGCGCGTCGGCAATGTCGGGATCGGGCGTGAGCGGCGCGATTGTCGGCAGATCCGCCTGGTCGGGCCACTCGATCGTGATGCCGGGAAGGGTGGGCAGTGCCGGCAGGGGTTCGGGGCTGATCAGGGTGGAGACATCCGGCACCGGGGTGCGCGCGGCGTCTGTATCGCGGGCCCAGGCTTGCGGGTTGTCCAAGGCAGAATCCGGGATCAGCGCCTCAAGCGCCGGATCGGCATTGCGGGACTGACCCAGCGCTGGCAGCGGCACCAGGCTGGCGCCAAGGCCGATCCCCACGGCAGCCAGGCCGTGCGCCAGGCCGGAGCGACCGAAAATCTCAGAGCGGAGGAAAGCCTTCGGCCATTCCGGCGACGACCGGGCGAGGCGCGAGTTCGGGCTTGGTCGGCATGGCATCGGCGCCATCGGCGCGGCCCAGGCGATCGATCGCCTGCTCCTGGGCGCCAGGTTCGAAACCATGCCAGCCATCGCGACCCAAACGCTCCATCGGCCGATAGCGGACCTTGTACTGCATCCGCGCCGATCCCTCGACCCAATAGCCGAGATAGACGTAGGGCAAACCGATCCTCTGTGCGTGGAGGATGTGATCGAGAATGATGAAGTTTCCAAGCCCGCCGCGCGTTTCGTGATGTGGATCGTAAAAACTGTACACCATCGAGAGACCGTCCCCCTGCTGATCCGTCAGGCAGGCCCCCACAAGTTTGCCCGGGCTGCCATCGGCAGTGGGCTCCCTGTATTCGATCACATAACTTTTCACCGACGTATGTTCCACCATGTCCGCGAAATCCATCTCGTCCATGGTGGCCATGCCGCCGCCCGGATGCCGGGCAGCGAGATAACGCCGCAAGAGGTCGAATTGTTCCGCGGTCGACCAAGGTTTGCATGCAGTTACGACAAGATCGCCATTGCGGCGCAGGTCGCGCCGTTGCGTTGCCGAAGGTTGGAAAGCGCCCGCCACCACCCGCACCGAAACGCAGGCCGTGCAATCGGCGCACGATGGGCGATAGGCAACGGTCTGGCTGCGGCGGAAACCGATCCGACTGAGCGCGTCGTTCAGGTCTTCCGCACCGGGGCCCTTGAGCTCCGTAAACACTTTGCGTTCCTGCCGGCCCGGCAGATAGGGGCACGGGGCCGGGCTGGTGACGAAGAAGCGGGGGAAGTGGACAGGCGCAGTCACAGCCAGAGCAGTTCCTTGTCGCGCAGCAGACCATCCACTCCGCGTCTTGCCCATAACCGTGCCCCGGCACGCCTTGGGCTTAAAGCCTGTTAACCACGAAATCCGATGCACCGACAAGTCTTGGCGCGCATTTTGGTGCGGTTTTGTGCGCGAACCCGCGTGCCCGTGCCAAGGCAGGACAGTCTGCCTGGCACGGGTTAACGATCTGACGTTGTGCAGGCTGGCGAGCCAGCCGTTTCAGGCCAGCTCGACTTGCGTGACGTCATAGCCGCGATCGCGCAGCGAGCGAACGAGCAGGTCGATCTGCTCGCGGTTGCGTGCCTCGCACTCGATCTCGGCAGTCAGGCCCTTGGCCGGCAGCGAGGTGAAAATCCGCTGGTGCCACACTTCAAGTATGTTGACCTGGTGGCGATTGAATTCCTCCACCACGCTGTAGAGCGCACCAGGGCGATCCTGCAGCACGATGCGCAGCCGGCCCAGGCGGCCGGAACGCGCCAGGTCGCGCAGCAGGACATTGGCGAGCAGGCGCGTGTCGATGTTGCCACCGGTCAGCACGATGCCCACCTTGCGCCCTTCGAACATGGCGCGATTGGCCATCACGGCGGCAAGGCCGGCAGCCCCCGCCCCTTCCACCACGGTCTTCTCGATCTGCAACAGCAGGGCCAGCGCGGATTCAAGCGCGGCTTCATCGACCAGCACGATATCGTCGAGCAGGGTTTCGAGCACCGCCGAGGTAAACGCGCCCGGCTCCTTCACCGCGATGCCTTCGGCCAGGGTATCCCCGCCGCAAGGCAGGTTCTGGCGCTTGAGCTTGTCGTACATCGAGGGGAACAGTTGCGCCTGCACGCCAACAAGGCCGATTTCCGGCTTCATCGCCCGCGCCGCCGTGCCCATGCCGGTCAACAGGCCGCCGCCGCCGATCGGCACGGCCAGCATGTCGATCTCGGGAACGTCGGTCAGCATTTCGAGCGCCACGGTGCCCTGGCCAGCGGCCACGGCCGGATCATCGAACGGATGCACGAACGTCAGCCCGCGCTCGGCTTCGAGCAGGCGCGCATGGGCATAAGCCTCGTCGAAGGTTTCCCCTTCGAGCACGACATTGCCGCCCACGCTTTCGGTCTGCATGATCTTCACCGCCGGCGTGGTACGCGGCATCACGATCGTGACCGGAACACCCAGCCGCCGCCCGTGGTAAGACAGGCCCTGGGCATGATTGCCGGCCGAAGCCGCTATCACGCCGCGCGCACGCTGTTCGTCGGTAAGGAGCAGAAGGGCATTGAGCGCGCCGCGTTCCTTGTAGGCGGCGGTGAATTGCAGGTTTTCGAACTTGAGGTAGATCTCGGCGCCGGTGATCTGGCTCAAGGTCTGGCTGTAGAGCGTGGGGGTGCGCACCACCTTGCCCATAATTCGCCCGGCCGCCGCGTGAACGTCGGCAAGGGTCAGCTGGGCATGCGCCGGCTGCTGGGCGAGCTTGTGGACAAGGTTTTCCATAGTGCAGCCCCCTAATGCAAAGCCTTGCGCAAAGAAACCGTTTCTGCATGTCGCGAAGTGTCGCAAGGGAGGGCTGGCACGTCGGCGCAAACCGGGTAAACAGCCTGCCATGACCGAACCCCTGACGATCGCCTGCATCGGCCTTGGCACCATGGGCGGCCCGATTGCCCGCCACCTGGGCAAGGCCGGCCACCGCCTGACCATCTTCAACCGCAGCGAGGGCCGCCGCGAAGCATGGCTGGCAGCCAACCCCGGCCTTGCCACCCGCGTGGCATCAAGCCCGGCCGAAGCAGCCGAAGGCGCCGATGCGGTGATCACCTGCGTTGGAAACGACGATGACCTGGCCGACGTGGTGCTCAGCCCCCAGGGCGCCTTTGCCACGCTTCGTCCGGGCGCCGTGCTGATCGACCATACCACGGTATCGGCCCGCATCGCCCGGCAGATTGCCGTGGAAGGGCGCGACAAGGAAGTGCTCTGCGTGGATGCACCCGTCACCGGCGGACAATCGGGCGCGGAAAACGGCACGCTTTCGATCATGTGCGGCGGCAGCGACAAGGCAATCGCGGCAGCACGCCCCGTGCTCTCTGCCTATGCCAAGCGCGTGGTCCACGTGGGCAAATCGGGCGCCGGGCAAACCACCAAGATGGTCAACCAGATGTGCCTTGCCGCCACGATCGCCGGCCTTTCGGAAGCCATGCGCTTTGCCCAGGCCGCGCATCTCGATCTGGGCAAGGTGTTCGAGGCGATCTCGGGCGGCGCGGCACAATCATGGCAGATGGACAACCGCTGGGACACGATGGCCGAAGACTCCTTCGACTTCGGCTTTGCCGTGGACTGGATGCGCAAGGACCTGGGCCTGGCGATCGAGGAAGCGCGCGGGCTGGGCGCCAGCGTGCCGACGACCGCGCTGATCGACCAGTTCTATGCCGATGTGCAGGCCTTGGGCGGCGGACGGCAGGACACCAGCGCGCTGATCCGTCGCCTGCCCTTGCGCGGGCAGAAGCCGGCATGAAGCGCGCCCTGATCGCTGGCCTTTTGGCCGCCTGCGCCCTGCCCGGCCTGGCTCTGAATAACCCCGCCCACGCAGCCCAGGCCCCATCCACCGACACGCTGGTGGACAATGTGCGCGGCGAAACCATCGGCGCCGATGGCCAGGTGGAAAAGGTCATCGGCCTGCTGTTCGACCGCGCCGGAACGATCCGCCAGGTTTTTCATCCTGGCGACAAGCTGCCGAAGAAGGGTTTCGGCTATCATATCGATGGCCAGGGACAGGTGATCCTGCCCGGCATGATCGACTCCCACGTTCACGTGATGGAACTGGGCCTTGCCGCGCTCACGCTCGACCTGTCCGGCACACGCTCCCTGCCCGAGGCGCTTGAGGCGATCCGTGCCTATGCCGCCGCCCATCCCGAGCGCACCTGGATCACCGGGCGCGGCTGGAACCAGGAGCAATGGGGCCTGAAGGATAGCGCCGGCACCAGCCGCTATCCGACCGCTGCCGAACTCGATTCCGTGGTGGGAGACCGGCCGGTCTGGCTGGAACGGGTGGATGGCCATGCCGGATGGGCCAATAGCGCCGCGCTCAAGGCTGCAGGGATCACGACGGCCAGCAAGGCGCCCGAAGGCGGCGCGATCGACCGTCGTCCCGATGGCACGCCGGCAGGGGTGCTGGTCGATGCGGCCATGGGCCTGCTCACCCCGCGCCTGCCCGCTCCGCGCGCGGCAGACCGCGATGCCGCCTTGGCCAAGGCGCAATCGCTGCTGTTCCAGCGCGGCGTCACGGCCGTTGCCGACATGGGCACCAGCATCGAGGATTGGCAGGCCTTCCGCCGCGCGGGGGATCGCAACCAGCTCTATGTGCGGATCATGGCCTATGCCATGGGCACCGACCAGATGGCGCTGATCGCCGGGGGCGAGCCCACGCCGTGGCTCTATGCCGACCGGCTGCGCCTGGGCGGCGTCAAGCTGTACATGGACGGCGCGCTGGGTTCGCGCGGGGCCTGGCTCAAGGCGCCTTATGCCGACGCACCCAGCACGCGCGGGTTGCCCCGCATGAACGATACCCAGTTGGGCAACCTGATGAGCAGGGCCGCGATGGACGGTTTCCAGGTGGCGGTTCACGCCATCGGCGATGCGGCCAATGCCGCGGTGCTCTCTTCGATCGGGGACCTTTCAGCCACGTACAAGGGCGATCGGCGCTGGCGGGTGGAACATGCCCAGATCGTCGATCCGGCCGATATTGCCCGGTTCGGACAGAACGGCATTATCGCTTCGATGCAGCCGGTGCATGAGACATCGGACCGCGTGATGGCAGAGGCGCGCCTTGGCCCGCAGCGGTTGGCCGGGGCCTATGCCTGGCAGTCCACCGCCAAGGCGGGTGGCAAGCTGGCCTTCGGGTCGGACGCCCCGGTCGAGGCGCCCGATCCCTTTGCCGGGATCGCCGCCGCGATCGGCCGTCAGGGCGCCGACGGGCAGCCTGCCGGCGGATGGCAGCCGCAGGAAAAGGTGTCTCCCGCCCAAGCCCTGGCGGCCTACACCACCGGCGGCGCCTATGCCGGATTTGCGGAAAGCCGGTTCGGGCGGCTGGCGCCGGGCCTGCGCGCCGATTTCATCCTGGTCGATACCGACCCGCTGACAGCAACGCCCGATGCCATCCGCAGCACCAAAGTGCGCGAAACCTGGGTGGGCGGCGGCAAGGTCTGGCCAGCCGACACAGACCAGGCCCCGGCCGAAAAGGATGGAAACCAAAAGCGCTAAGGGCCGTTAGAGGGGCCGACGCGGAAGGTGCCGGGTTCCCCCCTCATCCCGGCGCTGCGTTGCCAGGCCCAGATGGTGTTCTCCCCTCACACCGGTGGCACGGCCATGCGGGCAGCGGAAAAATCCCGCCGCGCATGCGATTCCCTCGAACTGTGTACTGTGGTGGGGGCCAATGATGGCCTCCACCACATAGGGATTTACGGCAGCAGTTCGGTTGGCTGCCCCGCGGCTTGCGCCGCAGCCGCAGCGGCTGCTTCCTCGGCCTCGGCCCGCGCCTTTTCCTCGGCATCGGCCCGTTCGGCAAAGCGCATGATGACCAGCGTGCCTTCGAACAGGATCAGCAGCGGGATCGCCAGCATCAGCTGCGAAACCACATCGGGCGGCGTGATCAGGGCCGCCAGCGCAACGATGCCCACGATCACATAGCGCCGCGCCTTGACCAGCGCATCGCGGCTGACGATGCCGGCGCGGTTGAGCAGCATGAGCAGCACCGGCAGCAGGAACGAAACGCCGAACGCCAGGATGAATTGCATGACGAGGGCAAGGTATTCCTCGATCCCCGGCAAGGCTTCCAGTTGCAGGCCGCCCTTGTTTCCCTGGAACCCCACGAACCATTTGAACGCGGTGGGCATCACCACGAAATAGGCAAGGCTCGCCCCCATGCCGAACAGGATCGGCGTGGCGATCAGGAACGGCAGGAATGCGCGCTTTTCCTTGGCGTAGAGCCCCGGCGCAACAAAGGCCCAAAGCTGGTTGGCAATCACCGGGAAGCTCAACAGGAACCCTGAAAACAGCGCCACTTTCAGGTTCACGAAAAACGCGGAATAGAGCTTGGTATAGATCAGCCGCCCATGGCCTGCGGGAAATGCCAGGCTCAACGGATGGACCAGGATCGCCAGGATCGCATCGACGAAATAATAGCTGATCGCCGAAGTCAGAGCGAGCGCATAGACACAGCGCAACAGGCGGGAGCGCAGTTCGATCAGGTGGTCGAGCAGCGGCGCCTGGGTTTCATCGATATCGCGGATCTGGATCACGGCTGGCCCGGTTCTGTGGATGGATGGGCATCATGGGGCACAGGCCCACGCGGGCGTTCCCCGCGTTGTTCGACCGGCAAGAGATGCTCTGGCGGCGGCGGCAGGGGTGCCGGATCGGTGGGCGCATGGGGCGCGAGCACCGGATCGACCGCGTGGGGTGCATCCGCTGCCGCGTGGGGCGTTTCCGCCGCGCTGGCTGCCGCGCTTTGAGCCATGATCTGGGCGTTCTGCTCCTGCCACTTCTTTTCCATGTCGGCCAGCTCGGCCTCACGGATCATCGTTTCGATGCCGGCACGGAAATGGTTGGAAACGCGGCGCATCTTGCCGATCCAGCGACCAGCGGTGCGCAGCGCGAGCGGCAAGTCCTTGGGCCCGATCACGACGATCGCCACGATCACGACGAGCAGCAGCTCGGAAGGCGCAATATCGAACATCGGTGCCTCAGCCCTGCGTTACGGGGCCGATCAGGCCTGCGGACCTTGCTGGTGATCGCCCACTTGCACAGATGGCTGCGAGACCGGCGGCTGCTGCACCGGGGCCTGCGGAGCCACGGGCGGAACGGGCGTGACCGGCGGGGTCTGCTGGATTTGCGCCGGCGGCGGGGTGACAGGCGGATGGGCTTCCTCGTTCATCCCCTGCTTGAAGCTTTTGATCCCCTTGCCGAAATCGCCCATCATCTCGGAAATGCGGCCACGGCCGAACAAAATCAGCACGACCAGCGCCAGAATGATCAGGTGCGGTAGAGAAAGGCCACCCATTTCAAATTCTCCTTTGCCTGCCCAGATAGGGGATGTTCCGGCGTTTCGCCAGCGGGCAGTGCCGATTCCTGTCG
>Ga0070668_100003095_pt1 | contig 12292 bp, 14 predicted proteins | sample KBSS43metaG_FD_64661 | JGI IMG/M metagenome (GOLD analysis project Ga0070668, IMG submission 64661) | Switchgrass rhizosphere microbial communities from Kellogg Biological Station, Michigan, USA - KBS S4-3 metaG | ecosystem: Host-associated > Plants > Roots > Rhizosphere > Soil ... | reverse complement strand
CCGTCACACTGGCATCCGCGATCTTGGCGGTGGTCACGTTGCTATCCGTGATCTTGACCGTCGTCACTGCGTTGGAGGCGAGTTGGGTCGCGCCTACGCCGCCGGCTGCAATGCTGACGGTGCCGCTCGCCGTGATCGGGCCGCCGGTGAGGCCCGTGCCGGTCCCGACGCTGGTCACCGTACCGCCCCCGCCTGCGCCACCATCGTCGGTCTCGCACACCACGGTGCCATCGGCGTTGATCGTGCGGATGCTGCTGCCTGCCGCACACGTGCCGGTGACACGCGACTGAACGACGGTCGTGTCCACGGCAATCGTGCCGCTGCTTGTGATCGTCCCGCCCGTCAGTCCGGTCCCGGCGGTGACGCTGCTCACGAAGCCACCGGCCGGTGCCCGGAAGTAGCCCACCACGTCGATCGCCACGTGCGCCCCGCCCCCGCGCACCTGCACGCTGATCTGCTTGTTCGCAATATTCGCGAGACTCGTCACCGCCGCCGAGGTAAAGGCATTGTTGCCCAGGTACACCAGCGCGGCCGTGCTCCCGAACGTGCTCCCCTGCGGCAGGATTTCGATGTCCCCCGAGCCCGTCGTCGTCGGAATCCCGAACACCTGCAGCTGGATCGCACTTGGCGACACACTCGCCGGCAACTGCGTCAGGCATACCCCGTTGCCGCCCTGCAGCGTGTACGTGCGGATCTCGTTGCCAACGAAGGCACCGCCGCCTTGAAATACCGCCGGGAACGTTCCGCGCGTCTCCACCAGCCGGCACGGCGTCACCGGCACGTACACCACGTCCTGGTTGGCGTCGCCCAAAGCCTTCGCCTGCAGCAGCGAGTGCTTCACCTCCGCCTCGGTCACGAGCGCCGCGGCGACCACGTTGCGCAGGCCCTCGAGGCTCCCCGCGAGGCTCGCCGCCAGGAGCTGGTCCGCGCGCATCCCCGTCAGCATCTCGCGCAACTGCGCGGCGTCGATGCCGGCATTGGACTTGACCAGCGCCTCGCCCCACTCGCCGACGATGCGGTCGATCACGGTGGCCCGATTCTGATCGATCGCGAGCAATGGCGACGGTATTGCGCGGGCTACCGGGACTGAGTTGTCCCGGGCCGAAGGTGGGTCGATGGCGGCAGCCATCACGGCCTGACCGACCCATACCATCAAGCCCAGCAGCATCGTCATGCGCGCGACGCTGCCCTTACGTACGGCGTCCTTCATCGACATCTCCCCTTGGTTCGATGCTGTTCACCGACGATCGAACGGGGAGTATGCGCCGACAACATTCGGGCGCAATCCCGCCTGTCGACGCAGTTGTCATGCGGGGCTGCGGAAGTCGCCGGGTCCGGTCACGAGCCCCCCGACGCCGACGCCGCTTGACAACGGGGCCGGGGCCACCTTAGGCTTTTTCACGAAACGGTAAAGTTTTGCGTATTACGCAAAACGGGGCGCGCCGCCATCGGTGCACTGACACCGCCGTCAAGGGAGGAATACATGAATCTTGGAAAGCTCACGGCTTCGCTCGCGATCGCCTGTACAGCACTCGCGGCAGGCTCAGCAGTTGCGCAGAAGGCCATTCGCATCGGCTATCCGGTCATCCTCTCCGGGCCGGGCGCCCTGATCGGCGAGCCGTCGCTGAAAGGCGCGCAGATGTACGTGGAAGAGATCAACGCCAAAGGCGGCGTGCTCGGCCGCAAGCTCGAACTGGTGGTGCGCGACACCAAGGGCAACGCGGACGAGGCCGTGCGCATCGCGCGCGATCTCATCCTGCGCGAGAACGTGGACTTCCTGGTCGGGACGCTGACCTCCGCCGAGGGGCCGGCAGTGTCACCGGTGGCGAAGGAAAACAAGGTCGTGTTCGTGGTGCCGGTGGTCAAGACCGACCAGCTCCTGGCGCCCGCGAACCTGCATCCGTACGTGTTCCGGACCGCGACCAACACGACCATCGAGGGCCGGACGGCGGCCGAGCTCATGGCCAAATGGAACGTGAAGAAGGTGGCGACGATGAGCCCCGACTACGCATTCGGCCAGGACCTCACGAAGGCGTTCGTCACGCATCTGAAAAAGCTGCGGCCCGACATCGAGATCGTCGACCAGCAATGGCCGAAGCTCGGCGAGGCGGACTACACGCCGTTCATCAACGCCCAGCTCGCGAAAAAACCAGACGCCGTTTTCACGAGCCTGTGGGGCGGGCACTTCGTCACGTTCGTCAAGCAGGCAAAGCCCCTTCGCTACTTCGAATCGGTGAACTTCAACGTCATGGCCGCCGGCGAAGCGGGCGCGATAGAGACCACCAAGGCGATGGGCGACGACTATCCCCTGGGCATCACCGCCAATGCGTACGACGCGTTCAACTGGGACGGACCGGCCGCGCACAAGGAGTACACCAAGCGCCTGAGCGCGTACCTCAAGGAAGAGCAGCCGTCGTCGTGGCCGATCACGGGCTACATCGGCATGCAGATGCTGTCGGCAGCGATCGCCAAGGCCGGCAGCACCGATTCCGAGAAGGTCGCCAAGGCGATGCTCGAGGTCACGGTGGACACGCCGATCGGCAAGCAGAAGTTCCAGACCAAGGACCACCAGGCCAACCGGGCGCAGTTCTGGGGCAAGATGGCGAAGGATCCACGCTACCCGTTCGCGGTGATGAGCCCGCCGGTGTACATCGATCCGACGCCCTTCATGGATTAGTCGAGAAACGAATGCCTGGAGGAAGACCGAGGACACGCGCCGAGCCCGATGCCGTCAAGAGCGTTTCCAAGGTGCTCGACATCCTCGAGCACCTGAGCGCGGCGCGCGGGCCGGTCAGCGTGTCCGACATCGCGCGCGCGACGGGCTTCACGGTGAGCACGGCGTTCCGCCAGCTGCAGACGCTGGTCCAGCGCGGGTACATCGAGCAGGACCCGGGCCATCGCGGCTACGTCATGGGGCCGCGGCTGTTCCAGCTCGCGAGCGCGTACCTACAGGGCAGCGACCTCGCGACGCTCGCGCGGCCGCATCTCGAGGCGTTGCGCGACGTCGTCGGCGAGACCATTTACCTCGTGATCCTGAGCCACGGCGAGATCGTGCAGCTTTGCAAGGCCGACGGCCAGCACGTGGTCAGCGCGTCGATGCGTACCGCGCAGCGCGAGCCCGCCTACTGCACCGCGACCGGCAAGGTGCTCCTGTCCGGCATCGCGCCCGACGCGCTCGCGCGCTATCTCGAGTCCGTCGAGATGAAGGCGTACACGCCGCACACGATCACGAGCAAAGTGGAGCTTCGGCGCGAGCTCGCGCGCGTGCGCAAGGAAGGCTACGCGCTCGACGTCGAAGAGTACGCGGCGAACCTCTGCTGCATCAGCGTGCCGGTGCGGGATCCAAACAGCGAAGCGACCGTCGCGGCGGTCAGCCTCGCGATGCCCAAGCTCCGGTTCCGGCGCAGCCTCGTTCCCCGCTGGCGCTCGCTGCTCGAGGAAAAGGCAGCGCTCATCTCCTCCCCGCTCTCGCTCCTCGGCAACTAGTCAGGCCCCAGCCGCGCCCGCCGTGCTCGAACCCTCCTTCATCGTCGGGCAGGTGCTTTCCGGCTTGACCGCCGCCATGTTCCTGTTCGTCGTCGCGTCGGGACTGTCGGTTGTTTTCGGCGTGCTGCGTGTCTTGAACTTCGCGCACGGTTCCTTTTACATGATGGGCGCCTACCTCGCGTGGCAGATGATGCACTGGCTCGGACCCGTCACCGGCAATTTCTGGCTGGCCGTGCTGGGATCGGCCCTCGGCGTCGCGCTGCTGGGCGGCCTCGTCGAGCGCTTTCTGCTGCGCCACCTGTACGGAAAGGAAGATCTGTATCAGTTGCTCCTGACGTACGCCTTGGTGCTGATCCTGGGCGACGCCGCGCGCATCGTATGGGGCACGCAGCAACTTTCGGTGGCGCGTCCCAAGGGCCTCGCCGGCAGCTTCGAGCTCTTCGGCGCCGTCGTGCCGTATTACAACTTCTTCATCATCGTGCTCGGTCCGGTGATTGCGGTGACGTGCTGGCTCTTGCTGACACGCACGGACCTCGGCCGCATGATCCGCGCCGCCGCGCTCGACCGCGAGATGCTCGCAGCACTCGGCGCCGACGTCGGCCGGCTGTACACGCTGATGTTCATGGGCGGGTCGTTTCTCGCGGGGCTCGGCGGCGCACTCGTCACGCCGGTGCGCAGCATCGTGCCGGGCATGGACGTCGAGATCATCGTCGAGGCGTTCATCGTCGTCGTGATCGGCGGCCTGGGCTCGTTCTGGGGCACGTTCCTCGGTGCCATCATCTTCGGGCAGGTGCTGGCCTTCGGCATTCTGGTGCTGCCCGGCTTTTCGCTGTTCGCGGTGTTCGCGTTGATGGCGGTCGTGCTGATCGTACGGCCTGCCGGCCTTCTCGGACGACCGTTGTCGTGAAGCGCTGGCTTCCCGCGCTGGCCTTCATCCTCGTGCTGTGCGTGCCGTGGCTGGGCTCACGCTTCCACACGTTCCTCGCCACCGAGATCGTCATCCTCGCGCTGTTCGCCGTGAGCCTCAACCTGCTGCTGGGCTACACGGGGCTCGTCTCGTTCGGGCACGCCGCCTACTTCGGCATCGGCGCCTACACCTGCGCCATCCTCATGAAGACGCATGGCGTGCCGTTCCCGCTGGCCTTCGCGGCGGCGGGCGCGATGGCCGCCGCGTTCGCGGTCGTGTTCGGTTTCTTCTGCGTGCGCTCGACGCGCATCTACTTCGCGATGCTGACGCTTGCCTTCGCGCAGATCGTGTGGGCGGTGTGTTTCAAGTGGAATTCGGTCACCGGCGGCGAGCAGGGGTTGTCGAACGTGCCTTACCCCGACCTGAGCTTCCTGGCGGCGCTGCCGGTGCTCGGGTCGCTGCGCACGGCGGACCACTACTTCCTGCTTGTGATGCTGGTCGCCGGCGTGTGCTTTTTCGTCCTGCACCGCATCGTTCGCTCGCCCTTCGGACGCATCCTCACCGCGATCCGCGAGAACCCGGAGCGCGCACAATTCGTGGGCATCAACGTGCGCGCGTACCAAGTCGCGGCGTTCGCGATAGCGGGAGCATTTGCCGGGTTCGCGGGCGCCCTGTTCGGGATCTTCAATCGCGGCGTGTTCCCCGACTTCGCCTACTGGTCGAAGTCGGCGGAGGTACTGATCATGGCGATCCTGGGCGGCATCGGCTCGTTCTGGGGACCGGCAATCGGCGCGGCGGCGCTGACGCTCCTGAATCACCAGATCTCGTCGTTCACGCAGTATTGGCCGCTGGTGCTCGGCGTCGTGCTGATCGTGCTCCTGTTCGCGTTCCCGGGCGGTGTCACGGGAACGCTGGCGGCGCTGCGTGCGCGCCTGCGGGCGAAGCGCCATGCTTGAGGTGCGCGAGCTCCGCCGTGCGTTCGGCGGCGTGACGGCGATCGACGGCGTCAGCCTCGACGTGCCGCGCCACCGCGTGGTCGCGGTCATCGGCCCCAACGGCGCGGGCAAGTCGACGCTTTTCAACCTCATCACCGGGCACCTTGCCGCCGACGCCGGGACCGTGCGGCTCAACGGCCGCGACGTGACCGGCATCGCGCCGCACCGTCTCGCCGCGCTCGGCGTCGGTCGCTCCTTCCAGCGCACCAACATCTTTCCGAAACTGTCCGTGTTCGACAACGTCCAGGCGGCGCTGATCGCGCATCGCGGGCGCGGCCGCGACCTGTGGTCGTCCGCCGACGGACTTTTCCGCGACGATGCCCTGTGCCTGCTGCGCGACGTCAACCTCGTCGACTTCGCCGACATGGCCGCCGCGACGCTGTCGCACGGCAACCAGAAGCAGCTCGAGCTCGGCATCGCGCTTGCCGGCAAGCCCGAGCTGCTGCTGCTCGACGAGCCGACCGCGGGAATGTCGGTGAGCGAGACGCGCGAGTCGATGCAGCTCCTGCGCCGGATCGCCGGCGAGCGCGGCCTGACGCTCCTGTTCACCGAGCACGACATGGACGTCGTGTTCAAGGCAGCCGATCGCATCGCCGTGCTGCACCAGGGCCGCGTGATCGCCGAGGGCGCACCCGAGGAGATCCGCGCCAACGACGACGTGCGCCGCGTGTACCTGGGAGAGCGGCGATGAGCGCGGTGCTCGAAGTCGACGCCATCAGTACCTACTATGGGCTGTCGCGCGCGCTGTTCGGCGTGTCGCTCGCAGTGCAACGCGGCCAGTGCGTGTGCCTGCTCGGCCGAAACGGCGTCGGCAAGTCCACCGTCATGCGCTCGATCATGGGCCTCAACGCGCCCGCGCAGGGACGCGTGCTCTGGAAAGGCAATGCGATCCAGGGCTATCGTCCCGACCAGGTCGCGCGCGCCGGCATCGGCTTCGTTCCGGAGGACCGGCGCGTGTTCGCGGACCTCACGGTCGTCGAGAACCTCGAAGTCGCGCAGAGCGCGGCGCAGCGCGCCGGGCGCTGGACGGTGGACGCGGCGTGGCAGCTCTTCCCCAATCTCGCCACGCTGCGCGACCGGCGCGCGGGTTTCCTGTCGGGCGGCGAGCAGCAGATGCTCACCATCGCGCGCACGCTGATGTGCAATCCCGATCTCCTGCTGCTCGACGAGCCTTCGGAAGGGCTCGCCCCGCTTGTGGTGGAGAACCTTCTCGCGCAGGTGAAGAGCCTGAAGGACGAGGGACTTACGATACTTCTCGCCGAGCAGGGCGTCGCATTCTCGCTCTCGCTCGCCGACTACGTGTACGTGCTGGAGAAGGGCGCGGTGGTCCACGAGGGACCGTCCGCCGCGTTGCGCGAAGATGCGACGCTGCGCGATCGCCTGCTGACTTTGTAACGTTCGAGGGAGGAAGCCATGCCGTTCGTCACCATCAGGATCCTGGCCGGACATCCGCAAGAGCGGAAGGACGAGATGTCGCGTCGCGTGACCGCGGCGATCAGCGAGCTCGCCTCGCTTCCCAAGGAGGCGGTGTGGGTCGTGTTCGAGGACGTGACCGCAGAAGACTGGTACGTGGGCGGCGTCACGGTCGACGCGCTCAAGAAAGCGGGAAAGCTATGAGCGGGGTCCTATGAGCGTCGAGATCCGGGACGGTCGGTTTACCGAGGTCGTGGGCTCTGCGATGACCTACGAACGACTCGCGGAAGGCTTCCTCTTCCTCGAAGGACCGCTGTGGGATGCCTTGCACCGGCGGCTCCTGTTCTCCGACATACCTGCCGACACAATCTACGAATGGAACGAAGTCGACGGCGTGAAGACGCTGCGCGCCCCGAGCGGCAAGTCGAACGGCCTGGCCTTCGACCTCGACGGGCAGCTTCTTTGCTGCGAGCACGCGACCAGCCGCCTCACGCGCATCGAAGTCGACGGCGGGATCTCCGTCCTCGCGCACGAGCACCGCGGCCGCGAGCTCAACAGCCCCAACGACGTTGTCGTGCGCAGCGACGGCGGCATCTACTTTACCGATCCCACGTACGGGCGCATGGACTTCTATGGCGTCCCGCGCGAACCGCAGCTCGGCTTTCGCGGCGTGTACCGCGTGGAGCCGCGGAGCAACGAGCTCACGCTCGTCGCCGACGACTTCGCGCAGCCGAACGGGCTGTGCTTCTCGCTCGACGAGCGCGAGCTGTTCGTCAACGACACCGAGCGCGGGCACGTCCGGGTGTTCGACGTGCGCGGCGACGGAACGCTTTCCGGTGGCCGGGTGTGGATCGACGTCACGGGCGAGGGCGAGGGGGCACCTGATGGCATGAAGCTCGATCGCGACGGCAACCTTTATTGCTGCGGTCCGGGCGGCATCCACGTGTTCGATCGCGCGGCACGCTGCCTGGGCGTGATACGCGTGCCCACGCCCGTGGCGAACTTCACCTGGGGCGACGACGACCGGCGGAGCCTGTTCATCGCGGCGACGGGGTCGCTGTATCGCGCGCGCGTTCGCACCCCGGGCCGTCCCGCCTCGGCCATGACGACGGGTACGCCTGCGTCGGCTTGAACAGCCGCGCCGAGGTTATCTGGCTTTCGACCGCGGGTGCGATCGCGCGGCACCACGTGGATTCGCAGGCGCGCCTGCGCGAAACGCCATCGCCAGATCGAACGCGGCCTTGGTGAAGGCCAGCACCGCCGCGAACTCCTCGTCGCGGAGGCCCCGCGCGGCATCGCTCGCGCGGTAGATGTTCGCGAACTCGCGTTCGCGTCCCGCTTGAACTGCGAAGCGGCCAATACCCAACCCTTCCAGCGTCTTCCACACCTCCGGGTTGTACGATCGGGTGAAGCGCATGACGAACGAGATCGGATCGTTGCGGCCGAGCACCGACGCCAGGCGCAGGATGATCTCGAAAGGCAGCGCGACCTTGCCGTTCTCAACCAGGTCGAGGAGCGTCGGGTCCGCAAGGTTGATCGCGTCGCCCACCTCCTTTACGGAAAGACCCGCCGCTTCGCGCATCCCGCGCAATACGCCGCCCGCTTTCTCGAGAGCCGCACGCTGCTCGGGCTTGACGAGCATTGCCTTGGCCGCGCCGATGGACACATCCGCCGCCGCGCCGGCAATGCCGAGCACTGAATCCGACCACGCGCGCACCTGGCGCGCGACGCCCAGGATGGGCGAATCCTCCACCGGTCCGGCCTTGGGTCGCTTGGCGGGCATCGGCTCCTCCGCTTCTGCTGGTTATGCGAGCGCTGGCCGCATCATCGAGCGTCGCAGGAGCCACATGGCGATCGACACGTTGACGAGGTTCCACAGGATACCGTTGACGAACGCCGCCTTGTACGAGCCCGTCGCGTCGAAGATGGCCCCCGACATCCAGCCGCCGAGCGCCATGCCGAACAGCGTCGCGGTGATCACCATGCCGACGCGTGCGCCCGCTTCGCGTGGGGGGAAGAATTCCCGGATGATGATCGCGTACGACGGCACGATGCCGCCCTGGAAGAGGCCGAACAGCGCCGAGATGAGGAACAGCGAAACAAGGCCGTCGAACGGCAGGAACAGGAGCAGCGACAGGCCCTGCAGCGCCGATCCGATGAGCAGCGTGCGCAAGCCGCCGATGCGGTCGCAGATGACGCCGAACGTGAGCCGGCTCACGATGCCGCAGGCGAGCATCACCGAGAGCATCTGCGCGCCGCGCGCCGGCCCGTATCCAAGGTCGCCGCAATACGCGACGAGATGCACCTGCGGCATCGACATCGCGACACAGCATGCGACCCCGGCGATGATCAGCAGCGTCTGCAAAGCCGATGGCGACAGTCCCAGGGATGCCGGCGTGCCCGTGAAGCGGGTCGGGGCCGAGCCCGAATCGACGTGCGGCGGAGGACGCTTCAGCAAGAGCGCGAGCGGAAGCATCGTCACCACCACGAACACGGCGATCCCGTAGAACGTCGCGCGCCAGCCGTCAGTACCCATGAAATGCGCGACGATCAGGGGCCAGATCGTACCCGCAAGATAGTTGCCGCTGGCGAGGATGCCCACCGCCATGCCGCGCCGCTTCTCGAACCACAGCGACATGTGCGCGAGCAGCGGCGCGAACGTCGCCGCGGTTCCAAAGCCCACGAAGATGCCGTGCGCAATCGCGTATTGACCGATCCCACCCGACCACGCTGCACCCGCGTAGCCGATGCCGAGCGACAGCGTGCCCAGGATCACCGGGACCATGATCCCGTAGCGATCGGAGAGCTTGCCCATCACGATGCTGCCCACGCCGAAGAAGATCATGGTCAGCGTGTACGGCAGCGACGCGTCTGCGCGCGCCACGCCGAACTCGGCCTGAACGGCAGGCAGGGCGACCACCATCGCCCACATGCCGACGCCGCCGATCGTCGAGAGGACCAGCCCCACGACGAGGCGGTACCACGAATACCCCGAGTCGACTTCTCCCACAGCGCTCACCAGTACGTCTCCAGCGTCAGGTGCCCGGGCTCGCGCCGCCGATGCCTGCGCATGCCGCGCGTGGCAAGGAGCTTCTGCGTATCCTCGACCATCGCCGGATTGCCGCACAGCATCGCGTGCGAATTCTCCGGAGACAGCGCGATGCCGGCGCGGGCCTCGAGGCGCCCGTCCTCGATCGCGGCGGGGATGCGGCCCGCAAGCGCCCCGGGATGCGAGTCGCGGCTCACCATGGGAATGTACGTGAACGCGCCGGCGCGCGCGCGCGCGATGCTCGCGACCGTGTCGCGGTACGTGAGCTCCTCCCCATGGCGCACGGCATGTACGAGCACGACGCGGGAAAATGCGCTCCAGGCCTCGTCGGTGCGCAGCATCGACAGGAACGGCCCGATCCCGGTGCCGGTAGACAGGCACCACAGCACCTCTCCCGGCGGGATCTCCGGTATCGAGAAGAAGCCGTTGGCGCGCGGCGCGAGCCAGACGGGGTCGCCGGGATTCAACGCCGCCAGCCGCGGGCTCAGCGGTCCCTGCTCGACGATGATGAAGTAGAACTCGTGAGGCGCCTCGTGCGGGGGATTCACGAACGAGTACGGTCGCCCGATCATGGGCTCGAGATGTCCCTCCGGCGCGGGCAGAGCGAGGCGCGCGAATTGTCCGGCGACGAACTTGACCTCGGGCGCTGCGACCTCTAGCGACACGAGGCCGCGCGTCCACTCGCGCTTGCCGACGACACGACCTTCCACCCACGTTGCCATTAAGGAACGTTCCGTTCACGTAAAATCGCAATTATGCCCACGCGTCCACGGCCGGCGACCATCACCGGCCCACGTGTCTACCTCAGACCTCCGCGCATCGACGACATCGGCGCCTTTCTTGCCGCCGTGCGGGGGAGCCGCGCGCTCCACGGGCCGTGGACCAGGCCACCCGACACGAAGGCGCGTTACGAGGCATGGGTCGCGCGCTATGCCGCCCGCGGCGACCTACCGGCGCACGCAGCTTATCTCCTTTTCCGTCAGGAGGATCACGCGCTTCTGGGCGTGTTCAATTTTTCGGAGATCGTGCGCGGCGCCTTCCTGAGCACCTATCTCGGCTACATGGGTTTTCTTCCCTACGCCGGAAAGGGTTACATGGCCGAGGGCATGGCGCTCGCGCTCGACGTCGCCTTCAGGAAGCTTCGGCTGCACCGCGTCGAGGTCAACATCCAACCCACAAACGCACGCTCGCTCGCGCTTGCGAAACGCATCGGCTTCACGCGCGAAGGATTCTCGCGCCGTTACGTGAAGATCGCCGGACGCTGGCGCGACCACGAGCGTTACGCGATCCTGGCGGAGGAGTGGGCGAGCCTTCGAAGGAAGCACCTTGGCCGCAAGCAAGCGTCGGGCTGAAGCCCGACCTGCAAGACTGCGCGCGGCGCTGCTGATTGCATTGCTGCTTGCCGCGTGCGCGACGCCGGACACGCTGGTGATCGACGTCCCGCGTGCGGCAACCGAGCACGCAATCGCGCCCTACGAGTTTCACGAGGAGTGCGCGACCCTCGAAGTGGGCGACCGGATCGATTACCGCTTCGAGGCGAAGGCGCCGGTCGCGTTCCAGATCTACTACAAGGAAGGCGTCGCGTTCGTCTCGACGGTCAGCCGCGACGGCGTGCAAGAGTCCGCCGGAATCTTCAACGTGCCTGCGCCACGTCGCTACTGCGTTCGCTGGGACGCGGGACAGCAAGGCGCGCTGGTCGACTTTCGCATTCGCGTATCGCGTCCCAAGAAGCAATGAGCAAGACCACGGTGCTGTTCGACCTCGATGGAACATTGACCGACAACTACCCCGGCATCTCGCGCTCGATCGCATACGCATTGGCCGCCATGGGCATCGAGCCGCCTGCCTCCGACGCGCTGCGCCGCTGTGTCGGGCCGCCGCTTCGCGAATCCTTCGCATGGCTGCTCGACACGCGCGAGCCTGCCGTGATCGAGCGCGCCATCGCGCTCTATCGCGAGCGATACGGAGACGTCGGATGGCGGGAAAACGAGCTCTACGATGGCATGGAGGGAACGCTCGCGCGCCTGGCGCCGTCGATGCCCGTCTACGTGTGCACGTCCAAGCCCGAGCTTTTCGCGACACGCATCGTGACGCTGTTCGGGCTTTCGCCCTATGTGCGGCGCGTCTATGGCGCCGACCTCGACGGCACGCTCGACGACAAGGCGAAGCTGTTCGCGCACGCCGCGCGGTGCGAAGGGTTCGATTCCGAAGCCGCCATCCTGATCGGCGATCGGGCGCACGACGTTCGCGCCGCGCGCCTAAACGGCGCGCGTGCGATCGGCGTGCTGTGGGGTTACGGGTCGCGGGAAGAGCTTGCGGATGCGCACGCGATCGCGGCATCGCCCGCCGAGCTCGACGAAGCGATCGCGCGGCTGTAGCGACCCACTAGCGCCCGCCTATCGACAGGACGATGATCACGATGATGAAGAGAGCGAGGACGAT